>Ga0209689_1000116_pt1 | contig 44568 bp, 37 predicted proteins | sample GraSoiAngelo_149_FD_187119 | JGI IMG/M metagenome (GOLD analysis project Ga0209689, IMG submission 187119) | Grasslands soil microbial communities from the Angelo Coastal Reserve, California, USA - 14_1009_09_30cm (SPAdes) (version 2) | ecosystem: Environmental > Terrestrial > Soil > Grasslands ... | reverse complement strand
AGGCATTGTTCGTACTCCCACCGCGCGCGCTCCAACCGACTGCTAGAGGATAGGTCTCAGCCTCATCGTCCCGGAAATTTGCCCATTCGCCCAGGTTCGCTTTGCCAAGAATTACAGCGCCAGCTTCGCGCAATCTCTGAATGATTACAGCATCGGCTGGCACATGGCTGCGCAAGAGAGCCAACGATCCCGCAGTCGTCTGCATATTGTCGTCGGTCGCGATGTTGTCCTTGACTAAAACCGGAATCCCATGGAGCGGGCCGCGAACGTGTCCCCTGCGGCGTTCATTGTCGAGATGTTGGGCAATGGATATTGCATTGGGATTTGTTTCGATTACCGAGTTAAGCAACGGATTCAGAGACTGGATACGATTGAGGTAACCCATGACCAGACGCTTACTGGTTAACTGGCCGGAAGCCATCGCATCTTGAAGCTCTGGAATACTCTTTTCGACGAAGTCGAAATCGCCCACAGTCAAAGTAGAGCGTTGAGCTAGCGACGTAAGCCCGCCGCTTAGCAATGCGGCGCTGCTGAGCGCCGTGGTGCCTATAAATTTTCGGCGCGTGATAATGTTTCCGAGGTCAAAACGATTCGGGCCTTGCTTATTCATAATTATATTCTCCGGTTGCGCTGTTTTGCGAGTAAACAGACATGAGCTTATGATTCGGTGACGTGTGGGCGGAGCACTCCGCTTCGGTCAATTCCTGTCCGCGACGCTTGGTGTAACGACGCAGGAGGATGGATCGGTAGGGTGGACGATTTCGCGCGATCGATTCCATAACCCTGCGTGAGCAAATCGTTTCTGGCCTCAAAGGCGGCCGGAAAATTTTTCATTCTCTTTCGCATTATTTGACCGCCGTGCTCTTCCTCCGCAAATTAGCTGTTCTTCTCGGGCGCCCGTAGCTCAACTGGATAGAGCATCTGACTACGGATCAGAAGGTTAGTGGTTCGAATCCTCTCGGGCGCGCCACATTCGATGGCCGTATCTTGTCCCAACGCCTGATCTTCAGGACCTCGCCCAGGTTTTGGGCGAGGTCTGTTTTAAGAATCCCGGCAAATCAAAGAGAGACGTGGCCCGTCAGGGATGCCTTTTGATCTGGAAGCTGAACAATTCTCGTTCCGGGTTGTTGAACGGATCGTATTCCACAAACCCGTTCTGCACAGTCGAGTTGATGCCGTAGCTCGTGACGGTGAGAATTTTTCCATCGGCACTTACATCGAGCACGTTATAGTTGAATGTGTCCGGGCTATAAAAGTCAGCTGGTTGGCGCAGCCTGTCTGCATGTGGATCACCGAGGCGCCTGACGTTCTGCAACCCATGATAGCCTCCGAGGCCGATGGGTTCGAGGTTCTGGGCGATCTGAGCGTTGGCAATGCTGTCCGCGAGTTTCTTTACCAGCGCGAAGCTATGGTTTGAAATAAGGTCCGGACCCGTTGCGCCGAGCGGGCCGCAAACGATCTCCAAGCAGTATGGTACCTCTACGTAGCTCGCTTGAATGCCAGTCTGGCCACTCGGCGAGTAAAGCAATTCGTTAATGCGGTTCTGGTGGTCGTCGGTCGCGAGAAAGACCACGTTTTGAACGTGATGATCAGCGATGAATTTCAGCAGCGCATTACGCTCGGCGCGATAACCGCCCATCCACGACTTCCCACCATCGCTCGTAACAGGCGAATAGGTGCTTGGAGCCGGCGTCAAGGCCAGCGTCGCGCCGGTGGCAATCGTGGCGTTGTTATTGATCGAAAATGTCGTGCCGTCGGTGTTGATAGCACTGATGGTCGTATTCGCAGGGACGCCAGTACCGGAAACGCCTTGGCCCACAACAAGGCCGACCGTACTGGTAACTGTAACCGTCCTCATGTTGTTCGTAGACCCGGTGGTAACGATCGAGGTAATCGAACCAAGAGTGCCGTATTCCGCGGTTGTCGGCGGATTAACCAGCGTCAGGCTCCCGCCGATCGGCCCGATCTGGTCGATCGGATCGGAAATGTTGACGAATTTCCAAGTCGTCCCTGTCTGTTCCGCGTCGAGAAGTGTTTGTTCCAACCACGCAAGCTGCGTCGCGCCCAGCATTGTGCGATTCGGATTGTCGGCGCGTGAGCCGGTTTCGTCCGCGTTTGCGGCGGTCTTCATCCGAATGTCGCGATAGGAGCGACAATCCGCGTTGATGAAGATTGCGTTCCTGCCCCATTGTTGAGCGAAGTAGAGCTGGCTAGTGTCATTCGTGCGTGGGTCCGATGGCGCATTGATCAGGCCACGCTCGCTGATCGGCTGGTAGTTCTCGAAAACCTGCTGCAAAGTCTGAAAGCCGCCGCTCTTGTTCATGAAGGGAACGCTCCCGTCGTTGGGAGTTACATCATTGGCTGGATCACGTGCATCTACGCCTGCGCCGGCGAGAAAATCGAAGGGCGGACTGCCGGTGGTGCTGCCGACGCTTCCGCCCGCTGGAGCACCGCCGTTAATGTATTGCTTGTTACCCAGCTCGTGGTTGTCATACGCGGTGTAGTTACCCTGGCCGGCGAAGAATGGTTGCAGGCAGTTCTGGCCGCCGACGTTCACGGGCAGAAATTGCTCGCGATATTTGCGCGAGAAATCATCGAATAACTGCGACTGAGTCGCCGTTGGAACAAGGACCGTGGGATCTGGAATGTTCCCGGTGCTGTGCACTGCCGGCGATCCGATGCTCGCGGAGGTCTCATATTCCGTGTCGCCATCGAACATGAAGAAATCCAAGTTCTTTGCAGGCACTTGGCTCGCAAGTGCATAAGGACGGATCAATCCATCGCAGTCACCGCTGAACGCAAAATGGACTGGAACATTGGCTGTCGGGTTAGGAGCGGTCTTGAACTTGCCAACGTTGCTTGTGACCGAGGCATTCGTGGTTTGGAACCGGTAATAATAAAATGTTCCTGGTTCCAAGCCGCCGAGATTGCTCTTTACGGTGTAATCAGTCGGCGAACCAGCAGTCCCTGCGGGCAACGTAGTGACTCCCGTAATGAACGTTGGGTCTCGGCTGATTTGAACGTTGATTGCCGTCGGTTGCGGATTGGCTTCGTCTTTTGCGCGTGTCCAGACAGCCACGTCGTTAGTTGTTGCGTCGCCGGCAGCGACCCCGAGGAAGGTGACGTCGGCATCGGCGCCCGTCGTTTTGAGCATGTAGCCCGTGACGAGCACCAAAGTTACGATCCGAAGTGAAACGAAGTTCTTCATATTAAGTCTTGTTGGTTTGTTTTGATGATTGGTGAAAACGCCGCAAAGAAACCGGAGACGTGTGGCGATTTGAAGGCGTTCTTGTAAAACTTTCGTGACGCTTCCGCATCACACCCTCGCATGCCCGGCCGCATGCATGCTGTCGTCGGCGCGACAGCACGATTCAGAATTTGGACGATGGCGTAGGACGGGCGGTAAGCTCGCTGCCGCAGAACGACGCGATCAAACGGTCAATTGTCGTCAGCCAGCGCTACTGAAAATACGGCCGGATTTTGGCGTATTTCTTGTCGCCGATTCCGCTCACCTTTTTCAAATCATCAGCGCTGCGAAACGGTCGCGCGGCAATAATTCGAGAAGCCATAACTTGCCCAACGCCAGGAATCATTTTCAATTCCTTTTCCGTAGCGGCGTTGATGTCGATCCTGCCTGGCTCGATTTTTTCTTTTGCATGCGACTTTTTAACCTCGACCGGACCGACAGTCGTTGACGAAGGACGAAATACTGGCGTCGCGAAAGGTGTATTCGCCGGAGGCCAGGCGTGGGACCGAGCCGTCTTTCCGGTTACGAAAACATTAAAAGGCGCTGGCTTTTGAGCGTGGACATTTAATCGGCCGGCATCAACGCCCCAGCCTCCAATTTTCTCCTGCTTTGCTTCATCTTCGAATTGTTGAAGTTTTTCTACTTCTAGTCGCGAATTTCTTAATCCCGGCGGCACGGCTCTGAATCCATAGTTTCGTGCAAGCCCATTGCGAACCAGCTGCTCGCCGAGATCACCGTCTTTAGTCTTCACAAACGCGTAAAACCGCTCGAGTTTGCTGCGGCCCATTGCATCTGACATGCGCGTAAACACCGTAAACGGCTGGGACAATTTCTCGCGCGTGAACTCTTTGGCTGCCACCCCTACTTCGATGGCCTGGGGCACGGTGATCGCGAAGTATTTCGCCTGTTCGACGAGGCGCGCCGGATTCATTTCGTCCGTTTCAGGTGCGTCAACCATGTAGAGGCGAAAAATGTATTCCCTCGCGCCTGCGCTCGCGTGAAAACTGTCACCGTCATTCGCCCGATTTGAGATCAGCCGGCAATTTTCCAGGATGATCCAATCTTTAGACTCGCGTGCGCCAACATCGACCTGCGCCGCGCAAACAATTGCAAGGGCAAGGAGTCCTGTCTTGTAGCGCCGTTGGGTAAGCCGCGTGGCTGCGAACTTGCAACTGGAAATCATATCCGACATCACAATTGAGGGGTTTGCAGCCGCGCCAGATACGCCGCGTACATCGCGATGATTCCGCCCAACACACTGCCGGCAATCACGTCGCTGACGAAATGATAATTCATCGCCACAAGACTCACGAGCATCGAAGCCGAGAGAATAATAACTACGACTTGTACGGTTCGACTGCGGGGCATTGCGATCAGCCACACGGTAGCAAAGGCCAAGATTCTGGCAGCGTGGCCGGACGGAAAACTGCCGACGTCATCTCCACGCTGAAATGGATGGAAACCGTACGTCCCGGTGCCGATCAGGGATGGATTATCGTGAGTCCAAGTGTCCGGCCAATAGCGACCGAAAACGTCGCCTAACGAGATGCGAAAATCATCGGCAACAATCAGGCTGAGACACGCGACAAACAGCGTCTTCTGCCAGAGTAGAAATGTTCCCCGGGCCCGTCGAATCATTAAGATCGTCAAAACAAGAGCCGACCAATTCTGGACTTCTGGCGGTGGATAAGTGAGCCATCGAAAGGGCGAGAACCCATTGATATGATGATCATAGACAAAGAATGCCACCGGGCGATCAATCCAAAAGTAACAGATCAATACGGCGACAATGCAGAAGGCCATACTGATCAACGCGCGACGCAGTAATGCGCGATAATCCAGTTCCGGCCTCGTCCTCACAACGGCACTTCAAACTGGCTCATGAGTTTGAACGTCTCATAGCGCTTCGCAATTTCTTCCATCGAGAGTGCGCGCAAACGCTCCAGACTGAACGCTTCCACGCAAAAGCTGGCCAGAACACTGCCGTAAATCATCGCTCGGCGTAAGTCATTAAAATGCACCTTTTTCACAGTGCCCGCGAGATAGCCTGCCATTCCGCCGGCAAACGTATCCCCTGCCCCGGTTGGATCGTGAATGTCCTCAAGCGGATAAGCGCCGCAGCTGAAAAATTGATTATCTTCGCCAAAAAGCAGCGCGCCGTGCTCGCCTTTCTTTATCGCAACGTAATCTGGACCCATTTTTCGAATGCTACGCCCCGCCTTGATAAGACTTGTCTGCTTGGTGATCTCGCGGGCTTCGCTATCGTTTAAGATAAGGAGATTCACGCGCCGAAGCAGCGCATCGAGGTCTGGTCGTGCTGTCTCGATCCAGAGATCCATCGTGTCGGCCACAACGAAACGCGGGCGCGCCATCTGGTCGAGCACATGCGCTTGCAACGATGGTGCGATGTTGGCCAGCAAGACAAAATCGGTTTCGCGATACGACTCCGGCAACGCCGGTTTGAAATCTTCGAAGACGTTGAGTGCAATCGAGCGCGTTTCGCGCGTATTCAAGTCCCAGGAGTATTCGCCGGACCAGCGAAAAGTTTTTCCATTCGCGCGCTGCACACCTTTGCTGTCGATCTTGCGCGATTCCCAAAACTGAAATTCGGATTCGGGAAAGTCATTGCCTACGATTCCGACCAATCGAACTGGCGAAAAAAAACTCGCGCCCAACGCAGCGTAGGATGCGGATCCGCCTAACAAGTCGGAATGTTCCTCTACCGGGGTCTTAACTGTGTCGATTGCAATCGAGCCTACAACGAGAACAGACATGGTCAGAATGACGAATTAAACGCGAGGAGTAAATGACGAACTGGACTTGGTTGCGAAGATCTAGTCATTTGGATTTTATTCATTCCTTCGTCATTGGTCATTCGCCATTCGTCATTTACGCTAACATGTCGGTAGCGCAGCGCGCGTAATCAACAATGCTGTGCGCTTTGAGCAAGGCGGAAACCATGGCAACGCGCTTCGCACCCGCGTCGATGACCTGCTGAAGATTGTCGATGTTAATTCCGCCGATACAAAAGATCGGGATATCGACGTCGAGATGAACTTGCCCGATGTCGCCCAGCCCGATTGGCTTGTAATCTGGTTTTGTTGGCGTGGCGAAGATCGGACCAAATCCGATGTAATCGGCGCCTTCGCCCAGCGTCGCGTGCGCCTGGGTCAGACTGTGCGTCGATTTTCCAACAATCAAATTTCTTCCAGCTTTTTGGCGTGCAACAAGAATCGAATCGTCGTCCTGTCCAACGTGCACGCCTTCGACGGGAACCCGCGCCGCGACCTCCGCATAATCATTCACGATCAGCGGCGTGTCCGAGCGGGCTGTGACCTCATGGATCTCAGAGGCGAGATTGACCAGCTCGTCGATCGATTTTCCTTTTCCGCGCAGTTGGATGAGATCTACACCACCAGTGACCATTTGTTCCGCGACGCGATTGCAATCCCGCAGCTGCGGGATGTAACCGAGATCAATGATTCCGTAAAGGCGGCATTCGCGTAGCGCTCTCATCGTCGCAGCGCAACTTTGTAAGTGCGCATTCCATTACTCGCAAATTACAAAGCCCGCCTCCCGCGAGTGGATGCGGTCCTACCTCGGCGCTGTAATGAGAAATTTCCCGGCAGAAGATCGAATCGAATCGTCCCCGAAGGTAATCGATTCACCGCTAAACGGCGGCGCGGGCTTTGCCGGGAAGAGCGGTCGCAAAACCGCAAATGTTTGCGATACAAACGCAATGGAGACGAATATGGACACGGCTGCACACTTCATGTCCGCCGCTCTTAGCAGGATCATGCAGCATGGCAAGTAAAATTTTTTCGCGTTCACGGTAATTAGGCGCAAGCCCACCTGACTCGTGATTCGTGGAAACGTTACATCGTTCCGAAAAAATCCTTTTAACTTTGTAACCATTCAACCCGGCAAAGCAGATTCATATTTGCGATTTCAGGTTTCGGGATATTTTTCCACGCCGATGCCACAGTTCGCATACCGTGCCCGCGACGCCCAGGGAAGCTTGGTTGAAGGCGTACTCGATTGCCCAGATCGAGCGGTCGCCATTCGACAAATTGAATTGCAAAAGTGTATTCCCGTCCGGATCGAGCTGATGGGACCCGAAGCCAAAACGGCACCACGCGATGGCGCGCGAGTCGCGTCGCCCACGCAGAATCTGAAAATCCCGCACGGTCAGTTGCTCGTTTTCACCGAGCAGCTCGCTCATTTGCTCCAGGCGGGCATGACGCTCGACGAAGGACTGTCAATTCTGGAAAAACGTTTGAAGCAGCCGCGCGTCCAACAAATGACGCATGCGCTGCATCAGGCGCTAGTCGATGGCCGAAGTTTCTCGCAAGCCTTGAGCGAGCTGCCACGAATTTTCCCGCCGCTCTATGTAAACCTGGTGGCTGCGGGGGAGGCGAGCGGAGCGCTGCCGCAGATTCTACTCAGACTAGTCAAACATTTGATGCAGGCGAAAGAACTGCGAGACCGCGTGCAACAGGCATTGATCTATCCGGCCTTTCTCGCGCTGGCCGGCGGCGCTCTCATTACGATTTTTATAACCTTCATGGTGCCGCAGTTGTCCGGATTCATGGCACAAACCGGCGGAGTGCTTCCATTGCCCACACGGATTCTGATGCAAATTCATCATGCGATCACGGGCTATTGGTGGGTCGGCTTGCTGTTAGGAATCAGCGCAGTGATCGGTTTCCGCGCGCTTGTTCGCACCGATGAAGGGCGCATCGGTTGGGATCGTTTTCGGTTGATGATTCCCGGATACGGGGGGGTCATTCGACACCGTTACTACGCGCAATTCTCGCGCACACTTGGGACCTTGATGGAAAATGGAATACCTCTGCTCCGTTCACTCGATCTGGTAACTGAAATTGCGGGGAACCGATTCCTCGAACTAAAGCTCGGCGATGTGCGCAAGGCGGTCATCGATGGCGCGACGCTCTCAGCCGCTTTGCAAGCGCAGAAACTGTTTCCTGATTTATTCACCGATATGATGTCGGTGGGAGAACAAACCGGACATTTCGCCGAAACCATGCAGGCCATCGCCGACGTTTATGAGCGCGAACTCGACAAAACGGTTGTCCTGATCTCCCAATTGATTCCGCCGGTTATCATCGTTGTGATCGCCGTTGTTGTCGGTCTGGTTGTTTTCAGCATTCTGTCGGCCGTATTCGAGATGACACACAGCCTGCAATTCAGACCGCACTAAAACTGAAACTTGCAATCAAGCCCGCGCACGAATAATCTCGCCCGCCTAATGTTACTTCGCGCCGTCTTTGCGATACTGTTCGCCGCGATTTGCCGCGTAGATGCACAGGAAGCGTTGACTGATGCCCTCCCCGCGCCCGCCGACGCGACCCAGCAGGCGATCCCAGAAAGCGCCTGGCTCGATCTGCGCCAAAACGCGCCTCAAAATTCAAAAATACAGAACGCTCCCGTCTGGGTTGAAGCACTGACCCTCCTGCCAACTGAAACGACGGAAGTGGCTCCCATGTCCAAAAGCGTCTTTCGCATTCGAGTCAGGCAACCGAGCCCTGACTATCAGGTTCTTTTTTTCCGCCTATTCTTCGATGACAAGGCAGATCAACAGCCTGAGTTAATCGCCTGGGACGAATCCGGCACACATGTTTTGCGCTCTGGGACTCTTGGAGCGGGAATGAATCTGCCGAGCTCTGATTCGGTGCTTATTCCGATGACCGGCGCGTCTTCCATCGACATCGAAGTGCCCGGTGACGGAAAAACGGTGCGAGGCGCGTATCTCGATTGGATGACGAGCAGTGAAGTCGTGCATCCTGTGAACACAGAACATCGGGATATGATTCCCGAACCTTTCTCGTCGGTGCCGACACTGCACGCGCCACCTGACGACGTTGAGAATTTTGGAACCGTTACGGCAACGCTCGCGGCAGAGGCAATCCGGATTGGCGCGCAAACCCAGGAAGGCGCTGCCTTTCAATTTTCAATCGAAGCCCAACCACTGACAGCCTTGTTGAGTTTTGAAATCGCCGACCCGCGGATTGACGCTCCGCCGGAAATTTATCTTAACGGTCAGGACATTGGGCCTGCTTCCCTGACGCTACCAGACCTTGGTGATCCGGCGTACAGGGGCGAAGTACAACCACTTTCCACGCAAATGCATTTCAACTACACCGGATGGCTGCGCGCTCAGAAAATTGTACCGGCAGCGAGCTTAAAAGCGGGCACGAACGATTTGGTCGTTGTGAACGGCGCTGACACAGGAGCTTCGGCGGTACGGGCCACGCAGATTCAATTAAAGTATATCTGGGACAAGTCGGATTATCTTTTGCGCGCCGGGCACTAGAAATTCTTAAAGAGCAAGGTAGTGTTACCGCGCACAGAATGGGAGGGTGACTCCTCTATCGAGGTAAGAATGAAAAGAAAACAACAGGGCTTCACGCTGCTCGAGATCATGCTCGTAGTAAGCATCATCGTGATCATATTGGGAGTGGCCATTTCAAAACTTGGCAACACCACCGCCATCGCAAAAACGATGCGGGTTCAAGCCGACGTCCAGGCGATCAAAACGCAATTGCAGCTGTATGAAAGCATGAACGGCTTTTATCCAACAACCGAGCAAGGCCTGCAGGCGTTGGTGACCCAGCCAGACAAGGATCCGAGACCCGCCCGGTGGTATCAGCTATTCAAAGAGATGCCAAAAGATCCGTGGGGAAACGAATACATTTATCGCTGCCCCGGTCTGAAAAACCCAAGCGGCTACGATCTGTATTCTGCTGGGCAGGACCGGCAGGCTGACACTGCAGATGACGATTGGGGCGGTTAACCCCAGCTAGCGAATCCGCTTCAATTCTTGGCACCAGGCGCCTTCGACGCTCCTCTAGGATTCCGTTGAATTAAACCTCGCGAATGGGGCGATCGAAGCTCTCGCGTAGGTGGAACCAACTGTTGCGCCTCGGGAGGCAATCCGGCAGGTAGTTTCGGTGAGACTGCGTTAGGGGTCGACATGTTAGGCGTGGGTGGCGTAAACGTTCTTGAAGCTAGCGCGGCGTTGGGCGCAGACTGCTGCAACAGCGCCTGGTTAAACGTGATTGTTGCAAAATTTCCATCCTTGCTAATCGTCACCTTTGTCGCACCCACGCGCTCCGACCATTCAATATTGGCGATACTGTACCCGTCCACCGGTGCTTTGGTGGTAAGGTATTTTTTGAAATTGTGATCGGAAGTCGAAGCGAGCGTTACTAAATCGCCGTCAAATGAATGGGCAGCGTTCGCCACGTAAAGGTCTTTCGCAAAATCGGGCGTGGCCGCGGGCGCCGCCACTGCCGTTGCGATCGCAAATGGCGAATTATCCACCATCTTTGAATAACGATCGTAAGCGAACCGGGGTGGCAGAACATCCTCGGCCTGTGCGCAGATCGCTCCAAGCAGAGTGGCCGCTGATATTAGCGTAAGGGAGTATTTCATAAATGGAGGAGGTTATTTTACTTCGTTCCTTGTGCTGGAGCAAACCAGCGCGCGATTTTAAATTTGCCGCGCATCATCGTGGGATCGCTGCCATCAATCGCCAAATTAACATTTTCAACCACAATGAAGGCGTCCGGTCGCTGCACATCATAAAGAAAATGAACCAGCGGCGGCCAGGGACTCTTTGTTTCGATGGAAGCAAAAACCGTCTGGTGGTATGGCGTTGTTTCCCCGGAACCAATCGCGGGATTCTCAACCAAAATATTATATTTGCCGGCTACTTCCTTTAACTGATCGAGCAACGCGGAGGCTTCTGCTGGGTCTTTGAGAGTTGGTTGATGTTGGCGGATCCATTCGTCCCGTTTCGTCCAGAGGTCTCGTTCCTTCACGTAAAGAGTTTGTTCGGCTAACATCGCCCTCCGGGCCGCCATTTGCTTTTGCGCGCTGGCAAGCGCGCCGAAGATCCAGTCCAAGATGAAAAGGTTGAGTAACACAAATACCGTGCCGGCCGCTACCCACGCGAGCACACGCTCGCGCCGATTCATTCGCTGGTACCATGCCGGTATCATCGTGGCTTCCCCTCCAATCGAAACTGCGCATGGTCGTTTGGCAGGATACGAGGTGACGCCATCTCAAATTGAAAGACTCGCAAATCCGGATTCTTTTTGATCTTTTCGATGAACTGGTAAGCGAGAGCAGCGGTATTTGCCTCGCCATCCACCGAAACCTGCCGCGCCGACTGGTTGTACGCCGTAATCCGCACCTCGGGCGATGGCAAGCTTTCGAAAATGTGTAGCAGAATTTCTACCGGGTAATAACGCGCATCGATTGCCGGAGCCAGTGCCTTCCAATTCGCTTCCGTCGCGCGGACGAACTGCGTCCCGGGAGCATCCTGCGCAATGCGCGCGTCAATCCGTCCGATTTGAAACCGTAACAAACCCAGATAAGCGAACAAAAGAAAGAGAAGCGCAATGTAAGCGCCACCTATCCATAAGAGCCGCTTTCGCCATTCTGTCTGCCTGATCAATTGTGAGCGGCGGCGGCGCCAGCTCTCCGGCAGCAGATTCAGTTTAACTGAGGCGGGTGGCAGTTCGACCCCGACTATCTCAGTAGGGCTGGCCAAGATTCCCTGCACAGTGTCCCGCATCTGGTAGTAGCTTTCATCCAACAAGACATTTGGAGAGGAAGCATTGATGCCTTGTAGCTCGGCGCTCATTCGCAACTGGGGCAATTCAAGTTGGAGTTGTTCCCCGTTGCCATTTTCGAACACTCGCGCAAGACTCAATTTGCCGTTTTCTGTCATGACATAAACCAGCGTCTCGCCTTCAGGATAAATCAGAAGCGCATTTCCCTTGGGTGCATAAGTACTGGCGCGCTGCGCTGCATAAACGGTGACCTGCCGCGGGATAAAACCGCGGTCGAGCAGCGGAGCCACAAGCTCGGCAAGCTGTTCATTTCTGATCGCCACGGCGGAGACCACACTTTCGTTTTCGTCTTGCTCGATCACTTCAAAATCCGTGGTCACGTCTTCGGCCGAGAACGGCAACACCTTCTCGATCTGAATCCGAATCATTTCCGGAAACTCTGCCGGATCGACACTTGGCAGGCGAAATCGTTGGGCGAGCACGGCAGCGACAGGCAGGCCGAGCACAAAATCGTCGGTCGCTGAAAGCAGCGGCACAGCTTCCTCCAGGTTCTGCAGCTTACGCACATTCCACGAGCCATTCTGGCTTGCGCTGCCTGCAGCCGCGTTGCGCGGCGATGCGGCAGTGGATGAACGCAGAAAATTCCATCCGTGCGCGGTGGGAATTATGAAAATGGATGGCATCCCTGTCTCGATATCAAAGCTCCTTCCAACTTATCACCTGAGGACGGCCGCGCAGGCCACCACCTCCTGATACTATCATTTGAACAGTGCGCGTAACGTCGCCCGATTTTCCTATGCTTGTGACGCGAAAGACCGTAGTGGTTTTGGGTGGTGAAGGGGTTAGACCTAGATTCTCTGGAGTTCGCCCTCCTCGGAAGCCAAGTGTAGTAAGGGCCGTTGGAAGATCAAGTTGCGGGTCATCGATTGTTCCATCGATTCCGTCTGAGCCACGCCGCAGTTGAAGAAACGCATCGACCCGATCATCTCCCACGCCTCCGAGAGCACCTAACAACGCGCGCAAGACGTCGCGCGAAGCCCAGCCAATGTCGATTATCGGTCCTCCGCAATTAATAAGGGTGAAGTCTTCATCCCAACCTGGCTTTGCAGTAAATTCAGCCCATCCACAGATTTTCTTTAGGTCGTCCACAGAAGTTAATGCCGCATGCGCCGGCCGATAATCATCGGTTTCTGGGCAAGCGCTCAGGCGGTGGAGTCCCGGTGGCGACATCCAGTCGAGCAAAGAATCTACCATTATATCAACGTTATTCGGCTCCACTCCTTTAAGGTTGAGATACTGGCGCACAATTTCCACAAGCGGTCTGTTCTCTACACCACCGGGCGCGAGCAAGTTCAAATTCAATCGACCACACTCGCCAATCATTTGAACGTCGTAACCTTCCTGATTGCCCAGTTGTCCGTGCAAGTTCGGCGAGTTCGGCGCGTCCTTTGGGCGCAGCGCAACTTCTGCCAGCGCAACATCACCGCCTGATGACGCCATCGCTTCAGCGTCCAAGACGCGGCCTGCATTGCCTGAAACCACAAGGCGCGAATTAATGTCCAACGCCCATGAAATGACCATTGCGCTAAGCAAGAACAGCGCCCAAAGCGCAAGCATTAGTGCCGCGCCACCGCGCGATTTTGAATTTAAAGCCTTCATTTTCAAAACGGCGTCCGTTTCAGCGGAATAATCGCTTCCCATGGCACTGGTGAATCGGCGCGCCCCACGGTCACCTTGACGAGCCATGGCAGCTGGGACGCGTTTGGCCATCGATCGATCCAAGTGTTCAAGCTCGGATTGAAGTAACTGATCTGGAGACTGCTCACGTTCTTAACTAATGGCACCCACGTCTCGTGTCGTTCCCCGATATCAGAAGCGTCCTTCGGTTTTCGTAACAAGCCGAGGTCGAGCCGGTCACTCTTTTCGTTTTCGGGTTGCAACCGCAACGCTACAATAAACTCACCTGGCGCATAGCGAGTAAGGAGCCCAGGCCCGGCGCTGCAAATCCACGTTATCACATCGCGCTCGCGATCGTTTAGTTTAAACGGTTCCCCTATCATCCTTGCGCGCGTCGGACTCAAGCTTTGCCATTCCGACGTTAGAAGATCGCGCAGCCCGTCGTACTGCGAATCCCTCGCGGCTGTATCGGATGACAGACGCAGCGCCGTCATATTCGCTTGCACAAAACGAAAAATCGCCAGCGACATCAGCCCGAGGATCCCCACCGCAAGCATGATTTCGAGCAACGTGAACCCACCAATGCGAAGAGATTCCCTCTTACCCCGGACGGTAAACATAAAACCTGACCTGTTTTGACTGAGGCACACCGCCCTGTCGCCACTGAGCCGTTAACGTGACGAGGTAGATTCCGCTGAGAAGGGTATTATCGGTTTCCGTCAATTCGGCTGCCGCGGTTTTTTGGACAACTTTTATGCCTCCGTAATTGCTGTCTACCCTGAATTCCTTGGAATCATCGGGAACCCCTCGCGCAGTCTGAATTTCTGCCATACGATTCGATAAAATCTGCCGCACGACGCCTTCTTCGGCGTTAATCGTGCTCGCGTTGAGGCAATTCTCGACCGCGCGTCCAAGCGCGATGACGCCGAGCGCGAAAATAGTGATGCCAAGGAGAACCTCGTAGAGGGCAAAGGCGCGACGAAACTTTTGACCTGCGCTTGCGTTAGCGGACCGCATAACTCGTAATCTCTGGCCGTCCCGTTAGCGGCGAGTAATTCGCCGTCCATGAACCGGCGGGACCTTGAAAGCGGATGGTTGCCGGTTCGCAAGTCCCCGACGGCCAGAAAATCCATTCAGCCGGATATTTTTCCATCAATGCCACCGGCAACGATAGCCTTAGCGTGCTTCCCCTGCTGGGACGAAACTCAGCTTTTGCCTTAGCGTCCTCATCCTCTGCAAAAGCTTCCGGGCGAACTACGACATTGTTGTTGCCCCATACAATCAGGTAAGGACGACGCTCGATGACGCTTCGCTCCTGCGCCTGGCGCACAAGATTGTTGAACCCATCCAGCGATTCCTTCAGCCGCCTGTTGGCGATCACGCCAGTGAAGCTCGGTACAGCCAGCATGAGCAACAGCATCAGTATGAAGATCGAGAGAGCAATCTCGATCAGCGTAAAACCCCGGGCTCGTTGCACCGCGGGAAATTACTCGTTTCACCGCAAATCACAACAGCGCCCGCGGGAGGCATTTTCGGTGTGCCCGACCATATGAGCCAGCCACGCGGCAGATGGAGAATCAACTTACTCCCGGCCAGGGGCGTAGCCGTGAACTGCAGTAAAGGCGATCGTTTGCGTCCACCAAGCAGGATCGGCGCAGCAGCCAAGTAAAGTGTCAATCAGTGCGTTGTTAAGCTTGCCAGAACTCGTCAAATCCTGGCGAAGTTCTTTGACAGTCTGTGTCCAATAATCTGCCCACAAACTCGTCCCGTTATAGATTGCAGTTTCTGCGGTGGCACCGATTTTCTCGATACCCAGGGCCGCCAATCTCGGTGCCAGAGTACGACCGATGTGATAATCTATTCCTCGGTCGCGCGACCATGCAAGCCAACCACTCCAGAACGCACGCACTTCCGGCGGCTCGGCGATCGTAACCGGAAGGAAATCCGGTTCAATCAAGAGGATGGCGCCTCCAGGCCGCAAGCTTGCAATGAGATTCGCGATTGCCTTGTCAGCGTCGGCCACATGGTGAAGCACCGCACGGGCAGTTACGAGATCGAAGCTGCCAGGCTCCACCGGCCCGATCACAATATCCTCCTTCCGAAACTCCAGATTAGGCACATGCACCTCGACGAGCGAAAGATCGAGATCACGGCTATGGCTCGTCCATCCGGAGCGACTTGCCTGGCAAGCCACGCGGAAATTGATCCATTGCCGCAGCCGACCTCCAGTGTTCTTGCTCCTGACTTAATGACATCAAGCGACTGAAGATAACGCCGGTGCACGGGATCGAGTAATTCCGACATCAACGCGAGCCGCTTCTCCTCGCCTTTCAAATGGTGGCCCAAAACATATTCCGGCACACGGGTTCACCGTAAGTTGCCGGGGTATTAACGGCAAATGATTGGCTCCACCGGATTGCGCGCTGCAATCAGCCGCTAAAAAAAAGCAATCAATCGGCAGCAGGCGCATTGGTATGTGATAAACTTTGAGGCGAAATGAAGCCTGCTTTGCGCATCGGCATCGTCGTAGCTGCGCTTTGCGTGGTGGCGATGCTTGTGTGGCAGGGAGTTACGGCACACGGAGCGCCTGATCCAACGCGCCCCGATACCAGCCCGACGGTGGCGTTTCTGGACATTGGCATTCTTGTGTTTCGCGAGGGATTGGAATGTATTCTTGTTCTGGCAGCGATTACAGCCAGCATGACAGGTCCCAAACGCGCCCATCGCCGGCCAGTCGCCCTCGGCGCGGCCTTTGCCTTTATCGCCACTCTGATCACGTGGTTGATCGCGGTGCGGATCGTCGGTTCGCTCGGCGACAATATGTCGGCACTCGATTTGCAAGCCGCTACCGGCTTGCTGGCAGTCATCGTGTTACTCGTCATCATGAACTGGTTCTTTCACAAAATTTATTGGGGAGGCTGGATTCGCGCCCACAATCGCCGTCGCAAGGCATTACTCGAGAACGCGCGCACTGCCGAAATTTCCCAGGGGCGTCTCTGGTTTGGATTAGTCCTGCTCGGATTCACCTCCCTGTATCGCGAAGGATTTGAAGTCGTGCTTTTTTTGCAAAGCTATCATCTGCGACTCGGCGGCGCCGTGGTGATGAAAGGCGCACTGTTGGGCATTGTTCTGACGGGGATGGTGGCGGTATTGACCTTCGTTCTTCAGCAGCGGCTACCTTATCGGAAAATGCTAATCACTACGGGCATTCTCCTCGGAGTGGTCTTGCTTGTAATGGTCGGCGAGCAAACGCAGGAAATGCAGCTGGCCCATTGGATTTCCACGACTGAAATCACGTCGCTAAAAAACTATATGCCGCCTTGGATGGGACTCTGGTTCGCCGTGTTCCCTACGGTTGAGACTCTTGTTGCTCAGTTTATTGCGGCCGTTTTGGTAGTAGGCTCGTATTACGCCGCGCGGCATTTTGGCGGCGGCGAACCGGGTGGAACCGCGTTGGAAACTCCCGCTCCTAGAATGGCAGCGATCAACGCTTAACTAAGATTTCGCAGGACGTTGCGAAAAATCAGTGTCGACGCTTCTGGCGTGCAATTCCAGTTGAACGAAGTCGCAGGCTTTCCACCTTAGGCGGATGATCTCGCCTGGTTGCCGTTTTCTTCGGTTGGTTCAAACCATTTTCGCCACTTCTGTCTTCGCCTTTTCGTCTTTTGCTCAACCTGCTTCATCTCCTACTCCTGCTGCGCCTGGAAGCATTGATGAAAAATTGTTCAGCGGAATGCAGTGGCGACAGATTGGACCGTTTCGCGGCGGGCGCGCCTTAACAATCGAAGGTGTGCCGGGCGAGCCGGACACTTATTATTTTGGCGCCGTTGCAGGGGGAGTTTGGAAAACGATTGATGGCGGCGCGAACTGGACTCCCCTCTTCGATAAGCAACGAATTTCATCGATCGGAGCGATAGCTATTGCGCCGTCAGATCACAACGTGATTTACGCAGGGACGGGCGAAGCGGCCATACGCGGTAATACCACCTATGGCACGGGAATTTTCAAATCCATTGATGGCGGCAAGACATGGCAGAATGTCGGTTTAAAAGACAGCCGTCAAATCGGCGCACTAATTGTCGATCCAAGAGATGAGAACGTCGTTCTCGTGGCGGCTCTTGGACACGCGTTTGGTCCAAACGCTGAGCGCGGAATATTCCGCACTGCCGACGGCGGGAAAACGTGGACAAAAGTTTTGTCTAAAGATGAAAACACCGGCGGGATCGATGTGGTTTTTGATCCGCACAATCCGAACATTGTTTTCGCTTCACTGTGGCAGGCTCGGCGGCAGCCCTGGTTTTTTTCCAGCGGCGGTGCAGGAAGTGGCCTCTACCGATCTGAAGATAATGGCGTTACCTGGAAACGTCTCGAGGGCAATGGCCTGCCCGAAGGAATCCTCGGTAAGATCGGAATCGCGATTTCCGGTGCCGATTCGAACCGCGTTTATGCGATCATCGAGGCGAAAGAGGGCGGACTTTATCGTTCCGATGACGCCGGACAACATTGGGCCCGTATAAATGATGACGGCCGCTTTCGGCAGCGCGCCTGGTATTTCAGCAAAGTTTATGCTGATCCAAAGTCCGCTGACACAGTTTATCTCTTGAACACCGGGCTGTTTCGTTCGGTTGATGGCGGAAAAACTTTTAATTTGTTGCCAGCGCGTCACGGCGATCACCACGGACTTTGGATCGATCCGCAAAATCCTAATCGGATCGCGAACGCCAATGACGGTGGCGTGAGTATCTCACTCGACGGCGGAAAAACGTGGACGACACAAAACAACCAGCCAACCGCGCAGTTTTACCACGTTTCCGTGGACAACGCTTTCCCGTACCACATTTACGGCGCGCAACAGGACAATTCGAGTGTTGGTATTGCAAGCCGGACAGATTGGGGTGCAATCGGCGCAGCAGATTGGTTTGTAGTGGGCGGCGGCGAATGCGGCTTCGTTCTGGCCGACCCGCGCGACTGGCACATCATCTATTCAAACTACGAAAACTCAATCGATCGTTACGACAAGACCAAGGAAGAAATCCAGGACGTTAGCGTCTTGCCTGTTGATAATTCCGGTCACGGCGCGGCTGATCTTATTCATCGTTTTCAGTGGGTAACGCCACTGACTCTTTCTCCACATGATCCCGAGGTTTTGTATACGGGAGCGGAGTGCGTTTTTAAATCGACCGATCACGGACAGAGCTGGACACAGATCAGCGGTGATCTGACGCGCAACGATAAATCGAAACAACAGCCAAGCGGTGGCCCGCTGACTAATGACATTACTTCGGTTGAATATTACGACACTGTCTTTACCCTCGCTGAGTCGCCGGTGAAAAAAGGAACCCTGTGGGCGGGCACAGATGATGGACTTGTTCATGTCACGACGGACGACGGACAACATTGGGCGAATGTCACGCCGAAGATGCCCGAGTGGAGCACTGTCAGCCTCATCGATCCGTCTCCTCACGATGCCAACACTGCATATGTTGCTGTGGATCGGCATAAACTCGACGACTTCAAGCCGTACATTTTCAAAACGACCGATCTGGGAAAAAGCTGGAGCTCAATTGTGTCCGGAATTCCCGACAGCGCGTACGTCCATGCGGTGCGCGAAGATCCTAAAAAACGCGGACTGCTTTACGCGGGGACAGAACTCGGAGTTTTCGTTTCATTTGATGACGGCGCGCATTGGCAGCCGCTCCAGTTGAACCTGCCCGTGTCACCGATTCACGATCTGGTTGTAAAGGACGACGATCTGGTCGCGGCGACTCATGGCCGTTCCTTCTGGGTGTTGGACGACACAACGCCGCTGCGCCAGTTGAGCGCGCAATCCACGCAAGGAGATGTGATGCTTTATCAACCGCAAAACGCGGTGCGTTTGCATTATCCGGAGGAATTCGACAAGCGCCAGCCAGTCGGCGATAACCCGCCCTCGGGCGCAATCATTAATTATTATTTCAAGGCTGCGCCGAAAGACGAAGTCTCACTGGATATTCTGGATGCTTCAGGCAAAGTCGTCAGGCATCTTTCCAGCAAAGAAAAAAAAGAAGGCGAACAGCCGCCGGAATGGCCGGACCGCGTCGAGCGACCAAAAACAATTCCCGCAAATCAAGGGATGAACCGCTTCGCATGGGACCTGCGCTATGAAGATCCCATTCAGGTACCCGGTGCCTTCTACTCCGGCGTCGGACCGAGAGGACCGCTCGCTCCGCCTGCTGATTACCAGGTGAAACTGACTGTTGGTGGAAAGTCGCAGACTGCACCGTTGCATCTGGCGATTGATCCAAGGACCAAAGGCGCAGAAGGCGCCGTGCAAAAGCAATTTGCCCTGGCGACACAGGTAAATGAGTCCATGTCCCGATTGCATCAGGCCGTCAACGAAATCCGAGATCTCAAGTCGCAGATTCAAACCTTGCACAAACGTTTCGGTGACGATCCCAAATTAAAACCAGGACTCGCAGCAGCAGACGATCTTGATCACAAAATGTCAGAGATCGAACAGAAACTTATTCAAGTGAACATGAAAGGCTCCGAAGGAAACCTCGCCTTCCCAGATATGCTGAACGAACGCTTTGAAACGTTCAGTCACACAATCGAGTCCGGTGACAAAGAGCCGACTCAGGGACAACTGAACGTTTTTCAAATGTTGAGCAATCAATTGGAAGAGCAGTTAAAGAAATGGGCGGAGCTAAAAGCCGAAGCTGTGCCGAAAGTGAGCGAACTAATCAAGCAAGCTAGCTTGCCCGCGCTGATTATTAGCCCTCCGAAGAAAACTGAATAACTGATTGGAGGGCGGAGTTCCCACGACGCCGGGCTCGCAGAAGCTCGCCCCTCCATCTTGATCGCGGACGAAACGCGCGGGAAGCATAGACGAAATGACTAAAACAGACAGGGCAGTCGTACTCGCAGCCGGGCGTGGCACTCGCATGCGCGAGCTGACTAATGACGTTCCAAAGCCGATGATCGAAGTGCGGGGCAAGCCAGTTTTGCAGCATATTGTACAAGGGTTGCGTGATGCGGGAGTGCGCAAATTTCTGATTATCGTCGGTTATCATGCCGAAGCAGTGCGAAACTTTTTCGAGGATGGCCGGCGTCACAACATCGCCATCGAATACGCGACACAAGCCGTGCGGGATGGCACGGGCCGCGTTGTTAATCTTGCTCGCAACTTCACTGGCGAGTCGCCGTTCGTTTTGAGCTATGGCGATATCTTGATCAGTCCGGTGAATTACAAACGCATAGTCGATCTTCCGGATCATATGGAAGCGGTAATCACGGTTACGCGCGCCGAAGACGTCAGTAAAGGCGGCGCGGTTTTTGTGAACGAGCAAATGGAGCTCGTCGATCTTCGCGAAAAACCAAAGCCCGGCGAACCGACAAGCCCGTGGTATAACGCGGGTCTCTACGCATTTCGGCCAAGCATTTTCGAGTTCATCGCAAAGTTGGAGCCGTCACCGCGCGGTGAGTACGAACTTACAGATGCAATCCGCGCCCTCGCGCAATCCGGCAAAAAAGTGCAGGCGCTCGAGCTAACAGGCGAATGGGCGGATGTGAGAGATCCTGAAATTCTCGCGAAGCTGAATCAACTGTAGCGGCGCCTCTATGAGCGCCGTGCAATGCCTCGCTACTTATAGACAGTTTCCGGCTCGGGTTCGGAAAGGAGCTTTTGAAAACCTGGATCGTTACGGATTGGGTCCCACACGGGGTCGATCTTCAGACGCGTAACAGAAACGTATTCTCCGGCAGGGATTGTGAGCAGTTGCCGAAGTATTTTTACCGCCTCTTCTGACTGGCCAGTGTGGGCCTCGATTTGAGCTAGTCCGACAAGAAAATTTATGCCGAGGATCGCGTCCTTTTCGATCGGCATCGTCTCTGCCGCTTCTCGCGCAAGGCGAAGCGCGTCGGCGTTACGTCCGAGACAAACGTAAATCCAGGCTAATTCTGAGACCCAAACGCGGTCTTCGGGCTGGCGCTTGGCTAGCTCGGCTTCGAGTAAAACACGCGCTTCCTCGCACTCCGGTTTTGCTGCCGCACTTTGGCCGGCAAGTATTTGAATCCCAATTCGCGCCTTTAGCTGCGCGAGTCGTCCTTCGGCTGTGTTACCCGGCGCAATATCCCACTCTTGGAGAGCTTCGGAAAAATGCCTCTCCAGAACGTAGAGATATACCCGCTCATCAATCATCTCGGGAATCACAATCTCGTACGGCCTAACACCTTGGCCGGCTCCTCTTTCGTTCGGTATTCCCTCCCACGCCCGCTTGGCACGCAGAATATCGCCGGTGCTGGCGATGTAGGTAAGATTGAGACGGAAAGCAGCTCCCAGGTGGTGTGGATCGAGAGCTAGAGCATGCTTGAGCCAACGCTCTGCGTCACTCCACCGACGAAGGCCGAGGTAGCCTCCGCCGATTTGATCTGGAATCCATACATCGCGCGGATCAAGTTCAGCCGCCCGCTCGTATTCAGCGAGCGAGCGTCGCCACTCACCACGACGACGGTAAATCGCAGCCCGGTACTGCCGGCTAACGGAATTACTTGGCTGGAGTTCGACAGCCTGGTCGAACTCTTTTAGCGCAGAATCAAAGTCATGACGGCCCCAGTAATGGAATAGACCCAGCGCCAGATGTGCATCCGGCAAATCCGGAGCAATCGCTATTGCGCGTTCGATATCAGACTTTACCTCATCCAATTGTCCCGAAGTCAGGCGTTTGACAAACCAATGCCGATTTAAACGGTTGTAAGCGAGTCGCGCATACGCAAGGGCGAAACTCGGATCCCGTGTCAGAGCTTGCCGATAGAAAGTTGCGGCGCTGTCGTATGTTTCCTCTTTGTATGTACTCTCCGCCTGGCGTTCCTGGTATTCGCCCTTCAGGAACAGATCGTAAGCTTCCGTATCACGCGTGGGTTTTGCGGCCAGGGTATTTGCCTGGCTCGGTGACAGCTTCGCCTGAAGCTGGCTGGCGATTGCTTTGGCAATCTCGCTCTGGATGGCAAAGACGTCATCAAGTGGCCGATCGTAACTTTCTACCCACAAATGCGCGTCGGTCTTTGCGTCGATTAACTGGGCGCTAACGCGGACGCGATTTGCTACACGTTGCACGCTTCCCTCCACCACATGCGCCACGCCGAGTTCATTCGCGATCTGGCGCAGACTTCGTTTCGCGCCGGCCTTGTATTGCATCACCGATGTCCGGCTGATGACCTTGAGGTCCGCAATCTTTGCCAGGCCATTCAGGATTTCGTCTTGCACACCATCAGTGAAAAAGGCGTTTTCGGGATCGGCGCTCAGGTTTTGAAAGGGGAGGACAGCGATCGACTTGTCAATCTTGCGTGCCGATGCATGTGGCAAAAGAAAGAACCCCGCGACTGCAGAAACAACAACGCCAGTCGCGATAAGGATGAACAGGTTTCGGCGGCGGTGCGCTCCTGGCGTCGTCGCCGTCGACGTTACCCGAACACCTTGCGGCGTGACGTCGTAGGCCCACGCCAGAATAAGCGCGACCGGAAAACCGATCAACAGAAGCGTAATCACAAGTCGCAGACTCCAGCTTGGCAAGTCCCAGGCTGGAAACGCGGCCGAGGCGATTTGAATCAAGAAACCTGCTGCGACGACGTAAGCAGCGGCGACTCGATAAACTTTTCGCCGACGCACTTCCTGAAAGAAGCTGCTCATAAAAGCTCTAGACTGATCGTGACTATAAGCGGCACGACGCGGGCTCCACAATAAAATGGGAAGCCGCGACTCCGAAATCCTCGCGCGCTTAAATCCGAAATTGTAGGGCGTCTATGTCAGACGCCAATCCTGTAGCGAAAGGCGTTTCGCGGAAGCCCTACAATTTATTTCATCGCGACCGGTTTCTTAGACTCCTCTACGAGGTTTTCAAAACGCGGATCGCCGCGCAACGGATCCCAGAACGGATGCAGGCGGAGTTCGCCGTAACTTAGCAAGCTCGGGACTTGCAGCGTCGCGGCGATTTGTTTGATCGCGAGATCTTTCTCTCCGGCCCACGCGTAGATAACACCGAGAAATTGCATGATATGGGCTCCGTTCATCGCGTCCTTGGCAACCGGGAGTAGTTCGCTGGCGCGGCGACCCTCACGGATGGCTTCCTCTCTTCGCCCCAAGCCGGCGTCAATCAAACCCAGCATACAGAGAGGCGGCCCATAATCCGGCTGTTCGCGCACGGTCCGCTCGATCTCGACGCGCGCTGCAGTGAAGGCTCTTCGCGCTGCCGCGTCGTCCCCGAAAGTGCGCGCGGCACAGCCCTCCATGAAACTGCGTGAGAAATAGAGCCCGCCCCTGTGAAATCCATCCCCTATGGCCGCTAGAGCACGACCCGTCGCCACTGGATCGCGTTCGCGAAGAGCAAGGTCCAGCCAAGATTCACCCCAGTCAGTCGACCCGGTTAGGTTTTGGTTGATCATAGCCTCCAATGTCTTGTGCAAAGGCTTCGGATCAGCCCGCCAATCGAGATCGATCGATGCTCGATATGCTCGCAGTTCATCATCTTGGGGGGCCAAAGCGACGGCGCGGTCCACAGTGGCGGCCGACTCAGCAAGACGACGCATAAATAGGTAGGCCAACGAGAGCTGCCGGAGAGTCAATAAATTGCGTGGGTCGAGCTCCAGGGCTTCGTCGAAGTTGCGTACCGACTCGTTCCAGCGGCCCTGTAGACGGTCGATATGGCCCAGCAATGTAAAGACCTGCGCGTTGTTAGGGAGCCCGCGCTGGGCGAGGGCGAGTTCCGCTCGAGCGTTGTCGTAATCGAGATTGCATCTGGCGAGGTATTGGGCTCGCGCGAGATGCGATTCGCCCGCTTCGGGCCGCAGATGAAAGGCAGCCTTAACCGCGCGCTCGGCTAAGTCACGTCGCTCCGGATTGTGATCAAAGTTCCAGTAAAGCCGACTCTGCACTTCGGCGCTCAAACAGTGTGCGAGAAAAAAATCTGAATCGCGCGCGATGGCTTGATCAAGCAAACTTTCGGCCTCGAGGTAGTTCTTCTCGTTGATGAAATGGGCCATCACAAGTAATTTTGCGCGAACGTAAAGGTCGTAAGCGGCGAGATCTTTAGTGGGCCGCTCCTCGATGGCAGACTTTATCTTTGGCGACAGCTTTGCCTGTAGCTGGCCTGCAATTGCCTTGGCAATATCGCTTTGAATTGCAAACACGTCATCGAGTGGTCGATCATAACGCTCCACCCACAAATGCGTGTCCGTTTTTGCATCGATTAACTGCGCGGTGACGCGGACGCGATTGCCGGCGCGTTGCACGCTTCCCTCGACGATATGCGCGACGCCGAGTTCATTCGCAATCTGGCGCAAGTTTCGCTTCACGCCGCTCTCGTATTGCATGACCGATGTCCGGCTGATCACCTTCAAGTCCCCGATTTTTGCCAAACCATTAAGAATCTCGTCTTGTACCCCGTAAGTGAAAAACGCGTTTTCGGGATCGGTACTCAGATTTTCAAATGGAAGCACCGCAATCCCCGCCGGCATCGGATGGGGGGATTGACTCTGCCAAAGCACCACACCCGCCATCGCCGCCATGGCGACCAACGATGCCACCAGCACCGTACTAGTTGGATTCCGTCGCACCCATTTTCGTCCGCGGGTGAAAACTCCAGTGCGCCGGGCCCGAATCGGCTCATGTCGCAACCAACGGTCAAGATCCTCCTCGAGCGCTCCGGCGGATTGGTAGCGAGCGTTAGGATCGGGGTCCAGACAACGACAGACGATTGTCCCCAGATCGCGGTCGAGAGACGGCGCAAGGGAACGCAAACGCGGCGCCGGAGTCGCAGCAGCCTGATGAATAACAGCAAGGACATTCGGGCCTACAAACGGAGGCCGGCCAGTTAGGAGATAAAACAAAATTGCGCCCAGACTGTATATGTCCGCAGCGCAGGTAAGCTTATCGGCTCGGCACTCGGCCTGCTCAGGTGCGATGTAGCCCGGTGTTCCAAGTGTCTCCAGTGTTCTTGTTATCTCGCTAGTTTGATCGAGCCATTTTGCGAGACCAAAGTCGCTCACCATCGGTTCGCCGTTTTCATCAAGGAGAATGTTCCCCGGCTGAAGATCGCGATGCAGAACTCCCTTGCCATGCGCGTAAGCGATGCCGCGCGCGACCTTCGCCATCAGTTGCACACACTCGCGAGGCTTATTGCGTAATGCAGATGCTGCGCTTCGAAGGCTCCCACCCGTCGCATATTTCATGCTGAAAAACGGCAGCCCCTCCTCGCTTTCGCTGACTTCGTGAATGGGAAGAATGTTTGGATGATCGAGGCTCGCGACGGCTTCGGCTTCGCGCCGAAAGCGCGCCAGCGTCTCGTGCGAGTTTACCTCATGAGCGAGGATGCGTTTCACCGCGACGATCCGGCGGGAGTGCTGCTGGCGCGCACGATAAATCACTCCCATGCCGCCGCGGCCGATTTCCTCTAGAATTTCGTAGTGACCGAGACGCCACTGTGTGTCGGCCACGTTCGCTTCTGCGAGGACGCTTTCGAACGCTTCACGAGAAGCCTCGCCTTTGGCTGCAAGTCCCTCGCGCAGGAGACAGTTAATGCAGGCCCCGCGATCCAGCCGGGTTATCGCGCCACACTGCGAGCATTCCGTCGGATGCTCAATTACGTCGGCGACGAAATCAGATGGCGCAATAACTTTGTTCATCACGCAGCGGCGGCTAGTGCCGCGCACAAGTGTCGGATCTCGTCGTCTACGTCGGCCGGGTTCTCAACCGTGTGAGCGACCTCCTCGCGCAGGAGCCACCGATAACGCTGGCGCAAGTTGTGTAGTTGTTTTTTCACGACCGCCTCTGCAACGCCTAACGCGATACCGAGATCGGCATATGAGATGTCGGCGTGTTCTGCCGCAAGGTGATCGCGCAATCCCTCAAAAAGGCGAAGACGTCCTTTACCTTCGCACTCCTCCCGTAAACGTCGGAGCGCCTGCTCCACGACTGTCACGGCCCAGCGAAGATCGAACAGCCGCTCGGGTGCAAGCGCGTCGAGCGCGCGATCCGAGATCGATAATTGCGAGGGCGCTTCTGCCATCCAGGCATCCCAGGAAACGAATTGAACGCTGCCGCCTCGCTTCAGGGTTTGTTTCTTATCGGCTACGTTGTGAAGGAAATTCTGGAGCGACTTGAGCAAGAGCGACCGGAAACGGCCGCGGCCTTTGTCGGCCTGCTGTAGCCAGTTCGTTTCCAGAATCATCAGGAAGAAATCTTGCGTAAGGTCCTGCGCGTCCTCACTCGAGTAACCGCGGCGACAGACGTAGGAAAAAATGGGTCGCCAGTAAGTGCGGCAAAGCTCTGCCAGCGCTTCAGCTGCCTTCTGCTCGTCGCCATCGGAGTTCGCCCCAGCAAGGACGAGACTCCAGCGCGTGGTGGCAAACAAGCGCGGTTCGGCTTCCGCATTCAACGCTTGGCAGCGTGATCGGTTTTGCCTTCTTCTGCAAGCCTAAAAACGGGCGGATCTGCACACCGGTTCATAAACAGAAATGGAGCGCCGCTTCCTAAAAATTCCCCGGAACTTTGACGGCCAGTTCCTTTAGTGATGTGTATGAAAACTTATTATTCGTTTAATCGAGATCGTCTCCTATCACATCTGCTCACAAGTTTTTGTGCGCTGGCAGCTGCCGGCGCGCTATTAACATTGCCGAGCGCTGAAGCTGTAGGACCCAGAGCCAGACCAGAGCCCGCAAGCGGAGAGTTTTTTCCCTGCTTCAATTACGCTGGTCCTCCTCGTCAAGTCGGCGAAAACTTGATTATCACGTTCAACATTAGTAACTGGAGAACATCTACTGGCACCTTCATTGGATCTGCCGAAGGCACCGAGCTGGATGTAGTTCATCGCGACGGTTCCATAACACTCCACGGCACTGGCCTCTTCACCGGTTCGGTCAATGGCAGGTCCGGTACGTTCCTCTTGAGTTATGAAGGCATAGGCAACGCTGTCACCGGCCACGAAACTTTGCATTTTACAGTCGGCCATGGGACTGGCGATCTCGCTGGCCTGCATGCGGAGTTAACGGCTGAGGGCGACATAGGCGCCTCCAATCCAGGATGCGACCTGTCCGGGGCGGGAACTTATAATGGGTGGATTCTCTTTGCCCCCTAAGTCAGGCAAGTAAAACGCCAGCTAGCAATTAGCCGTCACGCTTCAGCGCGTGACGGCTTTGCTTTGGGACCCGTCCGCAGAAACAAGCACCACGCTCCTACCTGCCGTTAGCTACGACTTCGCAATAACCTCCTGAGAAATTCCGGAACTTTGTCTGTCAGTTCCTTTAGTGATGAGTATGAAAAATCGAAATCCACTAACAAAACTCACGGGCGATGCAGCCCTGAGCAGGCCGAAGCTTGGTAGGCTAGAGAGTACACCGAACGTTAGGCAATCCGCCTTCTTTAATCTCAGCGTTTTAATCGGTCTGGTTGTCTCCCTATGCGGCGTCTTTCTCCCGCCGCTTGCCTTTGGCACGCTCTCCGAGATGTCCACTAGCGCAGCACTCAGCGGTCCGGACCCGGTAATAGTGAGGGCTAGGCAAATTAGGGGCGCCGAGGGGACAGGTAGTTGTGGAGGGGGATACGACCTGGGTGTCGGTCTCGTCGACCTTGACCACGGCCTCGCGGCTGGCTCCACGACTTACGACCATGGCGGCTTCCTCTGGTGCGAGACGTACGCACCTTATCTATGGTCAGAACAAGATGGAGCATCGACGTTGTGCGAGCTGCAAGGCGATTTCAATTGGATGAGGAGCACCTATATCCCGAGCGGGATGACCCCGGATGGGAGCAAGGTCGTCGGCGGCGTAATCTTCTTTGACAGGGGCACCAACGCGCCGTGGATGTGGACGGCCAATGCGGGGCTCGTCGAGTTTCTTAAGTTGCCCCAGGGCTACAACGGAGGAAACGCGGTCGCTGTCTCCAGTGATGGACGGCTGATCGCCGGAAACGTGCGCGCCGGCGGCCGCGTCGGCGTCAGCCAGGCAGCGGTGTGGCGCGATGGCAGTCCGCAGATTCTGGCGAGTACCTATCCCTGGTCGGCAGTAGGTAGTAACCCATTTGAAGCAAGCGTTGCATACACCGCGCGACGCACACACCCAATGACTGACGATGGTTCGGTTATCGTCGGCGCCGCTGGTGAGGCCTTCCTCGTCGGATGCAAGGCTACGAAGTGGGTGAATGGTGTCGAGCAGCAACTATCTATCGGGGGCCTTGTCGTGCAGTCCAGCGTAGCTGTACTCGTTGCTGAGACTGGAGTGATTTTCGGGTACGCAGTCCTCAGCGATGGGCGCGTGGTGCTGGTGCGCTGGGACGCCGGTGGGAACCCCGGGATCCTTGCACCGCCAAACGGTCTTAGTGTCGTCAACCTTAGCTCGATTGACTCCCAAGGCAACGCGGCCGGCGGTGCACTGGCCCAGCAATTCAGTTGCATACAACAATGTAACGACCCTCTCTGCAACCGAAAACCTTTTGTGTGGACTCGCCGCGGCGGCTTCACAATCCTTCCTGAAAATGAGCAAACCTACAATAACAGCGCTGTCCTGGACGTGTCCGACGACGGGCGCGTAGCTGTGGGACAGCTCGCAACATGCGAGGTAACACCGGACAGCCCGCCCCAGCTCGCGTTTCTATGGAACGCTAACTCAGGGCTCGTGCTCGTTAACGATCTCATGGCAGCGCACGGGCAGCCCGACCCCCACTATTACCTAGCCACCGATGTGAGCCGCGACGGAAACCGCGTTCTCGCCGTGGGCAACCCTCCACTGCACGATGCACAGGGCACCCCTGATCTGACTCTCGATCTAGCATGGTCTAGGCCAATTCCAACACTTAGACGGACTCGATAGCCTTAGCGGACTCCATCGCCTTATCCTAGCCCGCCGTATGTTATACGCTCCAGAACCTGCATCAAAGCATTTGAGCTAAAGAGACCTAACAAGCCGATTCGGTGGATCAAGCCGATGGACCACGCAGCCAAAAACAACAGCGATAGCTAGCAATCAGCCGTCACGCTTCAGCGCGTGGCGGCTTTTTGTTTGCTCCAAAAGAAATTCCGGAACTTTGGTTTCCAGTTCCTTTAGAGATGAGTATGAAAACTTATCTGAAAACTAATTGTTCGTTTACTCGAAATTGTCTCCTATCAGGTCTGCGTTTTGTAACCGCACCGCTCTTCACCTGCTTAGCGGCACTGTTTATCTCTGTAACCACTCCGGCAGTAGCCAGCGGCCCTTCCGCGAATCCTGACGCACCGACGAGCACCTTCGTCACGTCCACGCCCCAAGCGCCACCGCAGGTGCGATACATGCTGATCGAGCTCGGAGGGAGAACGGCGTTCGACATAAGTCAGTCCGGTCAAATCGTCGGCAACAAGGAGTTCGCACCCGGGCTCAGACGCGCCGCATTTTGGCCCAGCAGCCGGAGCGCGGCGATTGATCTCGGCACATTGCCTGGTCTCAACAGCGTCGCCAGGAGCATTAATTCTCGGCGCGAGATCGTGGGAGTTGCGTTTAACGAAGACTTCTCTGTTGAGCGGCCCTTGTTTTGGGCAAGCCCTAACAGTACCCCGGTCGAACTCCCCGGTCTGCCGGCCGGCCTTGCGGGTGAAGTGTACGACATCAATCCATCAGGCCAGATCGTCGGCCAGTTCTTTAACGCGGACTTTTCAGTGAACCCGGCGGTCTTTTGGCCGAACAGCAACGCAGCGCCCATTTATCTTCACGTGTTGAGCAATAAGCTTTTTACCAGCGTGGCCACCAGCATCAATGCTTCCGGCAACATCCTCGGCGATGCGTGCGACCAAGCCGAGTTTGAATGTCATGCCGTGTTCTGGGCGAACAGCACGAGCACTCCGGTGGCGCTGGCTTCACCAGGAGGCGGATTCATTTACAGCTTTGTCGTTTTCTACAGTCACGGCATCAATGGTGCGGGAAACATGGTTGGTTACGCATATACACCCGGCTTCGCCGCCGTGCGCGCGGTATTCTGGGCCAGCAGCTCGAGCCCGGCGGTGGTTCTGAGCACAGTTGGCGAGTTTACCAACACTGTTGCGGCAGGCATCAGTGACAACGGCCAGATCGTGGGCTATGGATTCAATGACGATTTTTCGAGAAGTCGTGCCTATATCTGGCCCAGTGCGACCAGCCAGGCTGTCGATCTAACTACATTCTTTCCGGCTGGCTCCAACTGGGACTTGGATTCCACATACGCCATCGCCGTTAACAATCGTGGCGAAATTATCGGCGGCGGGTTGTTCAAGGACGGAACAGAACACAACTTTGTGCTGATCCCGGTGCATGGCCATTGAGCGAACGACATGAGATAGTTGATCAAGATACAACAGGCCGTACTCCCGCCGACGGCCGCATCTCCAAAACAGCCGTCACCTGTTACCGAGTGGCGGCTTTTTGGTTCTCAAAAAAATTTCGGAACTTTGGCTCCCAGTTCCTTTAGTGATGGGAAAGGAATCCTCAGTTAAACCCAAAGACAATAAACCAACCAAACTATGAAAAATAAAAATATTCAGTTTAGAGCAACAACGGGAGTTGTAATCCCACTGCTAGTCGCCTGCCTTGGCATATTTGTCTCGGCAGCCACTCCTGCGTCAGCCCGCGACCAGGTGCCGTTCAACGGGATTGTCTCGGGCACAATCATCTCGACTGTGCCTCTGGACGAGTGCCACGTGCTTTCTGAAGCCGTCAACGGGGGAAATGCGATGCAGTTGGGCCGCTTCAACGGAACGGCGGAATTCGTCCTCAATGTCTGCGACCTGACCTATGTCGGCAGCTACGTATTTACAGGGGCCAACGGCGACAGTATTTCCGGCCCGTTCACCGGGACCCTGACCCCGACACCAATCCCAGGCGTATTCGACAACAACGAACTCGCCTTTATAACCGCCGGCACGGGCCGTTTTGCCAACGCGACTGGCACATTCAACCTGGGCGGACAAATAGATAATAACGCGGGAACTTTTTCCCTTCCCTGGCACGGGACAATCTCCACCGTCGGCTCGGGCAGAAGGCCGTAGAGATTGTGCGCCTGATCTGCGAATCGCAACTAGCGTTCGTCTAGTTGCCACGCGCTAGACAAATCTACTATCTCGCGCATTTCGGAAATTCTATCGAAGCTGAATCAGGCGCTCTAGGGCAGGCGCACCGCCCGCTGCCCGCGCGCCTGGCAACCGGAGCGTTTGCCCTCCAATCAAATTGCCGATCTCAGCGTGTTTGTTCGGCGGTCTCCTCAGAAGGCTCTTCGCCTATTTCTTCTTCAATTTCACGACGCCAGTCGCGCGAGAGCCAGGGACGCAGAAACCCATAGAGTAAATAAGCCAGGAACAAAACTGCCGGCATCCATTCATAATTCAGCACGGTGAAAATGAGAACAAGAATGATGACAAGAAAGCGTGGGATCGATTTCTTCGTCTTCCAATTCACCGCCTTAAAGCTCGGATATTGAAACCGGCTGAACATCATGAAGGAAAGAAAAAGCAGTAACGGCGGCAGAACGAAGCGCCAATTGCCGAGGTGATGTTCGCCCTCGGCGAGCCAAAGGAGGAACAGCGTGATCGACGCAATCAGACCGGCTGCAGCGGGAATGGGAAAACCCGTGAAAGTATCTTGGTGATTAGCTCCATCATTTTTCACCGTTGCAGAGTTGAAACGGGCCAACCGCAGTGCTCCGCACATCAGATAAATGAACGCAATGATCCAGCACGCACGGGGGAACTCCTGCAACACGACACGGTAAACCATCAACGCGGGGGCAAGCCCGAATGACACAATATCCGCCAGAGAATCGAACTCGCGTCCAAACGAAGTCTCGTGACCACCCAAACGTGCAATCCGTCCGTCCAAAAAATCAAAAACGAACGCGCCGAGAACAAACCAAATGGCAGTGTGAAAAGCGTCACTGGCTGCATCGGGATTAGACGCCTGCAGCAGAGCGCCCTCAAGAATTTTCAGTGTGGCCGTAAAACCGCAAAACAGGTTTCCCGCCGTCATCAAATTGGGCAGGAGATAAATTTTAGATGGTTGTTCGTTCATCAGTCGGGCAGACGGGCGATGATTGTCGATCCTCCGGAAACGTGGTCGCCTGTTTTCACTAGGACTTCAGCTTCGAGCGGCAAATATAATTCCGTCCGCGAACCGAAGCGAATCATCCCGAAGCGTTCTCCCTTTTTCAATTCATCTCCAACATTTGACCAGGCCACGATGCGCCTGGCAATCGCGCCGGTCAGCTGTCTAACGACAATCGTTCCTCGCAAATTTTCGAACGCCCATGTCATCGCTTCATTTTTCTCAGGGCAACGTGGATCGCGAGCATCGAGGCAGAGACCCTCGTGATGCTTACGATAAACGATGCGTCCAGCGATCGGAGCTCGATTCGTGTGAACGTCGAAAATTGACAGGAAAATTCCTACGCGCCGCGTTTTTGTTTTTAGAACTTCCTTCTCATCCAGTTCAACGATGTCGCTCACCTTGCCATCGGCTGGAGCCACAATCAGATTCCGATCTGGCGGCACGGAACGATCCGGGTCCCGGAAAAAGGCGACGGTAAAAAGAAAAAACGCCAGAAAAATGAGCGACAACCACGCCGAAATAAACCACGTCGCTATTGCGGCTAAAGCCAAAATCAGAAGAATCCAGCGTGCTTCCAAGAGGGTTTGCGCGCGCATCACAGGCCGCATCTTCCGGGTTCAAAATCCCATGGTCAAGCAGCGAGAAAAAGGGCTCAGGAACCAGTCCTCCCGGCAGCTCTCGGCGAATACAATATCTTGAGTTTAGGCTTAGTCTTTGGCCCAATCCCTAGCGCAAGCAATCCAGAATTACCCACCAGATATTAGTTGTTCATCGGGACATTTTGGATATCATCTTACGAGGCTCTTTCCGGCCTTAATCTATGCTAAAAACCCAAGAAGAAATTCCAGTCGAAAAATCGGCTGGCGGGGGATCGACTGGAATTGACGCGGCACAAAAGTACGACGCCGCGCAAATCGATAAATTGGAAGGCCTCGAAGCGGTCCGAAAGCGGCCTGGAATGTTCATTGGCGACCCTGATGAGAGGGGTCTGCACCATTTGGTTTTCGAGGTGCTGGACAATTCCATCGACGAACATCTCGCCGGATTTTGCACAAAAATAGAAGTGACCGTCCACGTCGATGGATCGCTGTCTGTGCGCGACAATGGCCGTGGAATTCCCGTAGATATTCACCCCAAATGGAAAATGCCGGCGATCGAGTTGGTGCTAACAAATCTGCACGCCGGCGGAAAATTTGGACAAGGCGCCTACAAATATTCGGGCGGCTTGCACGGCGTAGGCGCGAAATGCACGAACGCGCTTTCGGAATGGTTCAAGGTCGAAGTGTCGCGCGACGGCAAGGTCTACCACATGGCTTTCGCCAAGGGCAAGACGACAGACAAATTGACTGTCATCGGCGAAGTCAAAAACAAAAAGACCACCGGCACACTGATCACGTTTCTTCCGGACCCGACGATTTTCACCATCACGACGGAGTTCAAATTCGAGCGTCTCGCAACGCGGTTGCGCGAACTGGCGTTTCTCAATCCCGGTCTGGAAATCACGCTTACGGATGAGCGTATCGACCCGGCCAAGATAGAAAAGTTTTTCTACAAACACGGCATCGAAGAATTTGTTAAGCAGCTCGGCGAGAACAAACAGGTCCTGCATCCGAAGCCGATCGTCATCTCGCGACAGCGCGATGAAGTGTTTCTCGACGTGGTGCTCCAATACAACGACAGCTACAACGACCAGATTTTACCTTTTGCCAACTCAATCCCGAATCCGGATGGTGGCACGCATCTGACTGGCTTCCGCACAGCGCTCACCAAGGCCGTCAATCAGTACGCGAAATCAAGCAATTTTCTCAAAGAGAAGGACCCTTCGATTTCCGGAGACGATGTGCGCGAAGGATTGATTTGTGTGCTCAGCATTAAGTTGCCCAATCCGCGCTTTGAATCGCAGACCAAGGTGAAGCTCGTCAACACGGAGATCGACGGGATCGTAAACTCAGTCGTCTACGACGGGTTGATGACTTTTTTTGATAAGAATCCGCCGGTCGCGCGGCGCATTTTCGACAAGGTGCTCACGGCAGCGCGCGCGCGTGAAGCGGCTCGAAAAGCCAGGGAAACAATTCGTAAGGGCGCTCTCACTGGTGGCGGATTGCCAGGGAAATTAGCTGATTGCTCCGAGCGCGATCCGGAACTGACTGAGCTTTACATCGTCGAAGGCGATTCAGCGGGTGGCTCCGCCAAACAGGGACGCGACCGGCGTTACCAAGCCATTCTGCCGATTCGCGGAAAATTGATAAATGTGGAAAAGGCGCGCGAGGATCAGTTCCTAAAGAACAATGAGATCCAGTCGATGATTACGGCGATCGGCGCCGGGATCGGCAAATCCAAAGAGGATGGCAACGGCAAGGACGAAGGGCGTTTCGATATCACCAAGTTGCGCTACGGCCGGATTATTATCATGACAGACGCGGACGTCGATGGATCGCACATTCGCACCCTGTTGCTTACCTTCTTCTTCCGGCAAATGACCGAGCTGGTGCGTGCGGGGAGGATTTACATCGCGCAGCCACCCCTGTACCAAATCAAACGGAAGAAACGCGAAGAATATGTCGATGACGATGCCCGGCTAAACAAAATCCTGATTTCTCTCGGCGCAGAGGACGTGCGATTGAGAAATCTGGCCGACGATAAGGAAATCCCGGCCGCACAACTGAAGGACATTCTCGAATCTCTCGAGAAACTTGCGAAGTTAAGCGAAGCCGTGCGCCGCCATGGCGGCGACTTCGAAACTTATCTTGCTGAACGAAACGCGAAGTCGGGCAAGCTTCCAACGTATCTGGTAAAAGTGCGCGAGGGAAACGAAGAGACCGTGCACTATTTTCACGACGAAAACGCGGTGCGCAGATTTCATCAAGAGAATCTGGACCTGAATCTCTTCGACACCGAGCCTGGCCAGGAATTGCTTCCGCTGAGCGAAGCGCCAGTGCGGACAGACGGGAGTCGCAGACGCGGCAGACTGGTAGAGCTGCACGAATCGGCTGCGATCGAAAAAATTATAGCCGAATTGGCCCGCAAAGGTTTGAAAATCGCCCATTACGCGACCAGCGATCAGCCGATCTTTGAATTGATCGAAGGCGAAGGCGAAAAAGCGGTTTTGCATCCGCTGTTTTCAATTCCGGAAATCCTGGGGAAGATTTTGGAGATTGGCCGCCGCGGAGTGCAGATCAAGCGTTTCAAAGGTCTCGGTGAAATGAACGCCAAAGAATTGTTCGAGACCACAATGAATCCGGAGAAACGCAAACTCCTGAAGGTGGACCTGAACGACGATAACGCCGTCGATGCCGATAAAATGTTCACGATTCTGATGGGTGATGTCGTCGAGCCGCGCCGGCAATTCATTGAAGACAACGCGCTGAATGTGCGCAATCTCGACGTGTAAGTTCCAAGATGGGAGGCCTGTTTCACAAACTACGCCATCCGCGACGCTGTTACGTTGTCTGCACAATTCCGCGTTCGGGTAGCAATTTGTTGACGGATGGCTTGCGCGCCACGCGCCAGGCGGGCATGCCGAAACAATTCTTCCTCCCAAAATCCGAAGGCCGCTACGGAGCCGAGCTCGGACTGGATCCAAATGCTGATTATCCGGGTTACGTGAGCGGCATGGTCAACACGAAAACCACTCACAATGAAGTGTTCGGTTTTAAACTAATGAGCTGGTATCTGGACGATTTCCTTGCTCGACTGCGAGGTACTCATGCTTTTGGCGACGCAGCGACTGATGATCTCACAATGTTGCAAAATGCCTTCCCACGCCTTCGCTTTGTGCACATCGTCCGGCGCCACAAATTGCGGCAAGCATTGTCGACAGCTCGAGCTCTTCAGACCGGTCTTTGGAAAGTGCAGCAGGGAAAAGCCGCCGTACGAGAACCGCAATTCGATGCGCAGTTGATCGAGCAGTCTCTAAGAGAGGCCGAGCGACAGGAAAATATTTGGTACACATTTTTTCAGCGAATCGGCATTGCTCCCTTCCAGGTCGAGTACGAAGAACTATGCCGGGATTATGAGGCAACCATCCGAGGTGTGCTGGATTTTTTGAAAATCCCGCTGGCGCGCGACGCGCGGATCGGTCCTCCCGTAACAATTAGACAGGCTGACGAAATCTCCCGAATTTGGGAAGAGCGCTTCCTTACGGAGCGTCCTTCCGCGTACTTGCCAGCTCATGGATAAATCCAAACGTCATGCTTAATCCAAACGAGAAAATTGAACCGATAAATGTAGCCGAAGAAGTATCGAGGTCCTTCCTCGATTATTCGATGTCGGTCATTATCTCGCGCGCGTTGCCGGACGCACGCGACGGACTCAAGCCGTCACAGCGCAGAATTCTCTACGCGATGCACGATCTCTCTCTTTTTCCGGGACGACAGCATCGCAAATGCGCGAAGATTTGCGGTGACACAAGCGGAAATTATCACCCGCACGGCGAAGCGGTGATCTATCCCACCCTGGTCCACATGGCCCAGCCGTGGGCGATGCGTGAAACGCTCGTTAACGGTCAGGGTAACTTCGGCTCCGTCGAAGGCGATCCCCCGGCGGCGATGCGTTACACCGAAGCGCGCATGACGCATCTCGGCGCCGCGCTGATGACCGACATGGAAAAGGACACCGTCGATTTCGTCCCAAATTATGACGAAACACGCACCGAGCCGACGGTTTTCCCAGCTGCCTTTCCAAATCTGCTCGTTAATGGCGGAACCGGCATCGCCGTGGGCATGGCGACCAATATTCCGCCGCACAATCTCAGCGAAGTGATTGATGGAGTCTGTGCGCAAATCGACAATCCCGAAATCACGCTCGAGGAGCTGATGAAACATGTAAAAGGGCCGGACTTCCCGACCGGCTGCGTCATCTGCGGCGTTTCGGGAATCAAACAATATCTCGAGACCGGACGAGGCAGTATGAAGGTGCGCGGCAAGGCCGGCATCGAAGAGCTCAAAGGCGGCAAAGAACAAATCGTCATCACTGAAATTCCGTACAACGTCAATCGCGCAACCCTCGTCGAACGCATCGCATCGCTGGTAAACGGCAAAGTGCTGACAGACATTAGCGCTGTTCGCGACGAGTCAGATGAAAATACGCGGGTTGTTATCGAGCTGAAGCGCGACGGCAATCCAAAGGTCGTGATCAACAATCTCTACAAGCACACCGCGATGGAAAGCTCCTTCGCGGTCATCATGCTGGCGATTGATCACGGACGGCCCAAACTGCTTTCTCTCAAGGAAGCGAACGCCTGCTATATCGAGCATCGGCGCGATGTTGTGCTGCGCCGCACTCGCTTTGAGTTGCGTAAAGCGGAGGAGCGCGCCGAAACGCTCGAGGGTTACCTCATTGCGCTCGCTAATCTCGACGAATTTCTCCGAATTATTCGCGGATCCGCCAGTCGCGATGAAGCCCGAGTAAAATTGCTGGCCTTCGAATTCACCAAGCGTCAGGTCGAGCAGATCGGCATATTGATTCGCAGTGAGGCCCGCCTGACAAATGGCCGTTATGCCTTCAGCGAACATCAGGCTGACGAAATCCTTAATCTTCGGCTGTATCAGCTCACGGGGCTCGAGCGAGAAAAGATCGACAAGGAGTACAAGGAACTACTCGAATCGATCAAAGACCTTCGCGACATCCTGGCCAAAGAGCAGCGTGTCTTCACGATTATTAAAAAGGAGCTCCGTGAAATTCGCGACAAACACGGTTCGCCGCGCCTGACCGAGCTCGCTCCTGATCAAGCAGAGATCAACATGGAGGATCTCATCGTAAACGAGGGTTGCATCATCAGCATTACTCATGGGGGCTTTATCAAACGCACGGCTGTGAGCGCGTTTCGTGCGCAGCGGCGCGGAGGCAAGGGCGTGATCGGTATGCAAACGCGCGAAGGCGCCACCGAAGAAGAGGAAGGCGATTTCGTGGAACATCTTTTTACCGCGACCACTCACGATTACCTGATGTTTTTCACCGCGGCCGGACGCGCTTATGTGGAAAAAGTTTACGAAATCCCCGAGATGGGCCGCGCCGCCAAGGGCCGCTCCATCGTGAATATTCTCGAGCTTAAGCCCGATGAAAAAATCGCTGCGACGATCCGGATTCAATCCAAAAAATCCGGAACGGGACCAAGCGCTGTCGATCAGACCTGGGACGAAAATCTCCACATTATGTTCGCAACGCAGTCCGGCATTGTTAAGAAATCGAACCTCTCCGATTACGCGAATGTTCGCCGTGGCGGAATCATCGCCATCCAGATCGAGGAAGGCGACAGGTTGATTGACGCAAAGTTAACGAATGGCAATAACGAGATCGTGCTCATCACCAAGGATGGAATGAGCTTGCGATTTCACGAAGAAAAACTGCGCGATCAGGGCCGCAACACAGTCGGCGTCTGGGGCATTCGCCCCGGGAAAGGCGATCACGTGGTGGCCAGCGCCATTGTCGACCCAAATTCCATGCTGCTGGTCGCGGGCGAAAATGGAATTGGCAAACGCACGTCGTTCGAAGATTACAGGCGGCAATCGCGCGGCGGGAAAGGCATCATTACCATGAAAACTGGTGAGAAAACCGGCGACGTCGTTGGCGCGCTCACTGTCCGCGAGACTGATGAAATCATGCTCATCACCAACAAAGGCCAGATGGTACGCACGCGGGTCAAAGAAATTCGCGAAACCGGTCGAAACACGATGGGTGTAAAACTGATGGATCTCCGCAACGCCGAAAAGCTTCAGGCGATTGCGCCAGTCGTCAGCCTGGCGGAAGAAGAAGCCCAAACCGCCGAGGACCCGGCAGAAAAATCGTAAACCGATTTCGTGAATCTTGTAGCCACCGGTTCGCCGCAGGACGAATCCGTCCAGTGTGCGGCCCTGTGGTCGGTCCGCTTCGGCAATGCTTGCACATCAGGACGGAACGGCCCACCCACAGGGCCGTGGCTACAAAAGCCAGCACCCGTCACTTCTAGCTGCCGGATTCCACCGAATCAGTAGCCGCCACCCATGCGGTGCGTAGTTGTGGTAGTTGTTTGACCGACCGGCTGCGGGGGCGCCGTTGTGACAGTCGTTTGGCGGGTTGTGGTGCTAGTCGTCTCGGGCTCACTCGAACAAGAGACCAGCATCAAAGCGAGAACGGAAAACGCCGAACCAAGTATAATTGCTTTTTTCATAGCGTGAATTGTTTCTTCAACAAACGATTCGTCGCAGGTCGCATCGCCAGACGTATTTAGAACGAAGAATTCTTCCTTTTTGCAACGTGTAGAATCAGTTACTATTCGCAACGTGCGTCATACGGGCCGAGCTTTGATTCTCGTTATCGCGCCAGCCCTCAACTTCTGTGCGTTGGGAATCGCAGCTCCCGGTGATTGGCCCAAAGATTACGTCGTCAAGGAAAATTCGGAATCTCCCGATGGTCACTACGCCGTGCTAGTCCAATCGATGGACGCCGCAACCGGCCAGGAGGAAAACGAGAGCGGCGTGTACCTCGCCGACGTAAAGAGCAACACAACGATGGGAAACATCGACAAAGTCGATTATTTCGAACATCAAAACCATCGCGGTTTGGAAGTCTTTTGGGCACCGGATTCCAGCTATTGCGTCGTCGAGAACGACGGACGCTACGGCGCCGATACGATCTCAATCCTCGAAATAAAAGACTCGACCTTCGTTCAAACCGAGATCGGCGAACGGATCCAAAAATCACTCGATGGCGCGATGAAGAAACAAGTGCACGATTCTGAGATGTCGGGATATGTCTCCCCGTTTTTTCGATTGGGGACCGATCGGAAGGTTCGTGTGCGCGCGCTGTCTGAAAATAATCCGAAGCAATTCGACAATGTGAAGACTTACTACGCGCTGTTTCAAGGGACATATGATGTTGCTGCCAAAAAATGGACGGTGATAGACGCGCATTCGATTACCGCCGAACAGAGTGCCGCGTTGGACTGGGGATATCAAAAACCGGACTTCGAGAACACGACCTTCGCTAACGAGGATGAAAGAGCCAAATCGGTGGACGAACAAATGAACCAGGTCTATCAAGCCGCTAAGTTCATCTTACCGCCTGTGCGTTTTGCCAAAGTAAAGCAGGAGCAAACCGAGTGGCTAAAAAAGCGCGATGCCGCTGGCTCAATCGGCGAAAAATGCAAGTTGATGGAAGCGAGAATCAGAGCGTTACAAGATCTGCTTTGGTGATGCTAGAACTCATTTCGTAAATGGCGCTGTCATGTTGAGCGAAGCGAAACATCTCTGTGTAGCTTCGTTGTTGGATCGATGCAGATTTGATCCGAGATTCTTCGCTCCGCTCAGAATGACATTTTGAAGTGATTTTTAGTCCAACTTGACCTTTGCGCGTCGTTTCTTTAGCTCGCCGCGCTTGCGTTTTGATTCCAGAATCTTCCGTTTCAGCGCGCCTGGCCGCGGCGATTTTCTTCGCCGCTCCTTTTCGCGCTTCGCGATCTCGGCCATACGGCATTCTTCTCGAGCGCTCTCAATCGCATCCAGTATTCGTTCGCGGGCCAGCTTGCGGTTCACTGCTTGCGAGCGCGAATTCTGCACTGTCACGCTCATGCCACTTGGTCTGTGACGGAGCGTTACAGCGGTTGCTACTTTGTTTACGTTTTGACCTCCCGGCCCACTTGATCGCGCAAAGGTTTCCTCAAAGTCGGACGCCCGAATGCCCAGGCGTTCCATTCGCTCGGCTAGCGCGTCTTTCGACATTACTCCGCTACTCCGCCTTAACTTCTGGAATGTTCTCTCGTCCGTAGCGAAGAACGCGTGCCATCCAGATCAATTCATTCAGGAATTTGTCGAGGCGCCGCACATAACTTTGATCGAGCAAATTTCCCTGCTCATCGAAAAGATTTTGCACGTTTCCAAAATTCACGTCCCAAAAGATCGTTACCAGGCCAAGCTCGCGCATGACCGGCAGCAGACCCTCAATCACACGCGCGCCGCCAAACAGACCCACCGAGACTCCGCAGATCCCCACGGCTTTGTGAATGTACTCCTCGAGATTCATGTCGAGGGCGTGCTTCAGAAGGCCGGGGTAACCATGATTATATTCCGGAGTTACTATAATGAGTGCGTCGCAACGCTGGATGGTCGCTGAGAATTTTGGGTCTTTCATTTGCTCGCCTGCGTCATCGAGTTTCATAGGAAGCTCGCACACGTCGATCAGCTCGGTCTCTATATCCGCACGTCTCTTTGTTTGCTCAAAAACGAAGCGCGCAGCGTGTTCGCTTCTCCGTCCCCGACGAGCAGTCCCAAGAATCACCGGAATAAAAAGCGGGCGTTCCATTTCTGGATGGTAATTGGTGATTCGCCAATCGTGAATCGTTTTCCGATGTAACAATTCAACGATTTAACGATTTACATCCCCGAAGGAGAATTGCCGATGGCCGGACTCGAACCGGCACGGGCCTTTTAAGCCCAACGGATTTTAAATCCGTTGTGTTACCTAGCGATATACTCGCTAGTTGACAACTGCTTGACAAATAGCGCGATATGAATGTCGCCGTCTGCTTCCACTTTTGCATCAACGACGTGCCCCGTAAAAGCGTACCACTTTTGTTCAGACGGCATTCGCGCTTCTGTGTATCTCGTCAAATCTACATCCGGCCCTAACCCTTCCCATGCGTAGATCTGCGACGGTGTCACCGGTTGAATCGCGGATTTATCCGATGGGACAGGCGAGATCGGTCTTAGCAACCCAGCTATTTTTGCCGTGAAACCCGATGCACTCACACGGCGAAACAAACGTTACTTCTGGCGCTGTCGATTTGGCGAATATCGACGCAATGACAAACGCGAATAGAGCGAACAGTGCGCGTCTCACGGCGCGTCTTTAACAGCCAATGTGCTCGCGGGAAAGAGCTAACCGCCAGTCCCGCGCCAGAATCGCGCCTAGATCGTTTTTGATTGCCGGATGGCAAAATGATCCGGCAGCATGCCATCGAGCAGTACCCCCGCAGTTATTCCGAGCATGTGTTTACCGAAATCACCGATGCCTCTAATTGAAGGCTCGTCCACCTACTGAACATCACGGGAGGACACATGCTGGTCAGCGGACAACACCTATTCGCCGACGCAGTCTGGGCGGCTCATGGCATTGAAATCAAGACCGCGATAGTTGCGTTACTGGTTGGGATCCTCGTCGGCATCACCGGCATGGGCGGCGGTGCGCTGATGACTCCCGCCCTGATATTCCTCGGCGTGGGCCATGCCTCGTCCGTTGTCACCGCCGACCTTACCGCCGCTGCAATCTACAAGACGGGTGGCGCCGTTGTGCATTGGCGGGAAGGGTCCCCAAATGTCCGGCTCGCCGCGTTCCTCATCTGCGGCTCAGTGCCAATGGCCTTCCTCGGACCACACCTGGTGCGCTGGATCAGTCCGAAGATCAACATCGATACGTTTTTGACGCTATGCATCGGTTTCGCCCTCTTGTTAGCAGCGATAACCTATGCGTTGCGACTCTACGTCCAGCTGCGACGCAGGGCGAAAGGTCTCGGCCGCGGCGGCAACGATCGCATCGTGCGTCCAGTGCCCACGATCCTAGTCGGCGCGCTTGGCGGACTGCTGGTGGGCGTTACCTCGGTCGGCTCTGGATCGGTTCGGTGCTGAGGCAGCATCTAACACTTGGAACGGCCTTATTGATGAAGTAGCGATCTGGATAGGCAGAAATGACCTAACTATTTCCGAAGTGCGACAACTTTACAATAATGGCGCTGGCTTGCCGTTCAGTTCATTCCATTAATCTTTCCCCCTCACGTCACTCGCAGTTCAGAGCTTTCCGGTGATTGCATCCGACACTAGGTATGCGATGTCAAAAAAAGCCTTGTGAATAGTCAACCGGCAGCGGCATGAACGAAGACGGCATAAGCATCTAACGAGAATCCAGATTGTTCGGCCATCCTCGTCCACGCTTGCGACACAGCCCAACTCCAACCCGCTTTGCTGAAGTGCAGCAAAGGACATGGCCGCCCCGATAGGTGCGGGCGCCCCGCTCATGGCACCTTGATTCAAATCTCAATCGCCATTCCGCTTTTCTCGGAACTTCGTCGCTTCGGCTCCGTAGAACGAGGTGAGAAATGCACAACGAAAGGGAGGAAAATTCGATAACTAGGCCAAGAGAGACTGAAAGGCTTAATGGTGAACTGGAAATCGACTACCAGCGCAATAGGGTGATGTTTCATCCGAACGCGCTGCGGGAGTTTACGTTTAGCTTACCGCTCACGCCGTCGGACGTCGATGTCGTCCGGAGTCTAGCGCAGATTACTCGAAAACTGGAAACGCACAGTTTCCGCAACTACAGCGGCGGAAATCAAGCTGCCGCTTGTGACGATTAAGCGAACGACCCCATTCGGAAATAAGTTCAGTGTGTTTGCCACGACACCTGCCGTGGTTTATTTTCGGCCGGAGCGCCCACCTATTCAACGACTGATTTGAAGCAAGCAGCGCAACGGTGCCATGTTCCCGCTAGCTCGGATGGATGTTCAAGGCTGGGAGCCGAATAATTTCAAAAATTCACAGTAACTTGATTAGAGCAGTTACCTGTGCCCGTCTGGCATACCTTGTAAATATACGTGGCATGACCGCGGCCATTGGGGGCATCAGTGTAGAAACCGTTGTTAGGAACCGTTACGATCAACACGCCGTTGCGGTAAATGTCGATTCCACTTGAAGTCGCTCCGGTCCATGAGAGGTCTACCCTTTGTTGACCCTGCACTTTGTAGCCAAGGGCGCTGAGTGTGATCTGGCCCGGCGTGGGAGTAGGCGTAGCAGTGGGAGTCACAGTCGGGGTCGGCGTTGCGGTGGGAGTCGCACTGGCCGTTGGAGTCGGAGTTGGTGTAAGTGTAGGCGTCGGGGTAGCAGTTGGTGTGGGTGTAGGTGTTGCGGTCGGAGTTGCCGTCGGTGTAGGAGTTGATGTTGCCGTAGGCGTCGGGTCGGGGGTGGGGGTCGGACTGGCACATGCAGTTGAAAACGATTCAAACGGTAAACC
>Ga0209689_1000115_pt1 | contig 44601 bp, 28 predicted proteins | sample GraSoiAngelo_149_FD_187119 | JGI IMG/M metagenome (GOLD analysis project Ga0209689, IMG submission 187119) | Grasslands soil microbial communities from the Angelo Coastal Reserve, California, USA - 14_1009_09_30cm (SPAdes) (version 2) | ecosystem: Environmental > Terrestrial > Soil > Grasslands ... | reverse complement strand
TCATCGACGCTGGCGTTCCGGATGCTCTCCACGCTGCCGAAGGCGCGAAGCAGGGCCCGGCGGCGGACCGGTCCCAACCCGGTGATGCCGTCCAGCACCGAGGCGAATGTGTCCCGCCGGCGGACCACCCGGTGGAAGGTGATGGCAAACCGATGCGCCTCGTCGCGGATTCGCTGGACGAGGAAGAGCGCCTCGGAATCCAGAGGCAGGCGGATCGGCTCAGAGCGCTCAGGTGCAAACAGCTCCTCCTGCTCCTTGGCCAGCCCGAAGGTCGGGACCTGGCCAAGCCGCACCCCCTCGAGCACCTCGCGAGCTGCCGACAGCTGGCCCTTGCCACCGTCGATCAGCACCAGGTCGGGCAGAGCACTGAAGCTCGGCTCCTCCTGGCCATCATCCGCCTGCCGGGCATAGCGGGCAAAACGCCGGCGGAGCACCTCCTGGAGCATGGCGAAGTCGTTGGCCCCCTGGACCGTCTTGATCCGAAAGTGGCGGTAGTGTGCCGGCTTTGGCCGGCCCTGCTCGAAGACCACCATCGAGCCCACCGGATGCTTACCCTGGATGTTCGAGATGTCGTAACACTCGATCCGGATGGGAACGGCCGGCAGGTTCAACTGCCGCTGCAGGTCGTTCAGGAGCGCCCCGGTGCGCTGCTCGTCGTAGTCGAGCTTGATCCGGAGCTGGCGCATCGACTCGGCGGCATTTGCCGCCACCTGGGCCAGCAGCTCGCGCTGTTTGCCTCGCTGGGGCACCCGCAGGCTCACCCGGCTGCCCCGCCGTTCGGACAGCCACTGCTCGATCACCTCGGTGTCCGGCAGCCGGTCCGGCACGAAGACCTCGCGAGGGATGTGGGTGGCGCTGGCGTAGTACTGGCTGACAAACGCGTTGAGGACGTCGGCGAGAGCCTGCTCCGGGCTCAGTCCGGCGAGCTCGAAATTTTCCGAACCGGAGAGCTTCCCCTCGCGCACGGTGAAGACCGTGACGCTGCCGCGGCCATTGGACCGCGCCAGACCGAACAGGTCCTGGTCCAACCGTCCCAGGGCGAGCATCTTCTGCCGCTGGCTCATGGTCTCGATGGCCTCAAGCCGGTCGCGATAGCGGGCGGCAGCCTCGTACTTGAGAGCCTCGGCAGCCTCCTGCATCTGCCGTTTGAGCTGTTTGACGAGGTCGTCGGATTTCCCTTCGAGAAAGAGGGCGATCTGGTCCAGCTGCTGGTGGTACTCATCGCGCGTCTGGAATCCGGCGCAGGGAGCGGTGCAGAGCTTGAGGTGGTAATAAAAGCACGGCCGGTGGAGGGCGAACTCATGGTCGGTGCAGGTGCGATATGGGACCACCCGGCGGACGGTCTTGAGGGTGCTTCGCAACGCGATCGCGTTCGTGTAGGGCCCGTAGTACTTGGCGCCATCTCCCCCTGTGCGACGGACCAGGTAGACGCGCGGAAAGTCCTCGTTGAGCGGCAGCTTGATGTAGAGGTAATTCTTGTCGTCACGCAGCCGGATATTGAAGCGCGGCTTGTACTGCTTGATAAGCGTGCACTCGAGGACCAGCGCTTCCTTCTCGTTGGCGGTGGTGATCACCTCGAAGTCGTAGACGCGCTCGACCATGGCGCTGATGTGCTCGGGCAGCAGGCTCGAGGCGTGGAAGTAGTTCGGGACCCGGTTGCGAAGGCTGAGGGCCTTTCCCACGTAGATCACGCGCGTTTTCAAGTCGCGCATCAGGTAGACGCCGGGCTGGTCGGGGAGCGCCTTGAGCCTTTCTCGCAGGTATTCCGGCCGCTGGAGGATCGGGGCCGTTTCTGTCACGGAGACTTAGCGGCTAAAGCTCGCTGCGCTCCTCATGCGATGGCGAGCTCGCGGTTCAGCACGCGTTTGAGGTACTGGCCGGTGTAGGAACGGCGGTTGCGGACTATCTCCTCGGGAGTTCCGGTCGCCACCACCTCACCCCCCCGGTCACCGCCCTCCGGTCCGAGATCGATGATGTGGTCCGCCGTTTTCAGCACATCCAGGTTGTGCTCGATAACGACCACGGTGTTACCGGCGTCGACCAGGCGGTGGAGCACGTTGAGCAGCCGCTCGATATCGGCGAAGTGCAACCCGGTGGTCGGCTCGTCCAGGATATAAAAGGTCCTTCCGGTGTCGCGCCGGCTCAGCTCCTCGGTCAGCTTCACCCGCTGTGCCTCCCCGCCCGATAGCTGGGTGGCGGGTTGACCGAGCCGGATGTAGCCCAGCCCGACATCGCATAGGGTCTGGAGCTTGCGTTTGATTCGCGGGATCTTGTCGAAAAGCTGGGTGGCCTCCTCGACACTCATGTCGAGCACGTCCGCGATGCTGTGGCCGCGGTACTTGACCTCCAGCGCTTCCTGGTTGTAGCGCTTCCCCTTGCAGACCTCGCAGGGGACGTAGACATCGGGCAGGAAGTGCATCTCGATCTTGATGATGCCGTCCCCCTCGCAGTTCTCGCAGCGGCCGCCCTTGACGTTGAAGCTGAAGCGACCCGCTTTGTAGCCGCGCACCCGCGCCTCCGGCAGCTGGGCGAAAAGGTCGCGGATGTACGTGAACACGCCGGTATAGGTGGCCGGGTTGGACCTGGGGGTGCGGCCGATCGGCGATTGGTCGACATTGATCACCTTGTCGATGAAGCCCAGCCCCGACATCTCACGGTGCGCACCCGGCCGGTCCTTGGCCCGGTAGAAGTACTGGGCGAGGCGCTTGTGCACGATGTCGCTTACCAGTGTGCTCTTGCCAGAGCCGCTGACGCCGGCGACGCAGATCAGCTCGCCGAGCGGGAAATAGACATCGATGTTCTTCAGGTTGTTTTCGGTGGCGCCGCGTACCACCAGCATCGACCCGTTGCCCTGGCGCCGCCGGGCCGGGAGTGGGATGCTCCGCTCGCCCCGGAGGAAGGCCCCGGTCAGCGATTGCGGCTCCTTGATGATGTCGTCGAGGGTGCCGGTGGCGACGATCCGGCCGCCATGCTCACCGGCGCCGGGGCCTATATCCACGATGAAGTCGGCGGTGCGCATGGTCTCCTCGTCATGCTCGATAACCACCACCGTATTACCGATATCGCGCAGAGCCAGGAGGGTGTTAATCAACTTGCGGTTGTCCTTCTGGTGCAGCCCGATGGACGGCTCGTCCAGGATATAGAGGACGCCCATCAGCTTGGACCCGATCTGGGTCGCCAGCCGGATCCGCTGCGCCTCACCGCCCGAAAGCGAGTCCGCCGCGCGGGAGAGGGTGAGGTATTCGAGGCCGACGTCCACCAGGAACTGCAGCCGCTCCCGGATCTCTTTGAGGATCGCCCGGGCGATCATGGCGTCCCGCTCGCGCAGGCGGAGCTTGACGAACCATTCGCGGGCCGCTGAGATGGAGAGATCGGAGACATCCATGATCGACCTGTCGTTGATAGTCACCGCCAGGTATTCGGGCTTGAGCCGCTTGCCCTTGCACACCGGACAGGGCCGTTGCGCCATCAGCCGCTCGATCTCCGCGCGGATGAACTCGGACTCTGTCTCTCGATAGCGACGCTCCAGGTTGGGGATGATGCCCTCGTAGCTGGTTTCGTACCAGCGCCGCTGGCCCTCGCTGTTGTAGTACTGCACCCGAAGCGGGGCGCCGTTGTTCCCGTAGAGGATGGTGTTGCGGTCCTTGACGGTGAGCTTGCCGAACGCCTTGTCCATCGAGATCCGGTAGCGACGGGCGACCGCCTCCACCAGGTCGTTATAGAAGTAGGATGACCGGCCCCAGGTTTTGATCGCCCCGTCGCCGAGCGAGCGCTCCTTGTCCGGAATCACGAGGTCGGGATCGACCTCCAGCTTGCTGCCCAGCCCGGTGCACGCGGGGCAGGCGCCGTGCGGGTTGTTGAAGGAGAAGTTCCTGGGGGCCGGCTCTTCCATGGAGAAGCCGTCGTAGGGGCAGACAAAGTTCTGGCTGAACAGCAGGTCGGCGCCCTTTCCCTCAGCAGGCGACACCAGAACCAGTCCGGAGGACATCTTGGCAGCCGTCTCCACCGACTCCCGGAGCCGGCTGATTCCCTCAGGATCGACCACCAGACGGTCCACCACGACCTCGACGTCGTGCTTCTTGTTCTTGTCGAGGCTGATGCGCTCGGTCAGTTCGTAGAGGTTGCCGTCGACGCGGGCCCGCACGAAGCCGGCCTTGCGCGCGTCGGCCAGGATGTCCTGGTGCTCGCCCTTCCGCCCGCGCACTACCGGGGACAGGATCATGATGCGCGAACCCCTGGGAAGTTCAAGCACTCGGTCCGCGATCTGTTCGGTAGTCTGCCGGGTGATCACGTGCCCGCTGATGGGGCAGTGCGGAATCCCGATCCGGGCGTACATCAACCGCAGGTAGTCATAGATCTCGGTGACGGTCCCCACGGTCGAACGCGGGTTGTGGCTCGCCCCCTTCTGATCGATTGAGATGGCAGGCGAGAGCCCGTCGATCTGGTCCACGTCCGGCTTGTCCATCTGCCCCAGGAACTGGCGGGCATAGGAAGAGAGCGACTCCACGTATCGTCGCTGGCCCTCGGCGTAGATGGTGTCGAAGGCAAGCGACGACTTGCCCGACCCGGAAAGCCCGGTGAAGACCACCAGCTTGTCCCGCGGGATGGTCAGGTCGATGTCCTTGAGGTTGTGCTCGCGGGCGCCCTTGATGACGATCTGGGTGTGCTGCTTCGCCGTCTCAGCCATGCGCTCTAAAGGCTACCCCGTCCGGGCTCAGGCTACGCCTGCGGGTCGGCGGCTGTGGCCCCCTCGCCTGCCCCGGCTGGACTTCGGCCGGTTCAATCCGGCCTCGGCGGCGGCGGCGGGGGTCAGGTTGGCCCGGTAATCCAGGGCGTCGCGACGCAGCTGGACCAGCCGGTCGCGGAGCTCGGCGGCGCGCTCGAACTGCAGGTCGCGGGCGGCCTTCTTCATCTCCCGCTCCAGGTCCTTGATCAGACGCTCGATCTCGTCGGGCGGCAGGCCGGAGGCGATCGTTGCAATCGTCTCCGCAACCGCCGTTTCCTGCCGGCGTTCCAGGTTGTAGACAGCCTTGACGATGGTGGCCGGGGTGATCCCATGCTCGCGGTTGTATGCCTCCTGGATCGCCCGGCGGCGGTCGGTCTCTTCGATGGCGCGCTGCATCGAACCGGTCATGGAATCGCCGTACAGGATGACGTGACCCTCCACGTTGCGGGCCGCCCGGCCGATCGTCTGGATCAGGGAGCGGGCATCGCGCAGGTAGCTCTCCTTGTCCGCGTCCAGGATGGCGATAAAAGCCACCTCCGGTAGGTCGAGGCCTTCCCGCAGGAGATTGATGCCAACCAGAACATCGAAGGTGCCCAGCCGGAGGTCACGCAGGATCTCGACCCGCTCCAGCGTGTCGACGTCGGAATGCAAGTACTGGACCTTGACCCCCATCTCCCGCAGGTAGTCGGTCAGGTCCTCTGCCATCTTTTTGGTCAGGACGGTCACAAGCGTTCGCTGCTTTTTGGCGACCCGCTTGTTGATCTCCGCCAGCAGGTCATCGATCTGGCCCCTGGTAGGACGCACCTCCACGGTCGGGTCTACCAGGCCGGTGGGACGGATGATTACCTCCACCGTGTGCTGCGACCGCTGCTCTTCGTATGGCCCGGGCGTGGCAGAAACGTATACAACCTGCTGCACCTTGGCCTCCCACTCGGCAAAGGTCAGCGGCCGGTTGTCGAGTGCCGACGGCAGCCGGAACCCGTAGTCGACAAGGGGGATCTTTCGGGAGCGGTCGCCGCCGTACATCCCCCCGACCTGCGGTACGGCAACGTGCGACTCGTCGACCACCACCAGCGTGTCTTCGGGCAGGAAGTCCATCAGGGTGTACGGCTGCTGGCCGGGACGGCGGCCGGTGAGGTGGCGTGAGTAGTTTTCGATCCCAGCACAGCTACCCGTCTCGCGCATCATCTCCATGTCGAACATGGTCCGCTGCCGGAGTCGCTGGGCCTCCAGGAGTTTGCCCTGGCTTTCGAACCAGGCGACCCTCTCCTCCAGCTCGTCGCCGATGGCGTCCAGAGCCCGGAGCAGTTTCTCGCGCGGGGTCACGTAGTGGGTCGCGGGAAAGACCTGGAAGACGGGCACCTCGCCCAGCAGCTCGCCAGTGAGCGGGTCCAGCTGTACGATCCGCTCGACCTCGTCGCCGTTGAACTGGACCCGGGTGGCGATCTGGTCGTAAGAGGGCTGGACATCAACCGTGTCGCCTCGCACCCTGAACCGCGAGCGGCCGAAATCCACGTCGTTGCGCTGATACTGCAGGTTGGTCAGCTTACGCAGAAAGATGTCCCGCCGGAAACCCTCGCCGGCATGGATTTCTACGGACTCGCCGAGGTAGTCCTCGGGCGACCCGACCCCATAGATGCAGGAGACGCTGGCCACCACGATCACGTCCCGCCGGGTCAGAAGGGCCCGGGTGGCCGACTGCCGCAGCCGGTCGATCTCATCGTTGCGAGATGAATCCTTCTCTATATAGGTATCCGTCCGCGGGATGTAGGCCTCGGGCTGGTAGTAGTCGTAGTAGCTGACGAAGTACTCGACCGAGTTATTGGGGAAGAACTGCCGGAACTCGCTGCAGAGCTGGGCCGCCAGGGTCTTGTTGGGCGACATGACGAGCGTGGGCCGCTGGATCTCCTGGATCATCTGGGCGACCACCATCGTCTTGCCGGACCCGGTCACGCCAAGCAGGACCTGGTGCTTCTGGCCTTTGTCGACCCCCTCGGCCAGCCCCCGGATCGCCTCCGGCTGGCCGCCCGCCGGCTGAAAGCCAGCCGTGAATTGAAACCTGGGCATTCATCAATTGTAGGTGCGCGCCGAAGCGCTTCCTCGGTTGCGGGGCGCCAGGATGGCTACGGGTTGACCAGCCTTTTGCGCTCGAGGTAGGCGATCATCCCGATCAGTAGGGTCAGGCCCAGCAGCAGCCCGCCCAGTGCGTCGGAGAACCAGTGCCAGCCGAGATAGATAACGGCGTATCCCATGAGCAGCACCAGGAGCACGAGCACGGGGCTGAGCCGCGACGTGTCCTTGCCGAAAAGGTCCCATCGCTCCGATAGATACAGGACCAGGCCGTAGACGAGCGTCGCGCGAAGCACGTGCCCGCTGGGGAAGGAGTTCGGATCGACGCCATGGTTGAGCTTGGGCAGAAGATCCGGAAAACGCAGGTAGGCAACCGGCGGGCCCTTGCTGACCAGGGAGTGCTTTAGCAAGTATTCGATTCCCGAGCCGGCCAGGACCGCCATGGCCGGCAGAATGGCGAGCAACCGAAGACCCTTGAAAAGGCGGATGCCCAGCAGGAGCACGATCACCAGGGTCACCTCGATCGACCCCAGATAGGTCAGGATGCCGAGGGCAACGTCCTGACCGAGGCTTGCCCGATTCTGAAGGTAGCGCAGAAGCCGGAGGTTGAGGCCGTTGAAGGCCTCCGACTGGGTGAAGAGGGCGACCGCGATGAACACCAACGCAAACACCCCGGCGGTGACCAGCAAGCGCCGGCTGACCGCCGGCCAGCGAAGCCGAAAGTCCCCTCCCTCGCCCCCGGCACGGGCTCGGGTTACCGCTGGCACTGGCGGCAGTATACGGTCCCCCGTCCGGCCAGGCGCGTCCATGTCAGAAGGCTGCCGCATCTCACGCATGGCTCGCCGCCCCGCCCGTAGACCAGCAGCTGGCCCTGGTTGTTCCCCGGAATGCCGAAGCCATCCACATAGTTGATGATCGAAGACCCGCGTGCCGCAATGCTGCTCGAGAGCACCTCCTGGATCGCCGCGTAAAGGCCGCGTCGCTCGGCAACGGTCAGCCGGTCGGTCCTTCGACTAGGACGGATTCGGGCCCGAAAGCATGCCTCGTCTGCATATATGTTGCCCACCCCGGCGAGGAACGACTGGTCCAGTAGAGCCGCCTTGACGGGCCGGTGCCGGCTGCGCACGAGCTCGCCGAACTCGGTCTCGGTCAGGTCGCCGTGGATCGGCTCCGGACCGAGCCTGGGCATCGCTCCGGCGCCCAACAGCTCGGCCTCTGCGCCCAGAAGCAGGCGCCCGAACTGCCGCTGGTCGTCGAAACGCAGCTCCCGCCGGTCATCGAGTCCCATCCGCAGGTGGGTGTGCCTGGCGAGCGGATCGCCCGGTTCCACGACACGCAGGTGTCCGGTCATGCCGAGGTGAATCACCAGCCGCTGATCCTGCTCCAGCGGCATCACGATGTACTTGCCCCGGCGATGGACCGCTTCGATGCGCCGGTGGCGGAGCCGGCGGACGAAGGCCCGTGGGCTCGGATAGCGCACCATCCGATCGAGGGTCAGCCGCACGCTCTCGATCCGTCGCCCGGTCAGCAGGGGACGGAGGTCGGAGACGATGGTTTCTACTTCGGGGAGCTCGGGCACGGCCTGGAGAGACTACGCCTGGGCGGCGACGACTCTTACTCGCTCCATGTCCTGCCAGTTCGGACCGAGCTTGAGGTCGACCTGGAGCGGCACCTTCAGGGCGTACACGCTGGCCATCAGCTCGGGGACCACCTCGACCAGCCGATCCTGCTCCGCCGGTGGGACCTCGAAGACCAGTTCATCGTGGACGGTCAGGGTCATCCGGCTCGCCATCCTCTCCACCCGCAGGAAACGGGCGAGCTCGATCATCGCCAGCTTCATGATGTCCGCCGCCGATCCCTGGAGGGGCATATTTACCGCGATTCGCTCTGCCGCCTGCCGCAGCAGGCGGTTGGGCGAGCGGATGTCCTGGATGTAACGGCGCCGCCGGAAGAGGGTCTCCACGTAGCCCTGCTCACGAGCCTGGATCTTGATGCCCTCGATGAACTCGCGTACCCGGTTGTACTTGCGGAAGTAGGTGTCGATGAAGACACGCGCGTCTTCGGGCAGCATCCCGACGTCCCGGGCCAGCCCGAAGTCACTGAGCCCATACATGATCCCGAAGTTGACGACCTTGGCCATCCGGCGCTGGTTGGCTGTCACCTGGTCGCGGGCGACGCCAAATACCTCGGCCGCGGTTCGGGCATGAATGTCCTCGCCCTGGGCAAACGACTCGAGCAGGAGCGGGTCCTCAGTCAGATGGGCCATGACGCGCAGCTCGATCTGCGAGTAGTCGGCCGATAGCAGCAGGTCTTTGGGGTCTCCCGGAATGAAGGCGCGACGGACCTGCTGGCCGTAGTCCGTCCGGATAGGGATGTTCTGGAGGTTGGGATCCGACGACGACAGCCGGCCCGTGGACGCGATCGTCTGATTGAAGGAGGTGTGTACCCGGTGGGTCTTTGGATCTACCAGCAGGGGAAGGGCGTCGACGTAAGTACCCTTCAACTTGCTGAGCTGGCGGAACTCGAGGATCTTCGGCACCACCGGGTGCAGGTCGCGCAATCCCTCGAGGACGTTGGCATCCGTCGAGTAGCCGCTCTTGGTCTTGCGGCCGCCGGGTAGCTGGAGGTCTTCGAACAGGAACCGGGCGAGCTGCTGCGGCGAGTTGACGTTGATAGGACCGTGGGCGACGTCCGCGATTTCATGGTCCAGCCGCTGAAGCTGGTCGTAGAGCTCGCGCGAGACCTTCTGCAGGTAGGGCGTATCCACAGCGACCCCGGCCAGCTCCATTTCCGCGAGCACCGGCACCAGCGGCATCTCGAGCCGGCGGAAAAGCTCGGCATTCTGCAGCCGGTCGAGGTCTGACTCCAGTCGGGGGGAGAGCTCGAGGATGATTCGCATCCGATCCCCGAAGAAGGCCGCCGCCCGTGACACCTCGACCTGGGTTGTGCTCAGGGCGGTCTTGCCACTGCCCAGGAGGGCCTCGCGTCCTTCGATCGACCGGTGAAGCACATCCGAGGCCAGCGCCTCGAGACTCGGGGAACGAACGCCGGAGTTGAGCAGGTAGGCTGCCACCAGCAGGTCATCGTCGAAGCCCTTCGGCTCAATGCCGTGGGCGCGCAGAGCGAGATAGTCCGACTTCTGGTTGAAGCCTATCTTCAAGGGCCGGTCGTTCTCCAGCGACGGCCGGAGACGAGCGAGCACATCTTTTAGATCCAGGCACCGCTCCTGCTCGTGGGCCAGGGGTATGTAGTAGACCTGGCGCTCGTCGAGGGCGATCACGATGCCGGCAAGCCGTCCACGGCGGGGCATCTCGTCGGCCAGGACCACCTGGAAGCCGGCGCGCTCCGCCGCGGAGAAGGCTTTGACCAACCGGTCCAGGGCCGGGAGGTCCCGAACGATAGTTGGCGTCTGCCCGTCGGGGGTCTCGAGGGCCAGGGTTGCCTGGGCCGGCGCTGGCGGCTCGGCCGGCGCACCGGCGGTTGACAGCAGCGGAGCGAATATCGGTGGGGCGGACATGGCGCTTCCATCGGTCCAGGTGGTTGGGACCCGAGCCGCCAGGCTGCGGAACCCGAGGTCGGCGAGGATGGTGCGGGCCGCCTCCGGCCGGTAATCCTTTGCCGACCCGTGAGTCAGGTCGAGGGTCACGTCGACATTCCGAAGGATGGTCGCCATCCGTTTGCTGAGCACGGCCTGGTCCCTGTACTCCTCGAGCAGGCGCTTGACCTTGGGCGCGCTGACCTCGGCCCGATGTTCGAGGATGGCCTCCACCGACCCGTACTCCTGGATCAGTTTGATGGCGGTCTTCTCCCCCACGCCTGGAATGCCGGGGATGTTGTCGGAGACGTCGCCCACCAGCGCCTTGAGGTCGACGGTCTGCAAAGGATCCAGGCCGTAGCGCTCACGCACCCGCTCCGTGGTATAGAGGATGGTCTCCGACACGCCCCGCTTGCTGGTCAGGACGTCGACCTGATCCGTGATCAGCTGCAAGGCGTCCAGGTCGCCGGTAACAATCGTGCTGTGCAGGCCCCGTTCGCTCGCCTGCCGGACCAGGGTGCCGATCACATCGTCGGCCTCGACCCCACGGAGCTCGTAGATGGGGATGCCAAATGCGGTCACGATGTCTCGCGTCAGGGGAATCTGGGCGCTCAACTCGGGCGGAGTAGGCCGCCGCTGGGCCTTGTACTGGGCCAGCTCCTCGTGCCGGAAGGTGCGGCCACCAAGGTCAAAGGAGGCGAGCACGTAATCAGGGTGCGATTGCAAGGCGACCAGCAGCATCGAGGTGAATCCGTAGGCGGCATTTACCACCCGGCCGTCCCGGTCGGTCAGCGAGGGGAGGGCAAAATAGGCCCGGTAGACCAGCGAATGCCCATCTATAAGAACCAGCCGCTCAGGCCGCGCGGATTCTGTCACTGACCAATTTTAGAGAGTGTTCCAGTGGGACAGAACGCCAAAAATCCGATGGTAAGATAGTCGCACCGAGCATGGCCAAATTCGTCGAGATGCAGGTCGACAGCATCCGGGTGCACATGCCCAGCGGCCAGCACGTGGTCATCCTCAAAGAGAAGGAAACCGACCGCTACCTCCCAATCTGGATCGGCATCTACGAAGCCAACGCGATCGCGCTGAAGATTACCGGCATCACCCCGGAGCGACCGATCACACATGATCTACTGGCCAACATCCTGCAGAGCGCGGAGATGCGACTGGAGAAGATCCACGTCACCTCGCTCACCAACGAGGTCTTCTTTGCCCGCCTCTTCCTGGCGGTCAACGGCAAGAAGGTGGAAATCGATTCGCGGCCGAGCGACGCGATCGCGCTCGCCGTCCGGATGACCTGTCCTATCCTGGTCGCCCAGGACGTGCTCGACAAGGCGGGTGTCTTCCCCGAGAAGGAAGAAGAAGAGGACGAAAAGCTCTCCGTCTTCAAGGAGCTGATCAACAGCATGGACCTGCCCGACCTCGAAGGCCCGCCCCCGGAGAAGAGCTAACCCGAAGTAATTTGGATGGGCACGTCGGCCTCGAGAGTGGTGCCCTTTCCATCGGGAATTCTCCAGGTCGCCATTAGCCGGTAACTTCCGGCGACCGGCTCGCTCAGCCCAAGCTGGCCGATGTTATAGGAGCCGGCAAACGTGACCGTCGAGCCGGACTGGAAAGTCTCCCCCGGATACAGCTCAATGCCGGCACCGGCTCGCACCAGCACGACGCGAAGGCCAGCGGACGTCGAAGTCTGGGTAGGGGTGTAGGTCACGCCCTGGATCGTGAGATGCAAGGTCAGGGTTCGATCCGCCCTGTAGCTCGCGGAATCGGTCGACAGCGTCAATAGCCGCGCCGGTGCTGCCGGATCTGAAACGGTGGCTTGGTTCGCATAGGCTGCGAACGGTAGGCCCTGCGAGCGATCACTGAATGCAGCTCCGGGGGCGCCGGCCGCTGCAGGGTTCTGGTTTGTTTCGTTCTTCGAGGCGAGGCTCGCGGAAGTCGGCAGGGGGTTGCCGCCATGAGGCAGGTTCAAGCCGACGACCACGGTCAGCACCGCCGCGGCCGCCAGCCCTCCTATCCAGGCGGCCGGCTCCCAGTGCTGCGATTGACGGCGCTGGGCAGGGATGGTGAAGCTACGCGCCGGCGTCTCAAGAGGCAGGCCACGAACCGCCTGCACAGTCTCCTTCAAGGCCTCCAGCCGGCGCCGGCAGGTATCACAACCTGCCAGGTGTGACTCCAGGTCCTGACGGGCGGACCCGGTCAGCTCGTGGTCCAGGTAGGCGGACAGCTCCTCGAGCTGCGGCTCAGCGTTCACTGGATTCCTCGTTCGCCGATGGCAAGTGAAAGAGCTCGGGGTAGACTCGCAGGCGCTCCTGGACCTGTTCGCGGGCACGGGCGATCCGCGACTTCACCGTCCCCAGGGGGACCTTGATGACCGCGGCAATCTCCTCGTACGCCATCCCGTTGACGTCGCGCAGGACCAGTGCGACCCGCATGTCGTGGTCGAGCGCCTCGATGCTCTGGCGGACCAGGCGGTTGCGTTCGCTCAGCAGCGCCCGCTCCTCTGGATCGACCGCCGGCAATCCGAGACCGACCACCTTGCCGCCCTGCTCCTCATCCGGCATCGTGCCGTAGCGGCGCCCGCGACGGAAGTGGTCGTAGCAGAGGTTTACCGCGATCTGAAAGAGCCAGGGCTTGAAGGGCGCCTTCCGGAGCGTCCGGATTTTCTCCCAGGCGCGGAGGAACGCCTCCTGCGCGACATCGGCAGCGTCATCGGGCGTGCCCACCATCCGCAGCGCCATGTTGTAGAGCGGAATTTGATATTGCATGACCAGCTGGGTGAAGGCCTCCCGATCCCCCCGGCGGGCACGCCCCACCAGGTCCGGATCGTCGGGCTCGTTCCTGCTCATTTAGACGCTAACCTTTCTCATAAGTTCCAACGGAACGCTGCGCTATACTCGCACGGTTTTTGGGCCGGAGTGTCGGAACGGTAGACGAGGGCGCCTCAAAAGCGCCTGGGTGCAAGCCCGTGGGGGTTCGATTCCCCCCTCCGGCAGCTCGGTCCCACCACGACCCTCCCCACCGGGGAGGGAGGTGAGCCGGCCCTCCTCCAGAGGGGGAGGGAGGTGAGCCGGATGCCGAATCCGAATACGACCTGCAGTCCCCGCAGCCCCCGGATCGGAACTTTTCCCCGCTTCCCGCGTCTAACTAACAGATGAGCTCAACGGGCGGCTTTCGCCTGCCCACGAGGGTAGCCCTGGGGGCCGTGCTGGCCGGGCTGGCACTGCCCGCGCTGGCGGGCGCCGCCCAGGCGGATAACCGGAGCCTGAGCGTCACCGGACACGTGGGTTACCACGATGTGACCAAGCAAGGGGAGTGGATGCCCGTCAACCTCGACATCACCAACCGGGGCGGCGACTTCCAGGGAAGCGTTGAGGTTTCCGCGGACACCAGCTCGCTCAACGGGACCGTGGTCAAGGGCCAGACCGGCTCGGTCGACGCAGCCGTTTACCAGATACCGGTCAGCCTACCGGCCGGCGCCACCAAGCACCTGCGCGTTTACATGGTGGCCGACTATCCCGGAATGCCGGTTGCGGTCCGGGTTGTCGAGAATGGCCACGCCGTTTTCGCCCAGGCCCTGCCATCGGCAACCAACACCGGCACGCTGATCGGCGTCCTCTCCGACGAACCGACGGTGTTCGACGATTTTGCCGCTCTGCCTTTCCCCTCCAGCCTGGCTCCGAAAATCGTCCACCTGACCAAAGATGAGCTTCCAGACTCCCAGGTGATGCTGCGGGCATTCGACCTGATCGCCGTCAACGATTTCGCCACCGACGGCTTCACCAGCGGACAGCGGGCCGCGCTGACGGACTACGTAGCCAACGGCGGCAGCCTGCTGCTCGGCACCGGCGCCGCCTGGCACAAGACTCTGGCCGGCGTGGGCGCCGACCTCCTCCCCATGCAGGTAACCGGCACCTCGATGATCGCAAGCCCGGCGGCGGCCGGCGGAGCAACTCTTGAAGTCGCGACCGGTAGCCTGAGCGGCGGCCGCGCCTGGCTGGCATCGGGATCCCAGCCGCTGTTGACCGAGAAGACTGTCGGGAACGGGATCGTCACCCTGGCCACCTTCGACTGGGCCCAGGAGCCGATGGCCAGCTGGTCCGGATTGAAGGACCTGCTCCGGCAGGTGGCCGTGCGGGCCTACTTCGGCAGCCCATCCGTCGGAACACCGCTGGGAATCGGGGGCGGCGGGCCAGTGCCTTACAGCATCGGCGGCGGGAGCACCTCGCTGTCGCAACGAGGCAGCATGATGTCCCAGCCGCTCAACAACCTGCCAGCCCTCGACCTGCCATCCTTCATGGTGACCGGGCTGCTCATCCTGGCCTACGTCCTCCTGGTGGGCCCCGCAAACTACATCGTGCTCCGCCTGCTTGGACGCCGGGAGCTTTCCTGGATCACCATCCCGGCGATCGCCGTCGTATTCGCGGTGGGGGCCTACGGGATCGCTATTGGGACCAAGGGCCAGTCGGTGCAGAGCAATCAGATCGCCATCGTCCACGTCGTCCCTGGTGCCTCGCGCGCCTACCAGGAAAGTTACACAGGAGTCTTCGCCCCCACCCGGGGCGACTACGCGATTCGGATCGCGGGAACCGGAGTCCTGATCGCGCCCCTGTCTGGAGCCTACGCGAACGGCCAGGGCAGCATCCGAGTGTCGCCCGGCGCCAACGCGGTTGACATCCTCGGAATGACGGCCTTCAACCTGCGCGGTTTTGCCTCAGAAGGCACCACGGCGACACCCGGGCTCACGGCCAGCCTCCAGTTCGTACAGGGCAACCTGGTCGGGATGCTCGAGAACCACTCGACCATGACGTTCAGCGACGCCGTCCTGGTTGCGGGCGATGCGTACCAGACCCTGGGACCGATCGGGCCCGGCGCAAGCATCGCCCTCAGGCTGCAGCCGAAGGCTGCCAGTCCATTCAACGGTAACCCGGTCTCCACCCGGATCTACCCGAGCGCCATGTATGGCAACGGCGGCAACCCGGGCGCGGTGTTCGGCGGGCGTGCTTCCGATACGGAGCGCCGCGCCGAGGACCGGACTCAGATTCTCCAGCTGCTCCTGGGCGGCATCAACGGCGCGGTTGCGCCCGCCATCACCCCCATGCTGATCGCATGGTCGGATCAGCCTTTGCAAACCATCGCCGTAAACGGCAATACCCCCCGCGCCCACGCGACCAGCGCGGTAGTCGTGCCGCTCACGGTCAGCTCGCTGGGTAGCGGCGCGGTCCCGGCAGGCTTGATCCCCGCCCGGCTCATCGACTTCTCCGGTGAGGGTCAGCCCGGGCCGGGGTCGATCTTCCTGCAGAACGGCACCGCGACCTATGAGTTCAGCGCTCCGCTTGCCGCCGGGACTCACCTGACCGGCGCGGCCCTGAGCAGCTCGAACGCTTACATGGGGAAGCCCATCGGCCCAACCGGGACAACCGGCGGGCAAACGCTCCGGGAGGAGGTATGGGACTGGGCCGGCTCCGCCTGGCGGACGATCGACCTGCAGGACAACGGAACCACGACGCTCCCGAGCGGGGCTGTCAACCCGGCGACCGGCACCGTCCGCGTCCGTCTGACCGCCAATATCCCGAATACCACCGGACCCGGATTCCTGCTCGGCAACCTCTCGCTGACTGGGACACTGCAATGATCAAAGTCCAGGGGCTGACCAAGCTCTACGGCACCCGGACGGCCCTCCACAACGTCAGCTTCGAGGTGCCCAGGGGCGAGATCTTCGGTTTCGTGGGGCCCAACGGAGCAGGCAAGACCACCACCATGCGCATCCTGGCCGCGCTCCTCGATCCAACCGAGGGGCAGGCCTTCATCGACGGGGTCGACGTGACCCGGGAGCAAGGGGTGGTCCACGAGCGCCTCGGCTACATGCCGGATTTTTTCGGCGTCTACGACCAGCTGACCGTCACCGAGTACCTCGATTTCTACGCCGCCTGCTACCGGCAGCCGCGGTCGCGTCGAAAGAAGGTGATTGCCGACCTGCTCCAGCTCGTCGGATTGCAGGATCGTCGCGAGCAGCCCGTGGATTCGCTCTCGCGCGGGCTCAAGCAAAGACTCTGCCTGGCGCGGGCCCTGGTCCATGACCCTGCCGTCCTGCTGCTCGATGAACCAGCGTCGGGCCTGGATCCTCGGGCTCGGGTCGAGATGCGCGAGATCCTGCGCGAGCTCCGCGGCATGGGCAAGACCATCCTGATCTCCAGCCACATCCTGCCGGAGTTGACCGAGCTATGCACCATGATCGGCATCATCGACCATGGTGAGATGCGCGCCACCGGTAGGGTCCATGACGTCATCCAGCGCCTGACCAGCGGACGCCGGCTGCAAATTGCGGTGCTCGGCATGCGCGAGGAAGCCATCGCCCTCCTGGAGCAGATGCCGGCAGTCAAGAAGGCGGCGCTGGTCGACGGCTCGATCGATGCCCAGTACGAGGGTGACGAGGCGACCGCCGCCGACATCCTGCAGCGCCTGATTGGAGCCGGGATCAAGGTGTCCAGCTTCCGCACGCTCGAGGGCGGCCTGGAAGACGCCTTCCTCAAGGCCACCTCGGAGGAAGTGGGATGAACCGAGCTCGCCAGCTGCTCTGGAACCCGATCGTCAGCAAAGAGTACCGCTCCCGAATGCGTACCTGGCGCTCCCCGCTGGCGATGACCCTCTACATCCTGCTGCTCGGCGGATTGGGATGGGCGGTCTTCTCCAGCCTTGCCAGCGCGGCGCAGAGCGGCTTCAGCGGCCAGGCCGCAAACTACGGTCAGCAGCTCTTTCTCTGGTTGACCCTCTTCCAGGCTCTCCTGCTCACGTTCATCGTGCCCGCGCTGACGGCGGGCGCGATCAGCGGCGAGCGAGAGCGGCAGACCATCGACCTGCTGTTCGTCACCCAGATTCCTCCCTTCTCGATCATCTGGGGCAAGCTGCTGGCATCGATGTCCTTCGTGATCATCCTGCTGCTGCTGTCCGTCCCGATCTTCAGCCTGGTCTTTCTCTTCGGCGGGATCGAAATCGACCAGGTGCTGACCGCATTCCTGGTCTGCGCGACAACCGCACTGACCCTGGGAGTGCTCGGGATCCTGTTCTCCACGGCGGCCCGTCGCACACTTCCATCGACGGTGGCGGCATACGTTGGCGCCTTCCTGCTGGTGGCTGGCAGCATGCTCTGGGGACAGCTGTTTCCGACCACCATCGATCCTGCGTCCACGAAGGCGCCTGCCCCGCCGGCTGTCAGTTACCTGAGCCCGATCCTGCCCCTGATCACGATCGCCAACCAGCCGGTGTCTTCATATGGCATCCGGAACGGCAACGTCCCGATGAACTCAGGAGGCTTCTCCAGCGGTAGCGCCCAGGTTATCTGCAAAGCCGGGCCGGCTGGGAATAGTTGCGTCACGGTGTCGGGGCCGAATGTCGTCTCGGGCGCCGGCGTCGTCTCGCCCCCGGCTACGGTGTCCACCATCCCTAGCGGGCCCTTTGCCGGCTGGCAATTCTGGCAAGCCACGGTCGTGTTGCAGCTGGTGGTCGTCGTGATCGCGCTGATCGTCAGCGGGTTGCTCTTGCCGCCGGTCAGGCGGTTGCCCTGGAGGAAACGAGCCGCACCTGCGGCCGCCTAGCCATGCCCAAGCTCGAAGGATTCATCAACCAGCTGCGCCGGTCCGCGGCGCGGGCCCGGGCCCTGCGATATCTGCAACACGCCGTCCTGGTCGCAGCCGGTTGGGTGGTAGCGGTCCTCATCATCTCCCGGGTCGTTCCCATGGAGGCAGCACTGAAGATCGCAGCAGCCGGGCTGCCCGTCCCATTTGCGGCGGCAGTCCTGGCCTGGGCGATCAACCGGCCAACGCCGTCAGTACTGGCCCGCATCGCCGACATCCGCCTCGACCTCAAGGAGCGGCTGTCGACCGCCTGGGAACGGCGTAGCTTGAGCGCCCCACTGGACGGCTGGCAGCGCCAGGACGCGCTCGACGTGGCCGGTGGACGTTCGATGGCCGCGGCCTTCCCGCTCCGGGTGCATCGGGGCGAGGCTTCGCTGGCTGCCGTCCTGGCGATGTTCGCCATCGGCCTCCTGGTGGTCCCCAACCCGATGGACCAGGTCCTGGCCAAGCATCGGGCGGACCAGGTGAGCCAGGCCCGCGCTGCCGCTGCCCTGCAGCGAGCCAAGGAGCAGGTGGCCGCCCAGCTCAAGACATCCCCGGTCGACGCGCAGATTGAAAAAATCCTGAAGGACGCACAGGCCAGGATCCAGAAGGCGCCGAGCCCGCGCAAGGCCCTCGAGGCGATCTCGCCGGCCGAGGACCAGCTCGCCAGGATCCCCGATCCCGGCACGCCCGCCCTGGCCAGCAGCGTACAGAACCTGGCCAGCGCGCTCAGCGGCACAAGCGCCGGGCAGGCGGCCGCCCAGGCGATTTCCAAGAGCCCGGCCCAGGGGGCGCAGGCACTCAAGGACCTGGGCTCCCAACTGAAGAACCTGACCCCCGCCCAGAGGGACCAGCTGGCAAAAGCCCTGGCCCAGGCGTCCGCCCAGGCACACAGCCCACAGGTGAGTAGCTCGTTGAAGAACGCCGCCCAGGCATTACAGGCAGGAGATAATGGCGCCGCTCAACAGGCACTCAACGAGGCCGCCAACCAGCTGCAGTCGCTTGACCAGGCGCAGCAGAACGACCAGGCGGTGGCCTCGGCGATCAGCGCGCTGGAAGCTGCTCGCGCTGAGCTGGCTCAGCAGGCGGACCGGGATGCCGGCCAGACGGCAGGCACGGGCCCTTCGGCCAGCGGCAGCCCGGGCGCCACGGCCAGTGGGAGCGGAGCCGGCAGCGGCAACGGGAATGACAACGGTAACGGCAGTGGTACCGGGACTGGAAACGGTAATGCCAATGGGAGCGGCAACGGCAGCGGGAGTGGCAGCGGGACGGGCAACCACGGCTCCGGGAGCGGCAGTGGCACGGGCGCGCAGGCGACCGAGAAGATTTTCGTGCCCGCGCCGCTGGTGCCCGGGCAATCGGAGGACCAGCCCACGCCGCTCGGTCCGGGCCAGGACGTGCCCCTCAGCCCTTACAGCCAGGTGATCACGGCGTACCAGAAGGCGGCTCTCGACGTGATCGACCGCAGTCTGGTGCCGGGCAGCGAGAAAGACCTGGTCCGAGAGTATTTCTCATCGCTCGGAGATTCTGGAGCCGCCCCGTGATCGCTGAGGAGCCGAGGGTCGATCCGACGCGTGTCACCGATGTGGCGCGCTCGCTGGAAGACGAGCTACGCAAGCTGATAGTCGGGCAGCGGGACCTGGTGCGAGGCACGGTGATCGCCTTGCTGGCAGGAGGCCACGTGCTGATGGAAGGCGTGCCCGGGCTGGGAAAGACAGTGCTGGTCCGTTCGCTCGGCCAGGCACTGAAGCTGAATTTCTCGCGGGTCCAGTTCACACCGGACCTGATGCCGGCCGATATCGTGGGCACCAACGTCATCCGGGAGACGGAAGGCCGGCGCGACTTTCAGTACCAGGCCGGTCCTATCTTTGCCAACCTGGTGCTCGCGGACGAGATCAACCGGGCCACCCCCAAAACCCAGAGTGCGCTGCTGGAAGCCATGCAGGAGCGGACGGTCACCGTGGGCACCGAGACGCGAAAGCTTCCCGAACCGTTCTTTGTGCTGGCGACCCAGAACCCGATCGAGCTGGAAGGAACCTATCCGCTGCCTGAGGCGCAGCTCGATCGGTTCTTCTTCAAGCTGCTGGTTCCCTTTCCTTCGCAGGAGGAGCTGCTCGAGATCGCCCGGCGAACGACCGGAGCGGCCGTGCCCCAGCTGCACCCTGTTGCCGACGGCGAATCCATCCTGGCGGCGCAGCAGATCGCCCGTGAGGTACCGATCGCCGAGCACGTCCTCGCCTACGCGGGACGGCTGATCGGAGCCACTCATCCCGACCGGACGGAGCTGGACACGGTCAGGAAGTACGTCCGGTTTGGAGCCAGCCCGCGCGGCCTGCAGACTCTGGTGCTCGCCGGGAAGGTGCGGGCGTTGCTCGAGGGTCGGTACAACGTGGCATTCGAAGACCTGACCACGATCATGCTGCCGGCCCTTCGCCACCGCATCTTTCTGCAGTTCGAGGCTGAGGCCGACGCCGTCACTGCCGACCGGATCCTGTCCGAAATCCTGGAGCGCACGCCGAAAGAACCGGCCCGCGCCTAGGGCGCTGATGGTTGCGACCCCGTTACTGGAGCCCGGGCTGCTCCGCCGGCTGGAGGCTCTTGCCCTCCAGGTACGACGCTCGATCACCGGCCAGGTCGCCGGCGAGCGGCGCTCGCGTCGCTACGGCCGTTCCGTCGAGTTTGCCGATTTCCGCAGCTATACCCCCGGCGATGACTTCCGGCTGATCGACTGGAATGCCTACGCCCGCCTGGACAGGTTTCTCCTAAGGCTGTTCGTCGCGGAGGAGGAGCTACCGCTGAGCGTTTTCGTCGACCTCAGCGGATCGATGGACTGGGGCACGCCGAACAAGGCACTGGTCGCGAGGCGGCTCGCGGGTGCGGTCGCCTACGTGGCCCTGGCCGCGCTGGACCGGGTGCGCATCACCGTCTTCGCCCAGGCGCCCACCTCGGGCGGCGCACCCTACCGGGGGCGGCGGGCGGCGGCCGAGCTGTTCCAGCGCTTGCAGAGCTTTCCGGTCGGGGGAACCACCGACTACGCCCGGCTGGTCTGGCCGATCGGCCGTCAGCGGCCGGGAATGAGCGTATTGATCACCGACGGTCTTGGCCAGGCGGCCCTGGACCCCGCCCTGGCTGCCCTTCAGCGAGCTCGGCAAGAAGGGGCCGTCCTGCAGCTGCTCGCCCCGCAGGAGATCGACCCGGACTGGTCCGGCGACGCCCGGCTCAAAGACGCCGAGTCCGGAGAGGAGCGGGAGTTCACGGCGACCCCGCTTACCCGGGCCTCCTACCTGCGCGCTCTAGAGAAGCGGAGCACCGACATTGCGGCAGCAGCGAACCGCCGTGGATTGCGATTTGCCCGGCTCTCCACCGGGCAGCCGCTCGAGGACATGGTGCAGCGAACGCTCCGCCAGGTCGGACTGCTTCGATGAGTTTCATCGCGCCGGCTGCGGCGTTCCTGGCGGTGACGCTACCGGCGATCCTGGCCCTCTACTTTCTGCGCATCCGCCGGCCAACCCGGGTCATTCCCGCCCTTCACCTGTGGCCTGACCAGATCCGTGACCGGCAGGCGAACGTGCCCTGGCAGAGGCTCCGCCCCAGCTGGCTCCTATTCCTCCAGCTGCTGGCGGCTGCGGTTCTGGTTGGTGCCGCGGTGCAGCCGGCGCTACCGGTCGGGGCCACACTCGCGCACCACACCATCGTCCTGCTCGACACATCCGCCGCGATGCAGGCACGCGATGTCGCATCATCGCGGCTCGAGCAGGCGAAGAAGGAGGTGGGCTCGCTGGTGGACGAACTGGGCGCTTCAGACCGGATGACAATCATCCGGGTTGGGGCCGTGCCCGAGATCGCCGCCAGCGCGATCGGCGATCGCGATCTGCTGCATCGAGCCCTGGACGCGACCCAGGCGAGCAATGGGGCCGGCGACATCTCCTCGGCACTGAACCTTGCCGGCGGCCTGGTGCGTCCTGGCGAGGACGCCCGAGCCCTGCTCTACTCGGACGGCATCCTGCTGCCCATCCGCTCCTCATTTGGCGAGGGCCTGCCCTTCCCGCTCGAGTACCACAAGGTCGGCGTTTCGGGAGAAAACATCGCCATTACGGCGCTGAACGTACGCACCAACGCCCAGGTCCGGGCGGCTTTTCTTCGAGTCCAGAACTTCGGCCAGCAGTCGAGGCAGGTCAGCCTGGAGTGGCGGGCGGATGGCCGGCTGGTGGACGCACGCCCGCTCACGCTCGCGGCTGGGCAGGCCCAGGACCTGATCCTGGCGGTGCCCGCCGACGCCACCGCCGTCTCGGCCGCCCTCGACACCGGCGACCTTTTCAAGCTGGACGACTCGGCCACCGCTGTGGCCCGGGCGCCCCGCATCTTCAAGGTGTTGCTGGTTACACCGGGCAACGTGTTCCTGCAGCAGGCCCTGGGCCTGCGTACCGACCTTCAGGTGGACGTGGTCGCCCCGACCGCCTATAAGCCAGCGACCGGGTACGCGCTGACCGTATTCGACCGGTTCGCGCCGGCGACGCTGCCGGCCGGTCCGGCCATGGTGATCGACCCGCCGTCAACAAGCGCGATTGCCGGCGGCGCCACTCTCGGCATCGGCCGGGTCCGGGCGGGCGATGCAGGCGACCCTCTACTCGCCAACGTCGACCTGCAGGACGTCCACGTGGCTCGAAGCCAGGACCTTCGCGCTTCCACCTTCGGCCGGGTGCTCCTGAGCAGCCTGCAAACGCCGCTGGTGCTCGTACGCGATGAGCCGTTTCGCCAGGCGCTGTTCGGATTCGACCTCCACGAATCGGACCTACCCCTGCGGGTCGCGTTTCCGATCCTGATGCAGAACCTGAGCGAATGGATGCTACCGCCCAGCGTGCCAAGCCATTCGTTCCAGCCGGATGAGCCGGTGACCATCGTCCCGGACGCGGGGACACAGTCCCTGAGCGTGGTCCGCCCCGACGGGAGCACGCGCTCCCTGACCGCCGGTGGGATCGCGACCTTCGCGGATACCGACCCGGTCGGCCTCTACACCGTGGTCCAGTCAGCCGGCGGCAAGGTGACACGCTCCTGGTTCACCGTGAACCTGTTTGCCGAGGATATCTCGGCCCTGAAGCCGGTTGACCGCCTGACGCTGCCTCCGGTCAGGCCCGCCGCCGGCCTTAAGGCACCGCATCATGGGGAGCTGGATCTCTGGCCCTGGCTGGCCCTGATCGGCCTGGGGCTGGTGCTCTCTGAATGGATGGTGTTTCACCGTGGGCTTTGAGCTATCGCATCCGCCAGTGCTGCTGGGCGTGGGCCTGCTCGCGATTGCCGCGGTGCTTGTCATCTGGCGGCTCATGCCGCCACCACTGCCTAGGTCCCGGGCGCGTATCTCGCTGGGCATTCGTATCCTGATCGTCCTCCTGCTCGTGTCCGCCATCGCCGGCCTCCAGGTGCAGACCACCCCAAGCTCGCAAGCCTTGATAGTGGCCGCCGACCTCTCTGCCAGCGTGCAGAGCGCGCTGGACAGCGAAGCCGCGGCGGTGCGCCAGATCCTGAACGCGCGCCGGGGTCAAGACCAGGCGGGAGTGCTCAGCTTTGCTCGGGACCCACAACTCGAGACCAGTCTCAGCACCAACCCGCAGTTCGCCGAATTTCAGAGCCAGCCAAACCCGAACTACACCGACCTGGCCGCCGCGCTCCGCCTGTCCGGGTCGCTGCTTCCACTGGACAGCCGCCGGCACATTGTGCTGATCAGTGACGGCCGCGGCAACCTGGGCGATGCAGTCAGCGAAGCGCGTCTGCTCCGCGCGGAAGGTATCCGGGTCGACACCGTAGCGCTCAAGGTCTCAACCGGCGCCGAGGTCTACGTCGACCGGGTCGACGCCCCGCGCACGCTGCAGCGGGGGGAACAGGCGCAGGTCCGAGCCACCCTGGTATCCAACACCACCACTCCCACTATCGCCCGCTGGTACCTCGACCGCACCCTGATCGCCACCAGCACCCTAAGCCTGCAGCCGGGGGAGACCACCATCAGCCAGACGGTCTCGCCCTCTCTCCCGGGGTTCCATGCGGTGCGTGTCGTCATCGATCCGGCGCGCGACACCTATGCCGAGAACAACCTGGGAGAGGCTTTGATCCAGGTGCTGGGACCCTCGCGCGTACTCCTGGTTGAAGGCACCGCGGGACACGCCGTGACCCTGGCCAACGCCCTGCGATCGGTCGGCATCGGCAGCGACACGGTTTCACCCAGGGGCTTGCCGCGTACAGCCGCGGACCTGGCCGCCTATCACGCAGTGGTCCTGCTCAACGTCTCGGCCGGTTCACTCGGGACCGACGAGATGACCCTCCTCCAGACCTCGGTCCGCGACCTGGGAACCGGCCTGGTGGTGATCGGCGGCGACGACAGCTATGGCCCTGGCGGCTACGCGGGGACCCCGATCGAAACCTCCCTCCCGGTCCGGATCGAGCTGCCGCAGGATATGCAGAAGCCGCCGGTCTCCGTGGTGCTGGTCCTGGAGTCCTCCGAGAGCGCGCAGGGCGACCAGGTGGTGCGTGGCGCCGCCGACGCCGTGATCGACCAGCTGACCCCGCGCGACCGGGTGGGAATCACAAATGGCTCGATGGGCAACTTCGTCGTTCCCCTCGGACCGCTCACGGACAAAGCGGCTATCAAGCGCCAGGTCGACAGCATGAACCTGGGCGATCCGCCGACCTACGCACCGGACCTCAACGCCGCCGCTTCTGCCCTGCGCCAGGGATCGGCCGCCGTCAAGCACGTGATCTTTCTCGGCGACGGGGACGCTTTCGACAGCAGCTACCAGTCGATCATCACAGGCATGCACAGCCAGGGAATCACCATGTCAACCGTCGCCATCGGGTCAACCTTTGGCGATGCCGCCCTCTTGCAGCAGATGGCCGGCTGGGGCCACGGCCGCTTTTACCAGAGCAATAGCGTGCAAGACATACCGCAGATCTTCCTCAAGGAAACCCGCGAGGCGCTGAAACCATGGATTGTCGAGGGTGACATCGTGCCCCGGCTCGGCTCGCTGGCTGAAATCCTGCCTGGAGTCCCACTCGGCAGTTTCCCCCACCTGACGGGGTACGTCGCGACCACGCCAAGGGCGGCCGCCGACATCGTCCTCAAGAGTGCAACCGGTGATCCACTGCTGGCGACCTGGCAGTACGGCCTTGGCCGGGTGGTGGCCTGGACGAGCGACGCCGAAGGACGCTGGTCGGCGGGGCTGCTGCGCTGGCCCAACGCGAACCTGTTTTTCGGCGACCTGGTGCGCAGCAGCCTGCCACCGCCCGGGGACCCGTCCCTACAGGTTGAGACGCTGACCCGGGGTGATCACACGCACCTGCTGGTGACCGCGCCGGCGGTCTCCGGGTCGACGGTCACCGTCAACGCCGTCGCGCCCGACCTGGGGGAGAAGGAAGTCCCTCTCGCACCCACCGGTGCGGGGCGCTTCGAGGGCGACCTGGAGACCTCGCAGGTTGGCAGCTACCTGCTCCACGTCACCCAGGCCGGAGCGGGCGGGGTGACCCATGCCACCACCACCGGGCTGGTGGTTCCCTACTCGCCCGAATACCGCGACCTGGGCACCGATCAGGCCACCATGGCCGCCGTCGCCCGGGCCGGGGGCGGGAAGGTCCTGACCGACCTGGCCGAGGCATTCCAGCTTCCGGTGCCTCCGGTGCAGGCGACCGCCGGGATCAGCGAGCTCCTTCTGATCCTGGCCATCCTGCTCTTCCCGATCGACGTGGCTGTGCGCCGCCTGATCTTCCGGACCGAGGACCTTCCGGCGTGGCAGGCCGCATTCAAGCCAAAACCCGCCCCGCCAGTACCGACCGAGGCTACCGTGGCGCGGCTAAAGGACCGGATCGAAGGAATCCGGGCCGAGCGCCGGGGCAAGGAGCAGCCGCCCAAGGCCCGGAAGCCCGACGATCCGACGGGCGAGCTGCTGGCCCGGCGGCGCCGCCGGTAGCCCTTACAATTCGCTGGTAATGCTCCTCCCTCCCGGGATCGCGAGCTTGCTCGACTTCGTTATCTGGCTGCTGATCCTGGCCATATTCGTTCGTGTCATCCTCTCCTACTTCCCGGGGATGTCCTACAGCCAGGTCGGCCACTACCTCGGCCTGGCGACGGACTGGTTGCTGATTCCGATCGGGCGGGTCGTGCCGCCGCTTGGCGGCATCGACTTCTCGCCCTTCATCGCCATCCTTCTGCTATACGCGCTGCGAACCCTGATCCAGACCAGCGACCTGGTGGCCGCCCTGCTGACCATCGTCGCCAGTGTTTTGCTGATGCTGATCATCCTTCTATTTATCAGGGTGTTTTTTGGCTTCTTCCGGATGGACCCCTGGCACCCGATGGTCCAGATCGTGACGCGCACCTCCGAGCCTTTCGCCCGCCCATTCCGCAGCTGGTTACCTAAGCGGAGCGGCGCGGTCGACTGGGCACCGATCGCAGCGCTGGCAGTGCTTGTGGTCGTCTATTACGCGGTCAGCTACCTGGGGAACCACCGCCCCTTCTAACCGACCGCCCAGAACTAAGAAGCCGGCGACCCCGCGAGGACACGGCTGCCGCGGCCCATGGCGGGGCGCTCGGGGGCCTTCTTGCGGACCACCTCCACCCGCCATACCGGGCGGCCGAACAGCGCGTTGATGGCGTGCTCGGCACGCTGGCCGGCGGGGCCGCCGCCCTGCACGCGGAAGCGCTCGCCAAGGTCCATCTCCACTGAACCGCCGTCCCGCTGCAGGTGCATCACTACCCGGTCCGGTCCGGGGCACGAGGCCAGAATGTCCTCGACGGCCGCGAGCTGCTCACCGAGCGCCTCGGCCGGAACGTCGAGGTGGACAACCTGGTTACGGACCCAGCTATCGTGGCCGGGATCGTCGAAAGCCAGGATCTCATCCGCGATCACCTTGGCCGCTTCGGACCGGTCCTCGTCGTCGCCGGAGGCGGTCCGGGCGTCGATCTTGCCCCGGACGATGACGATGTTGTCCTCATGAAGGAGATCGCGCGCCTCCTCGAACGGCCGAGGGAACACAATCACCTCCACCGTCGAGGTCAGGTCCTCGAGCTGGACGAAGGCCATCGCCTTGCCCGTCCGGGTGATGACCGGCCGGACGCCCTTGATGACGCCCCCCAGCCGGACCTCCAGGTCTTCCATCTCGGGCTTGACCTGGTTCGCATAGGTATCCACCCGAGCGTGCATCTCCTGCTCGATTCGCCGCAGCGGGTGGTCACTCAAGTAGAGGCCCAATAACTCCTTCTCCCCTCGCAAGCGCTCGTCCTGGGGCATGGGAGGCAGGCCCCCGATCAAACCCGCCGCCGGATCGCCAAGCTCGTCAGACTCGGGCAGCATCTTAAAGAGCGAGGTCTGCCCGCTTTCGCGCTCGCTGATAATCTGGCTGGCCCGATCGCTCACGCGGTCGATGCTGGCCAGCAGCTGCGCTCGCTCGCCAAGAGACTCGCAGGCGCCAGACCTGACCAGGCTCTCGAGCACGCGCTTGTTCAGCTCCCTCGGATCCACCCTCACGCAAAGCTCGAGCAAGGACCGGAACTGACCCTTAGCCTGGCGATCGGTCAGGAGGAGTTCGACGGCGTGGCTACCAACGTTCTTGATCACGGCCAGGCCGTACCGGATCTTGTCGCCCTGGACGGAGAAGCCTGCTTCCGAGCTGTTGATGTCCGGGGGTAGCACGTCGATGTTGCGGGCATGGCAATCGAGCACGGCCGCGGCCACCTTGTCGTAGTTACCAGCCTCGTTGTTGAGGAGCGCGGCCAGGTACTCGAGCGGATAGTTCGCCTTGAGGTATGCGGTCTGATACGAGATCACGGCGTAGGCGGCACTGTGCGACTTGTTGAAACCGTATCCGGCGAAATAGGCCATCAGGTCGAAGATCTCGGTGGCCTTTGCCTCACTCACACCTCGAGCCACCGCGCCATCGATGAACTGGGCACGCATCCTCGCCATCTCTTCCTTCTTCTTCTTACCCATGGCGGCACGCAACACGTCGGCCTCTCCCAGGCTGAAGCCGGCAAGCAGGGAAGCGATCTGCAAGACCTGCTCCTGGTAGACGATCACGCCGTACGTCTCCTTGAGGATCGGCTCCAGTTCGGGGAGCGGGTAGACGATCTCTACCTCGCCGTGTTTGCACTTCATGTACTGGTCTACCAGTCCACCCTCGAGCGGCCCCGGCCGGAACAATGCGATGGCGGCCGTGATGTCCTCGAAGCTGGTCGGACGCATGTCCTGGAGCAGGCGTCGAAGCCCGGGCGACTCCAGCTGGAACACGCCGTTGGTGTCGGCCGCCTGAAGCAGCCGGAACGTGGCCGGGTCGTCCCAGGGGATCTTGGCCAGGTCGAGAGCAAGCCCCCGGGTCAGCTGCAGGTTCCTGATCGTGTCCTTGATGATCGACAGGTTTCGCAGGCCCAGGAAATCCATCTTCAAGAGTCCTATCTTCTGTACGGCATTCATCTCGTACTGAGTCATCACTGCCCGCTTTTCCTGTCCGTTCTTCTCGCCACGGGTGATGCTCGCCTGGAGCGGGACATAGCGCTGCAGCGGCTCGGGAGTGATCACGATGCCCGCAGCATGTGTCGATGCGTGGCGGACCAGGCCCTCGAGCTTGCGTGCGTTCCTGAGCAAGCGCTCGAACGCCGGGTCTTTCTCGGCGGCGGCCAGCTCAGGGACCATCTGCACCGCCTTGTCGAGCGTCATATTGAGCTGAGGAGGGACCAGCTTGGCCAGCCGGTCGACCTCGCGCAGCGGGATATCGAGGGCGCGACCCACATCGCGGATCACCGCCCGGGCTTTCATGGTGCCGAAGGTGATGATCTGGGCCACGTGGTCCTGGCCGTAGCGGCGGGCCACGTACTCGATCACCCGGTCGCGGTTGCGATCATCGAAGTCGATGTCGATGTCGGGCATCGAGATCCGCTCGCGGTTGAGGAATCGCTCGAAGATCAAGCCATGCTTCAGCGGGTCCAGGGCCGTGATCCCGAGCGCGTAGGAGATAATGCTGCCCGCGGCCGACCCCCGACCCGGCCCGACTGCCACGCCGTGCTGTTGCGCGTACTGGATGAAGTCGCTCACGATCAGGAAGTAGGGGGCATAGCCCATGTCCTGGATGACGCCGAACTCCATCTCAAAACGGTCACGCACCACCGGCGGCATCTCCGGGTAGCGGACCGCCAGCCCCTGCTCGGCGAGCTGTCGCAGATAGCTCTCGGCCGTGGCCCCGCCCGGGACTTCGAAGCGAGGCAGCAGTGGACGCATCTCCAGTTTCAGGTTGCACCGCTCGGCTATCCGTAGGGTGTTAGCCACAGCGTCGGGAAAGGCGGCAAAACGTTCCGCCATCTCCTGAGGGGTCTTCAAGAAGAACTCGTCGTTGTGAAACCGCATCCGCTTGGGGTCGGACACGATGGTGCCGGTCTGCAGACAGAGCAGGATGTCGTGAGCCTCGGCGTCGTCCCGGCGGGTGTAGTGAGAATCGTTGGTGGCGACCAGCGGTATCCCGGTCCGCCGCGAGAGGGTAACAAGTCCCTCGTTGACCTGCGCCTGCTCGGGCAACCCGTGGTCCTGTACCTCGAGGAAGTAGTCCTCGCCGAAAAGCCGCTGGTAGTCTCTCGCCGTGTCCTCAGCGCCGGTGATGTCGCCCTCCAGCAGCCGACCGGCGACCTCACCACCGAGACAGCTCGAGAGCGCGATCAATCCCTCGGCGTGCTGCGCCAGCAGCTCTTTATCGATCCGAGGGCGGTAGTAATAACCCTCGAGGTGAGCACGGCTGGATAGCTCGATCAGGTTCCGATAACCGGTGAGGTCCTTGACCAGCAGGATCAGGTGGTAGGGATCGCGGTCGGCGCGTCCCTCTTTCTGGAGCCTGGATCGGGTGGCGACATAGACCTCCTGGCCGATGATCGGATTGACGTTCGCGGCCCGGGCCTGCAGATAGAACTCAATGGCGCCGTACATCACCCCGTGGTCGGTGAGAGCGATCGCCGGCATGCCGGCCTCGGACGCCAGGCGAACCATGTCCGAGACCCGGCTGGCGCCATCGAGCAGGCTGAATTCAGAGTGCGTGTGGAGGTGGACGAAGCTCATGCCACTCGCTCGAGCCGGACGACGCTTTCGATGTGGTAGGTCTGGGGGAACATGTCGACGAGCGTCACTCCGGTCAGCTTATATCGATTTGTTTCGCATAGACGTTCGAGGTCTCGGGCGAGCGTGGAGGGCTCGCAGGAGACGTATACGATCCGATCTGGCGAAGCCGCCCGGATCGCATCGACGGCCGCGCCGGCGCAGCCGGCCCGGGGGGGATCGAGCACCAGCACGTCAAGCGGGAGCTCGACCGACGGCAGCGTGTCTTCTACACGCCCACGCCGGTAGCGGACATTCAGGCAGCCGTTCAGCTGCATGTTGAGCTCACCGAGCCGCACGGCGTACGGGCTCTCCTCGAGACAGGCGACCCGCTCCGCACGCTCGGCCAGGCGGGCGCTCAGCATGCCGATCCCAGCATAGGCATCGACCACGCTACCCGCCGGCTCGGCATAGTCGAGCGCGCGACCGTACAGGACCTCACGTTGACGCGCATTGACCTGGACGAACGCCTCCGGCCGCAATCGGAAGTGCCGGCCCGCGTCATCCATTCCGATCGAGTCGTCGTTCAGGTTGAGGTCGGGGACGGCGGCGGCGGCGCGCCTGCCGAAGCCCGGATCCGCCGAGCCGGGCGGATACGGCGCCCAGAGAAGGTCGCCGGTGCCCGGCGCCCAGGTCAGCTGGATCGCGGTGATTCGCTCCGCGGCGGCATCCGCGGCCGCGGCGGCAAAGGCGGGGAGCGACCGCACGATCACGTCCGCGTGGATCAGGCAGTCATCGATCGGCAGCGTCTGGTATGTGTGCTTCCGGTAAAAACCGAGCGATACCTGCCTGGCCCGTCGCAGGACGTGAAACTCGCCGCGCAGCCGGTACCGCCAGGGATCCTCCATGCCCAGCACCTGGATCCCCTCGAGGGGCCATTCGACGTGGGCCCGGGTCAGCTGGTGATGAAGGACCTGCCGCTTCTGGGCCAACTGCCTCGAGTAGTCGAGGTGCTGCAACTGGCATCCGCCGCACGGACCGTAGTACGGGCAGGGCGGCGTGACTCGTTCGGGAGACGGCTCCAGCACTTCACGGGTTTCTGCACGCCAGAAGTCCTTGCGGCGATGCGTCACCTCGGCTTCAACCGTCTCGCCAGGCAGGGCGCCTTCCACGAACACCACCCGGCCGTCGACCCGAGCTACGGCCGCGCCCCCATGGGCGAGCTCCTCACCGACCGTCAGCTGCACTAAGCCAGTTTCTCGCGGAGCAGCTCGTTGACCCGGGCGGGGTTGGCCTTCCCCTTTGAGAGCTTCATCGCCTGGCCGACCAGGAATCCCAGCGCCTGCTGTTTGCCAGCCCGGTAGTCCTCGACCGACTTCGCGTTCTCAGCGATAACCTGCTCAACTATCTGTATCAGCTCGGAGTCGCCGCTGATCTGACTCAAGCCTTGCTCCCGAACCAGTTCGGCAGGATTACGGCCGGTGGCGCCCACCTGAGCAATCAGGTCCTTGGCCATCTTGCCGCTGATCTGGCCCGAGTCGACAAGCGTCAGCAGCTCGACCAGCTGCGCGGCCTTGACCGGGGGCCCGGCCTTGTCCCAGTCAGCGGTGTTGCGCAGGCGGCTGAGGTCGCCCAGGATCCAGTTCGCCACCGCCTTGGCCGGAGCACCGCCTCGGACTGCCGTCTCGAAGTACTCGGCCACCGTCCGCGAAGAGGTGAGGAGTGAGGCGTCATAACCAGACAGCTCGAATGCCTTGATGAACCGGGCCCGACGAGCAGAAGGCAGCTCCGGCAAGCCGGTGCGGATCTGCTCGACCCAGGGGCGGGTCACCGCCAGCGGGGGCAGGTCCGGCTCAGGAAAGTAGCGATAATCCTGCGCAAACTCCTTGCTCCGCTGCGACACGGTCTCACCCCGGGCGTCGTTCCAGCCGCGTGTCTCCTGGATAAGCCTTCCGCCACCGTCGAGCACCTCCGTCTGCCGGACTATCTCGAACTCGATGGCACGGTGCACCGCACGAAACGAGTTCATGTTCTTGATCTCCACCTTGGTGCCGTACTCGGTGGCCCCCAACGGACGCAATGAAACGTTCGCGTCGCAACGCAGCTGTCCCGACTCCATGTCGCCGTTGTTGACCCCGATGTACTGAAGGATCGCCCGGAGCCTGGTGAAATACTCGCGAGCATCGTCGGCGCTGCGCAGGTCAGGCTCGGAGACGATCTCCATCAGCGGAACGCCCGCGCGGTTGAGGTCCACCAGGGATGACTGCGCCTCGTGGATGGCGCCGGCGTGCAGGAGCTTGCCGGTGTCCTCCTCCAGGTGCACACGGGTGATCCCGCACCGGCGGGGCTGACCCTTGACCTCGAATTCGAGGAAGCCGTTGCGGCTGAGCGGAAGATCGTACTGCGAGATCTGGTAGCCCTTGGGTAGGTCCGGGTAGAAGTAGTTCTTCCGGTCGAACTTGGTGAACTCGGGAATCTCGCAATTCAGCGCCAGGGCCGTCCGTATGGTCGCCTCGACGGCGTCGCGGTTGATCACCGGCAGCGAGCCGGGCAGCCCGAGGCACACCGGGCAGGTGATGCTGTTGGGTGCTGCCGTCAGGTAGTCGGTAGAACAGCCGCAGAACATCTTGCTCCGGGTCAGGATCTGGGCGTGGACCTCGAGCCCGATCACGACCTCGTAGCGGGTGGCGAGGGCGCTCATGCCACGGCCGCCTCCAGCAGGGGCGAGTGTGCGTTGTGGAAACCACTGGCCGACTCATAGGCGAAGGCGACGCGGAGGGCGACCTCCTCGCGAAATCCTGGTGCGATCACCTGCAGGCCGACGGGCAGGCCGCCGGCCAGGCCGCAGGGGACGGAGATGCCGCACACATTCCCCAGGTTGCCGGGGATGGTGATGATGTCGTTGAGGTACATGGCGAGCGGGTCCGCCGTCTTTGCCCCGAGCGGAAAGGCCACCGTGGGAGAGGTTGCCCCCAGGAGCGCGTCGACCTTCTCGAAAGCGCGCTTGAAATCCTCGATTATCAGGGTTCGTACCTTCTGAGCCTTGAGGTAATAGGCGTCGTAGTAGCCGGCGCTTAGCGCGTAGGTGCCGAGCATGATCCGGCGCTTGACCTCCTGCCCGAAGCCGTGCTGGCGGGTCGCCTGGTACTCCTCGATCACGGTCCGGCCACTGCCGTCCTGGAACCCGTAGCGGGCGCCGTCGTAGCGCGCGAGGTTGGAGCTGGCCTCGGCCGGCGCGATGATGTAGTAGGCGGGCAACGCATAAGCGCTGTTCGGCAGGCTGACCTCTTCGATCGAGGCACCCTGCTGCTCGAGCGTCCGGATGGCCGCCCGCACCGCCGCCTCGACCCCCGGTTCCATGCCGGAGACGAAATATTCCCTGGGTACGCCCAGCCGCATCCCCTTGACGCCGGAGGCCAGCTGGGCCAGGTAGTCGGGCACCGGCCGTGGGGAGCTCGTCGAGTCCATCGGGTCATGGCCGGCGATGACCTGCAGGAGCAGGGCGCAGTCGGTGACGTCCCGGGTCATCGGCCCGACCTGGTCCAGGGAGGAGGCGAATGCGATCAGCCCGTACCGGCTGACCCGGCCGTAGGTCGGCTTCATCCCGACGATACCGGTCAGTGCCGCGGGCTGCCGGATCGACCCCCCGGTATCGCTCCCCAGCGCCGCTATCGCCTCACCCGCGGCCACCGCCGCCGCCGACCCGCCGCTGGAGCCACCCGGGACCCGGTCCAGGTCCCAGGGGTTGTGCACGGGACGGTAGCCGGAGTTCTCGTTCGAGGATCCCATCGCGAACTCGTCGCAGTTGGTCTTGCCCAGGAATACAGCGCCCTCACGATCGAGACGCTCCACCACCGTCGCGTTGTACGGAGGGACGAAGCCCTTGAGAATTTGGGACCCGGCCGTCGACTGGACGTCCCTGACGCAGAGCACGTCCTTGAGGGCGATCGGAATGCCAGTCAGCGGTGTCGCGTCGCGACCGTCCCGTAGTCGCTCGTCCGCCGCTCGCGCCTGTTGCAGAGCCAGGTCGCGAGTAAGGGTGAGATAGGCGGCCGTCTTCTCTTCGACGCGGTCGATCTGCGCATATACCAGCTGAGTGAGCTCGAACGAGGAGATCTCGCGGTCGACAAGCATCTGATGAAGCTCGTGGATGGTGCGGCCGTGCAGGTTCATTCCTGGATTGCCTTGACCTTGAAATAGGCACCGTCCACCTTGGGCGCATTCCTCAGGGCGTCCTCGACGCTGAGGCACGGGCGGACCTCGTCCGCCCGCATCACATTGCGCTCCTCCAGAGGATGGGCCGTCGCCGGAACCTGCGACGTGTCAGCCTGGTTGAGAGCGTTTATGTGGGCCAGGATATTGCGAAGCTGGTCACGGTAGCGGGTCACTTCCTCCGCCGTGATCCCCAGTCGAGCCAGCCGCGCAACATGCTCGACTTCCGCGGAGGAGAGCTCTGATTCGGGCTCGGGCAAGACCCTAATTCTAGGGGCTTAGTTCACCCGGTCAGGCTTGTGGTTTTCGGCGTGCGATGGCGCGCACGGAGCCAGGGACCGAGCTGGGCCGCAGGCAGCGGGTAGCTGATGTGGAATCCCTGAGCCAGGTCGCAGCCGAGCTGACCGAGGAGGGTCGCGGTCTCGGCGGTCTCCACGCCCTCGGCCACCACCCGCAGCCCCAGATTGTGGCCCAGATCGATGGTAGAGCGGACTATGGCGGCGTCGTCGCGACTCTGGGCCAGGTCGGCCAGGAACGACTTGTCGATCTTGATCTCGGCAACCGGTAGGCGCTTGAGGTAGGTGAGCGAGGAGTAGCCCGTGCCGAAATCGTCGACCGAGAGCCTGACCCCAATCTCGTGGAGGCAGCGCAGGGTCGGGTCGGCCTCAGCCGAAAGGATGCTACGTTCGGTGATTTCCAGGGTCAGCTTATCCGGGGGAATCTGCCAGGTCCGCAAGAGATCAGCCACGGTGGGAGCCAGCTCCACGTCCGCCAGGCTGCGGGCGGACAGGTTTACGGCAACGCCAACCTCGAAGCCCGCCTTGTGCCAGGCATGCAGCTGGCCGAGCGCCTCATTGAGGACCCAGGCCGTGAGCGGCTTGATCAAGTCGGTCTGCTCCGCCGAGGGGATGAAGTCATCCGGTGGAAGCAGCCCGTGCTTGGGATGTCCCCAGCGGACCAGCGCCTCCAGCTTTTCAGGGCGACCGTCCGCCAGGTCGACGATCGGCTGATAATGGAGCAGCAGCTCGAATTGGTCGATGGCATGGCCGAGCTTTCCGATCAGCGGGGTCGGGCTGCCGTTCCCGTCCTCCTGGTCGGACGCATATACGCTGTAACCGCTGCGGGCGCGCTTGGCCGCGTACATGGCCACGTCCGCCCGGCGCATCAGCGCCGCGGCGTCCTCAGCGTGCTGGGGAAAGCTGGCCACCCCGATGCTGACCGCCGGGGTGATCGGCGTCTCATCGATCACAACCGGAGCTTCGAGCGCCTGGAGGATCTTCTCGGCGATCAGCGCCGCCCGCGGTGCGTCCGTCGCCCCGAAGGGGACCACGGCGAACTCGTCACCGCCAAGTCGGGCCACCATGTCGGCCTTTCTAAGAGTGCCCCGGAGGCGCGCGGCGACTTCTCGGAGCAGCTGGTCACCCACGTGGTGGCCCAGCCGGTCATTCACTTCTTTGAAGTTGTCCATGTCCATCACCAGGACGGCGCAGGGCCGCAGATCGCGTTCGGCCGCGAGGATGGCTGTCTCCAGCCGCTCTTTCAAAAAGCTGCGGTTGGGTAGCCCGGTGAGCGGGTCGTGCAGGGCCTGAAACTGAAGCGCTTCGGTTTCGGCCTTGCGCTGCGAGACGTCGCGGAGCCCGCCGATCAATAGACGCTGGGAGCCGAAGCGGGTGGCGGTGAACTCGATCGGAATCGTGGTGCCATCCTTCCGCTGCCCCACGGTTTCGTGGGTTCCCTGGGCCCGCTCATCGCGGGCGCGCAGATAGGAGCGCAACTGCGGCCGCAGCTCGCCGCGATTCGGCTCGGCGATCAGCCCCCCGAAGTCTTTTCCGGCGACCTCATCGACCTGTACTCCGAACAGGCGCTGTGCCGCCGAGTTGATGGATCGAACCTGCAAGCGCTCGTCCAGGGTGAGGATGCCCTCGGGGACGCTCTCGAGAACGGCCCGAACACGGTCGCTGCTGCGGCGCAGCTCCTCCTCGGCACGGCGACGCTCGATGAATTGACCGATCTGGCTGCCGATGTCGGCCATCACCCGCAGTGTGGGCCGGTCGAGGGACCGCACCTCCCGGCTGAAGAGGGCAATCACGCCTATCACCTTGCGGCCGTTGGTCACTGCAAAGACAAAGTTGCCGTGGAGCCCGGCGCGTCCCGCGAGCTTTGCCCGGACCGCATTACGGTCGGAGGCTACGTCGCGCACGGCGGCGGACTTGCCGGTGGCCCAGACACGGCCGACAAGGTCCACGCCCCGAGCGAAGGTCAACGCCTTGCTCGCCGCTTCAAACGCCTCAAGGTCTCGGCTCGGCCGCAGCCAGCCGAATTCCCAGCGCAACGCACTTGTTTCTCGGTCTATGCCCCAGAACTCGCCCAGGGCCCACCCCATGCTCTCGCATAGCCCCTGGATCACCTGGGGCGCGGCCTCCGCCCAGCTCGCCGAGGTCGCCAGAGGACGGGTCACGGCGAACTGCGCGCTGCGCAGCCGCTCGGCATTCCGCCTCTCACTGATGTCGGTGATGAACGCGACCAGGCTGAGCTGCCGGCCCGACCGCCAGACGGCGGATACCGAGACCTCAACCGGAAACTCGTGCCCGTCCCGGTGAAGGGCGGCCAGCTCGATCGACTGCCCGAGCAGCTTGCCTTCGCCGGTTTCGACGAAGCGCCTGAAGCCGCGCCGGTGGGCCTCATGGTGCCGGCGCGGGATGACGGTCCCGCTCAGGGTGCGACCGATCGCCTGATCATGGCTCCAGCCGAAAATCTCCTCCGCCTTCTTGTTCCAACCGGTGATGAGTCCGCGCTCATCGGCGGAGATCACCGCGCTGGGTGAGGTATCGATGATCACCTTCAGCCGGCTTTCTGAATGCTGGGACTGTTCCGCCAGCTTGAGGTAGGAGACGGATTCACGCTTGGCAAGGACGTAGAGGGACAGCATCCCGCCGAGCAGCAGGGTGACGCTCAGGACGGTGGTGCCGTCCATCAGCGGCACGGACCAGCTCAGGGCGAGGGTGCCGCTCTGCCGCAGGGTCCCCAGCACCAGGATGGCAAGCGCTGCCAGCAGCGGCGCGACAAGCAGCAGACTGCGGTTCAGCCGCATGGCGCGCAATATGCGTCACCGGCCATGAAAGGGAAGTTAAGGAGCTGTTACAAACCGTTACAAAGTCTTATACAGACGACATCCGGTTATCTGATGAGGGCGAGGAAGGCCGGCTCATCCAGGATCGCTACCTTGAGCCGCTGCGCCTTTTCCAGCTTCGAGCCCGGCTCCTCTCCGACCACCAGGTAATCGGTCTTCTTCGAAACGTTCGAGCCCGGGATGCCGCCGAGCTCCTTGATACGCTCCTCGGCCTGGCCGCGGGTCATCGTCTTCAGGGTCCCGGTGATCACGAACGACTTGCCCGCGAGCGGGCCGGAGCGACGGTCCGGCGCCTTGATCGTGACGCCCGCCTCCAGCAGGCGATCGATCAGCCGGCGGGACTCGGGGCGCTGGAAATACTCGTGGACGCCGGCTGCCACGGTCGGCCCCACGCCGCCCACGGACTGCAGCTCTTCGACTCCGGCCGACTGGAGCCGGTCGATGGAGCCGAAGTGTTCCGCCAGGATGCCGGCCATATGGTCTCCGACGTGCCGGATCCCGAGTGCGAACAGGAACCGCGCCAGGGTGGCCGACTTACTGGCCTCGATCCGCTCGAGGAGATTCTGGGCCGACCTGTCGGCGAATCCCTCCAGGGTCAGCAGCTGGTCCCTGGTCAGGTGGTAGAGGTCCGCGGGATCCCTGACCAGCCCCCGCGTGATCAGCTGGTCGAGCGTCGCGTAGCCGAAGCCCTCGATGTTCATGGCGCTGCGGCCCACGAAATGAAGCAGATGCTCCCGGACCTGTGCCGGGCAGAGTGGGTTGATGCACCGGGTGACCGCCTCACCCGGCTCGCGCACCAGCGGGGTATGGCATTCGGGGCAGTTCTGCGGCATGTGCCAGGGACGGCTCGTCCCGGGTCGCTTATCGCTGATAACCCGGACGACTTCGGGGATGACGTCACCCGCCCGTTGGATGATCACGTGGTCGCCCCCTCGCACGTCCTTGCGAGCCACCTCGTCCTCGTTGTGAAGGGTGGCGCGGCTGACTGTAGTCCCACCCACTACCACGGGCTCGAGCCAGGCCACCGGCGTGATCGCACCCGTCCGGCCGACGTAGACCTTGATCTCGCTCACGACCGTCTCCGCCTGCTCGGGCGGAAACTTGAAGGCGAGGGCCCAGCGGGGACTGCGGGACACGAAGCCGAGCTCGGCCTGCTGGCCCAGGTCGTTCACCTTGATGACCACGCCGTCGGTCTCGTAGTCGAGCTCGTGCCGTTTGTCCTGCCATTCGTCGAGGAACTCGAGCACTCCGTCGATGCTCGTCTGCGTCCGAAAAATTGGATTGACGTGGAACCCCATCTCCCCGAGCAGGCTCAGGATCTGGGCCTGCGTTCTGGCGCTACCGGGTGGGTCGAGCGCGTAGATGAAAGTGTCGAGGCGCCGGCTGGCGGTGATCCGAGGGTCAAGCTGCCGGACGGCGCCGGCAGCCGCGTTCCGGGGGTTGGCGAAGAGAGGTTTTCCCTGCCCGGCCAGCTCGGCGTTGAGGCGCTGGAAGCTGCGTTTAGGCATATAGACCTCGCCCCGGACCTCGAATGTCGACGGGAACTCGGCCGGTACCGTGACGCTGAGCGGAACGCTCGGGATCGTCTTGACGTTGGCGGTCACGTCCTCGCCGACATAGCCGTCCCCTCGGGTGGCGCCGACGGCATATCGACCGTCCTCATAGAGGAGGCTCATGGCGAGGCCGTCGATTTTCAGCTCCGTCACGTACTCGATCTCCACCTCACCGAGAATGCGGCGGACCCTGCGGTCGAACTCGCGGACCTGATCCCGCTCGAACGCGTTGTTCAGGCTCAGCATGGGCACCCGGTGAGTGACCTTGGCGAACGCGTCCGAGGGAGGACCGCCAACTCGCTGGGTGGGTGAGTCGGGTGTGACGAGCTCCGGGTACTCCGTTTCCAGCTCCACCAGCTCGCGGAAGAGGGCATCGTATTCCGCATCGGTGATCTCCGGCTGGTCGAGCACGTAGTACATGCGGTTGTGGTACTCGATCAACCGCCGCAGCTCGAGAACGCGCTCCTGCGCCTCCTCGATGGTGTGAACCGCGGTGCTCACAGCTTTATGAGCGAGGCCAGACTCACCGCCAGGATCTTGATCCCGGCCTTGTCGAACCTGACGATCAGCTCCTCGTCGCTGCGGGTCAGAGTGCTCTTGAGCACCTTGCCTCGACCCCATAGCTTGTGCTCGACGTTGTCTCCGGGAAAGAACCGCTGCACCACCTCGAGGGGCGCCGCCGGGCGGGCGGCCTCCCGGGCGCGGGCGGGTGCCATCTCCGCGTTGCTGACACCCGCGGGAATGCCGGGCGGGGCGTCGACCAGCTCAGGCGGAATATCAGCCAGGAACCGCGATGGGAGGTTGAGAGTGGCACTTCCCCAGAGGTGACGGCGGAAGGTGTGGAACAGGTAGAGCCGGTCCTTGGCCCGGGTCATGCCGACGTACGCCAGCCGCCGCTCCTCCTCCAGGCCCTCCGGTGAGTCCAGGCTGCGGCTGTGCGGGAAGAGACCCTCCTCCATGCCAAGCATGAAGACCACCGGAAACTCAAGGCCCTTGACCATGTGCAGGGTAATAAGCGTCATCCCCTGCGGTCCCTCCTCCAGGCTGTCGACGTCGCTCATCAGGGCGACATCCTCGAGGAACGACTGCAGACCCTCGCCCGGCGCCAGGCCGTCGTACTCCGAGGCCAAACCGCGAAGCTCGAGCACGTTGGCCCATCGTTCCTGGGCGTCCGCGCCCTCCGCCTGGATGTGCCGCTCATAACCGGACCTGAGTAGAAGCAGGTCGATCACCTCGACCAACCGTCGCTCCTGGCTGGCGGCCCGCACCTCGTTGATCATGTCCCGGAAGTCGCCGAGCGACGCCATCGCCCCGGGCGCGAGCCCGGTCATCTCTTCGACCCGGTTGAGGGCTTCCCAGGGAGTCATGCCGTGGGCGTCGGCCCAGTAGCCGAGCTGGAACAGCGATTTCTCGCCGAGCTTCCGCCGCGGGACATTGATCACGCGCGAAAAGGCGAGGGTGTCCTGCGGGTTGGCGATCAGACGGAGGTAGGCGAGCACGTCTTTGACCTCTCGGCGCTCGTAGAAACGAGGACCGCCAATCAAGCGATAGGGCAGGCCGCGACGGATGAGCACTTCCTCCAGCGCCCGTGACTGAGCGTTGGTGCGGTAGAGGACGGCGATGTCGCCCAGCCGGTAGTCGCCGTCACCGACCAGGCGCAGGGCCTCCTGGGCCACGGCCAGCGCCTCCTCCTGCTCGTCGTAGGTCTGCGCCACCACCACCTTGGGGCCTCCCTGGCGATCGGTCCACAACCGTTTATCCGCCCGGTTCGGGTTGACCTTGATGACGTGGTAGGCCGCGTCCAGGATGCGCTGGGTCGAGCGATAGTTTTGCTCCAGCTTGACGATCTTCGCGTCCGGATAGTCGTGCTCGAAAGACAGGATGTTGCGAATGTCCGCGCCGCGAAACTTGTAGATGCTCTGGTCGTCGTCTCCCACGACGCAGAGGTTGCGGTGGCGCCCGGCCAGCTGCTTGACCATGACGTACTGCGCCCGGTTCGTGTCCTGGTACTCGTCGACCATGACGTAGGTGAAGCGCTTCTGGTATCGCTCGAGCACGTCCTCGTGCTCTTCGAACAGGCGCACCGTCCGAAGCAGGAGGTCATCGAAGTCGAGGGCATGGTTCTGCTCGAGGATGGCCTCGTAGCGAACGCGCGCCTGCGCGGCCAGCTCCTCGAAATGCGTGCCGGCGGCGCTCGCCTGCGCGGTCGGGCTCAGCAGCTCATCCTTGGCCCGGGAGATCGCTTCCACGACGGACCCCGGTGGATAGCGCTTGGGGTCGAGTCTCATCTCGTTCATGACCTGTTTGATGGCCGAGAGCCGGTCTCCCTCGTCATAGATGACGAACCGCCGGTCGATCCCGGCCGGGCTGCCGTCCCGCCGCAAGATCCGAGCAGCGATTGCATGGAACGTTCCCATCCAGATGCTGCCTGCGGCCAGGTTGAGCAACTGCTCGACCCGCGAGCGCATCTCCCGGGCCGCCTTGTTGGTGAAGGTGACGGCCAGAACCTCGTGTGGCTGGGCGCGACCCTGCTGAATCAGCCAGGCGATCCGGTGGGTAAGGACGCGTGTCTTGCCGCTGCCCGCTCCGGCGAAGATGAGGAGGGGGCCGTCGTCAGCGGTGACCGCTGCTCGCTGCGGCGGGTTAAGACCGGCCAGCAGGTCAACGCCGGCCGCTGCCGGCGCGGATGAGGAAGGCGTTGCCAAGGTCAGTCCAAAGTTTACGGGCCCGGGCCCAGGGCAGACGGGGTGCTTTAGCGCTTGCGGGAGCGGGCGCGGCCGCGCATCCGGCCCTCGTTCATCTGGTCGACGTCATCGTCCTCGGCGGATGCCTGGCGATTCGTTTTGAACGACTGGGAGAACGCGCCCACAAACTGGTCGCGCAATTCCATGGTCGACACCTCGAAGGCGTCCTTGAGCGTCCAGTGGTCGTCCGGCGAGTACTTCCGCTCGCAGGCCCAAAGGAGGAACTTGATCAGCCTCACCCGGGTGGCTGCGGCCAGCCGTCCGCGCTTCTTCTGTTTGCCGTTGCCCTGTACCTTTGCGCTCGACGGCGGCGGCGCCACCGTACCGTCCGACTTGCGCACGCCCCAGGCGGGAGCGGCAGGCGGCACGCCCGCTATTGGCGCCTGGGAGACAAGGCTCGCCCGAAGCGATCTCAGGTCGTCCTCGGGGGCCGAGGTCTTCGGTTCGGCGGCAGGCGGCGCCTGCGGAGCCGGTACGGCAGCTGCAGGCGGCTGATATATGGGGGCTGCTTCCTTTCGCTTGGGGATGGGCATGGGCGGCACCGAGAAGCTCGGAGGAGTAACCGGCCGGGCCGGCATGGCCGGACGAGCCGGCGGCATCTGCACCGGAGGCGCAGCCTGGGGATTCATGAAGGTGGGCTGGCCCGGCAGCTGCGGCATGGGGTAGGGAGCAACCACAGGCTGCTGCGGCATCAGCGGCGGCATGGGCTGCTGGGGCACAGGGGGCCGCATCATGGGGGGTTGCTGCGGAGGGTAGGGCGGTTGGGGCTGCATCATCGGCTGCTGCAGCGGCATGCCCGAAGGAATGCGTGGGGGTTGCATGCCAGCCCCGGGCGCCGGCTGATACGGGGCGTTGGGGTACACCGGTGGAAAAGCTTGCGGGCCAGGCGGAGCCGGATAAGGCTGGGGCGGATAGCCCTGCCCCTGAGGCGGGGCCTGCCAGGCGGGTGTCATCCCAGGCTGGGGGTTAAAACGCGGGTTCACGGGTGCGACCTGCCGCTGCTGGTCGGGCGCGATGTAGGGCGACGCCGGGCCCTGGAGCACGGTCTGGCTCCGGCGGAGCAGGTCGAGCAGACGGCCCTTGTCTATATAAAGGTTGGAGTGCAGCTCCGGATTCGGGCCGGGCACGAACACGAACTGTCCGCTCTGAAACTCCCAGAGGAGATCGAACGCCTGGCGCGCTCCGCGCACCCGGCCACCGCTGGCGTGGGTAAGTGCCCCGTTCTGAAAGGCATAGGTCCAGGACCCACGCGGCTCGGTGAGCTGGAGCGTGCCCGAGCCGCCACCGTTGACGACCTGGTCGAGCAAGCCCAGCAGGCCGACGCGGTCGATGGCCTGGACCTGTGGCTGGGTAGCCGTGGGCGCGCCGGGGCCCCCCTTCCCCTTGGCGAACAGCTTCATGCGCTCCCAACTATATCCCCGGCTCTCCGGCTGCCCCCCCAAGAACCGGTAACGCCTGTGTAACTACCCGTTACCTGGCGTCAGGAGGGATCGAACCTCGTCGTCACCGACCTGCGGCCAGTGCTCAAAGAAGTTCCCGACGGCATAGAAGGGCTCGGGCGTTGCCAGGCAGACCCACTCATCGACCAGCCGGGAAAGCCAGTCGGCCGTGTCTTTGGGGGCCACCGGCACCGCCAGCGTCACCCGCCTGGCGCCCCGGCGCCGGGCAGCCTCGACCGCCGCCTGCGCGGTCAGGCCGGTTGCAATCCCATCGTCGGTCAGGATGACCTGGCGGTCGGGCTCGAGGCGGGCGACTCCCTGGCCGAACTTCCCCACCCAGAGCCTCAGCTCGGCCCGCGTGCCATCGGCTTCGGCCTGCAGCTCCTCCTCGCTGAGCCCGAGCCTGCGGCTCAGGTTGTGGTCGACTACGACGCCGGATTCGTCGTCGACCGCACCGATGGCAAGCTCCGGGTTGCCCGGCGCGCCGAGCTTACGCACCGGGCAGATACCAAGCGGTAGCCCGAGCTCCCGCGCAATCACGGCGCCGACCACGATGCCGCCCCGAGGTATGCCGAGCACCACCGTGTCCGCCGCGTGCGCGTGATGACGGAGCCGCTCGGCAAGCCGTTCGCCGGCATCGACCCGGTCGCGGAAAATCATCCTGACTCCCCGCTCTACAATAGGCCGATGTCGGCGGTGGTTGAAAAGATGCCGGGCCTGGGTGACCTGGCGCCGGACTTCAGCCTGCCCGGAACGCCCGATGGCGACAAGGTCACGCTGGCCTCATTCCGTAGCAAGCGGCACGTGGTCCTCGTCTTTTACGTTTTCGATTTCAGCCCTGGCTGAACAAACGAGCTCACCTCCTTGCGAGGTGATCACCAGCAGTTCGAGAAGAACGAGGTCCAAATCCTGGCCATCAGCGTCGACCACATCTGGGCGCACAAGGCATACGCCAAGAGCCTCGGCGACCTTCCATTCCCCCTGCTGGCGGACTGGGATAAGTCGGTCAGTCGGACCTACGGGGTGCTTCGCGAGGAGACGGGCGCCGCCCGCCGGTCACTCTTCCTGGTGGACTACCGCGGCTATGTCCGCTGGCGAAACCCCACCTACGACTGGAAGAACGCGGAGCAGTACTCGGAGCTGATCGAGGCCACCCTCGCCCTCCCGAAAATTCCCATCAAAAAAGAAGAAGCCAGCTCCTGAGCTGGCCCCTTCCGTGCCGCGCGGCGGCGGTTAGCCCTTACCGTTTGCGACGACGGCGAGGATGTCCTTCTCGGACAGGATCAGGTATTCGGTCTCTTCGAGCTTGATCTCGCTCCCCGAATACTTGGCGTAGACGACGCGGTCGCCGACCTTGACATCGACGGGCTCCCGCTTGCCGCTAGCCTCGATGAACCGGCCATTGCCGACAGCCTCGACCAAGCCTTCCTGCGGCTTCTCCTTGGCGGTGTCCGGCAGGACGATCCCGCTCTTGGTCATCTCCTCGCGCTCGAGCGGCTTGATCACAACCCGATCACCCA
>Ga0209689_1000112_pt1 | contig 45101 bp, 46 predicted proteins | sample GraSoiAngelo_149_FD_187119 | JGI IMG/M metagenome (GOLD analysis project Ga0209689, IMG submission 187119) | Grasslands soil microbial communities from the Angelo Coastal Reserve, California, USA - 14_1009_09_30cm (SPAdes) (version 2) | ecosystem: Environmental > Terrestrial > Soil > Grasslands ... | reverse complement strand
CGGGCCCTGTACACGGAGCGTAGTCCAGCGGAGTTGTACAGGGGGGCCCGGAGCAGCGAGCGCGAGCGTTACGCCCGGCAGGCGAGCCGACTCGGAGCGCAGCGGCCCTCCACCAACCCCAGCCACGCCGTCCCCGAGAGTACGTATTTGCTAAGGACACGATGCGGCGCGAGAGCGGGATTGAGCCGGCCCTCGCGCCACATGGACTACTGGATCTTCACCTTCACCAGATCGGGGTCGACCTCTCCCAGCAGCGAGAAGTCGGTGTAATCCCGGAGCTTGGGCGATTTGTCGAGCTTCTTCAGTTCCAGGAGAAACGAGGTGATGGTCTCGCTCCCTTGCACGAATGAGTTGTCCACCACCATGGAATAGGTGTTGCGGTTCATCATTTCCCGCAGTTCCGGTTTGGGAATGGTCAACGCCGTGGAGAGAATGTTGATCGTCTCGTCCCGATTCGCGTTCACGAAACCGGTCGCGGTCCGTAAAGCCCGCAGCATACGCCTGATCGTCTCCGGGTTCTTCTTCAGGAAGTCCCGCGTCACCTGAAGCGTGGTGTGGAAGTCCATCCAGTTCACGGGCCCCTTCTTGCCGGGAAGGGCGGAAAGTTTCCCGCTGAACAAGAAAGTCCCGCCGGCCCCGATGCCCTTGGTGACCCAGGGTTCCCAGGCCGCCATGGCGTCGATCTCGCCGTGGGAGATCGCGGCCACCTGGTCCACGGGCGCCATGTTGATGAACTTGATCTTGGTGATATCGACGCCAAGTTCTTTGGCCATGTTGCGGATGGCGATCAGCACACCGGCCCCGTTGACCATCCCGATACGCATGCCCTCCAGATCCTTGGCGCTCTGCAGGGTCAGCCCTTTGCGCCCGACCACGGCCTGCGTCCCGGCGATGTTGGCCAGGGGCGTCACGATGATGGCCGGCACTCCGCTGGCCTGCACGATGATCACCGTGATATTGGTCTCAAAACTCACCGGCGCGCTGCCGCCGGCGATCAGTGGACCGATATCTGGGCCCGACTGCACGAGGCGGTTGCGGACCCCCATACCCTGCGCCGCGAAGAATCCTTTCTTGTCGGCGATGACCTGCTGGGAGGAGATCTGCGCATCGATCACGCCCCAGGCTGTCAACTCTTTGAGTTCCGGCGCTGCCGCCAGGGCCGAATCCAGCTGAGGCCACAGCCCTCCCCGAAGATGCGGAAGTCCCAGAACGGTCGTGGCCCCGACCGCCGAAACGTACGCCAGAAATTCTCGCCGTGTCAACTCGCCCACCGTGCCACCTCCTCGTCCCGTCTGTGTTTAGCGCTCTAACGCGTGCGCGTATCCCCCCTTTCGCCAGCGGAACAGGCGCGCCTCGACCCGCCCCAGCAACAGACTAAACAGCGTGTACTCCACGCCGATCAGCGAAGCGGCCAGGAACATGTTCGCCATGCGGAAGAAATTGCGCGAGTCGATAATCAGATACCCCAGCCCCGCGTCGGCGCCGATCATCTCCGCCACCACCAGGGCCGAGAATGACAGCGCCAGGCTGACCCGCATCCCCACAAAGATGTTCGGCAGCGCCGACTTCAACACCACCCGCCGGAAGATCTGCATCTCCGAGGCGCCCAGGCTGTAGGCGGACCGGATCAGCAGCGGGTTCACACTCTTCACCCCGTCGACAGTGTAGGCCAGGACGGGCAGGAAGGTGGCGTAGGCGATGAAGACCAGTTTCGGCAGCTCGCCCACCCCGAACCAGATGATGAAGACCGGCAGCAGCGCAAACGGCGGGATGGGCCCCACCAGATCCAATAGCGGCGCGGCAATACTCTCCAGCCGCCGGGAGCGGCCGACCAGGATCCCCACCAGCACGGCAGCGACGGTTCCCAGGCTGAACCCGATCAGCAGCCGCCAAGCGCTCTGCAGGATATGCAGGTACAGGACGCCTGCGCGCAGGAGATCACGACCGGCTCCGAGCACCATCGCCGGAGAGGGCAGGAAGACGGGGTTGAACACCTGATGCGCCGCGTTGTACACGGCGAGGGCCTGCCAGCCCAGGAAGAATGTGGCGATCGTCACCCACCGGGTCGTATCAACCGCCAGGGGCTGTCCCCGCCGCAACCGCCAGACCTGCGCGACATCCTGCATCGGCATCTCCCTCTACTCTCCCCGGTAGGCAACCGGGTCACGCGCATGGGATGATGTTCCATTCAGCGTCAGCATCTGCTCGAGCATTTTGACATGCCCGAGAAACTGCGGCGTGTGCGGGTCGCGAGGTCGCGGCAGCTCTACCGGCATGATCCCTTCCAGCGTGCCGCGTAAGCTCATCACCGCGATGCGGTCCGACAGCGCCACCGCTTCGGCGATGCTGTGCGTGACAAACACCACCGTCGGCCGCACCTGCAGCCAGATGCGCAGGAGCTCCTGGCGCATGGCCTCGCGCGTCAACGCGTCGAGGGCGCCGAACGGCTCATCCATCAGCAGCACGATAGGCTCGTTGGCGAGCGCCCGGGCGATGCCCACGCGTTGCTTCATGCCGCCCGAGAGCGCATCAGGGTAGACGTGCTCGAATCCGGTCAGGCCGACCAGGGCGATGTACCGTTGCGTCATCTCTCGCGCCGCGCCGGCGGGAACACCTCGGACCCGCGGTCCGAACGCGATATTCTCGTGCACCGTGTACCAGGGGAACAGCGCGTACTCCTGGAAGACGACGCCCCGGTCGGCACCGGGCCCATCAACACGCATCCCGTCAATGAGGATCTGTCCGCGATCGGGCCTGATGTATCCGGCGATGAGGTTCAGCAGCGTCGACTTCCCGCATCCAGAATGGCCGAGGAGACAGATGAATTCGCCCTGCGCGGCCTGGAGCGTCACCCCGCGGAGCACGAACCTGCGGTGCGACGCGGTGGGGGGATCGAAACTCTTGTAGACGTCTTCGATGGCGAGCTTCACGCCGGCTCCGCGATGTCGGTGGGTGTTTGAACTCATTGAGTACGGCGCGATCGGTGGGCTTCCTGCAGGAGGCGGGTGGCACAAAAACAGGGACGTAGGGAGTCGATCCCTACGCCCCTGTCGCGAGACGGAGTTGTCTGAGGTTAGCCGACAGGCCGGACTCCGGACGCCTGCGGGCCCTTCTGGCCCTGCGTCACGGTGTATTCCACTTTCTGCCCCTCGGTGAGGGACTTGTACCCGTCACCCTCGATGCCGCTGTAGTGCACGAAGACGTCCTTCGTGCCGTCCTCCGGGGTGATGAACCCGTACCCCTTCTCGCTGTTGAACCACTTCACCGTACCTGTTGCCATGCTCTTGCTCCTTTACCTGAGAGCTATCACAGACCCGACCCGATTCTGTAACGCCCGTATATTATTACACGAATTCGACTCACAGACAATCCCTATCTACCATCCGATGAAGCGGTCCAGCCCGACGCGGCCGGCACCGGTGAAGAGCAACGCCAGCGCCGCCGCCATCAACGCGAACTCGAACTCCCAGCCGCCCTTCTGATCCATGAAGCCGGCTTTCTGCATCTTGCGCTTGACCAGCTGGATGGCGACCAGCATGTCGATGGCGAATCCGAGCGCGAGGATCCGGGTGCCCAGGCCAAGGATCAACAGCGCCGCGCCAACCGTCTCCAACAGCGCCACCACCCAGGCGAAGAACACCGGCAGCGGGACGCCCAGCTGCTTTAAGAAGCCCGCGAAACCGGCTGGACCTTTCATCGGTCCCTTGGGGTTGAGTTTCATCCAGCCGTGGAACGGGAAGAGAATACCCAGTGCCAACCGCAGAATCAACGGGCCCCAATCGCTCAGCGGTGAGAAGAAATGCTCCAGCATGTTCGTTCTCCTGTGGATGACATTGATCTCTACTCAGCGCGGTCCGGTTCCGTCCGGGCGGTGAGCAGCACCCCATTGTGGGACGGGTCGCGAATCAGCATCCCCTCGGCATGCTCCTCGCCTCCGATCCCGGCGGCTCGCACCCGGGCCGTCACGCGATCCAGCTCGGTCCGACTTGGCAGCACGATGGTGAAGTACCGCAGGCCGACCGCATCACCCGGGGGCGGCGGTGCCCCCACGCCCCTCCAGATGTTCAGCCCGATGTGGTGATGGTATCCGCCCGCGGAGACAAACAGTGCGCCGAAGTCCCTGGCCGCGGAGTATGAGAAGGTGGCCTGAAATCCGAGCACGCCTTGGTAGAATCGCCCGGCCGCACTGAGATCGGCGACGTGCAGATGCACGTGCCCGATCCTCGTGTCGGAGTGCGCCCCCGGCCAGGGGGACGGGTCGCGCTCGAGTTCGCCGAGGAGATCCTCCGGATCGAGCGGTCCGTTGCCGAGCCGCATCAGATCCTCCGGCGCAGGCCACTGTTCCCGCGGAAAGTCCCAGGCCAGTTCGATCCCATTGCCCTCCGCGTCGGCGATGTAGATCGCCAGGTGCGTATGGTGATTCACCATCCCCTGGATGGGTGTGCGCGTCTCCACGAGGCGCCGGAGCAGGTGCGCCAGCTCCCAGCGGGACGGCACCAGCACCGCGAAGTGGTACAGTCCGGTCGTCCCGCGTGCCAGCCGCGCGCCGCGCAACTCGGTCAGGCGCAGCAGGTCGTCGCGGCCGGCGCCGAGCGACGCTGTCCCATCCTTGCGCCCGTGGACCTTAAACCCAAGGACAGATTGATAGAAGGCGATCTGGGGCTCGAGGTCCGCCGTAGTGAGGTGCACGTATCCCAACGTGGTGGCCGGATGAATGACAAATTGCTGTTCTGTCTGCGCCTGAGCCGTCATGGTTATTCCACTATTATACGCGGAGCCGGGTAAACTCATCCCGGCTCCGCGGCACATGCACCCTCACCGGGGGAGGGTCGTAAAATCCCCCGAGTAGACCCCGCTCGTCGGGACTTCGCCGGCGTGCGGCCCCGTGTACCGGACTACAAACAGGCCATTGCGCGTGTCGTTGAAATAGATGAGCCCGTCCTTCACCACCGGGAAGCTCCAGGCCCACACATCCGGGCTGTCCCGGAATCCAAACTGCACCGCCGCCGGCGGCCGGGGCACATAGACGCCCGCCTCGCGCGGCGCGGCCGGCGTCGAGAGATCCCACGCCCGCAACCCACCCGCATACCAGGTGAAGAACCCGATATTCGCAAACACCGTCGCCTGGTGCGAGGAGAATTCCCGGAGATACTTGGGATCGCCCGGCCCGCCGAGCAGGCAACTCTCCGGTCTGTCCTCCGGCAGCATGAAGCCGCCGACGATCTTCGGATTCACCTCAGAGGAGATATCGATGACGCGGTACCACGACCATGGGCACGTTGTGGTGCCGTTGCGTTCATCGCCAACCAGCACGTAGGGTTTCCCAGGGATCGCCACGGCGGTGTGGGTCACGCTGTTGAACGGCGGGTGCCAGTCGATCCGCGCCGCGGGATCAGGATTCAGCTTCCGCAGGCACAGCGCCGGCTCGCGGTTGGACGTGGCATCCTTGGTGACGGTGTTGGGCACGCACGTCTTCGCCTTCGCCTCGTCGGCCAGATTGGAACTATCCAGGATGAAGAATCCCGCATTGAGGTTGGCCATGTATACGCGCGTGCCGTCAGGGCTGACCGTCATCGAGTGCAGCAGGTTGCTGATCGACGTCGGTTGCTGCGGCCCGAACTTGCCGGCAAAAAGGAACCGTGTATCCACCCGCCCGGCCAGGTCGATCGTCTTGAACGGAAACTGATCCTCCCCGAACCGCTGCCGCGGATCGTTGAGGTCCACCTGCTCCGTGGCCGGGACCGCGGGATCGAGCGTGAACGACGCGATCTGCTTGACGGCGGCGCCCCGCGCCGAATCGGTGAGATCGAAGATCCGGAGGTCAGGGAGCGCATCGCCGCCGGTGATGGAGACGTAGGCCAAGATGCGCTTCGTGTTTCTCGGATCGCGCCAGAGGAAGAACTCGTGCCAGATGCTGCTGCCCAGGTCAAACTCGGTCCGCAGCACCGGCCTCGTGCAGTCGGCGATATTATAGACCCGGAACCGGTTCACCGCTCCGGGAGTGTTCGTCGGATTCTCCATCGTCGAACCCGGATCGACCTGGAAGTGGCCGATCACCAGGAGGTCCAGGTCCTCGATCGCCTTCAACTCCCGCGAGGAACTCAACCCAATCCCTGGAATGAACCCGGTCACCGCCGGATGGGCCGGGTCGCCGATGTCCACGATCAGCACGTCCTGCAGACCGTTGCGGCTTCCCGCGTAGGCGCAGTGCTTCGCGATGCCCAATGCGGAATTCATCCCGCGTGGGATCCCGCTGCTGGACATCCGGCTGCCGACCGGGTTGACCAGCGGATTTGCGCCGACGAGGGTGAAGTTGACGGCCTGCGGTAGTTGCGCCCGATCCAATCGGGCCGCTCCCAGCCCGACCGGCATCTCCTGAGATAATGTGGGCAGTGGTTGTCCTACGATCGCGAGTGCGATCAATAGGAGGAGCAATACGGACACACGGGCAGCCTTCTGTGTTGCAGGGGTGTTCATTTCGCCTCCTCCGTCCCTTGAAATACCCTCCCAGCGGCGCATATTGTACGGCGCCGCAAAGGACTCCTGTCGTGGGCACGTGAAGACGCACGTAACCCAATGCCGGCTATCAAAGTCGTCAATCTCTCGAAAACCTACCGCGTCGGGCGGCAGGCCGTCCCGGCGGTGCATGGCGTCACCCTGGACGTACCCGACGGCAAGATCGTCACGCTGCTCGGACCGAGCGGCTGCGGCAAATCCACCACGCTGCGCTGCATCGCGGGACTGGAACGCCCCGACGAGGGCGAGATCTTCTTCGACCAGCGGCCGTTGTTCAGCCGCGCGCGGGGCGTAGCCGTCCCTCCCGAGCAGCGGAACGTGGGGATGGTCTTTCAGTCCTACGCCATCTGGCCGCACCTGACGGTCTTCCAGAATGTGGCGTATCCGCTGCAGGTCCGCCGTCTGCCGGCCAAACAAATTGCCGAGCGGGTCCGGGAGGCGCTGGCCCTGGTAGGACTCTCAGGGCTGGAAGACCGGCCGGGACCGTACCTCAGCGGTGGACAGCAGCAGCGGGTGGTCCTGGCCCGCGCCCTGGTGTACCGGCCCGAGGTGTTGCTGCTGGATGAACCCCTGTCCAACCTCGACGCGAAAGTCCGCGAGCAGGTGCGCGAGGAGTTGCACGCCCTCCAACGCCGGCTGCACATCACGACGCTCTACGTGACACACGACCAACTGGAGGCGCTCGGCCTCTCCGATGTGGTCGCCGTGATGCACGCCGGCCGGATCGTGGAGATGGGCAGCCCTCCGGACCTCTATGCCCGGCCCGCGCACCCGTTCACCGCCTCCTTCCTCGGGGAGATCAGTTTCATCCGCGGGACCGCGGCATCGGCAGACGGCGAGGTCGTCAAGATCCTCACCGCACACGGACCGTTGTACGCTCTTCGATCGGACCGGGCGGGAGCAGGGAAACCCGTCGTGGCGGGTGTCCGTCCGGAGCATGTGCGGCTGAGCCGCGACCGTCCGCGGGACCAGATGAATGTCCTGGAGGGAACGGTGGTGTCTTCGCTCTTTGAAGGTACGCGCGTGAAATGCCGCGTCGCCGTCGGCGACGTCACCCTGCTGGCGTATGGCGACGAGGTGTTTGCGCTCGATGAGCGGCTCTACGCCGCAATCGAGTCGAAGCATCTGATCCTGCTACCGGACCTCGGTTAGGCCGTCATTGCGAGGGGCGAAGCCCCGTGGCCGCGCAAGCTATTCTATTCTGTCATTGCGAGGCACGAAGTGCCGAAGCAATCTCCAGTCCGGCGCTAGATCGCTTGCCACCCCGCAAATTTGTGTAGCGAATTTGCGGGGACCCCAGCAATGCTGCGCTCGCAATGACAAGTAGAGTGTCTATCGGCGCTACTCCCCCACCCGCGTCCTGCCGGCCCGCCGGGCCACTGCGACCAGGACCACCGACACCAGGCTGACGGTGACACCCAGCGCGGCCATCCGTCCGTGCAGGCCATCGATCCAGAGGTGGTAGAGCAGCGGACCCACCGGCTCAGAACGTGGGGTATAGAGGAAGAGGGACGTGCTGAATTCCCGCATGAAGATTGTCGCCAGGATCGCCCAGCCGGCCAGGAACCCGGGGCGCAGCAGCGGGAAGAGGATGCGCCGGAAAGTGTGCACGAGCCCCGCGCCGCACACCCGGGACGCTTCCTCCAGATCGGAGTGCACCTGAACCATCGTGCTGGTCATGGCGCGCAGCCCGTACGGCAGGAATCGCGTCACGTAGGCGATGAGCAGGATCCACGCCGTCGCGTAGATCGGAACCGGCAGCCGCACATAACCCCAGAGCAGTCCAATGGCCAGCGCCGTCCCTGGGAACGCCCAGGGGATAAACGTCAGGAGTTCCAGCGCGCCGCGCCCCGCCACGCGGGTCCGCACGGTCAGATACGCCACCGCCGAGGCCAGCAGCATTCCCAGGGTGGCCCCGGACACGGCAAGCATCACACTGATCCGTAGCGCTCGTGCCACGCGGTCGCTGGTGAGCAAGAACGCGTAATGTTTCAGCGTCAGCTGCCTGACCGTCTCCCATGTCGGGACCGAGTAGAACGGCAGCAGCGATGTTAGCAGGAGCACACAGAATGGCAGGAGCACAATCAGTGCAAGCAGCGCGACCGCCCCGGCCGACACCGCGTATCCCCACGAACCCAGCGCAATCGCGCGCGGCCGGTAGCCCCGCCCTGAGATCGTCACAAACCGCTCACGGCTCGCCGTCAGCCGGCGATAGACATAGACGAGGACCATCGCGATGCCGAGCAGGCTCATCGCATAGGTGGCGGCCAGATTGTGGTTGGGTGGGTAGGCAGCCAGAGCCTCTCGGGCGACCTTGGTGGTGAACACCTCGATGCGGGCCGGGATGGCGATGATCGAGGGAGTGTCGAAGCTCTCCAGGGCCCGGACGAAGTTCAACAGGCCCGCGGCCAGCAACGCCGGCCGGATCATGGGGGAGGTGACGCGCCGCGCCGCCTGCAGCGGAGGAGACCCGGCCACGCGAGCCGCTTCCTCTAGTGATGGGTCCATGGAGCTCAACGCCGCGGAGATGATCAGGTAGGCCAGCGGTGCAAGGATCAGCCCCTCGACAAAGATCATCCCCGCCATCGAATACACGTTGAATGGGGGGAGCCCCACGCGCTGCGCGACCACGTTGATCAACCCGATGCGCGGGCTGAGCAGGAGCACCCAGGCCGTCGCGGTCAGCAGCGGCGGCAGCACGTTCGGCACCACTGCCACAAGTTCGAACAGCGCCCGCCCGGGCGCATCCGTACGCACCGTGATCCACGCGAGCAGACCCGCCACCACAAGGGAAATCGCCGCCGCGCCGGAGGCGAAGACAAACGAGTTCCCGATCATCCGGTAGGTGTTGGGGTCGCCGTACGCCGTGCGGTAGTGCGCGAGAGTCAGATGGCCGGGCACGCCAAGGGGCGCGTCGCTGACGCTGCCGTAGAACAGCATGGCGGTGGGATAGAGGGCGAGGAACGCCAGGATGAGGCCGACCCCCGCGGTCGCGACGACCGCAGGATCGGTCCGCACGGACCAGAAGGCCGGACGTCCGGCCGCGGCGACCCGAGCCATCAGCGTATCAGCGTTTCAAGAAGAGGGTGCCGATCTGATCGCGGAATTGCTTCAGGTCCTGCTCGCTGAGGTCGTCCATCAGCACGATGCGCAACTTGTCTGCGTCCTTGATCGGCGGGTAGACGCCGGGGACCAGGACGAACTCCCCGGCCTTGGCCAGCGCCAGCAGGCCCAACCGCGACGTAAAGACGTCGACGAACAGGCGAGCCGCATTGGGATGCGGGGCTTTCGCGCTGATCGCGACGTGGTGCGCCTCCGCGAGCAGTGGGCTGAGCCGGACATAGTCGAGCGGCGCGCCTTCGCTCCCGAAGATGTACACGTACTTGACGTAGGTGATGCCCAGCGGGAACTCGCCGACGATCACTTTCTGCACCACGGGCAAGAACGATTCCGCCAGCGTCACCTGACCCGCCAGCCCCTCCACAAACGGCCGGTACTGGGCCCCCATCACCGATTGGAGATTGGCCAGCCAGACCGCCGTCGTGGTGTGGACGTTGGGGTCGGGCATGACAATCTTGCCCTTCCACTTCGGGTCGAGGAGATCGGCAAGCGACTTCGGCGCCTCCTCCGCCTTCACGAGGCGCGTGTTGTACAGCACGCTGACGACCACCTGACGGTACGAGGGGGAGAGCACCCCCTCGCCGTCGCGTGTGGCCGCCGGATACCTCTCGTAGGAGGGTGACACGTAGCTCCCGAACACCCCGGCCTTCTTCAAGATGAGCATCGGGCTGCGGTTCGTCAGCACGACGTCGTACAACGGCTTGCCCGCACGGGACTCCGTGAGCACGCGGTCCATCGTGCCGTTCGACGAGGCGCGGAAGTAGTCGACTCGAATACCGTACTGCCCCTCGAAGATCTTTCGGATCACGTCAAAGACGTCGGACTCAATAGATCCGTAGACAACGACGCTGCCTTCGCGTTTCGCCGCACCCGCCAGATCGGCCTGACCCTGGACCGCGGGCACCGCGAGCACGAATAGCATGAAGCCGGCGATCCCGGCCAGGAGCGCGCGAGAGAACGAATCACGCATGCTCGATCCCCCCGTATTGGAACAGGTGATAGCCTCTGTTCTCTGCGCCTTCCTCAGTTTCCCTCGGTCGGAATGTGCCTACTCGCCGATCAGCGTGAGCGGCACAAACAGTTCTTCGAGGGCGATGGGGCGGCGCAGCAGCCGCTGCTCGACCAGGTACTGCACGAGGGTCGTCAGCACGTGGCGGTTCGCTTCCAGCCCATAGGGCCAGGGGTCGGACCCGAACACTTCGCTCATCTCGTCGAGATCGGCGTGCAGCCATGGGAGCGTGTAGCGGAGTGAGCTGCTGAACCGCATCTGCGCCAGGCACCACGCCTTCGCTTCCACAAACGCCTTGTACAGACTCTCCCCGATCCAGCGGTGCTCCTGGTAGAAGGGTTCCCGGATGACCAGTGTGTGCATGATCGGGAAGATCCTGGTCTTGCGATAGTACTCGCGTTCCAGCTCCCGGTAGTTGGGAAACAAGCGAGCCACGCGCGGGTCCTTTCCGAGGGCAGCAGGTCGGCGCGCCCCGATCAGCGCGTCGATCTCGCCTTCAACCAGCAGGTCGTTGAGCGGACGATCCTGGACTCGGGTGATCGACACCTCTTCGTCAGGCCGGTTGACGAGCGCATCGGGTCGTCCCGGCGCGTTCACTCCTCCGGTGACCCACTGCAGCGTCTCCACCGCCACGTCATACTCATGCTGCAGGAGTCCGCGAATCCAGACCGCGGCGGTCTGACTGTACTCGGGGACGCCGACGCGCTTGCCTTCCAGATCCTTCGGGCCGCGGATCCCAGCCCTTGTATTCACGAAGATGAAGCCATGCCGGAACATGCGGGACGGGAAGGCGGGAAGTGCAACGAATGGGAACTCCCCCTGCCCCTTCCGGATCAGCGCGTGGGCGCAGGACATCTCCGAGGCGTCAAACGCCTGGTTCGCCACCATGCGGGCGAAGATCTCGGGAGGCGACTGGATGGCGACGTAGTTGAGGTCGATGCCTTCGGGGCGCACAATCCCTGTGCGCAGCGCTTCGGTGCGGTCGTAGGGCCCGCAGGCCAGGGTGACACGCAGCGGCGGCATCAGTTCATTATTCCGTCATTGCGAGGCCCCGCAGGGGCCGTGGCAATCTCCTCCCAGGTGGAGATTGCTTCGTCGCTTCGCTCCTCGCAATGACACCGTCCGCCCATACAGGAGCCGGCTACAGTGGGTACACGAAGACGTCTTGCAGGACTGAGGTGTCCAGGATCACTTTTTTGGCCTTGAATGTCGCGGTCGCGCCGGAGAACTCCACGACGTCTTTGTACTCCCCGACGGCCAGCAGCCGCGGGGCGACATCCACTTGGACGCTTTGGTACACGGCGAAGTTCGCCCCGACGAGGGCGTCCCCCGACTCACTGAACTCGACCCATACCGGACCGACGACGTGCCGGGGCCACGCGTCGTTGTAGTGCCGGTCTGCCGCGCGCCCGCCGGCGCCCCAGAACTCTCGGATGATGGTCACCCGGTCGGCGATACGGTCCTTGGAATCGTCGCGGATGACGGCGATAGGCAGGTTCCGTTCGTGGTTTTCACGAGTGATCACGATGTACTCGGCGTCGTCGCTGAACAACGCCGGCCATTCTTCGATCCGGCGTGGATCGTCCACAATGCGGATGTACTGTGTGAGCAGGTCCAGCGCGGCCTGGCGCCGCTCCCCCAGGTCAACGCGTCCCGCGAGCGCCATCGGTCCCCCCATTAAGTGGAAACCCAAGCAATCTCCGATAGGCCTGATAGAAATGGCGGATCGGTGCTTCCAACTTTAATCGCAACGTGCGAAATTCACCGGCCTCACCGCCTGCCCACGAGAGACACTCGCTGCTGCCTCGACCGCTAGATGTTTTGCGGTTCGGCCTCGCTGCGCCGCCGGCCAGCTTCGCTGGCAACATTGCTGGTCGCACCTACCTTCCGTCCGCCTTTTGTGTGTCTGGCGCTGGAAATCCCAGAAGCCGTCGATACGCGTGATAAAAGTGGCGGATCGGTGCTTCGTCGACATGCCGGTACGGCGGGAAGCGCTTGGCTGTCCCCTTTAGCACGACGTTCTCGCCCCGAGCCGTGGCGCTGAGCTGCACGCGCTCCAGCGCCGCCGCATCCTCCAGGGTGATCGCCCCGGCAGGTCCGAGGACCTCCGGGCCCTGGCGCACGCGGTGCCAGAGCGCCTCATCCGTGTCGGTCGTCCGCCCGAAGAAGGCAAACTCGATCTGTGTGCGGTCCAAATCGAGAGGAATCACATAGCGCAACTGAATCGTATCGAAGTAATCGGTGACGACACCGGAGGGAAACACCACCATCATATTGTGGTCGGTGGTTGGCTTCGTCCGCGTGTCAAACAGGCTCATGTCGCGCAGCGCTGGGGTGAGCTCGTTGACCGGCGTGGACTTAGACCGCCCCCACAGGTGCCCGTTGCGCTCATAGTTGGGCACCAGACGCTCGCCCCCGTGGGAGCGCAGGCGGACCACCTGGAACCCAGTGTGCAGCGCGGTAACGTGATATCCGTCGTAGATGTTTTCTACGTAGAGTTTCCAGTTGGCTCGGAAGATGACCTTAATCGACCCCAGGAATCGCAGCGCGCCGTCTCCCAGAACTCGGTCCAGCCCGCCCGTGAGCTCGGCCAGGTAGTCGAGCAGTGGCGGCGCGGCATCGTTGAGGGTCGCGAAGATGGCACCCTTGTAGGTCTCTACGCGCGCCCGGGGCAGCCCGTAATCCTCCTTGCGAAACTCGGCGGGGAAATCATCCGGCAGCGAGACGGCGATCAGACGGCCTTCGGTGTCGTACGTCCACATGTGGTAGATGCATCGGAACCCGCCGCGGAGCACGTTGCCCGAAGGGCCTTCCACCAGCCGCGTGCCCCGGTGGGCGCACGCATTCACCAGCACGCCCACGCGCCCATTCGCTCCCCGAATCACAATCACGGGGATCGCGCCGATGGAGAGTGTCTTGAAATCTCCAGGCTGCGGAATCTCGGACTCATGGCCCACGAGGACCCAGACCGGCCCGGTGAATACGGAATCCATCTCGATGCGAAACAGATCTGGATCGGTGAAAATCTCGCGGGGGATCTTGTTGTCTTCCTGCGGCCAGCGGATTCGCCTCAACCCATCGGGAGCAACTGGCCGGCGAGCCCGGCTCGCGGACGGCCTCGCTTTGGAGTTCGTTCCGCCGGGACGAGACGCGTTGATGGGCACCCTCCACGCCTGGTCGTGTAGCAGTCATTATACCTTATGCTATACTACCTTCAAAACTCCAGACTTGTAGAGGGAACACGTGGCGCAGCCAACGTTTGAGAACCGGAAGGACCGGGTCTTCCTCCGCGCCATTCAAGGTGAGTACAGTCTGAAGGATGAACTCAAACGCCTCCGCGCGCTGCCGCGCGTCCGGCGGGCGGATGAGATCAACTTCATCGATGGGCCGCAGGCCTTCTCCAAGCACTACCTCCACCCCGAGGACAACCTCGGGCAGACGCTGCACCTACACCTCGAAGAGTACGCGCCCGGCGGGCGCTCGCAGATGCACTTCCACGTGAACGAGGCGATCTTCTATATCCTGGATGGCAAAGGATTTGAGATCCACGACGGCGTCCGCTACGAGTGGGAGGCCGGCGACATCGCTGTGGTCCCCAACCATACCGTGCACCAGCACAACAACGCCGACCCGCAGCGCCCGGCCCGCGTGCTGGTGATGAAGACCAAGCCGATGTTCATCTTCATGAACATGTTGTTCCAGAAGACCGTCGTCCCGCGGCCCAAGGAGCCCACCCCGAATGGCGTGGGCTTCGTACCGAGGAAAGATGAGTAGCACAGTCGTCATCGCGAGGCTCCGGAGGAGCCGTGGCGATCTCCTTGAGCGGAGATTGCTTCGGGGCTGCGCCCCTCGCAATGACAGACGGTTGGCCTCGAAATAACACATGCTAGGAGGCTTCAATGGCCTGGGGCGAGAGTAAAGTCTGGCAACGCGGAACGCTGCAGAGTGATTTCTACCGGAAACTGCTGGTGGACGCAGCCGAACGGCCCGCCCGGAACAGCAAGCGCCGCAGGCTGGTCAAACCTGACGAGATGCCGTGGGAGCTGTCCCCGCACGGCCTGCTCAAGCACATGGTGAACGAGCAGCTGAACACCCGCGCGGAGTCGATCGACATCTACATGCAGGTCATCCCGCCGGGCAGCCGCTCTGGCCGGCACCGGCATTTCGCCGAAGAAGCGTTTTACGTCGTCGAAGGCGCCGGCTACGATCTGCACTGGGACTGCGATGTGGACTCCGATCAGTCGGGCTGGCGCTGGATCGTCCCAGACAAGCCCCAGCGGTTCGAGTGGAAGGCCGGCGACGTCGTCTACATTCCGCCCGCAACGATCCACCAGCACGTCAACGCGGGGTCGGACAAGCCTGCGCGCATCATCTCGGCCACGAACCGGGTCTACAAGTGGTCGGGATTGAACAACCTGGAACAACTCGAGAACGCTCCGGAGTACGACGCGGGGATCTCCCTGCAAGATCTGCTGCGCAGGCTCACCTTCGACGTTGTGCGGTAAGCGGAGGGGCCGGAGGAGTCCCCAATGGCGGTGACTGAGCGAACGGAATCGTTCGCGGACCTGGTCGTCGACGACCCGCGCGAGTTCCGCGTACACGGATCGGTCTACACGGACGCCGAGGTCTTTGCCGCGGAGCTGGAACGCATCTTCGAGCGCACCTGGGTCTATGCCGGTCATGAATCTGAGCTCCCCGCGGCCGGCGACTACAAGACGATCCTGGTCGGCACCCAGCCCGTCATCCTGTCCCGCCATGAGGATGGCAAGGTCCACGCGCTGTACAATCGCTGCCGGCACCGCGGCGCGGTCGTCTGCCGCCAGGAGCGCGGGCACTCCAACTTCTTCCGCTGCCGGTATCACAACTGGGTCTACGCCAACAACGGCGACCTGATCGGCATGTCGCAGAGCACAGGCTATCCCGATGACTTCGACCGCAGCGCCTACGGTCTGGTCCCTGTCTCCCGGATGGCGAACTACCGGGGCCTGATCTTCATCAGCCTGAGCGAGGTGGGACCGACCTTCGACGAGTATCTCGCCCCGGCCCGCAAGTATGTGGACGCCTGGCTGGGACGCTCGCCGGTCGAGCAGCTCGAGGTGCTCCTCCCGCCGCACCGCTACGAGTATCCGGGCAACTGGAAGCTGCAAGCAGAGAACGGCTACGACGGCTATCACGGGAACTACGTGCACCTGTCGTGGCAGCGGGTCCTGCAGCTGTCGAAAGAATCGACCGTCGAGGAGGTCCAGAAATACCGGCAGGAGGGTGCTGCGCGGGGGCTCCCACGCGGGCATGGCCTGCTGGAGCGCCCAGGCAGCCTGAACCCGGCATCGAGCTGGACGGCGCGGATGATGGACCGCTATCCAGAATACGCCAAAGCGATGAGCGCCAAATACTCCGAGCCGCAGTTGATCGACCTCTCCGCCCGGCGCAACATCTTCATCTTCCCGAACCTGTACCTCTTTGACACGCATCTGCGGGTCATCGTCCCTAAGGCCGTCAATCGCACGGAGGTGCAGCTGTACGTCTACGCGCTGCAGGGCGTGCCGGATGCGATCAACGACGGACGCATCCGCGGGCACGAGCGTTTCTACGGGCCGGCGGGATTCGGCGCACCGGACGACATCGAAGTTTTCACCGAGGTGCAGACCGGTGTTCGGGCGCGCGGGCACGAGTGGAATCTGTTCTGTCGGGGGCAGCACCGTGAGCGGGTCGAGAACGGGGAACGGATCGGCCACACCACCGACGAAGCGCCCCAGCGCGCGCTGTATCGCCAGTGGCAGCTAGAAATGTCGAAGCCATAGGAGAGGGCGCGGAAGCGCCCAACCACATTCCCCTCTCCCGGTGGGAGAGGGACTAGGGGTGAGGGGTTTTTACATGGCGCGGCGGCCGGCGAAGGCGGTGAAATCCGTGCTGTCGGCCCCAGAAGCCGAGCGCTTCCTGTTCGCCGAGGCCCGCATGCTCGATGAACGCCGCTTTGATGAGTGGGAGACGCTGTTCACCGACGACGGCAGTTACTGGGTGCCGATCGACCCCAGGAAAGCATTGGGACAGGGCGTGTCGATTATCTCCGACGATCGCAAGCGCATCCACGAGCGCGTCTACCGGCTTACCCAGACGCCGGTGCTGGACCAGAACCCGCCGTCGCGCACGATCCGGTTTGTGTCCAACGTGGAGGTCGAAGCCGACGGCGCCGGCACTGCGCGGCTGCGCTGCCGTCAGTTGATCACCGAAGTGCGGCCGGGCGGGCTGGGGCAGGCGGGAATGAACGCAGTGCGTTTGTTCCCGGCATCGTGTGAATACCGTCTGCGCCGCGACGGGGCGAGATGGAAGATCGTCCAGAAGAAAGTCGTGCTGCTCGATTCTGATCAGCCACATTACAACCTCTCCTTCATCCCGTAGCCGCGACATGCCGCAACCTCAATTCACCAACGTCCCGCTGGGGCAGCTCGGCAACATCGAGGTCAGCACGTACCAGACGGCCACCGGCCCGCGCCTGCGGCTGCGGCGCCACACCCCCCGGCCGGCTGAAGCGTACCTCGATCCCCTCGAACTCGAGGGCCTGACCCGGGTCCGCTACAAGCCCATCCCGCTGCTGCCACCGCGATCTGATCAGGCAGACGCAGCCACCCCACGCACGGACGGGACGATGGCACCGCTGCAAAACGAGTTCGCGCTGGTGAGCGTGGGCGTGGCTCGCGTGGGATCAGAAGAAGCGCTCATGATCCGCGACATGAACGCGGGCCAGACCGTGGTGCTGCGCGCCGAGGAGCTGGATGCCCTCCTGCGCGCCCGGCACCGCGACTTCGCACCTCTCGTGGACACCAGCGACCTGGTGGCGATTCCCGAAGCGGATATTGATCAGGCGTAGGGCACGCTTCACACATCTGTCATCGCGAGCCCCGAAGGGGCGTGGCGGTAGACACTCCACTTGTCATTGCGAGCGCCGCGAACAATCTAGCGCCGGACTGGAGATTGCTTCGGCACTTCGTGCCTCGCAATGACAGAATAGAGTTGCTTGCGCGGCCGCGGGGCTTCGCTTCATAACCCTTGGACAAATCTCTCACCAAAAAAACAAGCGTGCATACTGCAACAGCCGCGGTCGCCGTGGCGCCGCTGCGCACGGAACTCCGGCAGCTGCCCGTGCCCACCGTGGGAGCGGACGATGGCCTGCTCACCGTGGAAGCCTGCGGGCTCTGCGGCACCGACTGGGATTTCTACACCCGGCAACGGGGAGCACACCTCGGTCCATTGATCCTCGGCCACGAGATCGTCGGGCGGGTCCTCGCCGTGGGTGAGGGCGCGGCACGACGATGGCACATCAAAACCGGCGACCGCATCGCGGTCGAAGAGTTTCTGCCGTGCGGTCAGTGCGAGTTGTGCAAATCCGGCAGGCCGGCGCTCTGTGAGGCGACCGACTCTCGCTCCGAAAAACCCTTCCTGCGTTATGGCTCAACGCCTGTCGATGTGCCCCCCGGATTGTGGGGCGGGTTCAGCGAGATTCTCTACCTTCACCCGCGCGCGCTCGTCCACCACGTTCCCGATGATCTCTCGCCGGACCTGGCCACGTTGTTCGTCCCGGTCAGCAACGGCATCCGCTGGGTGCTCAAAGAAGGACAGTTGCCCCGCGGAGGGACGGCCGTGATCATCGGTCCCGGCGCGCATGGATTGGGCTGCGTCGTGGCCGCGGTGGAGGGCGGTGCGAAACAGGTCATCGCAGTGAGCCGTTCTTCGGGCGCACGCCTGGATGCGGCGCAGGCGCTGGGAGCTATCCCCGTCGCCGCAGATCGCGCCGACGTCGTGGCCAGCGTGCGCGAGATCACGAACGGCGAGATGGCCGACGTCATCGTGGATCTCGCCCCTGGTGCGCCGGATACGGTGGAGACGGCACTGGCGCTGGCCCGTAAAGCCGCGACAATCATCCTGGCCGCATCCAAACGCGGCAAACCTGTGACCGGTTCGCTGAACGACATCGTGGTCCGCAAGGAGCTGACGGTGAAAGGAGTCCGCGGACGCGACTATCAGTCGGTGGAGGAGGCACTGCGGCTCATCGCCTCGCGCCGTTACCCGCTGGAGCGCATCCGCACGCACGAATTCCAGCTCGAACAGGCTGATCAGGCGCTCCGCGTGCAGGGTGAGCGCACTGACCCTTCGGCAATCCACGTGACGGTCGTCCCCTGAGCAGAGGGGGTCGCGCCAGCCGGTGGGAATCTGTCATTGCGAGGCCCGCAAGGGCTGAAGCAACCCCCTCCGGTACAGGAGACGTGAAAGCGAGTTTTCCGCTTCTACGACGGCGCGTGCTGCGGCCCGATCCGAGCAACGCCGGGATGTGGGCGATCGGCGCGGGACACGCCGTGACCCATGCCTACACCGCCGCGCTGTACCTGCTGCTGCCCTTCATTGCCAAGGACCTGGGCCTGACCTACAGCCAGATCGGCTTCTTGCTCGCCGTGCGGCAGTTCATGAGTACGGTGGTGAACCTGCCGGCCGGCATCATCGTGGATACATTGGGCCGCCGCAACATGTTCATGGGGATATCGCTGCTGGGGATGGCCGTGCCCTATCTGGCCATCAGCGCCACGTCGGCGTTCTGGGTCCTGGCGCTGTGCATGGCGCTGCTGGGGATCGCCTCATTTCTCTGGCATCCGGCGGCCATCACGTCCATCTCGGAAATGTATCCGGCCAGCCGGGGATACGGCCTGGCCATCCATGAACTGGGGGCCAATCTGGGTGATACGTTGATGCCCCTGCTGACCGGCGTACTGCTGGGCTACCTCACCTGGCGGCAGGTCATGTCTGCTACCGTCGCCGCGGGCGTCGTGCTCGGCGTGATTGCACTCCAGACGGTGATTCGCGTACGCCGCCGGGTCGAACCTGCGGCGAACGCGCCTCCGGCGGCCGGGTATCTGACCGGACTGCGCACGCTGCTGCGGAACACAAACTTGATGATTTTGGCGCTGGTGTCCGGGATTCGCTCCTTCACGCAGCAGGGCCTACAGAGCTTTCTGCCCCTATACCTCGTCAATGACCTGAAGATTTCCGCCGTCCTGGTCGGCTTCTACATCGCGGTGGTCCAGGTCTCCGGGATGGTGGCTACTCCGATTGCCGGCACGCTCTCGGACCGCATCGGCCCCAAGCGCGTGGCCACCGCGGGGATGCTCACGACCAGCCTGGCGGTGGCAGCGTTTGCGGCGTTCGACCTCGGCTCTGCGTTTGTGGCCGCGCTCGCGCTGGTGGGATTCTTCGTCTACTCGATGCGCCCCGCGATCTTCCGGTGGGCGATTGGGGTCGTGCCCCGTCAATATGAGGGTACGACAGTGGGGACGCTCTTCACGACCCAGGCGCTGTTCTCGACATTGATGCCGCTCATCGGCGGGGTCATCGCGGACCGCATAGGCTTGATCGCCGTTTTCTACCTCATTGCCGCGTCGCTGGTCGTCGGGAACTTCGCCATGCTGGCCGTGCCAGATCTGCGGCGACCGGCCCCCACGGGAGAAATCGCCAAGGGATGAACGCTGCATCGAACGCAATCCAGCGCGTGGGCGTGATCGGCCTGGGCCGGATGGGTCTACCCATGGCGCGCCATCTTCTGGATGCCGGGTTTGAGGTCGCAGGATTCGATCTCGATCCGGCGCGCGGAGCGTTATTGGCCGAAGGCGGCGGGATCGCAGCGGCGTCAGCTCGGGAAGTCGCATCGTACAGCCAGGCCGTCCTCGTCATGGTCGCCGATGACGCCCAGGTCAAGGCGGTCACACTGGAACCCGTGGGCGTCCTGACCGGTCTGGGACCTGGCGGCGTGGTAATTATCGCCAGCACCGTGAAACCCTCCACCTGCCGGGACGTCGCCGCCGCGGCGGCATCTCGCGGCGTCGGCGTGCTGGATGCGCCGGTCGCCAAAGGACAACGCAGCGCCGAAGCCGGCGACCTGACGGTATTCGTCAGCGGCGAGCCGGCGCTCTTCCAGCGGTGCCAGCCGATCCTGCGGGCGTTCGGTCAGGAAATCATCCATATCGACACCCAGGTCGGCGCCGCGCAGGTGGCCAAACTGGCCAACAACCTCATCCTGTGGGCCGGCGTGGCGGGCGTTCACGAAGCCCTGGCACTGGCAGAGCGGCTGGGCGTTTCCCCTGCGCGGCTGCGCTCCGCGTTGCGGCACGGCAGCGCGGACAGTTACGCGCTGCGGGAACTCCATCTCATCAACCTGACCTGGCCGGACAAAGATCTTGCCCAAGCTGTGGAGATCGCCTCCGAAGCAGGCACCGAAGCACCGCTGGCGAACTGGCTCCGCACCCTGATGCGGACGTTGACCCGCGAAGAGCTGCGCCGCCTGAGCGGCGCGCAGCCAGGGGCGACCCCTGACACTGGGAGGAAACAACAATGAGCGACGGTGGCGACGTCCAAGCGGTCGATCGGGTGGCGCTCACATCTGGCCGTTCCAGGACCGAGTACGGGTCGGATATTATCGTCGACCTGATGAAGGCGTATGAGATCGAGTATGCCGCGCTCAACCCGGGAGCCACATTTCGCGGGCTGCACGACTCCATCGTCAACTACGGCGGCAACACCATGCCGCAGATCATCCTCTGCAACCATGAGGAGATCGCCGTCGCGGTGGCCCAGGGGTATGCGAAGGCCAAGAACCGTCCCATGGCGGCCATCGTGCACAACGTGGTCGGGCTGCTGCATGCGGCGATGGCGATCTATACGGCCTGGCTCGACCGCACACCCCTGCTCGTCATGGGCGGGACCGGGCCCATGGCTGTCGAGACGCGCCGGCCGTGGATCGACTGGATTCACACCGCGCTGGTGCAGGGGAATGCCATCCGCGATTACGTGAAGTGGGACGACCAGCCCAGTAGCCTGCAGGGGATCGTGGAGTCGTTCATCCGCGGGTATCGCATTGCGACAACTGAGCCGCAAGGACCAATCTATCTCTGCTGGGACGCAGCGCTGCAAGAACAGCGCCTGGACTCCCCCGTGGCAATCCCTGACATCAACCGTTACGCCCCGCCCTCTGTAGCGCAGGCTGATCCATCGGCCCTAGCCAAGGCCGCGCGCTGGTTAATCGAGTCAGAGAACCCTGTCATCCTGGCCGATTATGTGGGGCGCACTCCGGAGGCCGTTCCATCGCTGGTGCGGCTGGCTGAAAGCCTCGCCATTCCCGTCATCGATCTGGGCAGCCGTCTTAACTTTCCGAACACGCACCCGCTGGACCTGGCCGGGGCGGAGGCGGAGTTGCTCCCCCACGCCGACGTGGTCCTGGCGCTGGATGTCTTTGACATCGAGAAGGCGATCTCGACAGTAGACCGGACGGCCCGCATCCCCCGCTCGCAGCTCAAATCCGGCGCGCGGTTGATTCATATCTCTTTCAATGACTTCATGGTCCGCAGCTGGGCACAGGAGTACGGCCGGCTGCAACCCATCGACCTCCCCATCGCCGCCGACACCTCGCTTGCCATCCCGGCCATCACCGATCTGTGCCGCAGCGCGGTCGAGGCCGACGGCGCGCTGCGGACACGCGTCGACCGCAGGCGCAAATCGCTTGAGCACATGCACCGCGCCCTGCGTGACACATGGCGGGCGGCAGCAGACCGCGCCGGCAGCGAGCGGCCCATCGCGCTGGCGAGACTCGCCAGCGACCTGTGGGATGTCGCCAAAGACGAGGACTGGGTGCTGGTCAACCGGAGTTTGCGCGGCTGGACCCGCCGACTGTGGGACTGGACGACCACGAAGCCATATGTCGGCGCGCACATGGGCGGCGGCGTCGGGTACGGCATCGGCCACTCCGTCGGCGCCGCGCTCGCGCTGGGCAAGACGCAGCTGTGCATCGACATCCAGCCCGACGGCGACCTGCTGTACACACCGAGCGCGCTGTGGACCGCCGCGCACCACCGCATCCCGCTGCTCATCGTGATGCATAACAACCGGTCGTACTTCAATGACGAAGAGCATCAGATCCTCATGGCCAAAGCCCGCAACCGCCCGGTCGAAAACGCCCACATCGGCCAGCGCATGGACAACCCGCCTGTCGACTTCGCCAGCATGGCCAAGTCCTTTGGGATCGAAGCGTGGGGACCGATCGAAGAGCCTGGCGAGATCCGCCCGGCGCTAGAGCGTGCCATGCGCTACGTCCTGAAGGAACGCAAGCCTGCTCTGGTCGATGTGTTCACCCAATTCCGTTAGGCGCTTCACGATGAGAGTCACGATGCTCCTTGCAGACGCTGCTCAAGCCATCAACGGGAAGTTGTACATCTTGGGCGGCGGGTGGTCCATCATCGGGCCTGACCCGGTCCCTTCCGCGATCGCGATCAAGATCGAGGTGCCGTGGGATGAAGCCAATAAACGCCATAAGCTAAAACTGGAGCTCGTAGATGAGGATGGCCGGCCAGTGACAGTCCCCACGCCGACGGGCGAAAAACCGGTTCAGTTGGAGGGCGACTTCGAAGTCGGTCGTCCGCCTGGTCTGAAACCCGGCACTCCCCTGGATATGGCGATGGCGCTCAATGTTGGCCCGTTTCCACTCAAGGCCGATAGCCGCCTGATTTGGCGGCTATCCATCGACGGACACACACAAGACGATTGGCAACTCGCGTTCACTACTCGACAAGCACAGCACAGTTCCCCTTCTGGCTAGCCCAGATCCTGAGAATTCATCGCTACGCGGTGCTCGAGATGAGGAGACGGTGAGATGTTCTTAAGTCTTGATTTCCTGTATGTCCCGAGCAGGCCTCCTGGTCCGGTCGTCGCCTATTACACGGACGTGCTCGGCGGAACCCTGATGTTCCGCATCAAAGAAATGGGGACGGAAGTCGCCGCGGTGAAGTTGAGCGATGTGGGTCCCCTTGTATTGCTCGCCGAGCACTTGGAAGGCAGTCTGCCCATTCTTATCTATCGCGTCGAGAATCTTCAGAGGGCGATGGGCGAGATGGAGCGCCGGAAGTGGAAGCGCGGCGAGGTGTTCGAGATCCCGCAAGGCCCATGCTGCACCTTCACAGCGGAGGGCGGCCAGCGCCTGGCGATCTACGAGCTCACGCGCGCAGGGGTAATTGAGCACTTCATGGGTCGCTTCGATCCGTAGGAGATCTGGAGCTCAGATTCTCTCTAGATTGCGCATGGTTCGCTCATTCACCACGTTCCCAGTGTTGAGCGTCGTGTTTGGCTCGATGAGCACCACGTGCACTTCGTCCGTCAGAGCTTTGGGGCAGTGCTCGACGCCGTGGGGCACGATGATGAACTCGCCCGGCCCCAGGTCCCGGTTCCCGTCGCGCAACTGCATCCGCAGCCTGCCCTCGACGACAAGAAACAGCTCGTCTTCCCTCTCGTGGTGGTGCCAGACGAACTCTCCCCGGAGCTTCACGCCTTTCACGTACGCATCATTCAGTTCGCCCATGATCTTCGGCGACCAGTACTCCCGCACGCGCCCAAACTTCTCCTTCAGGTTTACGACTTCCATTTGTTCCCCCCTTACTGCCCTCTGCCAGGGCGCGTTAGCGGCGGGATGGTGCGCCCGCGCGCCGAGTCTTTGATGAGCTCGGCCAGCCGCTTTCGCCTGGTCTCTTCCCTCTTCGCGCTGATGACCCACCAGATAGCAGTCTTCCGGTACCAGGGCGCTTGGGCCTGGAAGAAGCGCCAGGCTCGCTTGTTGGCGCGCAACCGCCCCTCGAACGAGGCGCCAAGTTTGGCCGTGTTCCTTTGCTCGTAAGAGTACACTCCAGTCCTTTTGCGCTCCTGGAACACTTTAAGCCCCGCAGGGTCCATCAGTCCCAGACGCGTGAGTTCCCTCACGCGTTTGACGTTCACGGTGCTCCATATGCTGCCTGGTTTCCGCGGAGTAAACCTGATCGCGTATCTTCTGCCATCGATGCGCTTGCGAATGCCATCGATCCAGCCGTATCTCAGCGCCGTGTCGACCGATTCCGGCCACGTCAGGCTCGGTCTGCCTGAGCCTCTCTTGTAGAATCCAACCCAGAGTTCGCGGGCTTTATGGTGATGCTTTTCGAGCCATCCACGAAATTCCGATGGATTCGCAAAGAAACGGGGGGTCATGTGTGCTTAGCCGGCTGAATCAGGCATCGGGCCTCCGCACGACTCCGATCAGCTTTTTGGGCGCGACGGTCAGGTAAGCGTCTTCGATCGCTGTGGTGATCTTGCCCCAGCTGAGACGCCGATCGAGGCGAACGCCAATCCAGCCTAGATGGCCCACATATGGCGGGACGTGGTAATGCTTGGAAGAGGAGCTGACAAGCATCCGCTGCATCTCCGGCTGCGCGGCACACCAGAGCGCAAGCCGCCCGTCACCGTGATGGTTGTTCATGTACATGACGAATGCCCGCTTGCCGCGGATGAAGAACGCCGGCGAGCCGTGGCTGGGTCGTTCGCTGGTCTCCGGGAAGGAGAGGCAGACCTTTCGAATACGGGCAATAAGACTCTGGCGTGAAGTGCCTTTCACACGCGTCAATGAAAAACGAGGCTCTTCACCACGACGGGCACGACGTCCTGGGCGGGGAGGCGGCGGCCGATATCGATGTAGTCGAACTCGCGCAGTTGCACCTGGTCGATGCACACCAGGCTGCCGCCGACTTTGAACTCCTGCTGCAGCAGCGCACCCACGATTCCGGCGATGTCGGCGTCCACCACTAGTAACAGCGGCCGGCCGTTCCGAACTGCCGGCAGGGCTTCGACAATCCCCTGACACAGCGCGCGCAGCGAGTGGTAGTCGGCGCCGTGGCGCCACTGCACGGCCAGCGCGAACCGGCTGTCACCATCGTCGCCCAGATCCAGCCGGATCAGCGCCTGCCGCACGGCAGCGGAGACGTGTCCGGCCGACGGCTCGTCAACGCTGCCGATGGCGGCCACCGGCACGTTGCGCAAAGGCAGGTGGTCTGGATGGGAGAGGTAGATCGTGTCGCCGCTCAGTTGCACAACATACTGCGAGGCCCCGATGCAGGTGGCGCGGATCGCTTCGCGAGGCTCTAGCAACTGGAGACCCAGCCCTTCGGCCCCCCGCCGGACCGCCGCGGCCAGGCGCGGACCGAGGTCACCGAATTCTCGTTTCTCACGTCCGTAGATGTACTCCGCCACGCCGCCTGAGAACACGATGCGGCCGAATGGCCCTCGGGACCGCAGCACCGGCGTAATCCACAACCCCATCTCGCCCTCGTGCAACGTGCCGCCGATGATATCGAGGATCAGCCTGCCCATCGCGTTGGCCAAGCCGTCCAGGAGGTTGCCGGCGACGCGAGCACCAAGTCCAGGAACATCAACTCCAGCCGACTGGGCCAGCCGCCGGCCGGCGTCTTCCAATCGAACCACGCTCGCATCTTTGTCCCAGGCCAGCAGTCTCGCGCCCAAATGCACCGCGGCGGTCTCGCGAACCTCTCCCCGCTGGCAGACCGCGAATTTCGTGGTGCCGCCGCCGATATCCACGTTGAGGATGGGGGCATCGGTCGCCTGGGAGAGTTCGACGGCGCCCGACCCATGCGCGGCCAGAAGGCTTTCCAGATTCGGCCCTGCCGTGGCGCAGACGAACTTCCCCCCCTCCTGGCTGAATAACTCAGCGACCGCACGGGCATTCTCCCGCAGCGCCGCCTCGCCGGTCGTGATCACCGCGCCGCCGTCGACGTCCTCCGGCGCAAACCCGGCTGCACCATACGCTTCCGCGATAAACTGACCCAGGGCCGGCGCGTCGATCTCCCCGGAAGGAGCGAATGGAGTGAAGATGATAGGAGAGCGATTGAGAATCTCGCGTGCTGTCACGACGTAGCGGCTCGACAGCCGCTTGCCCTGCCGCTCCAGCACCAGCCCCGAGAAGACGAGGTGCGAGGTAGACGAGCCAATGTCGATGCCGACGCTCTTGAGCTCGATGCGTTCGCCGACGTAGGCAAAGGTGCCGTCGTCGAGGTGAACGTGGTCTTCGTCGCCTTCGTGCAAGGGTTACATCTCCACTTTGTCATCGCGAGCCCCGAAGGGGCGTGGCGATCCGCCGTCGCGAGCGCAGCCCTGCACCAGTCGGTGCAGGGCGAAGCGTGGCGATCTCATATCGAGCGAGGAGGTCGCCACGGCCCCTACGGGGCCTCGCGATGGCTGCGCCACTTCGTCGCTGCGCTCCTCGCAATGACAGACGGGACAAACTCATCCATCTTCACCTGGACGCCATTCGCCTTGCAGCGTTCGACGAAGCGGCGGTGGATCCGAGGATCCTGATCAGCGTATTCGATCTGGTTTCCGCCTTCTTTCGCGTTCTTGTCGATGCCCTGGTGGTCGAAGTACCGTGTCACCTTCCACTTCGTGCTCCCCCACCGGATGGCAAGGTAGCGGGCAGGCGTCGAGCCCGTGTTGAAGTGCTGATGCCACCACAGCCCGGGTGGGACAAACATCGTCCCCGGCTTCCAGGACACTTCGTCGAATGTTTTGTGCTGGTCTGTCCACATCAACGAGTAGCCCTGACCTTCCAGGATGACCACATGCGCGCCTGGTCCGTGGCGGTGGGCCTTTTTATAGGTACCGACCTGAAACTCGGAGGCATGCGCGACCAGCGCATTGTTGGCCAGCTCGAACTTGACGTGCTTGCCACCACCGCCCCGCTCTGCCCAGTCATGTAGCCGCAGCCGCGCCACATCGGCGACGAAGTTTGTCTCCCAGATCTTCTGGCTGCTGTCGGGACGGGCGTACAGGGTGCCTGGCTGGCTGAAGTAGTCATCCTCGCCGTTGAAACGGTCGGTGAAGTCCGCAGGGCACGCGAAGATGAACTCGACATTGTGCAGCAGGTTCATCAACAGGGGTGCGGTGGTCACCGCCAGCAGGCGGGCCGGCTCCCGACCTGACCCATTATGCAGCCGATGGAACGTATTCAGCGGAATCGCAAAAAGGCTGCCAGTCTGCCACTCAAACGACCGGCGCGCGCCGGCGCGGTTCCAAATCTCGGTCGAGCCCCGGCCGCCCACGACGAAGAACACCTCTTCGAACAGGTGCTGCTCTGCTGTCGTGGCGCCTCCCGAGGGAACCTCCAGCACATACGCGCCGTCGGTGTCCTCCGCCCCAGTCAACTGAATGTAGGCGCCTCTGGCATCCAGCCGCGGCCAGGAGGCCACTTCGACGCGCTTCAGGTCGTCCACGGCAAGCCCGCCGATCAGGGGGAGTCCTTCTCGTTGGAGAAAACTCCGGTATGCAGAGCGGCCCCATTCCTGGGGCAGAGGAACGGCCTGCGTCTCCATAGGCACTCCCCCCATCTCTACTGATGAAGTATACAGGAGGTCGGTCCCATCAATCGTACAATACTGATACAATCACCTGCGATTCTAACTGACAACTCACGGGTCTGTCATCGCGAGCCCCGAAGGGGCGTGGCGATCTCCTTGACCGAGATTGCCACGAGGCTACGCCCCTCGCAATGACAAACCATAACACTGGGGGGTGTTCGTGGTGAGGGTCTGGGCGGCCTCGTCGATTATCGTCGCGCTGGTCCTAGTCGCGTTCCTGGCCGTGCCGGGGCGGAGCCAGCAGCCGCTGTTCGCCGGCAAGACGGTCACCATCATCGTCGGCTACAATCCCGGCGGCGGCTACGACCTGGTTGCACGCCTGGTCGCCCGCTATCTCCCGAAATATCTGCCGGGCAATCCCACGATCGTGGTGCAGAACATGCCCGGCGCCAACAGCGTCATCGCTGCGAATCACGTCTACGCCGTGGCGAAGCCGGACGGCTTGACCCTCGGCGCGTTCAACCGGAATCTGGTCTTGGGGCAGCTGGTCAAGGCGCCCGGGATCAGGTTCGATATGGCGAAGTTCGCCTGGATCGGAAGCCCGGCCAGTGAGACGACGGTGCTGACCATTCGAAATGATCTCCCGTATCGCACGCCGGCGGATCTGACGCGGGCGGATCCGGCCGTGATCGTCGGCGCGACGGGGCCGGGCGCGAGCACGTATGATTTCCCGCTGCTGCTCAAGGCCCTGGCGAAGCTCAATCTTAGGATCATCAGCGGCTATCCCTCCAGTGCCGATATCATGCTGGCGGTCGAGCGGAAAGAGGTCGACGGACGCGCCGGGTCTTATTCCTCGACCAAGCCGTTTATCGATCGCGGGTTGGTGCGGCCGGTGGTACGCGGCCGGGCCTCGGTGCCGGACATTGCGCAGCTGCCGATGGATGAAGACCTCGTGTCCGATGTGCGCAGCAAGGTCGTGATGCGGCTCCGTTCCGCGCCGGAGATCATCGGCCGGCCCTACGTGGCTCCGCCGGGAACACCCGAGGAGTACGTCCGGGTCTATTGGGATGCGTTTACGAAGATGGTTGGGGACCGCGAGTTCCTCGCAGAAGCCGACAAGGCGGGGTTGGAAATGAACTTTACCCGCGGCGATCAGGCGGCACAGATCACGCGCGACGTGCTGGGGGCGAGCCCCGACATTGTCAAAGTCTTCAGCCAGTTCTTCAGCTTCAACTAGTTGCCGCGTCGACGATGCTCCAGACCTTCTTTCAGGCGCTTCTGGAAGTCCTGAAATGGAATGCGTTGAGCTTCATGCTCATCGGAATTGTCGTCGGGTTCTGGGTGGGGTTGCTCCCAGGAATCGGTGGTGCGACCACGCTCGCTCTGATGTTGCCGTTCGTCTACCGCATGGCTCCTGTGCAGGCGTTCGCCTTCCTCCTGGGGATGCACTCGGTGGTCGCCACCACGGGAGAGATCACCTCCATCCTGTTCGGCATCCCAGGTGAGGCCACGACCGTCGCGACCATTCTCGACGGCCATGCGATGGCGAAAAAAGGGCAAGCCGGGCGGGCGTTGGGCGCCTCTCTAACGAGCTCCTTAATCGGCGCCATCGTGGGGGCGGCCGCCTTGGCGCTGGCCATCCCGGTCGTGCGACCGCTGGTGTTGACGTTCGGCTCTCCGGAATTTTTTATGTTGTCCATCGTTGGGATCGCGTTCATCGCTTCCTTGAGTGGCCGCGGGCCTCGGGGCATGATCCGGGGCTTTCTCGCGGGATGTCTGGGGCTGCTGCTGGCTGCGGTCGGCCAGGACCCACAGATGGGCATCCAGCGTTACACGCTAAGCTCACTCTACCTGTGGAATGGCCTGAATCTGGTTCCGGTCCTCGTCGGTTTCTTCGCGATCCCGGAAATCATCGATCTCGCCGTGCGGGGGACGGCCATCGCGGCGGATGCGCCCATGGGACGTCTCAGTCAGGTGCGGGAGGGCGTCTTCGACGCGTTCCGCCATATCTGGCTGACCATCCGCTGCAGCCTGATCGGCACATACATCGGGATCATCCCGGGCGTTGGAGGGGGCGTCGCCCAGTGGATCGCCTACGCACATGCGGTGCAAAGCGCGAAAACCCCAGCTGAGCGCGATGGGTTTGGAAAGGGAGACGTACGGGGCGTCCTGGGTCCGGGAGCCGCGGTCAACTCCAAGGAGGGAGGCGCGCTCATCCCGACGATCGCCTTCGGCGTGCCCGGCAGTACGGCCATGGCCATCCTGCTCGGCGGATTCTTCGTCGTAGGCCTGGTGCCGGGACCTGATATGCTCACCAAGCATCTCGATGTGACAATGTCCATGGTCTGGACGATCGTACTCGCAAACATCATCACGGTCGTTGTCAGCGTCGTGTTCCTCAACCGGCTGGCCCGGCTCACGAACATCCGTGGGGGGTTGCTGATTCCCTTCCTGGCCCTGCTCACGTTCCTCGGAGCCTACACGAGCAGCAACAGCCTGAACGACATAGTCGTGACTCTGATCTTTGGCTGGTTTGGCTACTTGATGGTGCGCTACCGCTGGCCGCGCGCGCCGCTGGTGCTGGGTCTCGTGCTCGGGGACGTGGCCGAGCGGTACTTGTGGATTTCGGTCGCGCGATACGGATCGGCGTGGCTGACGCGCCCTATCGTTGTGATCCTCATCCTCCTGATCGTTGGAGTGATCGGTTCGTCCATACGGCAGCAGCGGATGCTTCCCAAAGTCCCGGGAGTGGCCCGTGCGACGTAGCCCCGAATTCCTTCTGGCGCTCGCCGTGGCTTTGCTTGCCGCGTGGGCGCTTATCGAAACGCGAAGCTGGTCGATCCAGACTGCGTTGTACCCCCGCGTCGTGGCCGCCCCGCTGCTGGTCCTGGCCCTAATGGAAACCTTTCTCAGCCTCAAAGGAGAAGCGCCCGCTGAGGCCGCGCAGACGATGGACTTCACCCTGTCAACCTCCATCACGCCCGGCCTTGCTCAACGGCGGACGGTGTCGGCCTTTGCCTGGCTCGTGGGGTTCCTGGCGATTGTCGTCCTGCTGGGCTTTTCTCGCGCCATTCCGGTGTTTGTCTTCGCCTATCTGAAGGGACAGGGGAAGGAATCGTGGACGGTATCCATCGTCCTCGCCGCCCTGGCCTGGCTGGTCTTTTCCCTATTGTTTGTTAGACTGTTGCACCTTCCGTTTGCTGAAGGCCTGCTGTGGACGCTGAGGAAATAACCGCGATGAGCAAAGAATGGCGCGAGCCCAAAGGATATGAACGGGCCGGGTACGGGAAGTGGCGGCGCCCGCCGTCACCGTACGATATGTTCATGCAAAGCCAGGGCGTCCCGATCTACCGCGGCATTGGAGTACACCGGGTGCAGGATCTCTCCCTCGCCCCGTGGGCCCGGATGGGTGGTAGGGGAACGTTCATCCAGCTCTACGGCACTGAAGGAATCTGGGGATGCTACCTCGTCGAGATCCCGCAGGCTGCGGCGCTGAATCCCGAACGCCACCTTTATGAGGAAATATTTTTCGTCGTCGAGGGACGGGGCGCGGTGGAGATCTGGCAGGAGGACGGCGGCCGGCGGGAGATCCTGGAGTGGCAGCCGGGATCCCTGTTTACGATCCCGCTCAACACGCACCACCGCCTCCTCAACGCGACCGCGTCAGGACCGGCCCTCCTCCTCGCCGGCACGAGCGCGCCGACCGTCTTCAATCTCTTCACCAATCCCGACTTCGTCTTCAACTGCCCGTATCATTTCCGCGACCGGTACGACGGTGGTGAAGAGTACTTCAAGCCGCGCCCGCTCGAATTCGAGCCCGATCCGTACCGCGGCCTAGCCATGGTGAAGGCGGCCATCATCCCCGACGCTGTCCATGTCACCCTCCCCCTGGACAACCGCCGCTCGCCCGGATTCCGCCGCCTGGAGCCCCACCTGGCCAAGAACATCTTCTACCATTGGATCGGACAGCATGAATCCGGACGGTACTCGAAGGCCCACGCGCACGAGTCCGCAGCAGTGCTGATCTGCATCGCGGGCAAGGGCTACACCTACGCGTGGGCGCGAGAAATCGGCACGCGCCCCTGGGAAACAGGCCAAGCGAAGAAGGTGCTGCGCCAGGACTATGAACCCGTCGGCATGGTCAGCGCCGCACCAATGGGCGGTCAGCACTTCCATCAGCATTTTGGTGTGGGGCGGGATGCGCTGCGGCTGATGGCCTGGTTCGGACCATTCGGCCGGGGCACCGGGCGCGAACCCGGCCGGCCGGGGGAAGAGGTCCTCGACAAGAACGCCATGGACCTGGAAGAAGGCGGAAACTCGATCCCTTACTGGGACGAGGACCCGCATATCCGGCAGGAATACGAGGCGGCGATCCGGCGTGAGGGCGTCGAGCTCCGGATGGACGAGGAATTCTATGCCGTCCCCAAAGGAGCGCGCCGTGGGTGAGGGTGGCGTGATTCTCATTGCGCTGTACGGCGCCCTGCTCGGCGCGCGTCACGCGCTGGAGCCGGACCATCTCGCCGCCGTCTCGACCATGGCCGCGCACGGGAGATCACGGGCAGATGTTCTCCGCGTATCCGCGGCCTGGGGTGCGGGACACGCTTCGCTCATCGCCATCGTCGGAATTCTCCTCACGCTGTTCCGCTGGGAGATTCCCCCATACCTGTCCGGGCGCGCGGACGCACTGGTTGGACTAGCCCTGGTTATCGTCGGCGCCTGGACGCTAGCCGGAGTGCGCCTGGACCGTTTGCATGTGCATCCCCACGTTCATGGGGCGCATCCCCCGCACGTGCACTTTCACGCCCACTCCCACGGGACGGAACACGACGTGCACTCCCAGCCGCCCGAGTGGCTGCGCAGACCCGCGGTGGCTTACGCCGTCGGGACACTGCACGGCGTGGCGGGAAGCGGAGCAGCAGCGGCCCTGGCGGTCCTCGTGGCACCCTCGCAGGCCGCCGCCGTCGTCTACCTCTTATCCTTTGGTCTGGGGAGCCTTCTGGGCATGGTGGCGGTCGGCGCCCTCGCCTTCTGGCCCATCATCCGGGCGTCGTCACGGGCGTTCTCGGCCAGGCGGCTCATCAAAGGCCTGGCCGGAATGACGAGTGTCATTATCGGGTTGCTCCTCGCCGCGAACCGGCTGTGAGCCTGCCCGCCACATAACGGCAGGAGGCTGTCCGGGTCCGCATGAACGATTCTGTAACGGAGTATTACAACCATGATCAGTAAGATGGTGCTGACCGAGCGCGACCGCGCTATCCGCGAACAGGTCGCCGTGGCCTCACGCGTACTGGGAGTCGAGGATCTCGGCGACTTCGTGCTGGGTCATGTTTCAGTGCGGGACCCAGATGGCCGCGGCGTCTGGATGAAAGCCACGGGCTGGGGTTTCGAAGAAATCACCCCGGACCGCGTCCAGCTCCTGGGGTGGGAAGGTCAGATCCTGGCCGGTGAAGGCCGCCGCCATGTGGAGTATCCCATCCATACGGAGATCATCCGAGCGCGGCGAGACGTCAACAGCGTCGTTCACGCCCACGCGCCGCACGCCGTGGCCTTCGCCTCCCTCCAGGTTCCCCTGCGTCCCATCTCACACGAGGGGGGCCTCTTCGTCCCACCCGACATCGCCCGCTTCACCAAGACCGGCGATCTGATCCTGACCCGCGAGCTGGGGGAGGCGCTTGCCCAGACGCTGGGCGGGCGCAACGCCGCGCTGATGGTCCACCACGGTATCGCCACGGCGGGCGAGACCGTCGAGGCAGCGGTGGTCGCCGCAATCCTGCTCGAACACGCCTGCCGCAAACAACTGCTGGCCATGGCCGCCGGCGAGATCCGGACCTGGTCGAGCGATGAAGAAGCCCTGTCCAAACGCAGCCGCGTGTATTCGCCCGAGCTCATCTACACGTATCTCGTCAGGAAGGCTGAGACGTCACACCGTGGTGGTGCGGTCTAAATGGATTCCCGCTACGACGCAGGGATGAAGGTGCGCACGGAGGTGCTCGGCGCGGAACACGTCGCCCGCGCCCGAGCTCAGCAGACTGATCTCGATGCCGATTTCCAGCGGTTCATCACCGAAACGGCGTGGGGATCCGTGTGGACGCGCCCGAACCTGGACCGGCGCACCCGGAGCCTGGTCACGATTGGCATCCTGGCGGCGCTGGGGCGCGAAGAACTGGCCCTGCACCTGCGCGCCAGCCGTAACATCGGCGTCGATCCGAAAGAGATTGTCGAGGTGCTGTTCCACGTCGCCATCTACGCCGGCATTCCCGCGGCGAACGCAGCGTTTGCGATGGCCAAGACCCATCTGGGCGGAAAGGGCGAACCATAATGGACGGTCCCGGACGCGACCCATCGACGTTCCCACCGTATCTGTACGAGGCGTACCGTGCCACGACGCGCCGCGCTCCGAAACAGCCACTCATCCCGCTGCCGCATACCTTGTCCGAGATCACCGGCCCGGGACCGGCACTCAGCGGCGCCCTGCACCAGACGGTGCAGGGCGCCGCGAGTGCAGAAGACAGCGACTTGACGACGAACATGGGGACAGGCACCGAGGCGATGGGAGAGCGGATCATCGTCACCGGCCGCGTGCTCGACGAGGGCGGGACGCCGCTGCCCAACACGCTCATTGAGATCTGGCAGGCCAACGCCGCCGGCCGGTACCGGCACCGCGTGGATCAACACCACGCGCCGCTGGATCCCAACTTCCTCGGCTACGGCCGCTGCCTCACGACCAAGGACGGCGCATACCGCCTCGTCACGATTCGCCCGGGCGCCTATCCCTGGCAGAATCATCCCAACGCATGGCGGCCGGCTCACATTCATTTCTCACTCTTCGGCTCATCGTGGGTCTCGCGGCTGGTGACGCAGATGTATTTCCCCGGCGATCCGCTGCAGCCGCTCGATCCCATCTTCAACTCCGTGCCCGCGGCAGCCCGTGCCCGTCTTATCGCCCAGTATGCCCACGACGTCACGCAAGACGGGTATGCGCTGGGGTTCCGCTTCGACATCGTGCTCCATGGCCCGAACGCCACGCCGTTTGAGCCCTACGAGACCGCGCAGCGCGCAACGCGATGACCCGGCGCGATCTCACGCCCCCGCAGACCGTCGGCCCTTTTTTTCATGGCGGGCTGCTTCCCGAGGCCATGAACGTGCTGGTCACTGGGGAGACAGCGGGCGAACGCATCCGGATCGAAGGATGCGTGTACGACGGGGACGGCGCGCCAGTGTCCGACGCCCTGGTTGAAATCTGGCAGGCCAACGCGGCCGGTCGCTACCGGCATCCCGCCGATCGACGCTCTGCTCCGCTCGACCCGGCGTTCACGGGCTTCGGCCGCGCGGGAACGGACGAGCGCGGGTTCTACTGGCTGGAAACGATCAAGCCCGGTCGAGTTCCGTTCGACGCCACGCGAACCCAGGCGCCGCACCTCAACGTGTTCGTCTTCGCCCGCGGCCTGCTCGACCATCTGCGGACCCGCCTGTACTTCGACGACGAACGGACCAATACCGACGACCCGGTGCTGCGCGTGGTCCCGCAGCCGCGCCGGCCAACGCTCCTGGCCAAGCACCAGACGGCGGGGGGTCGGGTCATCTACCGGTACGACGTCGTCCTGCAGGGCGACGGAGAAACCGTCTTCTTCACCCTGTAGCCTGTGCCGCGCTTTCTTGCACTTGCGGACGCAATCGCCGAGTACGTGCACGACGGCGACACCGTGGCCATGGAAGGGTTCACGCACCTGATTCCCTTTGCTGCCGGCCACGAGGTCATCCGCCAGCGCCGTCGCAACCTCACGCTGGTCCGCATGACGCCCGACCTGATCTACGATCAGCTCATCGGCATGGGCTGCGCGCGCAAGCTCATTTTCTCGTGGGGCGGCAATCCCGGGGTGGGCTCCCTGCACCGGCTGCGCGACGCCGTCGAGAACGGCTGGCCGCAGCCGCTGGAGCTGGAAGAGCATAGCCATGCCGGTATGGCACACGCGTACGCTGCTGGCGCCGCGGGCCTGCCGCTGGCAATTCTGCGGGGATACGTGGGTACCGATCTGTCCAAGGTAAATCCCAACATCCGCTTTATCGACGATCCTTTCACCGGCGAGCGCCTGGCCGCCATCCCGTCGCTGCGGCCCGACGTCTCGATTGTGCATGCGCAGCGGGCCGACCGGGGCGGCAACGTGCTCCTCGAAGGGATCGTGGGTGTGCAGAAGGAGGCCGTGCTCGGCGCGACGCAGGCGATCGTAACAGTGGAGGAAGTGGTCGACGACCTGCGCGTGGCCAGTCCCAACTCTGTCGTGCTCCCCCACTGGACGGTCGGTGCGATCGTCGAAGCGCCGGGAGGCGCGCGGCCGTCCTACGCGCACGGCTATTACCGCAGAGACAACAACTTCTACACGCAATGGGACGCCATCTCCCGGGAGCGTGAGACGTTTCTGGGGTGGATGAAGGAAAACGTGCTGAAGACCACGGCACCGCGAGTGGCCCGTGGATAGTTCGTCATCGCGAGCCCCGTAGGGGCGTGGCGATCTCCGCCCATTCTGTCATCGCGAGCGGAGCGAAGCGATCTCCTCTATGATGGAGATTGCTTCGGGGCTACGCCCCTCGCAATGACAACGTGGAGGAACGCGTGGATTACACCTCCTCTGAAATGATGATGATCGCGGCCGCGCGGGCGCTGAAGGACGACGACGTGTGCTTTGTGGGCATCGGCATGCCCTCAGCCGCTTGCAATCTGGCCCGGCTGACCCATGCTCCCAACATCACACTCATCTACGAGTCCGGGACGATCGGGACAAAACCATACGTCTTGCCGCTATCCATCGGTGATCCCGAACTGTGCGAGACGGCGGTCACGACCGTGCCTGTCCCGGAGATGTTCGCCTACTGGCTGCAAGGCGGACGGATCACGATCGGGTTCCTCGCCGCCGCGCAGATTGACCGGTTCGCCAACATCAACACCACGGTGATCGGCGATTACGCGAAGCCGAAAGTGCGCCTTCCAGGCGGCGGCGGCGCTCCGGAGATCGCCGGCTGCTGCGGGCAAGTCTTCGTGATTGTCTCCCACTCGCCTCGAGCATTTGTGCCGAAGGTGGACTTCGTTACTTCATTCGGATTCGGCACCGGTGGAGACCACCGGCGGAGAGCGGGCATCAAGACCGCAGGCCCCAGCCTTGTCGTGACCGATCTGTGTCTGATGCGGCCGCATCCGGAAACGAAAGAGTTGATAGTGACCTCAGTGCACCAGGGCGTCAGGCGTGAGGAAATTACCAAACGCACCGGATGGCCGGTGAAGTTCGCCAGCGATCTCGGTGAAACACCTCCGCCTACGCCTGGGGAGCTGTCGGTGCTGCGCGATCTGTTGAGCCGGTCAGGACAGAGCAGCGTGGGTCCATCATGACAGATCTCGGCGAGACGATGTTCGCCTCCCCGGAGATGGCGGCCATTTTCTCCGGCCGGACGATGGTCCAGCGCATGCTGGACGTGGAGGCGGCGCTGGCGCGCGCGCAGGCTAGGGCAGGCATGATCCAGCAGCAGGCTGCCGCGGCCATCGGGGCCAAGTGCCGGGTCGAGTTGCTTAACCTCGACGCGCTGTTCCGTGATGCCGCTGAGGCCGGCACACCTGCGATCCCTCTCGTCCGCATGCTGACCGAGCTCGTCGACGACGATGCCCGTAAGGCCGTTCATCTTGGCGTCACCAGCCAGGACATCATCGATACCGCGACCATGCTCCAGATCCGCGAGGGCGTGGACCTGCTGATCGGCCGGCTTCTCGACATCGCGCAGACATGCGGCACACTGGCCGAGCGCCACCGGCACACGCCGATGGCGGGCCGCACGCTGCTGCAGCACGCCGTGCCGGTCACCTTTGGGCTCAAGGCCGCGCGGTGGCTGGCATTGTCGACACGCCTCGCCACCAGACTGCGAACGCTACAACAGCAGGTGGTGGTCGTGCAACTGGGCGGAGCCGCTGGCACGCTCGCCGCACTTGGGAAAGAGGGATTGCGGGTGATGGAAATGCTTGCCCACGACCTCGGCCTCGGCGTCCCCGACCTCCCCTGGCACGCCGAGCGCGATCGCATAGGGGAAGTCGCCGCCGGGCTCGGAGTCGTCGCCGGCGCGATGGGCAAGATCGCCACTGATATCGCTCTGCTGGCGCAGACCGAAGTCGGGGAAGTATCTACCGGCGCGGCGGGTGCTGGGGGCAGCGGCCGCTCATCGGCCATGCCGCACAAGCGCAATCCGGTGGAAGCCACCACAGCACTCGCCTGTTCACGGATGGCCATTGGCACGGTGCCCGTGATCCTCGGAGCGGGCGTCCAGGAACACGAGCGGGCGACCGGCGGCTGGCAGGCAGAATGGCAGGCGGTCCCCGAGCTCTTCCGGTTCACCTCAGGGGCGGTGCAGTGGGTGCTCCGCGCGCTGAGCAGTCTTCAGGTCGATGCCGAACGCATGCAGGCCAACCTGAATCTCACCCACGGACTGATCATGGCCGAAGCGCTTACCACGGCGCTCGTCCCGCACCTGGGACGGTCGGAGGCCTTTCGCGCCGTCCAGCGCGTGAGCGACCGCGCCGCACAGACACGCACGAACCTGCGCGACGTCGCCGCTGCCGACGCGCAGATCCGTGCGGTGCTCTCACCTCAAGCACTGGAACGGGTTTTCGACGTGTCCGCCTATCTGGGCAGCACGGACACTTTCATTGACCGGGCGCTAGCAGATTTTCGCTCGATGCGACCCCAGGCCCCGGCGCGATGAACGTTGCCTAGCAACCAGAAGCCGCGTCGCCTGAGTCTGGAAGTCTATTCACTTGTCCCAGATCCAAGTGGAGTCCTTCCACCCATCCACGCCATACTCGGCCATGCATTGCTCGGCGAACGCCGTGAAGACGTCCAGCAGGCCGCGGCGCTTGGCCAGGTTCATGAGGTCCACGCGCATCTGCTCGTGGTTGCCTGAGTAGTTGCGCTCGTACAACTCGTGCCGGCCACCGAACTCAGTGCCAATGGCGTCCCAGATCAGTTTGAACAACTTGATGCGTTCCTCCGCTGAGCTGTCCGACCCACGATAGAAGCGCTCCAGGAAGGGGCGCAGCTCCTTGCTCTGCAGATCTTTATAACTCGAGGGCACGACGATCGGCCCGCCGCCCAGAACCAGCTCGAAGATTTCCTTCACGCGCGGCCACGCCAGGGTAGCGAACAACCGCCCGGCGGCGGCGTATTCCGTCCTGGGCAGCACGCTGCCCCCGGGTCCCGGCTGCGGATCGAGGGCCATTGCCGACGTCAGCGCCCAGATCAAGTGCCGCCAGCCGATCACCTCGCCCACGCTGCTCTGCACGCCCCGGTACACCTCGGTCCCCGTCGCGGCGACGCCCTTCGTCAGCAGCCCGCACATGAAGTCGAGTTTCACCGCCAGGCGTGTGAGAGATTGAAAGTTGTACCGGTTTAGGAATCCCGAGGCGGCGTAGAAGCCGGTGGCCTTCTCGATGTCGCGGTACACCAGCACGTTCTCCCACGGGATAAACGCGTTGTCGAAGACCAGCACGGCATCGTTCTCATCGAACCGGCTAGACAGAGGTTGGTCAAATGGACTGTGTGCTGCGGCTTCGTAGGATGCGCGGCAGATGAGTTTCTGCCCCTGCGTATTGAGCGGCGCGAGAAAGACGAGGGCGTAATCTTCCGCCTTCCCCTGCTCCAGCTGCGTCGCGCTATTCTGAGCGACGAAGGTAGCGTGCGTCAGCGCCGACCCGGTCGCCAGCATCTTTGCCCCGCTGACGATTATCCCGCCGTCAGTCTCCCGCACGACGTGCACGTAGACGTCCGCCACCTCATGCACCGGTTTGTTGCGGTCCACAGGAGGGTTGACGATAACGTGATTCAGAAAGAGGATCTTGGTCGCATACTCCCGGTACCATCGCGCGGCGTTCTCGCCGTACGGCTCGTAGAAATCCGGTGCGGCGCCGAGGGTGGCCATGAACGACGCTTTGTAGTCCGGCGTGCGTCCCATAAACCCGTACGAGAAGCGGGCCCAGGTCGCGATGGCCTCGCGAGCCTCGAGCAGCTCCTGCGCGGAGTAGCTGGGCTTGAAGAACTTGTGCGTCAGGATGCCCTGCCGGTCGGTCGCCAGCAGCGCGTCTTTGTGCTTGGGATCGTGCAGGGCGTCGTAGAGCCGGGCGATCGATCGGGCTGCGTTGCGGAACGCGCGATGCGTGACAACATCCTTCACGCGCTCGCCGTAGATGTATACCTCGCGCCCGTCCTGCAGGCTATCCAGGTACTGCTGGCCGGTCATCGGCCCGGTGATCAGCTCCAGCATCGCAAATCCCCTTTACCACTACCTACCAGCGGGCTGCAGCATGCCACTTCTCGGTTCCCGGCATGGCGCCCTGCCCCGTACCAACGCGACAGTTTCTTCTTGGGATTTCGCAGCATCCGGGGCGCGTTGGTACGGGGCCGGCCCTCACCCGCCACGCTCCCGCACCGCGATCCACCGCGAGGCAAACATCCGCCAGGCTTCAATCAGCCCGCCTGGAAACGCCAGGACAACGAGCACGAACAGGGCCCCGAAAATTAGTAGGTGTATCTCGACCAAGCGCAGCGCCAGGGCTTCTCGGAACAACAGATAGAACGCCGCGCCGAGCGGCGGCCCCCACATCGTGCCCGCCCCGCCCAGAAACGTGATTAGGAGCGCATCAAACGTCCACAGGGGGCTGAACACGAACTGCGGATAGAAGCTCAGGTGGTAATAGCCGAAGATGCCTCCTGTCGCGCCAGCCAGCGCGCTGCTCAACACAAAGACGGCCAGTTTGTGACGGAACACATGCACGCCAATCGCTTCGGCGACATCCTCGTCCTCCCGCACGGCTGCCAGGCCGTACCCAAAGCGCGATCGGGCCAGCGCCCAGACCACCAGCGTCGAGACGACGGCGGCGCCCAACGCCAGGTAGTAGCGTGGCGCCAGGGCATATCCGGCCAATGACCGCGCCGGCAAGGTGGATACCTCGGGAAACAGGTTCCCAGTCGTGATCCTCAGGATCTCGGCAACCGCCAGTGTCCCGATCGCAAAGTACGGGCCTCGCAGGCGTAACGTGGGAGCGCCGATAAGGATCCCCGCCGCGATAACCACTGCCGTTCCCGCCGCCAGCGCCGTCGCCAGTGATTGGCCTCCCAGCCAGAGCACCCGTGTCACGAACGCGCCGAGCCCAAAGAAAGCCGCGTGCCCTAGGCTGACCTGCCCGGCGAGGCCGCCCAGCAGATTCCAGCTCTGCGCCAGCGCCGCGTACAAGAACACGAGGAATCCCCAGGTGAGGACGCTACGGCTGGAGGTCACCAGCGGTAACATGGTAAGTGCGCCAACAACGAACGCGCCCATGATCCACGCGGCTCCGCGGATGCGAGTCATCGCGAAAACAATCCCCGCGGCCTCACGCTGAGGACGATGAGAAACATCACCAGGCCGACGACCTCGCGATAGGCATTTCCCAGGAGGAACCCGCTCATCGACTCCGCGACGCCCAGGAACAAGCCCGCCACGAACGTCCCGAAGATGTTGCCCATGCCACCCAAGACGATGACGATCAGTGCTTTGAGCGTCCAGCCTAATCCAATGGCCGGGCTGATGGCATCCGACACGCTGACGAGCGCGCCGGCGACTCCGGCCAGCGCGCTGCCGAGGGCGAATGCGGTGAGATAGATTCTCCCAATCGGAATCCCGACCAGCGTCGCGGCCTGGTCGTCGTCCGCCGTGGCGCGAAGGGCGGTCCCCGCTCGTGTGCGCGTGAGGAAGAGGTGCAGGCCGCCGAGCACCAGGAAGGCCAGTGCCATCGCGCCGAGCCGAGACAGTGGAACGACAACATTGCCAATCGCCGCAACCCGCCCCGCGTAACTCGGGGTGACGGCCCGCTCATCGGCTCCCCAGGCGAGGATGGCCAGGGTCTGCAGCACCAGCGCCAGCCCGAATCCGATGAGGATCGAATTCTTGATCCGCACTTCCTCCGAATAGGAAGCGAGACGTGTGAAGAGCAGTCGGAAGAGGGCTGCGCCACCAAGGAACAATAGCGGCCCCGCGGCCAACACAGAGACGAACGGGTCGACCCGCCACAGTGTGAACAGCCAGACGCTCACGTACCCACCGAGCATGATCAGTTCGCCGTGCGCCACGTTCAGCACCGCGAGCACACCAAAGACCAGCGACAGGCCGACGGCACCCAGGCCATAGAGCCCGCCGATGAGGAGACCAAACACGGCGTTTTGCAGCAGGATGGTCATTGGAAATCTGCGGACGCCTTCCCGAGGTACGCTTCGATGACCTCGGGACGTGCCAACACGTCATCCGGTGCGCCCTGCACGACATTCTGGCCATAGTTAAGCACGATGATGCGGTGGCAGAGTGCGCGTACGGCGCGCACGTTGTGCTCGACCAGCACCACCGTGATGCCGCTATCACGAATCCGCCGGAATATGTTCAGCGCCGCGTCGACCTCGGTGGGATTGAGGCCCGCCAGCGGTTCATCCAGCAACAGCACCCGTGGTTGAGTAGCGAGGGCCCGGGCAATCTCGACGCGCTTGCGTTCCATGAGGGTGAGGTGTGCGGCGGGAGCGTCGGCTTTGCCCCGGATGCCGACCACGTCAAGGAGTTGCAGGCTCTCCCGGCGCGCCGCCGTGAAACCGGGCGCATCTCGTCCGTACAGTCGCGCGACGAGCACGTTATCGAGCGCCGACAACTTTGAAAGCGGCCGGACCAGCTGGAACGTCCGTGCAATTCCCAGCCGTGTGCGGACGCTGGCCGGCAAGCAAGTGATGTCACGGCCGGCCAGGCGGACACGGCCCTCATCCGCCCGCAACGCGCCGGCGACGAGATTCAGGAGGGTGGTTTTGCCGGACCCGTTCGGACCCAGCAGCCCGAGGATCTCACCTTCCGCGACGTCGAACGAAACTCTGCTGACGGCCAGCAGGCCGCCAAATGCTTTGGTGAGACCCTCGAGCTGCAGGAGTCCCTGCCGATCACCGCTCACGCCAAGGCCGCGCCGGGAAGAGAAACGGCACCGCGCCCGACTCCTTCGGCCACACTAACTGCTGGCTCCCGTTCTGCCATTGCACCAGCACGAACGGCACAATCCCGGTTCCATCCGGCCTGAAGCGCACCGGACCTTCGACGGTCTGCAGGTTCGTCGCCGCCATGGCGTCCCTGATGGCGAGAGGATCAAGTTTGCCGGCGCGCTCGACAGCATCCGCGACGATCTGCACGCACGCGTAGGATGGACCGGTGATGACGTCGGCGGGACGCCCGAGGCGCTGCCGGTGTTTCGCATTGAGCTCGGCGACGCCGGGGAAGTTGAAGGCGTTGTGCCATCCCGGGGCCAGCAAGACGTAATCCCCGTCCTTGCCCAGGGCCTGATTCCAGGAGACGGCGTCGGCGGCTCTGATCATCAGGATGACCTTCGGGGTAAAGTCCAGTTCTTTCATCTGACGGATGAGCGCGATGCCGTCGGGCGGTGTGGGCACGGAGAAAACCGCCTCGGCGCCGGCGGCCTTAGCGCGTAAGATCACATCGGAGAAGTCTCGCGTCCCTACTGTGTACTCTTCGGACTGCACAATCTGATAGCCGTACTCGGTGGAACGAGTTGTCCACAGACGCTGCAGTTCCCGCCCCCAGTCGGTGCGTTCAGCGAAGATGGCCACCCGCCTCGGGCGTTGGTCCGACGGCACGCTCGCGTTAAGGAACCTGTAGATGCCGATGGCGATGTCCGGAGACTTGACGAAAGGCGAAAAGAGATATTTGAAACCTTGCTGGTGGATGGCATGGAGGGCGAAGGCCACCCCGCAATACGGAATCTTGTTCTTTTCCGCCACCGCCGCCGCGGCGGCATGCAGGTCGCTGCCGAACCCGCCGAGGAAGGCGACGACGCCCTGGCCGGCCAGCGCCTCGAGGCGACTGACGGTTTTCGTCGGATCGGATTCGTCATCCAGAATCGTCAATTCCAGCGGCAGATGCTGATCGCCGACGCGCACGCCGCCGCGCGCATTGATGTCCTCGACGGCGAACTCATACCCCGTTCTCACCTGCGCGCCGCCGCCGCCGAACCGACCGGTGAGCGGAATCACGGCCCCCAAACGCACCGCGGTTGCCGGCGCCCCTGCGCTGCCGGGCGCGAGCGTGCTCAACAGCACGCCCGCAGCCATCAGCGTCGTCCAACGTCGCATGCCATTCCACTTCCGCACAGTCTCCCCCCTATCTCCAGACTTCCCGCGCGGTCTCTACCACCAACCGTAGTTTCGCCCATTGATCGTCTTCGGTCAGGAGGTTCCCTTCCATCGTGGACGCAAATCCGCACTGCGGGCTGAGCGCCAGATTTTCCAGCGGCACGTAGCGCGCCGCCTCATTGATCCGGCGGACCAGATCTTGTTTGGATTCAAGTTGCGGGCGCTTGCTGCTCACCAGACCGAGGACGACGGTCTTCCCTTTAGGGACAAAGCGCAGGGGTTCAAACGTGCCCGAACGCGCGTCATCGTATTCCAACAGGAACCGATCGACTTGCAGCGAGCCGAAGAGTTTCTCAGCGATAGGATCGTAGCCGCCTTCCGCATACCACTGGCTGCGATTGTTGCCGCGGCACAGGTGGATTGCCAGCGTGGTGCCCGCACGTTTGACCCCGGATAGACAGGTGTTATCTGCTTTGATCGCCTCGTCCAGCGCCGCGTCCGGCTCCAGGTCCATCTCGTTCTTAACGTAATTACGCCACTTTGGGTCGATGTAATAGCTATACCGGGGCGCGTCGATCTGGACGTACTGGACCCCATCGGCAACCAGCGCCGCGATCTCTGCCTTAACGACCGGAACGATGTCCCATAAGAGAGCGGAATGGTTCCGGTAGACTTTGTCGGTGATGCCCTTCTTAAAAGCAACCGCCGGGAATTGATTTGCCGTGGGCAGCGTGATCTTGATCGCCCCGGGGCTGTGCATCCGGAGAAAAGCCAGCTCGTGCGCCGTCATGCGGCCGCGCTGGCGGAGTTTTCCCGTGACCACCCCGGTCACGCTGCTGACCGCCACCCCGGCGCTGCCCTTCCAGGACCGGGCCACGGCGTCGCCGGTGTCGAACCCCTCGACGGCGTCGATGAGGTCGCTCATGAAGTTGCGCCGGCGCAACTCGCCGTCGGTAAAGATCTCAAATCCCAGCTCTTTTTGTTTGGCCAGCACACGCTGGACGTGCCGGTCCTCCATCGCCCGCAGGCGCTGCGGATCCGCCCCCTCCTGCCGCGCTTTCAGGAGTTCAGCCGGCCGCA
>Ga0209689_1000110_pt1 | contig 45323 bp, 38 predicted proteins | sample GraSoiAngelo_149_FD_187119 | JGI IMG/M metagenome (GOLD analysis project Ga0209689, IMG submission 187119) | Grasslands soil microbial communities from the Angelo Coastal Reserve, California, USA - 14_1009_09_30cm (SPAdes) (version 2) | ecosystem: Environmental > Terrestrial > Soil > Grasslands ... | reverse complement strand
CGAACCAGTAGTCGCTGTTTGGCCAGTCCCTGCGACGTCCGCCTCGCTGACAACGGACACGCACATCAAGTATTGGGACACTAACAGCACCGGGCACTGGCTGCCAGGATACTCGATCGTTTACGATCAGAACAATAATGGCATTGTAGATCCTGGAGAAGTAACGATCGCTGGACCCGTCGCTTCAACCGGCACGACGCTCGTGTCCGACCCGAAGGTCAAGTTCGTCAACACGGTCTCAGGAAACAACACTTGGGCCAAGGGTGAAGTTGTTGTCTACGACAACAATAGCAACAGTATCTACGATGTTGGCGAACCAGTAATTGCGGGAAACACACCTTCACCGGTCAGCCTGATGAGGACGGTAAAGCACATCTTCTACAGAGTCTACAGTGGAAGCGTTTGGTTACCGGAGCAGAGGTTGACGATGCAACCCGCCAACGACGCCTCACCATCTATCACGCAGACGATGGATGGAAGAGTCTGGGTTGCATGGTCGGGAGAGAGGACAGGAGGGACTAAGACGCAGATCATAGTTGTAAGGTCGACAAACGACGGGACGACATGGTCACCGGAACAAATAGTCTCAAGTGTCACAACATATGGGGACAAGGCTCCATCGATAGCTCAAGACCGGAACGGCACAATATGGCTCGTCTGGAGCAGAAACGTAGCATGTAGCTGCGGCCAAGCAGCGTTCGAGGCCGATCTCTACTACGCATATTCGTCAAACAATGGAGCAACATTCACCGCTGAGACAGCCCTAACTTCGACCATTAGCCAGGACGAGATCGATTCCAACCTTTCACAATTGACCGACAAGAATCTCTACCTCTTCTTCACCGTCATCGCTACAAGCGGAAGCAATGTGACCGTCAACCTCAATTATTACAAGGCTCTCGTTCAAATGCACGATGCGAGGATGAACAGTTTCGCGACCAACGCCACAATCTCGGCAATTTATGGTCCCACGGTAAGAGCGGGTCAATGGTTGCGACTCAACACGAATGCTTCGAACACAGGCGACTTCAGCGACACCTTCACAGTGACCATCAAGGCCAACTCCACACTCGTCGCATCCAACACAACAACCTTCACACCGGGTCAGACGAAAATCATCATTTTGAACTGGTCAACCTCCGGGGTCAAAACTGGGAGATATGTTCTGACCGCCAACGTCACAACAACAGGAGAGGGACTAGCCAATCTGGTGGACAATGCCTTGACAACAACAATAATCATCCGTCCAGCCGGAGATGTCAATGTGGATTGTTCCGTCAACATAATCGACCTTGTCCTAGTCGCAGGTTCTTTCGGTAAGACGGCCGGGAGTCCAGGCTACAATCCTATCGCGGACGTGAACTATGACGGCAGAGTGGACATCATCGACTTATCGATAGTCGGCAGCACCTTCGGCCAAACGTGCTAGCCATTTGCGCGAGAACGTCTGACGTGTCTCAACTAGTCCCGATACTTCCCGTTTTGTAATTGGGTATTGTCCACACGACAGGGAAGGAGATCATTTTTTCTGGATAAGTTTAAAGCTCCGACGACCTCCGGAGAATAGAACAAGGTAGCGTTTCATGAAAGGAAGAACCAAGGTCCTAGCGATGCTAACGACAGCCATCGTAGTCGCATCGTTGTTTCTAGCGCCCTCAATCGTAAGAGTTCCCGTTGCCCATGCCGTGGGACAACCAATTCTTCAGGTGGCAGGAAGCACCGCCACCAGATCATACGGCAGCAACATAACCGACACATCGCTGGTTGTTGGCCAATTGTTTACGATGACGGTTAATGTCACGAACGCTGGGTTTCTCCGTGCATTCGATGTTACTGTGAGTTATTCGATTTCGAATCTTGCCAAGCCTGTAATATCTCCGGAGGGTTTCCCTGGCCCTCCTGTCCGTCCATCACTATCCGGTGGAATTTTCGACCCCTCAAGCGGATCCCTACCTAACGGCTGTAGCGTTGCCGAAGCGAAGCATGAGGTACTGGACGCGCCTTTCAGCACGATCCGAGAGGCCGCTTATCTGGTCGGGAGTTGTGGTCAGGGACTGGACGGGAACGGTAAACTATTTTCGATAAATTTCAAAGTAATCGGCATCGGCTCGACCTCGATGGACATTAAACAGGCTTCGATCCCTGGGAAACGGGACCAACTCGTGATCGGACCTCCTCCTGGCTTCGCGCCTGTCCCGAATCTAGAAGTGAGGGACGGGTACTTCCTCAATAAGGCCGGGTCACAGCCTGTGGCCAGTTTCAACTATACTCCGAGTGCTCCCATGGTTGGGGACTTGGTAACGTTCAACGCAAGCCAGAGCTTCGACCCTGCGCACAATTCGGGCGCGTCCAAAGGGATTACTAGGTATCTTTGGACGTGGGGTGACCTCTCTCCTAGCAACATAGGTAGCGGCATGACAAGTCAACACACGTTCATCACCTCCTCTACTTCAGCAGGCTCAGGATTTTTCGAGGTGAGACTCATCGTGAACGACACTGACGGAATCCTCAGCCGCCAAAACGCCGTCGTGTTTGTGAACCCCGGAGTTAGCGACGATATCGCCGTCGAAATGTCGCTGGACAAGGGCAAGGTGAATGCTGGCGATCCCATAAAGTTGACAGTGACTGTGCACAACCTTGGGAGCGGAAATGAAACTGCGAAGCTCTCTGTCAAATACGATTATCCTTCTGCCGCTGTGACCACTGAACTTGCGAACAACGCTATGGTCGAGCTTCCCCTAATTAGTCGAAATCGTGTTTTGAACTATACAATCCAGACGACAAACTTTCCTGCGAGGACGTACACGATCACTGCGAGGGTAACCAACACGAACGCGACAGCCATCGACCCGCCCCAGAACAACGAGGTTACCCAGACCTTTACTGTGGCATCCATAAATACTGGGCAAAGCCTTTCGATCCTTCAACTCGCTGGAATATCCGCAGTCGCTTTGGTTGCTGTAGGCGGTCTGGTATTCTTCATGAGACGCCGCAGGAGCCGAGCGGAATCCGCGTCAGAACAACTCGCCTAAAGGCGGATATGCATATCCAGAGACTACCATTGCTATCCGAGTGTCTCTCTAGGCTAACATAAGCACCTCCTTCGGGGATAATCTTAAAAGGGCTCGGCACCAAACCGCCGTTCGAAGAAAAATTGCAAGTAAAAATTCCAGTACTAGCAGCACTAGTAGTTCTAACAACAGTACTAGCAATACCCCTCGCAACACACCCGACAGCCGGTAACGTCGGCCTAAACCCCGGCGATGCCGGAAACACATGGTACGTCTACGGTCCAAATGCAGGAGCAGTAACAAGACTCCAGTATACCTACTACAACGGCAACACGGGAGGAACAGGTTCTGAGTTCCAAGACTTCGAGCTCGGCAACCTAGACCTTACCGACTGGCCCACGGACGATGTCCACTGGGCCTCTGCAGGTTGTACGGACGCAACTAATCCGGCATGCTACGATGCCCATCCGGACTTTCTCCAAACTCCCATACAAGGACAGTTTGGTGATTTCGGATTCTACTTCAACGGCGCATCAAGCAGATTCACCAGGAGCCAGGAAGCTCCAGGTGGAGCCGCCAACGGTCCGTTCTGGGGTTGTGACTGGAACGATGGATTGACCTCAACCTCGTTCACAGTTAACAAACAAACATACACCAGCCAATGTGGTATCTATCAACGTCAAGCATTCGGACATCTGTTCGACAGGGCAACCTTCTCTGCCAACAGAGAGCTAGCAAATCTAGTGTGTCCCTCGCCTGTGGCGAAAGACCCATCATGTGCCCCACTCCAAGTGGGACAAGACGGTCTCACTGTCGCTCAGCAATGTGCGTGGGATACATTGAACGGTGGATCCGCATGCATCGACGCATATCGCATCGCCCCAAGTGGTGGTGATGGACAGCAACCAGTTGGCAGCCCAGACTTCTGTCGGGCCGCTGATTTGATGATTGCTTCACTCACTCCAGGCACACAAGGCACTACATACACTGGTCCAGTCCCAACGAAGGCTTCTGGGACATGTGTTCTCAACTTCGGTACGGGTGGCGTTCCATCAACATTCACTGCCAACAAGTTCAGAGCGATGATTCGTTCGACTCAGCCCAGAAGGGACATGGGTAACGAGTTTATGGCCAGCTTGAACGCGCTCTTCGGAGCAACAGTAGTCGTTCCACAATACGGCACAATCAACACAATCGGTCATCCAATTGTCTTCAGTGATCCGCCAAAGTCTCCAATCGACGATTGGGACATGTACACTTACGGCTACCAGTTACCCGGACCATATCCAGACCATATGCACGGATTGTACAACAGCCAAGGCGCTACCACCTACTGCGGTGGACTCCAATCCGTCGAACCGAACGATCCACAGTTTGTCTGTCTACCATCGATCGATGCGGCAACAGCTGCAGCATCAACAGCACCGTGTGTCAAGGGATCAACAACTGGTTCAGCGTTCCAAGGTATAGGCTCGAGACCAAACGATGCGAACATCTACTGCACGACAGCCAGCGGAAACAAGATTGACTTCAACACTGCCACTACTGCATCATTCAATGATTGGGGAGCCAACGCGGTTGATCTTCCAGTCTTCGCTCAAGAAGTGCGGACGGCCGCATTGCGGTCCGAAGGCGGGTTAGTCAACCAACTCGGCCAGGGATACTATACGCCCTCGCTGACATTCGCCGGCCAATCATCGTACACTCCATCCAACTCACTGTACAGGTTCGGTGGTGGAGACCCCACTAAACTCCGATGGGGACAACTCCAAGGCACATCTGAGTTCAACATATTCCAAGCGCAATCAGTCTGGGAATTCCAGGCGATCGGACAAATATACGATGTGCTAACGACAAACAGCCCAGTCCAGCCGGGCAACGTGTTCTGCTGGATGTGCGCTAACTACCAAACATCAACGGATTCCGCGGGCAACGAGCACTTCCTCGTCGAGTTGCGACAAAACCTACGCTTCCAAGACGGCAGCCCAGTTACTGCATGGGATGTAAAGTTCACTTATCAGAACTTTAGAGATGCAGCACCGGCGACTGTCGGCGGGAACTTCTTTAACATGCTGAACATCAAAGTACTCGACAGCACCCACCTCGACGTTGCATGGCTAGGCGCAAGCATATCCTATCCACTGTTCATGGGCAACTATGTGATCCCAGCCAAATACTGGGTCCCATCAGACTGCTCATTCAGCAGCGGAAGTGGATGGTCATGTACCAACGCTTCAGAGACTAACCCGTCTGGCATACCATTGGCCGATGGAACGAACGCGGTCTATGGTGATGTACCGGTAGTCGACGCTGCCAAACTAGACCCATCATACGACCCATTGACTGCAGGAACATTGATCGGCTCCGGAGCCTATGAGTGCCTATCCGTCTTCACGTCTGACCTAGGAAAACTAGGGACGGGTTGCGCTCAGAACTCTGACGGTAGCAGAGCCACACAAGCGTTAGGATTGAGCGCCAAACTGTTCCTTCAAGCATTCCTACTGTCGCCCTCTGCCTCTGACCCGTTCGCACAATACATGAGAAGTTTTGATGCGACATGGAGCACCGGCAGTGGAGTTTCAGCAGAGAAGGGCCAGTTCCAAGAGTTCAGCTATGCAGACCAAGCAAAGACAGGCACAGTGACAATCAGCGACCTCGCAAGCGTTGGAGCTTGCTTCGGCAACTCTGGCACAGCAACATCCGGTTGCAACACAGCAGCGTACACTTACTGGCACAGGTCGGCCTTCGAGTCGACACCTGGAACGATCAGCGGTGAAGTTGCAATAGTCGCGTCCCACTTGGACGATGCGCTTACTTCGCCATTTTCGCCCAGTCCATCCGTGCTACTGAACATAGCGCCATACCCATAGACGAAAACCCCAAAACTAAAAAACCCCCTCCCTTTTCCTTTTTATCTAGGTTAGTCCACAATGGGCCTTCGCGGATATCTCGTTAAGCGCTCGATCAACACCGTTATCCTAATCCTCTTCGTCATAACACTCAACTTCGTAATTTTCGAGCTATTGCCCGGGACGCAAGGTTCGGTTGCGGGACTTGCCGAGAATCCCAAGATTCCGCCCGAGAGAAAACAACAATTCATCGATTCAGAATTGACTCGTTATGGACTGCTCTGTGGGTACGACTCGAACCACAACCCCATTCCCTGCTCTGTGTGGGAACGGTTTGGAAAGTATTTCTGGGCCATGGTCACGTTTAATTTCGGCAACTCCTTCCAAACGGGCGATCCAATCACCCAGGACATGATTCAAAGTGGAAGGCTCGCAAACACTCTCCTCCTCATAGGCGTATCATCTGTCATCGCTCTCGCGCTAGGCATATTCCTGGGCGTGATTTCTGCCAAGAAACGAGGAAGCTTCATTGACAGTACAATGGTGACAACATCATTGGTCACTTTCTCGCTTCCCACGTTTTGGATGGCCATGGTTCTTGTCCTAGTTTTTGTCTTCTGGCTGAATCCTACGTGGCCTGCTTCCGGGGTTACGCCTGCAAACTGGATTGATCCCAAACTGGCACCGACGAGCATATGGCAGGTGATCCCGGTCAGACTGCAGTACCTGTTTCTTCCCGCTCTGACTCTTACACTCTTCCAATACGGAGGACACTTGCTTCTGACTCGCGCCACTATGCTGGAGGCATTAAGTGAGGACTACATCACAACAGCCCGAGCGAAGGGGCTGCCAGAGCGAACGGTCCTCTACAAGCACGCACTGAAAAACGCCTCTCTTCCAATCGTAACATCTGCAGCCCTGAACTTCGGATTCATTCTAAGCGGCGCAATAATCACGGAAACAGTTTTTGCATGGGACGGTCTCGGCTACTGGCTATACAATGCGATAAATTGGAAGGATATACCGGTCATGCAAGCCATGTTCTTCATAATCGCCCTTTGTGTCATTGTAGCCAACTTTGGCGCCGACGTATTATACGGGCTATTGGATCCACGCATAAAATACGAGTGAGAATTTAGTGACAGACTGGCGCTTTACTCTCCACAGGATGAGCGGTTTCCTCAGAACGCTCTTCGGCTCGAAAATGGCGATCGCGGGACTCATAATCCTCATAGTCTACACCTTCCTTGCGGTTGGCGCGAACGTAATCACCCCCTACGACCCGGAAACCAGCATCGTGGCGGGTGCCTATGCCCCCCCTAGCTGGTACCGATACTTGAGCGAGGGATCGGCACTCAGCCAGAATGTTTTCCTTCAGCAGTCGCCCGGATTCTTCTCGGACCCCCTCCAGTCCGGCACAAGTTGGAGCTTCGCAGCTTCCGACCCGCGGGTCACTGCTTCTTACGATCCGAACTTCTCCTACGTCCAGGGAGGAGGCAGCGTAAGAGTTACACTCGATCGGATAGCAGGGCCTGGAAATTACACTGCTACCTTCAAGACCACGTTCGACTGGCCCTACCCTGGTCCGCCTGCCAGGCTTATCGCTTCCCTTGCAGTTAACGCCCCGGCCGGGTCGCCGGAACTCCCCGTCTCGGCAACCTTGTTTGTCGAAAGGATTTCTGGTGGATATGCAAAGTGGAACCTCACAGACCCGACCTCCACAATAGTCAGACCAGCTTTCGGAAGCCTCCTCAGCAAGGACCCGCTGATTACATACTATCGAACGGGCACAAACGCAACTTGGGTGCCGGGAGAGCCGGTAATCTATGACAGTAATGGTAACGGAAAGTACGATACGGGCGAAACTGCAATTGTTGGCAGCCTCCCCCAGAAGGGAGCCACACTCTCAACGGACCCGAACCTAAAATATATCGACACGTCAAAATCTGGAAATTGGACCGCGGTTGATTCCGTCGTGTACGACAGTAACGGCAGTGGATTTTTCGACGCGGCCGATACTCTAGTCGCTGGGCAATCGACAGGTAATAATAATCTTAGCTGGTCCTCCTACCCGTTCACAACCCCAGGATGGCAGTCGCCAAGATCGCTCGACTCGAACAGTGGAACCCTGCAACAGGTCGTCCAAAAACGAGGGTTGAACCCTGCACAACTGATCTTCGGATCCAAAGACCAGTACACTTTCGGCGTTCGCGTCACGATCAACAGCGCCCTCAGCTCCGCCACACCAGTCAACGTCTACTTGGACAATATGAACCTCAAGATCTACGGCACATCCTTCGGTCTACTTGGAACTGACTACCAAGGGGCCGATGTTTGGAGCCAGTTGATCTATGGAGCGAGAATATCTCTGATGGTAGGACTCCTGTCCGCTTTCATCGGCATACTTTTGGGATTGGTCGTTGGTCTGGTCGCAGGTTACCTTGGCAAAGTGGTTGATGAGGTCCTGATGAGATTCACAGATATGCTCTTGGTCATACCCGGACTTCCGCTGCTCATCGTGCTCGTGACGGTTCTAGGAGGCGCGTTCGGATCCGGCAGAACTCTTGCACTTATACTGGTCATTGGGTTCTTGGGTTGGATGGGTTTCGCAAGAGTCGTCAGGTCTCAAGTACTTTCGCTGAAAGAGAGACCGTTCGTCGAGGCGGCGAAGGCGGCTGGCGCTGGTTCAGGGCACATTACGATTCGACACATACTGCCGAACATAGTCGGGCTCATCTACGTCAACCTAGCATTGGCAGTCCCAGGCGCGATTTTAGCCGAAGCGGCACTCAGCTTCCTAGGACTGGGCGACGTTTCTGTGCTCTCATGGGGAAGAATGCTCAACCTTGTCGAGACAACTGGCTCACAGAAGATATGGTGGTGGGTCATCCCGCCAGGACTATCCATCGCCCTGGTTTCCGTCGCCTTCGTGATGATAGGCTTCTCACTCGACACACTCTTCAACCCCAGGCTAAGACAGAGAATATAGAGACGTCATGCCGAGCAACCAAGGGACACATTCAAAGAAAGGGCGCTTGCAACACTTAGAAAATCACGAGATAGGCAGTTTCCCCAAGGCAGACGGAACAATAGTTGACTCTACAACACGGAAGACATAGACAGACTCTAACTATCGTTAGCTTCATCCTTCTCGTCCTAGTCTTCACTACTATGGTTCATGCAGACTACAACATCAAAGTCACAGATAACACGGCACAGGTCAACATAAACGGAGACCTCCTGCAAGCTGTTCCTAATGTTTCGGCAAACAACACTGCCGAATCGTTCGACTCAATTCCGGTCTTCGCGTTCCACTTTGCTGGAGATAATTCCTCTCTCTTGTCCAACCACCTCGACGTTGCACTTAGGCAGCTCAGTCCAAGTGCTTCCGGGAAAGATGTGACCTTCGACTCTAGCTCAAACGGAACAAACTACCATTACAAACTCAGCTTCACTGTAGGTGGGGTTTTCGCCAAGCAGGGTGACCTCAACACGGTGGATCTCTCTTGGAGATCTTTTGTCATCGGTGATGACTTCAAGCAGAACAATATGAGCCTCAACGCGGTAGTGCCTTCTTATCTCCAGAAGGGCGTCGCTCTTTACGCAGCGCTTCCCGCTTCAAGCGGACCACCGAACGTTGTTACAAGACAATGGTACTGGAACAAACGGATCCTCCAGAGGGGGAATGTTGTCCCAACGATTCAAAACCTACTGATGCTCAACTATAGCAGCCTCGCCAAACCCTTGCAATCATGGGACGCAAACCCGACCAATCCAGGACACGGGGTTAGATATCAGACGACGACGGGATTCAATCTCACACAGATAGAAACGTTCAAAGAACCAGAAGGTAACACCAATATCGCCAAAGACATCATCTACACGATAACGGCCACAGTGGATCTTCCTTGGAATTCCATAGTATCCAGCGATAACGTAATGATCGAGAGTGTGACCGCACTCTCCACTTTCCTGATGATCATTCTTGTCATCTCGACAGTCGCGACATTTGCAGTCACAGTCTTCCTCGAGCGTCATTTCAAACCGTCCCAGCGAGAGCAAAGGACAAGAAGGCTAAAGGGATAATCGGTTCTACGGAAGCAATCCAGAGTTCCGCGGGTTGAAAGGGCTTTCCAGCTATTGCCACGGGTATACCTGGCCCTACTGATTGAGCAACTCTTATATTACGAACCACAAAATTCTGTTCGGAAGCATTACAAATGGAAAACAAAATGCTAACAAGAGCAACAATACTATTAGCTACATTCCTCTTTGCGATTCCGCTAATCCCAGTAAACGCGACATCCCCCGCAAGCGTATCTTTCACTCCCTCGTCACCAAACGCTGACATTGGCGGCACTTTCGTAGCCAACGTCGTTATCTCAGGCGCCTCGAACCTCGTCGCCTACGATGTAAGCGTCAACTACAACCCGGACGTCTTAACTTCGACAGGCGCGTCGCTCACTGGAACTCTCTTCGACCCCGCAACCAACAACGTACTGGTTGCACGTTCAGAGAACTTTCCATCGGTCGGCCTAGTGAGGTACGCCGTGGTCATCATCGGCGGCGCTAGTGTCAACCCGAGCGCAAGTGGCTCTTCATTGCTAAACATCAACTTCAATGTCAACGACCCATCCACGACCGCAGCTACTGCGTCGGAGTATCCATCATCCGTCAGCGTCACCTCGCAAATCGTTGTCCTAGACAACGGAAATGCTGTCACCATTCCTAGTACCAACACCGGGGCCACGTACATGCCACCTGCCAACATCGGCTTGAGAAACGTTGGCTGCCGTGCAGTTAACGGCGGTTTCAACATATTGTCAAAAGGCTTCAACGACGGAATCTTCTGCAGAGTCTCCAACACTGGCACCTCATCGATCACAGCAGTAGGCACGTTCTCTTGGCACAGCGTCGGTGGAGTGACTGGATCAACCAGTTCTGCACCTGGAGCGCTCTCTGCCGGACAAGCAGGCCAATTGGACGCAGTACTCACCGTGGCTAACGCAAACGACATCTACATAGTGACCGGAACAGCGGCACGAGCCATTGCATTACGCGACGGTTCATTCCTGACAATCCCGGGACAATCCAGTACATTCAAAATCGTCGTAAACACGGGCTTTTAGACCAGCCACACGAGCCTCAAATCCCCCCTCCTTCTCTTTTGTTAACTTACGTTACGATATGTTACGAGTCTCCATGCTCCCGCACAAAAAAACCGGATGAAGCAGATAATCAAATTACCAATCGCCTTCCTACTTTCATTGACAGCCCGCGTCAATCTGCCTATATCCAAAAACTTACGCAGCAATCGCAGAGTGACAAAAATCCGACAAAGCTTTTAACCATCGTACCGCACGTTCCCTCGAAGAGGTTACTGGATGCTATATCGAAAGCTGAAGTCCACTTTTCTGATTCTTCTCACATTCCTCGGGACGGCCCTCGTCCTAACCGGATTTGTTACTAACACTCCACCCCTTGTCCCTGATGCATATGCTGCCCCTCCGAGCAATTATGGAATTCTTGGTCTGTGGAACGAAGGGTCCAAAACAAATGCGCTTGTTGGTACAGCTATAGCCCAAGGCACACAAGTTACGTTCGATGTCAACGTAACAGATGCAGGGACTTTGAAAGGATTCGACATCAACTTCACGTTCACGTCAAGCCAGATAGCTTATGCCGGCTCCGCATTCGGTACGGTTTCGAATACCGCTCTTGTATCTTGCCCCGCATCGGCCGGATGCCTCTTGGACGGTCTGAGTGTGCTCAGGAACACTAATGTTACCGGGACCGGCGGAAACTCTTACCGTCTGAGCCTGGTTGACCAAGACTCTGCACACCCCACGATAAGTGGAACTGGAATATTGTTCAGGGTGAGGTTCAGGACAGTACTTGCTACCAGCGTCTCTGGTATACATATCACATCCTCCTCAACCTTACAGAACCCTGCGAGCGTACCTTACACTCCCATAGACGGGTATATCGACTCGAACGCAGCAGCTACGGCCAACTACAATATAGCAGTAAGCGTCGCAACCACCACTCTTGTTCGACCTGTCTCGCGATTCCAGACCAACAGTACTAGCCCTGCGCTGACCGTCACATTATCGGCATCCGGCACATTTCCATCGAGCGTCGTTTTGAAAGCCTGGAGCCTCCCACTAATCGGTTCAAGCGCGGTGTTCACTCCTTCGTCGCTAACTGCCGCTGGCTCCTCATCCCTGACAGTTACCATTCACGGTGGGCCCCAAGGAGGATCCACGACAACTCCGCCAGGCACATACATCCTAGCCCTAGAAGGTAACAGCACAGTGTCGGGCAATATACTGATCAAGGTTGCCTGGCTCAAACTTATTGTCAAAGCACCCGCTGCGCCGGTCTACAATATTTCGGCCAGCAGGACCTCTTTCAACCAGGAGGCCGGTAACTGGACTACCGTCACAATCTCGTCAAGTCTTCTGAGCGGTGCCAACGATTCCCTCAGTGTCAGTAGTGATTGCGGAACCGTGCTATCCGGGGGCACATGTACTTTCAGCCCACCTGCCGGAGTCTATCCATGCGCCCTGAGTGGTTGTACTTATCCAACCGCAGCTTTCACAACCTTGATGAACGTCTCGAGCTTGACCAGCACTACGTTGGGTGTAAAGTATATTCACGTGCTAATTACCACGACTGGTACCTACTCGCAATCCGCTGTAACAATGCCGAGTGAAACGGTCATTGCAGGCTCGCTACAAGTCGACTTTCCACTCGTAAATGACGCGAAGCTCAAGTATGTGGATTTGAACGCGAATAATCACTGGGACGTGGGAGAACCTGTTGTATACGATGGTGACAATAGTGCCACATTCAACGCTGCCACTCAAGCGTTGAAGACTGATACAAAGATCAAGTTCGTCGATGGCAACGCCAACGGTCATTGGGACCTAGGAGAAAGCGTTGTGTACGACAACAACAATGACAACAAGTTCAACACCGGGAAGTTCAATAATGATACCCTATTCTATGGAACCAGGCCCCTGAACAATACTGCCTTGGCCGTGGACACTCATCTCAAGTTCTTTGGTCTGGGAGTAGCATGGGCAAGCCTGAACTCGGTTGTTTATGATGCAAACGCGAACAACCTATTCGACACAGGAGACACCAACCTTTACGGTAACACGTTAGACATTATCGTCTCCGGTTCTCCAGCCAATCTCGCCGCTTTGAAAACCGACCCTCTGATCAGATTCTACGATCCCACAAGACTCGGTTACTGGCTCAACAGCTCCACCGCTTACGACGCGAACAACAACAGCCTCTACGATGTTGGGCTCACAATCACTGTGACGTTGAACAAGACCCACGACGGACAAGTCAGCACCGTGGTAGAGGGCAACAGGGGCTTCGCCTACAATGGAGTATCTCTGACAGGGGCCGCACAGTTGAGAGTCAACGTCACGGTCACCAATGGAGGCACGGTTTCGGATACTTACACCGTCAACGCCACAGCCAGGACCGTGCTGAAGAATGATGGGAAGATCAAGTTCAGAGACGCCAACGGCAACGGCATATGGGACCCCGGCGAGATGTTATTCTACGACAATGATAATTCCGGCACCTACTCAGCCGGTGACACAGTCATCGGATCGGGTACTCCTCCAGCCCTCGGCACTCTTATTTCACTTGACTTCAACCTAGTCTTCGTGGACTCGAACTACAAGGGAGTCTGGGCTTGCTCGACACTCTCAGGGGTCAACTGCACAGCAGGCGACGCAGTCGTGTATAATCCAGACGGAGACGGACTGTACGACACAGCTGATGTTGTCGCGTTCGGTACAACTCCATCGCCAGGCATACTCGTCGCCCAGACAACAGTGACGCTAGCCCCAGCAGCACAACAGGTGGTAAGCCTAGCTTGGGATCCTGGCAGCCTGCCGAGAGGGTACTACACAATCTTCGGAGCCGCCGCCCCGGTCGTTGGAGAGTTCGTCATTACCAACAATGTCGGATCCTACCCAATCAACTTCCTGCAAAAGTTCAAGGGCGACGTCAGCGGAGACTGCAAAGTCGACATTATCGATCTATCAACTGTCGGAGCAGCCTTCGGCTCAAGCATCGGCGGCGCAGCATACAAGGCAAATGCGGATCTCAACAATGACAATACCATCAACATCATCGACCTCGTCCTAGTCGCGGGAAGCTTCGGGCAAAGCTGCTAAAAAGCCGTAAACAATAAACCCCTCCCAATCGGCATGACTGGATTCAAGCCGAGGAAGGGGAATCTACTCTTTTAGGCCACACCGCTTTCCTCTGATGATCTGAGGCGACTGCGTCAAGTGCAATAAGCTCCGACTTTTGTCGGGAACCTAATCCGTACTCTATCTCCAAATTCTAGAGAAGTTCGGGAACAAAGTTATTTCCAGCGAAAGTTGAAGCAAGACGAAGGGTTATGACAGTTTGATTCCGAGCATGATTACGAACACGACATAAAAAGCTACGACTACGAGGCCGCAACCCACCAATTGGCCGAGAAGTTTTCGGCCCCAGCTTGTCTCCACGAACTGCATCGAACTTCCCAACCTATGCTTCACGTATAGGCTAAACACGCCGATGACAGCCGTAAACGACGCCAGGAAACCAGGCCAACGATAAACTACACCCATAACGACGACGAACGGAGCCGCGAAAAACGTAGCCACAACGAAGAAGGTTGAGACCAAACCACCCACCGAATCCGCCCCATTTCTCAAGCGTATCATCACGAGCCTGAAACCGGTGAGCGGACGGGTTGACTCCTGAGCTTCGATGACACGCTTGAACCTATCTACTTGGTACAGACGCGGCTTTTTCTCCGGTGCTCCATTCCCGTCTACCAAAGGCCGATTGACCATCGGGAGAATAGTCGCCTCGATAATTTATTGTTATGGAAAAATGCGCTACGTGATAAGGCACAGTCCAAAAAGTCATTCCAAGGCATACGGTCTCTATCCCAGTGTGGCTGCATCCTGCCAAAGATTACATCCGTCGCAGATAGGCTTAAGAAGTCATGAATCGAAAACTCGATTCTTGCAAGCGTTTCTTCATTGAGAGTTCTCCCAGTCGTCCTCATAATTGCATTAATGGTAACGTCTGTTCTCGTACGTGTTCCATCGTCCGCCTTAGCCGTGTCTAGTGGCGGTGTCGACTCTCCGTCCAATCTCTGGTCTCCATATGGTCCAATTTCGTCGAGCATTCAGCTCACTTACTATTCTGGCGAGACCACCGAATTTCAAGACTTCGAGCTTGGTAAGCTTGACCTTACCGATTGGCCCGTTTCAACTGCCAGTTTCAGCACTTACGATTCCAGCTCCGACTTCGTCCTAAGCCCGGGAGAGGGACAATTTGGGATGTTCGGGATTGATTTCAACTATGGGTCGAGCACATGGGCGGCCTGGGGATGTGACTGGCAGCATGGCAACAGTGGATGCGGAATTGAGATGCGCGAGGCCTTCGCTCATCTGATTGACAGAACGAGCTTTGTGAACAGCGGCCCATTGCAAGGAGCCGGACAAGCACTCGCAGACCCATCTCCACCCGCCAAGAGCCCTTCCGCCAGCCTGATCTCATCTCAGATCTCATGGGAAACATTGGCTGGACAAACGATCGAGGGCCTAGTCCATCCTGCCGACACGAGCGCGTTCAACATTGCTCCAAGCATTTCAGGGTTCGCTGCGCCGGGTTCGCCTGATTTTTGTGCTGCTAGGGACCATCTGATCGCGGCGAATATTGGTCTTCACGACCTCAATAAGGACTGCGTGATCGACAGCAACAGTCCAGGCTTGGCGAACATTATAGCTCATCCGATAAGGTTCATGATAAGGAGCGACGATCCGACTAGGAGGGCGATGGGACTTGGAATATCGAACGCGATTAACCAGGTGTTGGGAGTCAACGCGGTCGTCCCGACCCTCGGCAGCATCGCCCAGCTTCGACCCGTCGTATTCGTATCTCTCCCCGAGGGTCCCACTGATGATTGGGATATGTACACGTCCGGCTGGAACCTAGGAGGTCCGTTCCCCGACCATTTACGCCCACTCTATGGTAGCAGCTTCGCATCCGACCAATGTGGAGGTGTCCAGAATGGCGAGACAGCCAACTACGGCTTCCTCTGCATTCCATCCTTCGACACTTACGCGAACGCCGCGGCTCAAACTGCTGACGTGCCAACATTCCAGACCCAGACACTTGCCGCCTTCAACCAGTTAGGAACCCACGCAGGAAGTATACCCGTTTATTCGAGGGGAATCCGGACAGCGGCATTACGCACCCTTGCAGGGATTGTCGACCAAAGGGGACAGGGATTCTCGAACACGTGGACACTATTGTACGCGCACAACAATACTGGTTATGCACCCTCGAACCCACTCTTCAAGTTCGGCGGTGGGCTTAACACAATCCGATGGGGACAACGGCAGGGAACGACATCGCTGAATCCATTCAAGGCGGAAACCCTTTGGGAGTTCAATCTGATCGGTGAAGTGTACGATACACTCTTCGCCGGAAGCCCCGTCCAACCAGCCAATGTTATGTGCTGGATGTGCGACAATTATTTGACATCAATAGACGCCCAGGGGAACACTCACTTTTTGGTCGAGCTCCGCCAGAACCTACGGTGGCAAGACGGTGCGACGGTCAATGCATCCGACGTCAAGTTTACACTGCTCAACATGCGCGATGTCCCGGCCGCCAATCTAGTGGGGAACGTACAGATGGTATTGGGAGTCACCATCCTCGGTCCCTACCTATTCGACATCAAAATGCAAGGACAGAGTATATCCCACATAATCAACCTCGCAGGAGTCCCGATAATCCCGAGACACATTTGGGAACTCCCCGGAGACAAGACCTACGGAGACGTCGGGAAGGCGGATCCTGCCAAGACTTCGTCGTCCTATGACATGATGGCCTCGGGCACGTTCATAGGAAGCGGTCCATACATGTGCCGTTCAGTCTTCCAATCTGACCTTGGGAAAGTCGGGACTGGATGCGCTAGCAACGGCGACGGCAGCAGGGCAGGGCAGGCATTGGGCCCACATGCAAACGTGTTCCTCCAAAGCTTCGACCTCACCAATCAAGCAGGCAACACCGATCCTTTCCTGCAATACATGCGCAGCTATAATCCATCATGGGGAACAGGCTCAGGGACTGCAGCGCAATCGGGACAGTTCCAAGAGTTCAGCTGGGCAGACAGGTACGATAACGGCACTGTTACGATTAGGGATATCGCAAGTGTCGCCTCTTGCTACGGTAAAACCAGCACGACAGGATGCGTGGATTATGCCCGGTGGATAAGGCCAGCTTTACATCCCAGCACGCCAACGACTATCAGTTCAGAGGTTACCATAGTCGTCTCGCACCTGGATGATACTTGGATCTACCCATTCTCGTGGAGTGGCATCCAGTCGAACCAGCCTGGGCAGACGCTGGAGAACCTGATTCCCTTTGTCCCCTAACTCATGGTCCGTTGATTGACCCCCATATCAAAATGGACAAAACGGACGTCCGTTCTCTCTAGGGGAGACTAACGGAAAGTTTCATGAGACCTTATTCGGATTGTTCATCCTTCAAGCAGGGCTAATCCTGTCCGCATCTAGTCTATCCAGTGAAGCAATTAGTATTGAAATACGCCGTATGATATGGTTATCGCGTAAGGATTGCTCGTCGTATTTGCATCCCTCGGCAGCACATAATTATCATAGTCGGTACTAGTGAAATTGTAGTTGCCGTGGTAAACGCGCATGAGGAGGTGATGCGTACTATCCGTCTTGAACGTGAACAATTGGTTCTGATTGAATATTCCAAATTGATCACCGTATGTGTTGCCCCAAACGATGAAGAGGTCTCCAAGTGTGAAGGTTCTGTTCTGATCCGGCTCAACGTGTATTGCGCCCCTGTTGCTGAAAGTGTACAATGGTCTGACACATGCACCGCCACTAGTGATTCCGATACCTCCAGGTACTGTCACGTTGGCCCCGTTTATCTGGATGAAAAGTTGGAAGACCTCTCGGTATGCCCATGGACCCTTCAATGGTATGCAGCGGGACAAATAGGATGGAAGGGGAGTGGGTTGGGGTCTCGACAGGGCAACTGCGGTCAAGACGACAATGATGATAATCATTGCGACAATTATTGTCCGATTGAATATCTTCTGCCTTCTCCGCCTCCGTTCGATTGATGACTGCCTCTTCTGCTGCTTTTGCATTGTCCGCTGCCTGCTCGCGAATAATCTAGCTTCGAGTAACGGGCATATTAATCACTCCTCGGCAGCACACTTGAACCTAGTGTACACATCCAAATTGAAGACGATGTCTTCAAAAAACATTCATGACTCCATCCACAGGTGACACGTCGACCCACTCTTGTTCAGCCGGCAAAATTCCATATGACCACAAAACTGCTCAGGTCGGGTGACAAGGCCGATGTCAGGGCTTTGATCGTAAAGCTTCTGTCTAGCATTGTGATCCGGTCCACTCTGGATCCAAAGGATCCAATGGGCCCCGTGACGCCCCCGACAGTTGCGTAGCACGTGCCAGTACGTCCTGTAAGGTCTTGTCCAAACTTGACGGTTCCAAAGTTGGCAAGTTGGAGGATTCCAGTCTTGCTGCTCGGTGCCTCCGCGATCCATTCAGCAGAGGAAAGTTGGGCGTTCTTGACTATGCCCATCTTGCTGAAGGATTTGCCAGTAGTGACATTTGTGATCGTCAGGTTGAACTTGCCAGAAGCATACTTGACCTCTGCCGAGATAGTGTCTCCAGGGTTCACCTTGACCTGATGAACCAGCTGGGCATATTTTGGATAGAACTCGTACCAGGCAAAGTATGTCGCCGCTCCATTAACGCATGATGATTCGGTTCCTATCTGTTCCACAGTTGGCGACCTGAAGCCGTCTATGCCCACCCAGAAGGAAGAGTGTTGCTCAGTAGCTCCGCACGGACCTACTATGGAGGGGACAATCCAGGACCCTTTCACATCAGTCACGTTCATCCCCGATCGTGCCGCGATTGCGTACCCACTCCAGTTGCTGCTCGCTGTGTCTCCTATCCCAGGGTCTACAATCACGACTGCGTTGAGTCGTCCTGGGAGGTTGTCGTCCGAGTCCCAAACGATCAGTGTGACTGTGAAATTTCCGGCGGCCGGAAACATGATGGAATTGACGAAGGTATGGTTCTGGTTCGCACCCAACAATTGAACGGTGCCGTCGCCGAATATCCAGAGGTACTTGCTGATCGTGCCAATGTTGTCTGGATCATAACTTTTCCCACCCGAGAAACTGACGACTTCGCCTTTGGTAGGAAATCCTGGGGTGAAGTCGAAAGAGGCAATGGGAGGAATGCCTGGAACGTTCTGGAACCTGGCATCGACTGGCAGATAGGGAATGTCTGAGAACGTCGGTGCTGCGCTGACGATACTGGTTACTGTCGTCCCGCTTGAGCTGGTGCGAACAATATCGATGAAGCTGGTTCCCGTGCCCGTTACTCTGAAAGTGAGTGTGAAAAGAGTGCCTGTCCCAGTCGCGAAGCAACCTCCCAACATCACTGCTGCGAATCTTATGCGACCCGCTGGAAAATCGATCTGATTCCTAGCAACCAAGACAGAACAGCCAGCTGGCGGGTTGTTCGGGTCGAATAGTCCTCCTGAGAGTTCCGAACCACTCCGTACTGCTTGGAGAATGTTCGGGCCCCCTGTAATGTTATAGTTCAGGGTCACGTCGAACCCAGATATCTGTCCGGGAGCGGTAACGTTCACCCCTACCGAGAATTGGGACCCCGGCGAGAAAAGCGTAGTGCTGGTTATGTTGGAACTGTGAAGAATTGGATTCCATACCTCCAGTATGGCTGGAGGGCTGCTGCCGGTACTGTTCAACAGGGCCGACTGGTGAGGTAAGTCGGTGACAAGAATCCAACCGTGAGCCAGGCTAACTAGAACTATGAGAACTGTGAGGATGCTGGCTAGAGCGGTCGACTTCAAGCAAGCAACTCATTGACCACTCAACCGCTATTATTGCTTGCCCTTTTACAATAGCAAAGATAGGAAGACTTCCTTGAAATGAGCGTTTCTATTGAAAAGACCTCTCAACCCTTCCCTTTTGCAAAGCGCATACCGCTAAACAAATTACCGATGAATTGCAAAGAAACTAGGATCGGGTCTAGCCCACCACTCTATGCAGGTTCTGCTTGTGAACAACAGTTGTCGGATTCCGATATGACCGCTCAAAATAGTCCAGTCGGGCGTAGATGGTGCGGGGGGTGGGATTCGAACCCACGAACCCCTACGGGACAGGGTCCTAAGCCCTGCGCGTTCAAGCGATGCGACCCGTCTTCTTGCTCTTTGACCTGGCTTGGCAACCCCCGCAACTCGAGACCAGCCAGCGGCTTCATACAGGTCGCAAAGTGCCTGGGATAAAACAGTGAGTAGAAGCTCTCCCCTTCCTCGTCAGGAGCGACTAACTGGAGGGTTTCGAGTTTTCCCAGAGATATTCGAAATAGTTCTTTCCGAACTTCACAAGACCAATGTGATCCGAGGAGATCGCAAGAGTCAATCCTTTCTCTGGTTCCTCGCCAAGGAGGAGTATTATTTGGTCATTATCCGATATTATCCCACCGCCGAACATTTGTTCGCGAACTCTCACGTCCGCAATGCTTCTCAATCTTTTGAGAGCGTCTCTGCTAGCCGCTGAGGTGACCAGTATCGAGACCTTTACCCCTCTGTCTCGCATTACTGACAATAATGGAGCGGCCAGGGTTACGATAGCCTCCGGGACGAGAGGCACGGCAACGAGCAGTTCTCTCTTGGTCCGGTCCAGGGTTTCTTTGATCTTGTCCAGAATATTGTTTTGGCCTCTTACGATCCAGATATCGGGCTTCTCTTTCACGTCCTTTTTCTCGTAGAGGGGTTGAAGCTCGCCTAACGCTTCGTCTAGACTTAGCTTCAGATTGTTCTCGATCCGAATTTTAGATGACTCAAGAGCCATCGTGGGCGCCTTTGGATAATATTTACTTGGTCTTCCTTGTTCCGTCTCGACCCAGCCCTTCCGTTCGAGGTTTCCGATTATCTCGTAAATCTTCGAGTATGGAACTCCTGCGTGAGTACTCAACTCACTAGCTGGCATGGGACCGGCCTCGACCAATGCAACATATGTTTTCACCTCATAGTCAGTGAGGCCGAAATCCTTCAAAGCCCTTCTCGTCTTATCGCTCACAGACACTATTCCGAGACTCCAGAGAGTTTACTTAGTTAGAGGTAATCAACAGAACCAGCAATCAAACGAGACCTATTCCATCTAGGGAGAGGGGGATTGGAAAATGGCTACTTATGGATTGGCTCCCAAACTGCATTCAGAAAGGGTGTAAATACCGAGTACCGGAACTCTAGTGCATCGTAGAGACTGACCAACAGATGCTTGACAAAGCCGCCATACTAGAGCAGCTAAGAGGAGTGCTGGACCCCGAGATAGGGATCAGCATTGTAGACTTGAACATGGTCAGAGACATTGGCATCAATGAAGACGGGATAGTACAGGTAAAAATTGCTCTGACAGTGCAGCATTGCCCTATGGCGAAGACTCTGCAGGCTGATGTGGAGAAGGCCGTTGGAAAGCTCGACGGTGTAAAGTCTGTCAATGTTGAAACAACGGCGATGTCTAAGAAAGAGCTTGAAGAGCTTAGAGTGAAACTTACAGCAAGAGGAACCAACTCTCAAATCTCTCAATCGGGACAGAACACATCCACCGCTGGTCCCGGAATCAACAAGCTCGGGAAACGTGGCATCCGAAACATCATTGCGATAGTTTCCGGAAAGGGTGGAGTTGGAAAATCATTCGTTACAAGTATGTTGGCCACGGAGCTTAGAAGGAAAGGCTACGAGGTAGGCGTGTTAGATGCTGATCTGACCGGGCCAAGTATAGCGAAGGTCTTCGGACTAAGCGGAAAACCGTACAAAGCACCGAATGGATTGATCGTTCCCGCCAAATCGAAAACTGGAATCAAAGTGATGTCGATCAACCTTGTCCTCGATGATCCAACGATGCCGGTAATCTGGCGTGGTCCGATAGTCAACAGTGTCATCAGACAATTGTATTGGGATGTCGACTGGGGAGACGTTCACTATCTGCTCGTCGATTTGCCACCGGGTACTTCGGACAGTCCTCTGACGGTTTTCCAGTCGCTGCCGGTGGATGGTGTCATAGTGGTCTCTTCGCCTCAGGATCTTGCGGCTATGATAGTCGCGAAGGCGGTGAATATGGCCAAGAAGATGGAGGCGCCGATAATGGGTTTGGTCGAGAATATGAGCTACTTCCAATGCCCAGGCTGTGGAGAGAAAGTGGAGATCTTTGGCCAGTCAAACGGATCAGGACTTGCCGCCCAATTGGATATTCCCTATCTCGGCGGGGTACCTCTGGACCCTGAGATCGCACGGCTATCCGACCAAGGCCGGATAGAAGAATACTCTAGCCCCGTCTTTGAAAACATCACGGCAGAGTTGAGGCAAAAAGCTGTCCGACAAGTGGAACAGTTGACTCAAGGTCTTCCTATAGCATGGACTGTAGAGCCACAACACAAATAGCAAGGTAACGCCCGCACTATGGTCTGCAGTTCACCTAGGTGCTTCCAGCAGAAGCCTTGAAAAGCCCGGAGCACACTATGTAGGTCAGTAGAGTCGAGTTCGAGGGTCGATCATATGGTATTATCCAAGAAAACGAAAAAGGCTGAGAAGAAACCCGCCGGGAGGAAGACTCTCAAGAAGATGACGAAGAGTTATGCGGAGGTTAAGAAGCAGGCTCCAAAACCGGTTCTCCCTGCCAAAAGTGTGCCACTGCCTCCTAAGCTACTGATCCAGGCTGCATCTCAGGTGAAGGAGGCTATTCGAAGGGAAGGAACTGGGTTCAAGGTGACTGTCGACCGTATCGAGGGAGAGACCATAATCGGCGACCTAATAGTTGTCTTCCCATGGACTCGAGAAACCTTGTTCAAACATGGGCTGAACCTGGACGTAGACGAGGCCGGGGACATTTACATGAGCCTAGGGGCCTTCGCTGCCATTCATGGATTGAAGATTGAGTCGCTGGTTCGTGAGCTTGTAGAGGTCTCGCGTCAGCCTCCGCCTCCGAAGCCGCAGCCAACTCCACCGGTTGGACAACTGGCACACGCCCCAGTGCCAGCGCCCGCGGTCTAGTTGTAATGAGCAACTGACAAGTTCTATAACGGGCTCCTGACTGGAACGGCTCTCCACAGGAGAATGGACCTTGCGTTGGACGCCCGGGCCAGCATAATCATCAGCGGCATGGTTCAAGGCGTCTTCTTCAGGAGAGAGATCGTGGACGTGGCTCGTAGGCTCGGCCTTACAGGCTGGACTAGGAATCGACCTGATGGACGAGTTGAGATCTTGGCCGAGGGAGAAAAGGAGAAGCTAGTTGAGTTGATCAAGTTTAGTCATACAGGACCTCCTCTAGCGAGAGTGAAGAATGTGGAGGTTCAATGGTCGGAGTATCAGGGCGAATTCAGAAACTTCAGAATAACTCGCTAAGTGCGGCCTGTAATCTGATATGCTTGCCTGCTTAATCATAAAATCCTCCTCAATCAACACACCATCGAACAATGATCAGCCATACTGCGTCCGATCGACGGGTTGGTGCAAAATTAATAACTCGGATCTCTCGCCTTAGACAGTCCATCAAATGAACTATCGCAGGTTAGGAAGCTCTGGTCTCAAGCTAAGCGAACTCTCCCTAGGCGCATGGGTAACCTACGGAGGCCAGGTGGGGGAGGAGGTTGCGGTGAAGTGTATGTCGAGAGCATACGACGCGGGTGTGAATTTCTTCGACAATGCTGAAGCATACGCGGATGGAAACGCGGAGAGAGTGATGGGGAATGTGATTAAGAAGCTGGGATGGCGTCGAGAGAGCATCGTCGTTTCCAGCAAGGTCTTCTGGGGCGGCGAGGGACCTAATGACAAGGGGCTTTCCCACAAACACGTTTTCGAAGGCTGTCGTAACTCGTTGAAACGATTACAGGTTGATTACCTCGATTTATTCTTCTGCCACCGTCCAGATCCGAACACACCGATCGAGGAAACGGTCAGAGCGATGGACGATCTGATCCATGATGGCAAGATACTCTACTGGGGCACTTCAGAATGGAGCGCCGCCGATATTATGCGCGCTCACGGTCTCGCTCGGGAGCACGGATTGACGCCTCCTCAGATGGAGCAGCCACAGTATAACATGCTTCATCGTGACAGAGTGGAGAAGGAATACTTGCCTTTGTATCGTGAGATCGGTTTGGGAACAACAATCTGGAGTCCACTAGCCTCGGGACTCTTGAGTGGCAAGTACAACAAAGGGGTGCCACCCGGGTCGCGAGCAACTCTGGAGGGATACGAATGGTTGAAGGAGAATGTTGTTACGCCCCAGAATATTGCGAAGGCAAAGCAGCTTGAGCCTTTGACCAAAGAGCTGGGCTGCACGATGGCTCAGTTGGCTTTGGCTTGGTGCTTGAAGAATCCAAATGTGAGTACTGTTATCACTGGGGCAAGTCGTCCGGAACAGGTCAACGAGAACATGAAGGCAGCGGAGGTTGCGGGGAAAATCGACTCAAGTCTCTTGGAAAAAATTGACAGTATTCTTGGCAACAGGCCCAGACCGGATCGAGATTAGAAACCCAGAACATCCACCGCCTATTATCGAGTTGAACCTTACCCTTTCTTCGCAAAACCGTCGAAACATCGGTCCAAATGGAGAAGACCCCGCTGTTCTCTTTAGAATTTTTGCGCTGCGATCCACACTCAAGGGTAAAATCGCTCATTTCATGCCCTGATCGTCATTCGGAACATGCTTTTTCTGGCCCCCGATGTCTCCCTCGTGAATTTCCGCTATGTTTAAATGAATAAACCTGTTTCCGCAAAATGCTTTTCCCAGCATAATGAACGAATTTCGCATGATCTCATCCATTTTGAGGCGCTTAAGAAAATAAAGTTGTAAAAAGGGGGGGTAGATTGTGAGGTTTCAAGACGTGAAAGAGACTTTCCGAATACTTACAGCCCCATCCCCACCTCGTCTAGCTTTGCGAATTCGAAACCGATACTCTGCTCGCCAAGATTGGAGGTACTAGTTGGGACCCCTACAGCGAGAGCTCAATCTAATTCATTGATTCTCTTCATCGTCCGTTAGGAAAAGCACGTTATTTTAGGTAAAATTCAGAAATTTTTCAGAGAGAGGTTCAGCATCTTCGACAAAGAAATCTGCTCCTTGCTCCATTATTTCCGGGTCGGTCGAAACCCTTCTAAAGGGTCTGTTCAAACTGTGGACTCCACGCTCCGGTGGTGTAGCCCGGTTTAGCATAACGGCCTTTCGGGTCCTGTCGGAGGACTAGGACAGCCGTTGATCGCGGGTTCGAATCCCGCCCGGAGCATTCTCTATTCTCGCATTAAGAAAGGATCTCTCACACCCGTCCTACAGGCCAGTATCTCGATGCAGGACTAGTGCCGCACTAGATCTGTTCCGGGAAGCCTCGGGCGTCCACCGACCCTCCCCAAGATGCTCCTTCTCCACCCAAAGGATACACGTGGCATCTTCAACTTGATTCCAACGCCGTCTATAATGTCAAACTGGACTAGTTTCGGAATGATCTGCCTTCTGTCCATCTTCCGGACCAACAGATATCTGTGTAAGCTGTGATGTTCTTCCACCATCCTCAACTCGATGACACCGTCGAAAAGACTCTCTGCCTTGTGGAATTGTTCTGAGGACAATGCACCCGTAGTCAACGTCGCTACCATCCGGCCACCATTCTTCTTCACCTTCGCAGCAATGCTTTGAATGAAACCGATCGCATGCTTGTTCTCTGTCTCCGAGAAGATTGGCATCAGCGAGTCAACGAGTATAGTAACATTGTAATTGCCAAGCCGCTCCATAACGGTAGTCAAGTGTATGCTGACATTGGTCAAGTCAAACGGGTGAGGCACCACTCCCTCGGTTATCCCAGCGGTGGCAGAGTAGCAATCAACCACGTCTAGCTTGTTGATCAACCTGTACGCTCTTGGGTCCCATCCAAATTGCGTCATCCGTTCAAGGATCCCACTGGGGAACGAGTCGTACGTCACAATCACGCATGGCCGAGATTTCCTCAACTCATCATACAAGATCTGTTGAGCCAGCGTGGTCTTTCCACTGCCGGGATCACCAGCGATGAGGATGGACGAGGAATCGGGCAAACTTCCACCCAGGAGTTCGTAGAAACCCCTGAAGTACCGACGATCCTCGTCGGACTGTGCCTTTGGCTTATCCGTCAAATCTAATAGGTCCTTTTCCAGGCCTGACCGACTATCTCTTAGGTCAGAAGGAATAGGTGCTCTCCGCGGGCTATGAATAGGGTGTGTTACCCCGAGCTGATCAAACGGGTATGGAGTGCCAACTCGTACCTTCCGGGACACATCACTAATCCTATAAGACGATAATAGTTCCCAAGAAGGATGAGAGAGCCAAAAAATGGGTAAGGCTAGACAAGTAAGAAAGCCGAAGAAAAAGGAAGAGAAGAAGTAACAGGTCGTCCGCGCAAGGATTTGCGTCGACGCGCCCCTAGGCAGTGAGACGTTGACCTTTGCACTATCAGACGTGGTATCAGCGTCCTTAATGACCGCTGGGACCCGCCCTTCTTTCGAGTCTTCAACTGGATCGGTTTGGAACGTTGAGAGATCGGAATAAGCAATCGGGTCTCGAGCTTGCCAAGATTCTAGCGGTTCTCGGCGGCCTCGTCACTCTATTCTCCGGGATTCTTGCAATCATTTCACCCTTCAATTCGAGAGCACGACTTTCGGATCTCGATCTGATCGTCAACGTGGCCACCTATGGATTCTTGGTAATAGCCCTCGGCTTAATCGCAATTCTTGGTTCCAAACATGTCTCCAGCCTTGCCTGGGGTGTGTCCATTGTTGGGATTGGACTGTTGGCATACCGATTTGGGGCGAACTACCTTTACGACCTAGGTCCCATAATGATCGTTATCGCAGGAATAGTAGCGGTCGCCGTAAGACTCGCCTAGTCGAGTTGCTTTTATAGCATCTATCCTCCTAATGACTCCCTAGGCAATTCGATTTGACGATCCAGATTCAACAGTTAGGAATGCTGGTAAATGGGGAATGGAAAAAGTCCTCAGACGGAAAAACGACCAGTATTCTCGACCCTTCGAATAACCAACCGATAGCAGAAGTCGAACGAGGGAACAAGGACGACGCAAGGGCGGCTGTAGATGCTGCCAGACAGGCGCTCCAATCCGCTGATTGGAGAGAGATCGATCCCAGCAAAAGAGGGCGTATGCTGTACAAGATGGCAAATTTGGTGAGGGAGAACTCCGATGAACTGGCCAAGCTAGAAACCCTCAACGTTGGAAAACCCTTGCGAGAGTCAAAGGGAGACGTCGCCTGGGCCGCCCGCACCTTCGAATATTTCGCGGGACTAGCGGACAAGATAGAGGGTGAAACTATCCCGGTCCCACCGAAGCGCCTGAATTACACCCTTAGAGAACCTCTCGGAGTGACGGTTCACATTGTACCGTGGAACTATCCGGTCGCATTAGCATCTAGAAGCGTTGCACCCGCATTGGCAACAGGGAATAGCGTGATCATCAAACCCTCCGAACTAACTCCGCTCACCGCATTGAAGCTTGGCGAGCTGTTGCTCAGGGCGGGATTCCCGAAGGGCATAGTAAACGTCGTCCCTGGCCCAGGCTCGGAAGTGGGAATGGCACTATGTGCAGATCGGCAGGTCGATGGAATTGTGTTCACGGGGTCCGCAGAGACAGGTGTCCAGGTGATGGAGACGGCCGCGAAGAATGTCACGCCTGTATTATTGGAGCTCGGAGGCAAGAACCCACACATTGTGTTTCAAGACGCAGACGTTCCGAGAGCCATCAAAAGTGTGCAGGACGGAATCTTCACCAACGCTGGCCAAATGTGTTGGGCAGGTTCAAGGGCCTACATTCACGAGAGCATCTACGATAATTTCGTCAAGGAACTAGTCTCGAGAGCCAAGACCATGAAACTCGGACCAGGCATAGACGAGTCAACCAGCATGGGTCCACTAGTCTCCAAGAAACGGCAGGAGACAGTCCTAGGATACGTGAAGGACGGCATAGATGAGGGAGCAAGACTGCTTACCGGCAGTGAGAAGCCTCCGGCAGGTGGACTGGAGAGAGGAAACTACATACAACCCACAATATTCGACGATGTCACTCCAGAGATGAAACTAGGCAGTGACGAGATCTTCGGTCCGGTCTTGTCTGTCTCCAAGTTCTCAACTGTGGATGAAGCAGTCGCAATGGCCAACAACTCTCCCTACGGTCTTTACGGTGGAGTCTGGACAAGCAACGTGAAAACTGCACATGATGTTGCTTCACGGTTGCAAGTCGGAGTGGTAGCGGTGAACGAGTACCTTGTGACGTTCCCACAGACACCGTTTGGAGGGTACAAGGACAGTGGGATAGGCCACGAGAACGGGATCCGAAGCCTGCAGTATTACACGAGGACAAAGAATGTCTCAGTTAACCTCGCGTAGCCCAGCTAAAGCGTGACATGGCCACAGCATCAATATGGAATCTCGGGAACACTCCCGATATTTTTTCATGCTACAAGACTCGATATTCTTCTACAAGATCACTAGTTAGTGATTATTGTACATGCACCTGAAGAGCACTTCATGGGATGCTTCAGGGCGCAGTGCGGGATCTTGGTCGTCTCTTGTGGACAAGCCATTAGTAAGGCCAAGAAATATTAACGCGACTCCCCGCCCTGCCCATATCTATTTATCTCCGTACGAGTAAGAACATAGCTGACGCTTGCATGGCTGAGCAGAACACCCCTGACTATCCTCCAATGATGGAGCTCGAACGAGAGCTTACTCGCAAGGAACGACAGATCGAATACCTCCAGACCGAACTCCGGCGCTATCACAATCTAATGGAAGAACTCAAGCAAGGAATGCGCCCGATTGGAACCGTCGAAGATGTGAGAGGCGATACGGCTCTCGTCAAACTTTCAGGCGGGCAAGCATTCCAAGTAAGCATTCCTCCAGAGATGAAGGAGAAGGTTACAACCGAAGTCGACGCGGTCCTCTCACCAACGAAAGGGGTAATTGTGGATGTCATTGAGCGGCTGAAAGACCGCGCTATACTGGAATATCAGGTAGAAAAATCGCCTAAGATATTCTACGATGACATTGTCGGGCTTGACAAGGAACTCAACAGCCTCCGACAAGCGGTTGAATGGATACTTGACGCTCAAGTACGTCAGCGACGTGAAAAAATCATTCGTGACTCTCGAATGCTGGAAGAAGCCGGATCGATACTATTGTTCGGGCCCCCTGGAACTGGCAAGACATTCATGGCCAAAGCAGTTGCGGGTACAATAAGCAAGCGTGGGAAGAATACATGCTTCCTCAAGATCGAGAGCTACGAGATAGTGTCGAAGTGGCTTGGGGAATCAGCCAAGAATGTCAAGGAAGTCTTCAAGCTTGCCAGGGATTCGGCCCCGTCGATCCTCTTCATAGATGAGGCAGACGCGATAGGCCGGGCCAGAATGGAGGCTACGACTGACGCGGGACGAGACGTGCAAGGTATGTTGAATCAGATCCTTACGGAGCTGGGCGAGGGGTTTCACGTTAACAGGAACGTAGCCGTGATTTTTGCCACGAATTTCCCAAGCGTTATTGATCCTGCGCTTTTAGATCGTATCAAGAGAGTAATCTATGTGCCTCCTCCGCGGACCAAGGAAGCAGTGAAAAGTCTCGTAGATTCCTACGTCTCGAAGGTCGAGCTAGATCCTTCGATCACCGACTATGCAGGTGGCATCGCAAAGGAAGCATTCGATGAGATATGGAACATCATTCGCAACCGTCGACAAACTTACGAAGCGACAATGCCGGAACGAGGAATAAACGTGCGAGACCAGTATGTCATAACTCCTAGAGACGTGAAGAATCTGGTGCAAGAAGCGGCAAGTGAAGCGTCCTTTGTCGGAGAACCGTTCGTAACTCAAGACAGACTCGTCACTTTGTTCAAGAGCTTGTGTGCCGACGAGCGAAGCTCGCGACTGGTCAGCTAGACCATCCCAACCCAACCGGTCTTTAATACACCGTGAAATCCCAACTTTACATGGAAAATGGCCTCTAGGCTTAGGACTCCAAGCAAGTTTGAGATTCGAGAACCGAAGGAAACCATCGACCGACTAGCTCGGTTCATTCGGACTCAGGCAGAACTGGCAAGAGCGAAACAGCTTATTGTTGGAATGTCAGGCGGACTAGATTCTAGTGTTACCGCCTCTCTGTGTGCCATCGCCGTGGGAGGCAGTAAAGTGCTCGGGCTATCCATGCCTGAGAAGGAGACGGTCAAGTCGGAGAACATCGAAGACGGACAAAAAGTCGCCCGACAGTTCCGACTGAGATTTGAAGTCATTGACATAACGCCCTTTCAAGATGTTGCTAGGACAATGCTAAACCCTGATCCTTCGAATAGACGAATCGCTTGGGGAAACATTAAGGCCCGCCTCAGAGCAACGATCCTCTACTACAAAGCGAATGTATCTGATGGGCTTGTTATCGGGACAGGCGATAAGAGTGAAGTGATGCTAGGTTACTTCACGAAGTACGGAGACGGAGCATGCGATGTCCTCCCATTAGGGGATGTCTACAAGACATCGGTCAAAGACATTGCCAAGCACCTCAATCTTCCCCGTCGCGTTTACACAAAGACGCCTAGCCCAGAGTTGTGGCCTGGACAAACTGCCGAGAAGGAACTTGGATTTGGCTATGATACAATCGACCAGATTCTCTGGGGACTTGAGAGATGGCTCAGTCCCAAAGAGATAGCAAGTGAGCTATCTCTTCCAATATCGATGGTAACTCGCGTCAGAAATCGATGGCTAGCCAGCGAGCACAAGCGAAGAATGCCACTAACGCCAAAGCTTGGATTTCGGACTATCGGAATGGATCTTAGGCTCCCGTACCTCTCCAGCTAAGAAATAAAGGATGAGAGAAGCCTCTACTGACGCCTCGTTTCTTTTTCCTAGGTTAGTTCCTCGAATAGTGGCGTAATATCTCTATTGTAGATGTCTTGCTTAACGAACGGTGTCTCTTTCAGCGCGGGCATTCTTGTTGACAACTGATCCTCGAAGGTGAGAGTGTTGAGTTTGTAGAAGACTCCAACGGGTATCTTCTCGCCCCATTCGAACGATCTGACGAAGGCATCGATCTTTTTCTGGGTTACTTCATCATGTTTCGTCGAATCGGATACAACGCCGTTATACCCAGTCTCCTCCATCTTGTACAGTCTTGGCTGTTTCGACGGTAGATCGTCACCTGAGTACCATTCTTTCGTATTGATGTCGTTGTACGTAGGGCATGTTTGCAGTACATCGACAAAAGCGCTTCCTCGATGTTCTATCGCTTGTCTCAGGGTCTGCTTCAGATGCCTGACGTCGAGTGCATAACTTCTGGCGACGAAAGTGTACCCTGATGCTAAGGCCATTGCGATCGGGTTGATCCCTTCTACTATAGCTGGGGAGGGCATTGATTTTGTCTTCAACCCTTTAGGAAGGGTCGGGGAAGCCTGTCCCTTTGTCAGTCCGTAGACTTGGTTATCATACAATACGTAGGTGAAGTCAAGATTGCGTCTACCAGTATTGACAAAGTGTCCAGCCCCAATTCCCAAGCCATCTCCGTCTCCACCTACTGCAATAACTGTGAGTTCCGGATTGGCGAGCTTGGCTCCTGTAGCTATTGGCAGGGATCTCCCATGTAGTGTGTGAAAGCCGTAAGCGTTGATGAAGTGGGGTGTTTTGCCCGAGCATCCGATTCCTGAGAACACGGCAACCCGGTGTGGTTCCATCTGCATTTCGAGGAGTGTCATTTGTATGGCGTTGACGATGCCGAAGTCTCCGCAGCCTGGGCACCAGTCGTTGTGTACTTGGGTCCTGTAGGTCTTGAGCTCAAGCATGAGTGACCGTTACCTCCTTTATCCTATTCTTCAATATGTCTTTTACCCCTTCATAGACTTCGTTCTGTGAGAATGGTCTTCCGTCGAACTTGACTATCTTATTATCCATTGCAATGCCCGTCTTCTCTCGTATCAATCCAGCCATCTGGGCGGAGTAGTTGTTTTCGACCATGATCTTCTGACCAGCAGTCGAAAGTACTCTATCGACGAAGCTTGTTGGGAAGGGACTGGCGTACCGTATCTGGAGGAAGTTTGTCTCGATTCCATCCATTCGAAGGTCTTGCATCGCGTCTACGATGGCGCCCTTGGTTGAGCCCCATCCAACCAGTGTTATTGACGCATTGTTGGGACCGTGGAGAGTCGCTTTCTTCTGGTCGGGTATGACTTCGCCAGCGAGCTCGACTTTTCGGAACCTTTTTCGCATCATCTTGATCCTAACCTCTGACGCTTCCGTGATGTGTCCTTGCTCGTCATGTTCGTCTCCGGTTGTCCAGAATATCCCGCCCTTTTGGCCCGGGATAGCTCGCGGGGATATTCCCAGCTCTGTGAATTGGTACCTTCTGTAGTCACCCATTTTTGCAATGTCCTCTTCCTGGAGCATGTCTCCTCTGTCTACCTTCATTCCATCTCCATTAAACAAGTCGATGCTCCTGTAGCTGCTTGCGAGGAACTTGTCAGCTAAGACTATCACTGGCACTTGGTACCGGTCCGCATAGTTGAACGCATCGAACGTATCGCGGAAACATTCCTCAACATCTCCAGGTGCGATCGCTATTCTTGGAAACTCGCCATGTGCCGCATGTAACACGAACCGCAAGTCAGCCTGTTCGGTTCTCGTTGGGAGTCCTGTTGCTGGACCGGCTCGTTGCCATAAGATTATGACTGGACCGGGTGCCTCCGTTATGCCTGCCCATCCCAGTCCTTCCGCCATCAGTGAGAAGCCTGGTCCGGACGTGGACGTTGAAGCTCGCAGTCCCGCATGAGCAGCACCCGTAGCCATGGTGATTGCAGCAATCTCATCCTCTGTCTGCACAACAATCAAATTGTAATCTGGCTGATGTGACTCAAGATATTCGCTCTCGTCCGTCGCCGGGGTGATGGGATAGTAAGTCTGGAAGCCGCATCCAGCCTTTAGTTTGGCGATTGCTATTGCCTGTACTCCGCGTATCATCATCTTCCTCCCGGTCAGGGGTTGGGTGTGGAGTTTCATTGGGAACGAGCCATCACCGAAAGTGTTCTTCGCGAACTCGTACCCGCGTTTTGCGGCGCTGACGTTGAGGTCCCCTAGGCTGGCCTTTCGTCCTGTGAATCCTTCCCTAATCGCGTTGGAGGCCAGAGTGAAGTCGTAGTCGACCAGTCCGAGACTTGCTCCTAGCGCGATAGTGTTGACCATCACTTGATATTTGCTGAGTTCTCTTTCCTTTCCGTATTCTTTGAGAGCTTGTATCAAGAGGTCCATGTATGGCATGGGGAATAATTTGATGTCGTCCCTTCCGAAGGATTCCGGGGTCAGCCTAAGGCTACTATCGTAGATTATTCCACCGCCAGGGCTCACTTCGTGTCTGTGTCCTCTGTGAGTTGGCTTGGGCTTGTGCAGGTCGCCGAAGAGTGTTTCTTTGTCCAGTGAGACTAGGAGGTCGACCCAGTCGACATGGGAATGGACTTCTTGGTTCTCAACCCTAAGCCGATAATAGCTGTGCTCTCCTTTGATGTTGGAGTGATACTCGATGTTGGCGAATATGTGGAGGCCGCCGCGTATGCATGCCTTCGCAAAGTTTTCTGCAACGGAGTTGATGCCGCTTCCTTGGGGCCCGCCAATCATCCAGGTTAGACTGTTTCTAAGTGCCAAATCCCTCTGCTCTTCCAGACAGGAGAAGCTATCTCTTAGCTGAAAAATGCTTTGCTACCGATTGACACCTCCATGCCTCCAGTCAGAGCCAATTTTCGGCATGGAATGCCCAAAAAAGTCCTATATAGCCTGGATTTGCCGGAAAGCCTCGATTTGGGATCGATTAAGAGGGAAGCCTTGGCTGAAGCCTGGGGTACATTCCTCCTTACCCTGATCGGTCCGGGTACTATCACAGCCCTGAGTTACTTGGAGGGTTTTGGCTCGTCAATGACAAGGCTCGGGTTCATCGGGCTCGCGCATGGAGTTGCTTTGATTGCAGCGGCTTACTCCATCGGCCACATCTCCGGAGCACACATCAATCCCGCGGTAACAATTGCTCATTGGGCAGCTAAACGCATTGATAAGGCGAAGGTTGCTCCATATATTCTGGCTCAGTTCGCCGGGGCTTCGGTCGCAGGTTTTGTTCAGTTAGCTATCTGGTCTGGCAGTCCGCAAACGTACAGTGTCGCTAAGTCTACTTTCCTAGGAGATACAGTTGTCAATCCCGATTTTGGAATTGGTGTAGCTTTATTCGTCGAGATTATCGGTACCGCCATTCTCGCTTTCACAGTTTTCGGGGCTACCGATCACGAAGCCGGAACCAGCTCAAACGCACTTGCAGGATTGGCTATCGGCCTGGTTCTTGCAGGGATAATCTGGATGTTTGGTCCAATATCCGGAGCCTCATTAAACCCTGCAAGGACTTGGGGACCGACTCTAGGGTCGGCTGTGTTCGGTCTCACGATTTTCAGTAACTATTGGATCTACGTGATTGGCCCAGTGCTGGGCGGATTGTTGGGAGCGTACTTGTACGATGCAATCCGGGGAGAACGGACAGCATCGAAAACTGCAACCGCTTAGTGATCGGGTAGGTCAACATAGACTTCTCCTGCCTCGACGCTAACATTGTAGGTTCGAAGGGGATCCGCAGCTGGAGGACTGGTGGCCTCGCCTGTCTGAATATTGAATTCTCCGAAGTGTAACGGGCATGTCACACTCAGCCCTGCAAGCTTGCCTTCTGATAGTGGTCCGCCGCGGTGGGTGCAACGCTCGCTAACTGCAAAATACCTATCGCTTACTTTGGCTAGAAGAATTTCCTGACCATGCAGAACAAGCCGGCGCATTGTGTTATCTTCTAGATCAGCGACCGTGCAAATTTGCACGCGCGGCATTTACCTAGCCTGTCTTTGGCGCGGTAGCTGTCTTGACGGGAGGAGGTGGGGGGGTGTATCCAGGGTTGACGCGTTGATTGATGTCGTTTTGCATCACATGTCCGCTCAAGAGGACGGTTACCTTCTTCACGCCTTGAAGTTTCTCGGTCAGGATTCGTATATTGCGCCCTATGTCTTCAGCGAATATGGGGGGACAGAATGGGGCGGTGAGATGATATTTGATGAGAACGTCGCCTTCGTCGATGGCTATTTCATCCACGAGATGCATCTCGGTGATTGGCATGCCTATTTCAGGATCAACAACCTTGTCGAGTTCTTTGCTTATTTCTTCCATCGTAACCATTTCTGGTGTTCCTCTCCTATGAGAGGGTCATCGGATTGTTAAAAAGGACACGCTGGCACCGTCTTTGTGTTGAGTCGCTGGAAGATACTGGTCTTTGGTTCGAATTCAGGCTATCGTTGCGTCATTCGACGTTTCTCTACTGAGCGTCTCGCGTAGTCAAGCTTGCTTGATTGGGACGCTTAGCCTTAATCTCAACTCCTGGAAGCCTACTCTGGGTTTCCAAGCCTCGTTTACCATCCATTCAGGAACCCGATCGGATTGGTCTCTTGTACGTTTGGAATAGATTGTTCCTGGGCTGTCAGTCCTTTGCATGCCTCTGACGAAGAGATCGATCTTCACGATCTATTCGTCGCCGCTTGGGTACTCCGTGTGTCCTGATAGGCCAACTCCTTCGATACGCTCGCAACCATTTCAGAAGTCTCCGTCTCTCCCTACGTGCCGCCTTTCTCCCCCTGCGATCCTCGAGAGTCCAATCGTGGCCTTGCTATTATTACTGTCCAATTTTCGCTTGTCGTCATTTTCATTATTGCTAGCCGCCGACAAGTCACGTAGGATCAATTTCTCCTCTCCTATGTTGAGAGTGCCAGACAACAAGGCCTAAAGAGGAGACGAATTCTCCCTTGGTTTGTGCACGTTTCTTGGTAAGACTTGTCGAACCGCGTGTCATCAAGCTGGCCGAAACGAAAGTTGATTCTGACGGTGTAAAGGAACTGTTGAAGGAACTTGGGGGAAAAGCGTTGAATTGGCTCTCTGAACGAGCAAAGAGCTGGCCTAGCGAGGCGGAAATGCTAATCGAGGTTGCGGGGAGGACATGCTACGAAAGCTTCGGGACGGGAATCAATCCGAACATTACTAAGGTTAGAAATGATCCAAAGGAATACTTCCGGAACATTCTCAGCAAAGGCGACGGAAGTATCCTAGAACATGCAACCGTTAGTTTTGCGCTCTTGTGGGTAAGCCGTGTTCTAACCCACGAACTTGTCCGTCACAGGGTCGGAACGGCCTATTCGCAGGAGAGTTTGCGATATGTCAGAATTGAGGAGATAAAGATGCCGGATTGGAAGACAAGTGTCGACCCACAGAAAATGTCGGTTGAGATAGAGGAAAAGATGACTCGTGCCGTCAAAGAACTAGAGTCGAAATATCGGGACATAATTGACAAGTTGGACTGGGACACATTATCGTTCGATGAGAAAAAGAGCATCACATCTGCGATCAGAAGAATCCTTCCTCAAGGTTTGTCGACTGTTATCGTCTTCACTGCAAACCACCGAACTCTCAGATGGCTAATCGAGATGAGAACCAGTCCCGGCGCCGAGTACGAGATAAGAAGAATATTCGGCCAGATAGCCGAGATTTGCCTAAGGGACTACCCCTTGATCTACAACGACTTTGAGAGCACCAAGCTTCAGGACGGGACTCTGCAGTATAAGCCGACATTGCGTTCGAAGGTCTAGTAACCCTTAGCCTGAACCAGACCGTTTCAGAGCAGATACAACCGCTGGAGTTCGCCTCCCTTCGTATTTTAGCAGTTATTTTTTCTAATGCGCCTCAAAATGAATGAAAAAAGGTCGAATTCCCGTATTTTGCCGCTATAATTCATTCTGCAGCAAGTGGTCGATTCAGCTTATGGCTGGGGGCTTAGGCGGGTCTGCCGGTTCATAGTAATTCTCGGACGCATCCTATTTCTCTGTAAGTTTAAATATCGTCCGGGCGGTTTTTCTAGGTTGCTTCTGTTTTGATCATCCCGTGTGAGGTGGCCTCAAAGTCGGTCATCCCAGCCTTGAGAGCGATGGTTGCCCGAGAGTTGATGGAGGGTTATGGAATGAAACAGGAACTCGTTGCATCTAGGCTTGGGGTCACTCAGGCTGCTGTTAGCAAGTACCGCCACCTAGTCAGGGGAGAAGCTGTCCGTCTTGGATCGTCTAGCGAAGTGCAGACTATCAGCCACGAGATTGCTGCATCTTTAGCAGGCGAGAATCCTAATCCTATTGAGGTTTCACAAAAGTTCTGCCAAGCATGCACGGACATCCGAGCACTTGGGTTGATGTGCGAGACCTGTAGGAAGGTGGACCCTACATGGGACGTTGAGCATTGCACGATTTGTTTCGGTAGCCACAGCTGCACCGGGACCATGCCGATTACTATCGAGACCGGCAGTATTGCCAGGTACCGCACGATTCCGATTCGTAAATAATCCTGACACTTGGCTTCTGGCGTTTTATCATAGACTATTTTTTCTTGGACGCTTTGCCGTGTTCGATCCGGATACAAGCGTCCTGAATCACCTGAAGCCCCTCCTTTCTAGCTTCTTCCGTAGCTTTCGAGTTCGCGATCCCTAGCTGCATCCAAACCGATTTCAAGTGACCGTACTTCTTTTTCAGTTGGACAGCCTCAGCCATGATAGGAGGGACGTCTTGAGACGGTCTGAAGATGTCGACCAAGTCTATCATCCTTGCCTTCTCCTCTGGAATATCCAATAGGCTCTTGTAGGAGGTTTCTTCCAATATACTGTCCGTTGTGGGGTTCACGGGAATGATCTTGTAACCGTGCGATTTCAGATACGCGGCAACAGTGTGACTGTCTTTCGTGGGGTCTCGGGAGGCTCCTACAACAGCTATGGTCTTCGAATCCAGTGCAGAACGTATCTCTTCAGGTTTATTCATGATCTAGTTCCTGACTCTTCATACGCCAGTTGACCTCTTAGAGTCGTTGGTTAGGCTAGTACTTAATGAGCCTGCCAGCCGTTGAGGACTTTCTGTACGGTCCTCTCTTTCGCTTCCGAGCCTTCGTCCGCGCCTCTCGGCGTTTGATGAACCTGTCTTCTTCGCTCAGATCTCCAAACACTATCCAAACTGCAGGTTTCGACAGTCACACAACACCCTTAGGCTCAACTCTTAAATTATTGTCCACCCACGTCAGAGGCTAGCATCCCGAGCAATTGTCTGTGAAAACAACGGAGAATACAATATCTTGATGCGAGGCGGTATGCTTCGGAGGAAACAGCACAACTCTGCCCCGGGCTCAGCACCTGGGAATACCCCAGAAGCCGTGATGGCCAGCAGGCTCATGGATTTGACCGGTGGAAACAACGAACTTTACCAAGCCCTTGCAAGACTCTTGATTCTCGACCCGAAAAAGGTCAACATTCCCCTCGAGACTTTTCTAACAGAAGCTCAAGACTTTGAGACACAAGGCAACAAGCTCCGTGCAGAAGTCGCCTACAGGGTCGCAGGAGCCTTATCCCTGTTCCAGGGAGACACCGAAGGCGTGCGGAAATACTTCTCGAAGGCCCTCACTATAGCTGGCAATTCACGCGGGGAGTATAAGATGCTCATGGACCATCTCGACGATGCCGTTGCTGTTGCAAAAAGATACTACGGTAGCATCTAGATCGCATCGCCTATCGTTTTCTAAGATAATTCTGTTCTCTCTTTTCTAGCTGATAGAAGGCCCCGTTTTCATTCGTCGAAGGATGCAATACTAGTAGAGCCCCGGGCTTCAGATAATCCCGCGTGATTCTGGAATCGATCGGGGCGAAAACTCTCGGCCCTTCTTCCAATTCGGCTAGTCCGAGAAGGTAGGGGGTTTCCTTCTGAAACTCTGGTGGAGCGAAGAACACTTCTGTAAAAGTGATAAGCTTACAATTTTCGTTCAACGGCACCCAGTCAAACTTGGTGCTTCTGCATTTGGGACAGTCGGCCTTTGGCGGAAAATACAGCGAATCGCATTCCAAACATTTTGTGCCTGCCAGTTCTCCTTTCTTCAGGTAATCGACAATTGGGGCAACTTTTGCATGCGATACATACCCGTGTTTTCCGAACTTTTCGAATCCCATTTGAATTCTTAACCTCGGAGAATTGTGACTGCCGCATACATTCCGATGCCGCCAATGTTCTGTGCTAGTCCGACCTTTGCGTTATCAACCTGCAAGTCACCAGCTTCTCCCCTCAACTGTTTGACGAGCGCAGTAATCTGGCCGGCGCCTGTCGCACCGACCGGATGACCTTTGGCTATTAATCCGCCATCGATGTTAACAGGTATTCTGCCGCCTAGGTCAGTCTCTTCTCTTTCTAGTAGCTTGGCACCAGTACCGGGGCGGGCGAATCCGAGATCTTCATAGTTGAGTATCTCGGTTATTGAGAACGAGTCGTGGACTTCGGCAATATCTACGTCTTTGGGAAGGACACGGGCCATTTTGTAAGCTTCCTTGGCTGCATTCTTTGTGACTTGGAAGCTTGTCATTGGTCCTGTCCGTCCTGCTAAGGACATGGGACTCGAGGCAAGTCCAAGTCCAGCTATCCATACCGGCCGGTCGGATAGTTTCTGGACCTTATTTCTGCTGGCAACGAGAATGCAGGCGGCTCCGTCGGCATTAGCACAACAGTCATAGAGCTTCAGAGGGTATGACACCATTCGAGACTTGAGGACTTCCTCGATCTCAACGGGTTTCTGAAACATCGCCTTTGGATTCTTGGTCCCGTATTTCCGATTCTTGACTGGGACTAAGGCCATCTGTTCCTGAGTTGTGCCGTATCGCGCCATGTGGGCGTTGGCATACATTGCGTAGTACGCGGGCATGGTCGTGCCGAAGGGCGACTCCCACATTACATCCCCTGCGCGTCCCATCAATTCTTGTATCTCATCGGAAGAAAGTTCGGTCATCTTCTGGACGCCTACTATTGCTACGATATCGTGGAGGCGAGAGTTTACGAGAGCCCAGGCCGTTCGTAGTCCGACGGCACTTGATGCGCATGCAGCTTCAACATTGAAGGTTGGCGCAGGATTTAGTCCTAGATATTCCGCAACTACTCCTGCAGGAGATCGCTGTTTGTCATAGTGTGTCGCCGAACACACTAGAGAGGCGTCAATATCTGAAGTATCAATTTCAGCGTCATCAAGCGCCTCTCTGTATGCTTCGAAAGCTAGCTCTCGGAGCGAGGCGTCGCTCCGCTTCCCAAAGCGCGAATGCCCGACGCCAATGATGCCGACCCTGCCCATTGCAATGTATGATCGGGGGCGTCTCTAGAAGAATGTTTCTTCTTTTTAATGGAAGGACCAATTGGTACGTGGAAAATGGGAAATCAGGGAGCTAGGATTCCATTCGGATGGTGTCCCTGCAGCTCAAGCTTCTTTAGGTTCGGCATAAAGGAAGGTTATTCCGCCTGTAGCCATCTTCACCGCGTGTTTTCCCGACTCGCGTGAGGCAGGGCTTTCCAAGGCCCGTTTCAAGGCTTCCATGTTCTCGAACTCTACCTCCACGATCTGGTAGAATGCAGGTTCTCCCTTCGGCGCGCCGGTGATCTTGTTAACTGTATATTTTTTCACGCCAGGCATTCGCTTGGCCAACGGGACGTGCTCTTTCCAATACTCCTCGTCGAATGCTTTCGGATCGGTTGGTTTGCCGAATAAGATCATGATTTTGGCTGGTATTTTTGTCACCTAGAAGCTCGTCGCGATCGTCTCATCCTTCTTAACCTGCACTTCGACTCCTTCTACTCCGATTTCAGGGATTGCTGGGACCATTATTCCAATTTCCTCTATTTCCTTTCTCTTCTTTTCTATCGCTTCACGCCAGAATTTCATTTTTTCTTCTAGGGTGAGCGTGCCGAGGCCAGTATTGCGTGCAACTTCTTCGAGTTCCTGATCAACCTTCTCAAAGTCACCGGGTAGTTTCCAGAAGTCTGTCTTGGGCCGGTATAGAAGTGGAGATAAGAAGATGAATCCTTGCTTCATCTGTCTGGTTATGGTGTGTTTTTGTTCTTCGGAGAAGTTTTCTGCCATACCCCGGAGCAGGGCCATGGTTGCGACGAGATGGCGGGTTTCGTCTCGGGTTATGTTTTGGAAGGCTTGACGGTAGACGTCAAGCTTGCTTGTCTGACGCATTATGTTGAAAATTGTCTCGGCCCCTATCTCGGCGAAGAAGAAGCCTGCGAATAGGATCTCTGGCGGAAGGAACTGCCAGGCCTTAAGGAATCCGTTCCAGTAGCGCTTGCCCTCTCCGTAAAGTGCCTCAATATTGCGCAGGGCTTTCTTTTCCATGTCGTCTTGGGGTTTGTATGCGTAGGGGAAGTTTGGACAGAGCTTCGAGCAGGCCCTTCTGCAGACCTCGTCATGTCTGCATTCGTCGTATGTGATAGAGGCTAGCATCTTCTTTGTGGGATCTTCGAGATTTAGCTCGGCCGCGCGTACCATTCCGAATCCGAAGGCGCCGATCCCCGACTTTTCGAAGAACGCGAGCTTGGCCATCCAGTACGCTTGTGCTATCCTTTCGCGTTGGTCGAAGTTTTTCGGGTCTAGTTGCTCCCAAGGAAAATTGGAAGGGTTCCAATTCTGTGAGAATGAGAGGTCGAATGCTCTGAACATCTGATCGTTCCGGATGGTCCAGTTTCCGGGGAAGATGTTCAGGGCCTGATTTGAGTCGTCCTGAATCTCATCTGTCGGGGATTCATCAGGCATTTTTTTCTTTCCCTCTAATTTTCGGCCCTAGCAGCGAAGGAGTCTACTTAAACTCTGATGTGAGAGCTTAGGATTAAGCCTGGACATCCGGCTCTAGCGGCCTGTAAATCGAGGTTGCCTCTTTTCGAGGAATGCTTTGACAGCTTCGAGATGGTCATTGGTCTTGCCTGCTATGTCCTGATGCAACGCTTCATATTCGAGTGCCTCAGCAAGGTCAACGACAGCCGCTCGAGCCACAAGTCTCTTGTCCATGCCGAGTGTCTTCGTGGGTCCTGAAGCTAATTGTCGAGCCACCTCGTCCACTGTCTTACCCAAGTTTTCTCTCGGCACGACTCGATTTACTAGGCCCAGTTGTTCTGCTTCTTTGGCGGGGACGGTTCTTCCCGTCATTATCAATTCCAGAGCACGCCCTTGTCCCACCATTTGAGTGAGAAAGTAGCTACTACCGGAGTCGGGTACGAGTCCTACTCCGACGAATGCTTGCTTTAACCCTGCGTCCTCGGAGGCTATTCGCATGTCGCATGCTAGGGCGATGCTGGCTCCGCTTCCAGCGGCTATGCCGTTCAGTTGAGCGATTATTGGTTTCTCCATGCCGCGCATTCGAAGGATTATTGGATGATACTTTTTTCGCAAATGGTCTCCCAGGGATGGGTGCTTTCCAGCGTCTTCGCCTTCTGCGTACCTTTCCTTGAGACCCGATATGTCTTCGCCGGCTGAGAATGCGCGTCCCGCGCCAGTGATGACTAGACATCGTATCCGATCGTCCTTTTCTATATCTCTTAGAGCCGTGTGGAATTCTTCGCCCATCTTGTCGTTTATTGCGTTTAATTGGTCGGGACGGTTGAGAGTTATCTTGCCTAGGGAGCGGGTCTTCTCTACAATTATTGTTTCGTGGGGGGTCATTTTCCTTGTTTCCATTATCGTCCTTTGAACTGGGCGGACCGTTTGTCGATGAATGCTTGCATTCCTTCTTTCATGTCCTCGGTGGAGAAGAGGAGGTAGAAGTTTCGTCTCTCGAACTGGAGTCCCTCGTCGAGTCCTGTTTCGAACGCTTTGAGGATGGCGTCTTTTGCGAGTCTAGTAGCTATGGGTCCTTTGTCGGCGATTTGTCGAGCGAGTTTCTTGGCCTCTTGATAGTAGGATTCGACGGGAACTACTCGATTTACGAGTCCATGTTTTTCAGCTTCTCGAGCTGTTATATGTTGACCAGTCAGAATCATTTCCATTGCTCGATACTTACCAAGCGCTCTTGTCAGTCGTTGGGTCCCGCCGGCCCCGGGCATTATGCCGATGTTAATCTCTGGCTGGCCGAACTTGGCGGTTTCGGATGCGATGATGATATCGCATGCCATTGCCAATTCGCAGCCACCACCAAGTGCATATCCGCTGACTGCTCCGATGATTGGTTTGGAAATTTTCTTCATCCTGTCCCATAATGCGAATTGGTTACGTTTGATCAGCTCAACGGGTGTCGCTTCTGAGAGTTCTTTGATGTCTGCTCCTGCGGAGAATGCGTCATCGTTCCCTGTAAGGACGGTGACTTTGAGACCGTCGTCTTTGTCGAAGGCTTCTAGGGTCTCGACGATTTCTCTGATCAGGTGAAAATTGAGTGCGTTCAGGACCTTTGGCCTGTTTATTCGTATTATTCCGACCGGAGGTTCCTGTTCTACTTTGATGTGTTCGAGTTGCAATCTTTGACTCGTTTTTCGGGTTGACGGGTCAGGTGGGTATAAAGCGTTAGGAGTGAGGTTTAGCGTTCGATGCTGAAGTATTCGTAGTATCCGCCTTTGCTTCCGTTCCTTCGGGTCTGGTCTCCGGTGTATCCATGATTCACCATCTCACGAAGGGCCTTGGGCGGGAGCCATTTGGTATCTCCGGTTGTCTTGTACAGGGATTCTAGGTTGCGTAGCCTTGTGTCCAATCCGACAAGGTCGGCCGTCTCGAAGGGACCCATCGGGTGGCCATAGGCTAGCTTCATCGAATCATCGATGTCTCTTACACTAGCGACTTGGTCTTCCAACATTCGAGACGCTTCCATAAAGAGGGTCAGTCCAAGACGATTTGTGACAAAGCCTGGCTCGTCCTTTGCGATTATAGGAGTTTTTCCTATCTGTCTTACAATGGTGAGGGCTGAGCTTAGAGTATCTTGAGAGGTTTCCTTCCCTTGAACCACTTCAACTAGCTTTGAAATCTGTGCAGGGTTGAAGAAGTGCATTCCCAGAATCCTTTGTCGATGATTTGCTTGCTCTGCAATTTTTGTTATGCTGATGGTGGACGTGTTGGAAGCGAGCAGGGTTGTTGCTTGTGTTACTGAGTCTAGTTGATTGAACAATTCTCTTTTCAGTTTCAATTCTTCGATCGCGGCTTCAATTACCAAATCTGCGTCTTTGCACGCTTCGGCCATATTCGATGTTGTATGAATTCTCGTTAGGGCTTGTTGCATTTCTTCCATGGATAATTTTCCCTTCGCGACCGCTTTCTTCAAGCCGTACGGTCCGTCCTCAATCTCTAGCATCCCGGCCTTGAGTGCCTCAAGATACGTGTCCGTTGCTTTCACATCATGGCCGCGTTGTGCGAAGACCTGGGCTATCTGGCGTCCCATCAATCCAAAGCCAACTATTGCGACTCTCATTCTCTGGCTCTGCTCCTTGCTTTCTGGCGGGAGGTGAGCATTCGGAGTCTTTGGTCTCTTCGTTGTTTGCCTTCTTTCCATCTGCGTTTTTCGTCGCTTGTTCTCGGAATTACTTCTGGCACGATGGTTGGTCGTCCTTGGTCGTCGAGTGCGACGTATGTCAGGTACGAGGAATTTGTGTGGGTGACGTTTCCAGAGCGAAGGTCCTCGGCTTCGACTCTTACGCCTACTTCCATGCTGGTGGTTCCGACATAGTTGACTGATGCTTTCAAGGTGAGTAGGTTGCCTACATAGACTGGTTGTATGAAGTCCATTCTATCGATGCTTACGGTTACAACGTTCTTTCTAGAGTGTCGTAGTGCTGCTGCGGCAGCGGCCATGTCTACGAGTTTCAGGATTGTGCCTCCGTGGACGTTGCCCATTGGGTTTGCGTCGCTGGGCAGCATTTGGACTGCTATTGTAGTGTAGGAGGCGCTGACTGGCTTTGACGGTCTCTCGTTTCGAGTGTTGGTTTTGGTTATCATTCGTCTTGGGATAGTGTCTTGCTGTATGGGATAAATGCGTGGGCTGGGGGCTTTCTCGTACTCGGGGTCGAACGCGTATGCCTTTTACTTCGTGAGGGAGAAGTTGCCCTTTGGTTGCTCGGGCTTGGGGGCTGTAGGAAAAATAATGGGGGGTGGGGGCCAATTAAGATTCGCAAGCACTTTTGGAAAATGTCTGTAAAACTCTTTTTCTAGCGAGTTTTTCCTGGTGTTCGAGAGGAGAGAGGATTTCCGCGGTCAAGGGATGATGCGTGGTTGGTGTGAAAGTATTAGGAATGTCTCTTTCACGTCTTGAACTTTGAGGTGCTACCCACCCCTATTTTTACAACTTTATTTTCTTAAGCGCCTCATTTTGAAGGAGAACTGCCCACAAATCGCTCGAAATGCTAGGAAAAGCATTTTGCGGAAACGGGTTTATTCATTT
>Ga0209689_1000108_pt1 | contig 45539 bp, 39 predicted proteins | sample GraSoiAngelo_149_FD_187119 | JGI IMG/M metagenome (GOLD analysis project Ga0209689, IMG submission 187119) | Grasslands soil microbial communities from the Angelo Coastal Reserve, California, USA - 14_1009_09_30cm (SPAdes) (version 2) | ecosystem: Environmental > Terrestrial > Soil > Grasslands ... | reverse complement strand
AGACTCTCCGTATATGTGCCCTGCCGTCCTGGCACCGGCCCCTGGGCCGCGGCCAGGAGTTCCTTGCGGCGCCGGTCCAGGCGGGCGCGGAATGTCTCTTCCATGCCGGCTGCGGTGTGTCTCAGTTCTTCTTGCAGTTCCTGCTGGCGGACCAGCAGCCGCTGCTGCGCCTCGGCCTGCGCCGCCTGCTCCGCGGTCAACAGCTTCGCGTTGATCTCATCCTCTTTGGCCTTCTGAAACGCCGTAAATGCTTTTTGCGTCTCGTCCGCCTTGGCGGCGATGCGCTGTGCGCGCTCATCCTGCAGGGCCTGGACTTGCTGCTGCAGTTGCTTCGCCTCTTCTTCTGAGGTGAGGCCTGCCACCTCGGCCCGCAGGCGAAGGTTCAGCAGAGGATAGCGGTACTCATCACGGATGGATTGCTCGGCCTCCCGCAGCTGCGCACGCAACTCGTCGCGCTTGGCCAGGATCGCCCGACCCCCCTGGGCCTCCAGGTCCTGACGGACCTGATCGATCTTGGCCGCCTGCTCGGTGCGCAACCCGTCCGCGAAGGCCTCCAGGCGCCGCTCGGTGTCTTGTTTGAGGAAGGCCAGCTCCTTGTCTAGCTCGCCCTGCAGCTGGCGTGCTTCCAGGTCGAGCGCGCGCTGCACATCGACCTCAGGCATGACCGGCGCCCCCGGGAGCAGGGCGAGTTGCGCCTGCACGTCCGCCACCTGCTGGACTACGGCATTGAGCTCCTGCCAGCGAGGATGCGCGCGGGTCACAGCCCGCAAATCGACGACGCCCACACGGGTCTCTGCCACCGGGGCGGAGGTGCTGCGGACCCGTCCCCGGCAACCTCCCGCCAATACCACCGCGAGGACCAGGAGAAACCCGGCCCGCACCGTGGTCCGCGCCGCATGTCCCTGCCACATGTCGGAGACGGGAACCCTACTTCGCAGTCAACTGGGCGATCACCGCGTCGGTCAGGTCCACCCCGCCGTACAGCACGACGGTGCGGTCGAGTACGATGCTCATGCCGTGGTCGCGGCCGACCTTCTCGACGGCCACGCGGATGTCTTTGTCCAGCCCGCTTAGCAGCTCCTCGCGTTTCTGCACGAACTCCTGCTGGAGCTGACGGTCCAGCTCCTGGCGCTGCACCGGCCCCAGGCTCTTGACCCGTTGCTGGAACTCGCGTTGCTTGGCCTGAAAGAACTCCTGCAGGGCGCGTTCTGACGAGGCCTTGCGCGGGTGGTTATCCAGGGCGCGCTGCATGTCCACATACCCGATGGTAAACGACTGCCCCAGGACCGGGCCGCTCTGCCACGCCACCAGGCCGATCAGGACCAGCAGAGCGACAACGGCCGCACCGCCGAGCCAGAGCGTGGGAATTGTCTTCCCTCGAATCTGCATCACAAGCCTCCTCTAGGGAAAATGGAAGAAGGAAGAGGGAAGAAGGAACTACTACCCGCTTCCTCACCTCATGCCAAATCGCTCACACAATTGTACCTCACCATACCCAACACCGCGTGCTTTCCGTCTTCCCTCTTCCCTTATCCCTCTTCCCTTTTCCTGTTTCACAGGTTGCTGGTCAGCCGCAGCCACACGTCGCCGCGTGATGTGCCGACGAGTTCCCACGCCAGGAACTCGTTGAGGCGGTAGGTCAGCGTCCCTTCAAACACCTGGGTGGGCACCGCCCACTCCCCGCGCAGGCCGAGATCGGGGCTGACCTGCACGGTCGTCCACAGCATGGTCTCCTGCGTCGACGGCGCATAGGTCACCCCCAGCGACGAGACCGGGGACACCTCGTAGCGAAAGCCCAGGTCTGCCGTGAGCGAGAGAGGGGTCGGCACCAGGCGGACCTCGAGGAACGGCTCCAGCGGCGGGGCAACCAGCCGGCCCAAGTGGACCACGACTTCCGGGCCGGGCGCGCTGGGCCCGATATTGAGGCGGGCTTCGACCCGTGCCCGGTACACCAGCGATTCCGCGGAGACGGTCACGTAGGTGGTCTCAGCGGCCTCGATCCGGGAGGTGGCCACGATATTGTAATCCGCGGCAGGAGGGTACGCCGCCAGCTGCTCGTTGAGCATTCGCTCCAGGGCGCGCCGCACAGTCCCGGCAAAGGCGACCGGGAGGCCGCGTAACGGTTCCGCCATGGAGGCGACCTGCGGACCATGCTGGTCCAACAGCACGATGGGAATTGATGTGGACCGGAACCGCACGCCGATGTTGCGGATGACGCGTGAGTCTTTGGGCACGATCGTCAGGTCGAGCTGCGCGGCTTCCGCGGGATGGATCCGGATCGTGGCGGTGAATCCTGGCAGCGCCGCCTCCACGACGTCGCGGACCCGAAGCTCGATCAGCGAGTCCGCCCACTGCAGTGACGCCACCGGCAGCCCGGTCATCAACACCTGGATCTCCGCCGCCGGTCCCGACAGTAGCCCGGTCAGGAGGGGCTGGACGCGCTGGTGCAGCGCGCGCAGGTCGGGGATCACGGTGATCTCGCGCACGACGGGACGGACCGGCCGCATGCGGATGCTGACCACCGTGGTTGCGCTGGGACGCACCGCCGCGTCGGCAACAGCGTAGCCGACGGCGACGCGTTCGATCACGCTGGCAATCGCCTCTTCTGGCCTGGGCAGCAAGGCCGCGACCTGCTCCAAAGGGCGGCCAAGCAGCAGGCGCTCGGCGACGCTGCTCACCGTCGCCTCGAGGCGGTCCCGGATGATCCGGTGAGGCGTGGCGCCGTCAAAGCTGAGTTCGACCACCACCTGCTGGACCGCCGTCTGGCCCCAGGCAGGCGCGACGCCGGCGGCGAGCATCAGCAAGCCGATAAGCGGGGCGACGCTCGAGCGAATCGTCCGCGTCGCGGGAAACCTCGGCTCCGCGGAGTTGAAGAGTTGGAAAGTTGGAAAGTTGGAGAGTTCTTCCTGGGGACGCTGGTCGTAACTCTTCACCTTTCCAACGCTCCAACGTTCCAACGTCGTTTCCTGTTAGAAGGGTGCCCCAAGGGACAGCCACGTCTGCCGGCTCCCATCGAGCCCGCGCCACGCCAGGTCGATGCGGATCGGGCCCAGCGGCGTGTTAATGGCGATGCCGACGCCATATCCTGTCTCGGGAGTACTGTCCAGTGGGGCGGCTCCACTGTCGGCGAAGAGCACCAAGCTCACATCTGTAAACGACGGGATGAGCGCGCTCATTGGGAACCGGTACTCCAGGTTGCCGACGAGAATGCTCGTGTCGCGCTTGAAGCCCGACGGCAGCCCGCGCACGGTGCTGGGGCCCCCGAGGACAAACTGGTCCTGCAGCGGCACCGTCCCGTTGGCGAGACCTCCGAGCAGCCGGACGACGAATGCCGCGCCGCCACCTGTCGGGAACAGGCGCTGATAGTCGAGGTTCAGTTTCGTGAAGTCAAATTCCCCGCCGAGCCACAGCGGCGCCAGTTCGGCGGATGCGAGAATCCGGTCCCCTGAGGTGGGCGCAAATCGGGAGTTCCGTGTGTCGCGGATGGCTGAGAGCTGGAAGCTGACAACCCGACCCGGCGTCAGCAGCGATGGCGGGGGACAGCGGGGATCCGGCGCCGGTCCACACGGAACAGGATCACTGGGGTCGAGCGGGAGGGCACTGAAGTTGGTGAACTCGCTTCGGAGTCTGATCAGTCCGGTCGTGACGCCATCCAGCGGCCGACTGAGCCCTAGGGTCGCCCCGTCCCGCCGGAGGCTAAAGCGGGATGTGGCCTGCCCGCTGAGGAGGGCGTACTCCTGCTCCACAGAATTTCGGGAAAAGAGACTCAGATCGAGACCGGTCCCCAGCGGGTCGAGAAACGGTTCGTTGAGGCTCACTTCGTAGTTGAGTTGCTCGGCAGTGCCCTCCTGCACGGCTCGCTCCGCGCGGACGGCAACGGATTGCCCCAGGCCCTGCCAGTTTCGATCCCGGTACTCGATAAATCCCAACAACCCTTCGCTCGAGCTATACCCCAGTCCAAAGGAGGCCGACGCCGTGCGAGCTTCCTTCACCTCGATGGTGATGACGGTGGAGTCCGGAGCAGCACCCGGTTCCGGCCGAGCTCGAATGGATTCGAACAATCCGGTATCAAACAGCCGCTGTAAATCGCGCTGCAGGACGTTCAGATTGAAAACGACCCCGGGTTTCGTCTCCCGCACATAGCGCGCCGCCACCACCGGCAGAGTTTTCCTCAGTCCCTCAAAGCGGACCGCCTCCACGACCCCTTCGGCGATACGTACCCGCAGCCGCGCTTCGTTCAGACGCTCCATAGGCAGGAGGCTCAGGTCGGCGACGCGTGCCAGTCCAAACCCCTTGTCCGCGTATAGCTTCTGCACGGAACGGGCGCCGTCGCGCATTTTGGTGAGGTTCAAGACTTCGCCGACCGGCACCCCCAGCGCGGCGCGAATCTCGCCGGCCGTGACGGCGGTATTCCCCTCGATGACGATATCAACGACCGTCGGATTCTCTGTCACAAGGAAAATCACCGCGACACCGCCCTGCTCTGGCTCGAACCGGGCGGATACATCGGCGAACCAACCCAGATCGTTGATGGCGCGCACATCAGCCCGCAACTTCTCGTCGTTGAGAAGCTCGCCCGCCTTTGTCTGTGTGACCACGGCCAGAATCTGCTCGCTGGCGATCTTCACATTGCCCGAGACTTCGATCCTCTTGACGATCGGGGGCGGCGGGGAGGCGGGAGGCGGCGAGGGTTGCTGGGGAGCGGCGGGAGACGGCTGCGGCGCCGGTGACTGCGTCAACCCCGGCGCTGAGAGCAGCGCGATGCAGGCCACCACCACGGGGGCCACCAGAAGCCGGAACGCTGGACGGCTCATCGCCTCTCCTCCACGCACAAACTCCGGCCGGAGGCCGCTCGTGGACCGCGGCCGGATCCGCGCACCGGCATCACTCGATGTTACGGGGAAGATGTCCCGGCGGGTTCTTGCCGCAGCGCCCGCTCGGCGGTCAATACCAGATCGATGAGTTCAGACATGGAGATATGGGACGATCCGACGACGATGGGAGCAATGCCGCTTGTACGGCCAAGGGGCAGCTCGTGTCCCGTTCCGAGGAGTGTGGCGGAAGGAGATGCGACCTGTGCGTCCACGACGCGTCCAGATCTGGGACCGCCGGCGGCGGCGGAGGGCGACGCCGGCCTTGATGCAGACCCCGCCGTCCCCACGGCCTCAAGCAGTGCGCCAGATGACGATGACAGCCTCACCAGGCGCGGCGGTGGCGACGACGCCGCCCCGGATATCACTGGCCACCGCGACGCGAGGAGGAGGGCCGAAGCCACAACCGCACTGACGAGCACGAATGCGAACGGCGTCGACCGACGCGTCCCCACACCCGCCGGAGCGCCTGTCGCTTCGATCGCATGGTGGACTTCCGCGCCGGCCAGCACCAGCGTCAGAGCGGTCCGGGTCAGGTTGCCTTCGGTGCACTGGCGTTTCGCCCGGTCCAGCCACCGCTGCGCAAAGCCGATCCTCGTCAGTACCTGCGTGTCTCCTGTTCCGGCCATCGCGGTCCTCCTCACCATCCCGAGCACACGTATTTAGTATCCAGGAGCATTCTTGGGCCGCTGCACGTCGTCGAGCACCAGCTGCCGCATGTGCGACAGGGCCTGTTTGTGCAGGCGGTAGAAGTGCGACAGACTAATTCGTAGCTCCGCGGCAATGCGCCGCGGATCGCGCGATTCCGCGTAGGTGGCCCACAGGATCGCACGCTCACGCTCCGGGAGCTCCCGCACCGCCCGCCAGACCTGCGCCACCATGGCGTCATCCTCGACGTCAAGGAGGGCATGATCGGATTCTGGATCGGCGAGGCGTGTGGCCAGCGCCATCTCGCTCTGGCCATCCTGTTCCAGCGAATACTCCACAGGCCGGATCCGTCGCAACGAGTTCAGCACGCGCCCGCGGACCCGATAGGCGGCAAAGGTAGAGAACCGCACCCCTCGGGAGGGGTCGAAACGCTCCACGGCCTCAATCAGCCCGACCGTCCCCTCCTGCAGCATGTCCATCAACACGACGTCTGGGGGGCGGATTTGCATGACGAGCTTAAACACCAACGGCTGGTACGCTTCGATGAGCCGCAGGCGGCTCTCGGCGTCTTTCTGGATGCGGTACTGATACCACAACTGCTGCTCGTCCTCGGGCCGCAGCAGCGCGATTTTCTGCAGTTCTTTCAGATACGCAGTCAGCACGACCGAAGTTTCGCAAAGCCGATGGGGAAGTCCTGCCCGGAGAAATGCGGGATTTCTAGAAGCGGTGCGTGATCCGCCAGAGGACGTCGTACGTGCCCAAATTATCGACCGAGAAACTGAACATCGTGGAGGGTGTCAGGCGATACTCCATGGACCACACGGATCGCGGGTCAACCCCAAACGCAGACGTCAGCGTGACGTACAGATTGCGCACAATCAATTTCCCGACGCGCAGCGTCAGCGGCCGCTCGACATCGTAGGCGATGGTGAGCTCTTCGAGCCCAAACGCCTGTGCCATGGCGCGGCTGACCGATCCAAAGACCGCGGCGCTCATTTCCGCCTGCAACATGGTCTCCACACTTTCGCCCCGCAGGAGCCTGGTCACCCCGACACGCTCGGCCAGCGCGGCGAGGATCTCCCCGCGCGTCAGCGGTGGATCGGAGGTCACCTCGACGGCGAGATCATCCGGTGTGCCGGTGATGTGCAGAAAGACGTGCACTGTTTCGAAGCGGTTTTCGGATCCGGGGGGACTCACCAGTTGCACATCGGTCTCAGCTCTGGCATCGACGAACGGGGTGGTGCCGCGGAATTCCGCGAAGGTTGCCTGGCCCTCGGTCAGGGCAAATGCCGAGTTGAACGCCGTAAACGTCCCGCGCGTAGACTGCACCTCACCCGCCAGCCGCGGATGAAGCAACGTCCCCTGTGCCCGAACGGTTCCCTGGACCTGGAGGCGCAACTGTCCGAGGTTCACCCACAGCTCATCGCCGGCAGTCACTTCAAGGTGTAGGACGGGGTCGAAGTCGGTGCCCGACGTCCGCTCCAACGTATGGACCGGAAGCACGAAGAGATCTCCGCGTCTGAGGGTCAACGACCCGCTGACCGACAGCCCGTCCACTGGTCCTTCCAGCCGCAGGATGCCATCGGCGACTCCGTCAAAGTACGGAGCATACTGCAGGCGCGCCCCGACCGCTTCCATGGCCAACGCCACTCGATTGGGCTTGAACCGCTGCAGCCCGATAAGACCGGAGATGGCCACTGCTCCATCTCCAGCCCTCGCCCGCAGCTCCGCGACCCGGATTTCGCCGTCCGCGAATTCGAGACGACCCTCCAGGTCCGTCAGGCTTGGTTCCAACCCGCGCAATCGCAGAACGCCGCCGCTGCCCGCCAGCGCCCCCTGCAGGTGCGGCTGGGCCAGCGTGCCGGTCAGGTGCAGCTCTCCGGCGAGCGGGCCTCGCCCCTCCTCGATGCGTTCTGTGAGCAGCGAGACCATTGAGAGGTCGGCGTCGACCAGCGCGACATGCACGTCCACAGGCCGAGCCTCGTCGAGCCGCAGCCCCAGCGGATCGACCGGCACCGTTCCAGTCAGTTTGACCTTGTGCCGGTCCTGCTGGACGAGTCCCTGCTCGATCGAGAACTGGCCGTCCCGGTAGTACGCCTGCAGCAGCATTCGATCGAACGGGGTACCGCCTACCATACCGTTGGTGACAGCCGCTGAGAGACCCACCAGCGGATCGGCGAGATTGCCGCTAATTTGCAGGGTGAACTCCAGCTCACCCTCCAACGAGCGCCGCCCGCCGGCCACCGACTGCAGCAGGCTGAGGCTGAGCCCCTGGCCGTTGAGCTCCAGGTCACTGGTCCCACTGAGATCAATACGCCCTGCGCCGATCACGGTGCCCTGCTCGGGCGTGACAGACAGCGTCCGCAGCGTGATCGCATGCCCGGCCAGCGTGGCGTTGACGGCGGCATGGCGGATGGCATGGTCTCCCGCCACGCCGTCGGTGAGTTGGGCGACCAGAACGGCGGCAGGATCGCTGGCCCTCCCGCTCACGGCGATCTCACCGTCCACCAGGCCATCCAGCGCAAACCGCGGCTGGATCCGAAGGAGTCCCAGCAACGTCCGGATCCTCACCTGCTGCGCGGAGGCATGCCAATCCAGCACCGGATCTTCGCCCAGCAGCGTGCTGCCGGCCAGCTGGAGCGTTCCCCCCTCGTGGAGGAAGGACAGCGGGGCCAGGATCAGCCGGCCCCGTTGATAATGCGCGGTACCCTCGACGCGGTCTATCGGCTGCCCGTTGAGCCGGACCGTCGAGGATGACAGGGCCGCGGTGACGGTGGGCGCGGTCAACGAGCCACCCAGGGTCCCTTCCAGGATGATGATCCCGTCGGCGTGCACCGCGCCGTTGCGGAGGGCCGCGACGTCGTGGAGGTCGAAGGCCGGGGCAGCAAAGGATAGCGCCAGCTGGCCACGCGGATCCACGCTGCCGTGGATCGAGATGCGCGACGCATTCACTTCCAGCGCGGCATCGTCGAGGGACAGTGCCCCCCGCGCCCAGCGGAACGCGGCAATCAGTCGATCCACGGGCTGGCCGGCGACGATGCCATCGCTGAGCGTCAATGCGCCATCGGCCTGTGGATCGGTGAACGTGCCGGTCAGCCTCACCGTCCCGGACACGGTGCCCTCCGCATCGAGCGGCACCTTGGCCACATCAAGCAGTCGTTGCGCGGGTATGCGATGCGCCCGGATGGCGAGGTCCACCGATTCCGGCGCCCCCCACCTGACCTCGCCCACAGCTTCGTAGACGCCCTCGCCATCGCGCAACAGCAGCCCCGGCGTCACGAGCCCGGTCGTCCCGAGCGTAAGCGATCCCGTGGCCTGATCGAAGGGGAATGGGCCCAGCCGGCCCTCGCGCGCGTCGAGGCGGCCGGATACCACAGGAACCAGCACCGTACCGGCGACGCGCCCGGCCAGATCCGCAGTCCCGGCCAGCCACTGCCCGGGTCCCACCAAGCGCCCCACGGCCTGGAGGTTTACATCGGTTGCCACGAGCGCCAAGTCCAGCGACCCGCCCAGGCCAATTGTGCCGGTGGCGTGCGCCACGGCCGGACCGCGGTGAGCCTCGAACCGGTCGACTTCCACGATGCCTCGCTCGAATCCAAGCACCACATCCGCACGGTCGATCACCATGCCGGCGACGTCCCCGCTTGCGAGGCCCAGGCGGGCCTGCCCGATGACGGCACCCGGCCTCCCGGCGGCGGCGATGAATCCGGTGGCCTTGCCCTTCACCGGGAGCGGCAGCAGGTCCAGAGACGTCAGCCCCCTGGCATCGACGCGCTCGAGATCGGCCAGGACGAAGAACTCCAGGGTGGGCAGGGTGAGTCGCGCGTACCCGCGCGCTCGACCATCATCGACGGTCGCGTCCAGGTCGTCAAAGACCAACACGCCGCCGTAGAGTTGCAGGTGGGTGGAGAGATCCGAAAATGTTTGTCCCTGGACATGGCCGGCCCCGCTGGTCACATCCCCATCAACGAGGAGCGCGTCCAGCGGCCCGACCACCCGCGCTTCCCCCCCGGTGCGGCCCGAGATCTGCAGCCCCGTGCTGGGGAAGAACAGGCGTTTCAGGGTGGCCAGATCCAGCGACGCCGACCGGATGGCGAGGTCGAGATGGGCGTCGGTCAGGTACGCGATCTCGCCTCTCACCCAGACCGGGGACGACTCCACCATCATCGTCAGTCCATCGCTGGTCACGCGACGGTTGTCCAGTACCAACGGCCCCTCGATGTCAGTCAGCGCCACCTGGGATGGGACCAAAACCGCGCGGCCTTCGTGCAGCTGGAAGGTGGCACGATAGTCGAAGGCCATCGCCGCTCCCCGGCGTGACACCAGCAGACGGGCAGTCCCATCCACGGTGCCGCCGGTCCACCGCAACCAGTCCAGATGCGCCAGATACGGCCCCCAGTGCGCAGCCGACGCGCCGCGTGTCGTGAACACAAGATCCACAACGGCGTCTGCTGGGAGGACCGTCGCAGCGACGTGCAGCAACGCAGGGGTGCGGCCGGAGGTGTCAACCGCGTCCACTTCCAGGCGCAGGCGCGGGGAATCGCTCCAGGACACACTCCCGGTCACCCGTTCGAAATGCGCGCCAAAGGGCACCGGCCTGTTCCAGGCGTCAATGACGAGCAGCGTCCCCTCGCGGACCTCCACCGTGCCCGTGAACGCAGCAAGCCCCCCGCCGCCCTTCCGCCGCTGGGGAAGGCGGGGGATGTTCCACTGGCCCGCGGCATCACGCGAGAGCGTCAGGACGGGGCGGTTCAGCTCGATGGTGGCCAGGCTGGTGGCTGGGCCTCGACCGCGCAGCAGATCGACCAGCAGGGCAAGGGGACGGAACCGCAGGACGATGCGGGTCACGTCCACGAAGGTCCCACGCTCGCCAGGGGGCGCGGCGATCCGCACGCCGTCGAGGACGATTCCACGCAGGGGATCACCGGCCATACGTGAGACGCGGACCTCGCGTCCCAGCGCCTGCGAGACCTGGGCCACCGCGGCGGCGCGCACCGATGCCGCCAGGGCACCGGACCCGGCCAACCACGCCAGCCCGGCGCCCAGGAGCGCGATCAGGATGAGGACCGCAATCGTGAGGCGCATTGCCGCGGGGTGTTGGGTCGCCACTCTCCTCACTACAGACATTCCCGCGGTTCTGCCGCGGTATTCCCCTCCGCCAGGGGTGCGGGGCAGATCAGCGGATGAGGATGGGAATCTGGATCTCGCCTTGCACTACCCAATCGGTGCGGACCACTTCACCGGCGAAGACGTCAAACTTCACGAACTCGCTGCCTTCCGGAGGCAGCCCGAAGGGAATGAGTTGCAGTAAGATGTCGGTGTTCTTCCCGTAGTCCTCAAACAACTGGATCGCCCCGTCCAGCGTGGCCGCCGGGCTGGGCTGAGGTTCCTGCTGCAGCAACTGCGCCAGGCCCTGCTCCGGAGCAGATTCCAAGGATACTTGCCTGCCCGCCGAACCGACGACAAGCACCGCCGGGCCGCGCGGGAAGTCCCGGGGAATCGAAATCTCAATCACGCGCGACGGCACCGTCTGTTCCTGAAACGGCCGCAGGGTCATGTGCACACGCAGGCGCTCGCCTGGAGCCACTTCGCGCCGCTCCACCGTGGCCTCAGCGATGGCTGCTGTCTGGCGTTTGCCGGTCACACTGATCTCGATATTCATGTCCACTGGATCGAGGGGGGCGAGATCGTTATAGAGGAGAAAGTTCAAAGCGTCCGGGAGATCCAGCAACGAGGCGAGGGCCACGTCGCGGCTGTTATAGAAGACATTCTCGCGGCTGATCACCCGGGGCAGCCCCTTCGCCCGCAATGTGATCTTCACGCTGGCGGTGCCGCCACCCAAGATTTGTCCGCGAGCCCGGTCGACAGCGGTAAGCGCCATGGCCGCAGCGAAGGTCTTGGCCAGATCGCGCCGGCGCACGACCTGCACCCCCTTCTCGATCCGCGTCCCAGCGTCCAGATCGGTCACCGCCACGCGCACCGCCAGCATGCGGGGCATCCGGCCGATCACGCCGCGAATCGCCGGCCCGCGATCCTGGTCGATCTTCCCAATCAGGTCGCCGAGGTTCCCTTCTTTGAATGGTTCCTGCAGGGTGCGTACGACGGTGACGATGTCGGAGGTGGTCAGGGCGTACTCCACCTCGCCCATCTGATCCCAGGGGTGCCCGCAGATGAGCAGCCTGTCCCCCACCCGCAGGGTGACGGTGCACATCCCGCCGTAGCTCACATCCCCCCGCACCTGCAAGATCCCCACGGAACTCCCACCGGTGATCGGCGATGCGACGAACGTCGCCCCCTGCTGGTCATACTGCAACAGAGGCTGCGCGGCGCCCAGCGCCTGCCGCAGGAATCCCATCGCGCGCGGTGATAATCCCGACACCATGACCGGAAACGTGGCCGGGATGAACGCGGTCATGCCGGGCAGACCGGCCTCATCCACCCGCTGGGCCTGCGCCAGGGTGTCGGTGACCACGACGCGGGTGATCGCGCGCCTGCCGATGTGAAACGGTTCGGAGGCGGCGAATGTCCGCGGCCAGGGGGTCTGCGCAGTCCCATTGGGGAGGTCGAGCACAGTGAGCATGTCTTCGATCGGGGTGCCCAGCGCCAGTTCCCGTTTTCCGGGCTGCCAGAGGTAGCCGGCCGACAGGGCGCCGATCAGCTTGCCGTTGATAAACAGCGGGCTCCCGCTCATCCCCGCCGCGGTCCCACCGGAGCGATCGGTGACCGGTCCGGACGCGCGAAACAGGATCAGGTGGCGGACCGGGATCACATCCCCGCCGCCCTGCAGAATGCCCATGATTTCAATATCGAACTCCTCGATTTTTTGGCCCTGGATGACAGTGCGCCCGATGCCACGCATGCCGGGCTTGATGTCGCGCAGCGGCATGATCGGCGGCAGCACAGCCTTGGATTGCGCCCAGCCCATGAGCGGCGTCAGCACGACCGCCAGCACTATCCCCACCACCACGACGCGCCTGACCACGCTCCTGCCTCCCTCGCCCTGACGCCGCGCCCTCACCTGACCCTCACCCTACCCTTTCCCACCAGAGAGGGAAATTGGGTGGAACGGCACCGGCGTCTGTGGTGGTGATTCCGCACCGCGCCTATAAATCCCCCATGATGACGCACATGAAAGATTGCCAATTGTAGATTGTGAACACCGGGGCTATCGGGGCTGCAGCCGGATGACGATGTCGCCTCGTTCGATCCGCTGGCCCGGCTGCACCAGGACCTCCCCAATCACGCCGTCGCGGGGGGCGCGCGCCGCGACCCCGATCGTGCCGGTCAGCGGCGTGCGGACGTACACCAGCGGCTGAGCGTCGTCTACCTGATCGCCGACTTTCACCAGACGGTCCTCCAGCACCACGCCCGCCAGGGTGCTCTTCACCTCGAGCAGATCCGCGGGCGTGGCGAACCCCGTCCCAACTCGACTCGGCGCAAGTGTCTCACTGTGCCTCGTCAACCAGTCGAGTTGGAACGGGGCGAAGACGGCCGCTGCAGCAGCGGTGAACATGACGAGCAGGACCGCCAGCGTGCGCATCAGCCCCCCTACCCCGCAAACTCCTCGGGGCGGTCCGCACTCCTCGTAAAGTAGAAACGCAGCGCCTGCACGATTCGTTCTGACGCCCGGCCGTCACCGAACGGATTGTGGGCGCGGGCCATCGCCTGGTATGCCGCCGGATCGGTGAGCAGGCGGGCCGCCTCTCGGACGATGGCGATACGGTCGGTACCCACCAGCGACATGGTCCCGGCCTCGACGCCTTCGGGGCGCTCGGTCACCCAGCGCAGCACCAGGGCAGGCCGTCCCAAGGCCGTGGCTTCCTCTTGAATACCGCCGGAATCGGTGAGGATCAGGGTGGCCTGCTGCATCAGGCGCACCCAGACCGGGTACTCCGGCGGCTCGATCAGGTGGGCCCGCGGATGCTCGTGCAAGACGTCGTGCACAATCCGGCGCACCGCCGGGTTCGGGTGCACCGAGAAGATCAGCAGCACGTCGGGGAAGCGGTCCAGCAACTCCCGCAGCGCCAGGTAAATCTCCCGCAGGGGTTCGCCCCAGTTTTCCCGGCGATGCGTCGTGGCCAGCAGCAGCCGGCGGCCCGCGAGTGGAGGAATCCCAGGGACGGCCGGGACGGCCGGCAAATGCTGCACCGTCTGCAACGCATCGATCACCGTGTTGCCCGTGACGAAGATCGACTGCTCCGGGATCCCCTCCGCCAGCAGGTTGCGCTTCGCACGGGGGGTCGGCGCAAACTGCAGCTCGGCGAGGGCCGAGGTCATCCGGCGGTTCATCTCCTCGGGGAACGGCTGGTACCTGTCGTAGGTGCGCAACCCGGCCTCAATGTGTCCGACCGGAATCCGGTGGTAGTAGGCGGCCAGCGCGCCGATGAATGTCGTGTGGGCGTCACCCTGCACCAGGACCATCTCCGGCCGCAGCTCGTCCAAGACCCGGTGCAGCCCGGTCAGCGCGCGGGTGCTGATGTCGACCAGCGACTGCTCGGGCCGCATGATGTCCAGATCCACGTCCGGGGTAATTCCAAACAGCCGCGTGACCTGATCCAGCATCTCCCGGTGCTGGCCGGTGGTGACCACGACGGGGGCGAACTCCGCGCTGGCGCGCAACCGTTGCACGACCGGCGCCATCTTCACGGCCTCCGGCCGCGTCCCGAAGATTGTCATGACGGACACCCGCCCCGCCGACGCGGCCTGGCGGGCAGCCAGCGGCTTGGGTTCGGTCAGCGTGACCATCTACTGTAGGAACCGGGACGCCCTAAGATGTGCGTGCCGCCGCACGCGTGTCAGGGGAGGTTGGCAGGACCCGGGAGTTCGGCGGCGTGTGGCCGGTGCAGGTGAGCCAGGCCGAGGCGCCACCCCAGCACCACCAGAAAGACGGCGATCACCGTCAGCAACACCAGCGACAGCATCCGGTTGATTCCGGCGGCGGCCAGACCACCTAGTCCGAGGATGGCCGACAGCAGCCACAGCGTGAACACGACCTGCCGCTGCGACAGTCCGCGATCCAGTAAGCGATGGTGCAGGTGGCCCCGGTCCGGAACAAAGATGGAGACGCCGTTCCGGTACCGCCGGACGATGGCATAGCCTGTGTCCAGAATGGGCAGAGCCAGCGCGAGCACCGGCACCGCGAGGCTCAGGGCGGTGGCCGCCTTCGCCAGCCCCTGCACTGCGGCGGCGCCCAGCAGAAATCCCAACAGCATCGACCCGGAGTCGCCCATGAACGATTGGGCCGGATTAAAGTTGTGGCGCAGGAAGCCCAGCGCCGAACCGGCCGCGGCGGCGGCCAGCGTCATAGCCAGCACGTCGTGACGGTAGGCGGCGGCGCTGAGGAGCGTCATGCCGGTGATCACCGACACACCGGCAGCCAGTCCGTCCACACCGTCGATGGAGTTCATGGCGATGGCCATGGAGCCCAGCCACACCACGGTGAACACCTTGCCGGCCATCCCCAGCGGCACGACCGCGCCGGTGACCGGGTGCGTCATGAAGTCGGTCGTCATGCCGAACCACACCGGAATGGTGGCGATGGCATAGATCAGAGGGAATTTCACCCGCCCCGGAAGCGAGCGCACATCGTCAAACGCCCCCAGGGCGGTGATCGCGGCCGCGCCGAGCAAGATGCCCACCACCGGCAGCGGCGGCGGCTTATACGGGACGGCGAGCACCACATAGCGAGTTTCCCGTACCAGGGCGACCGGCTGGTCGATCGGCAGCGTGACGAGCAGTGCCAGCAGCGCGCCCCCGAAGATGGCGAGGCCGCCGAGCCGCGGAACCGGATGGGTATGGATGTGCCGGCCCCCAGGCGGAGCCATCGCGCCCAACCCCTGCGCCACCCACCGCATCTCATACGCGATGGCGTAGGTGAACAACAGCGCCAGGAGCCCCGCGATCAGGAAGGGGGGAATGTGCATGGCTTCACCATTCTAGTGTTATGCCCGCGGAGTATCAACGCCAGCCCGCTGCTCTGCCCCGTCAGTCAAACAACTGGCTCACCGACCGATCCTCATGCACACGCCGGATGGCCTCGGCCAGCAGGGGCGCGACCGAGAGCACCGTGATCTTGTCGACGCGCTTCTCCGGGGGTAATGGAATGGTGTTGGTGACCACGAGCTCCTGGATGGCGCTTCCGCTGATCCGCTGCACAGCCGGACCCGACAGCAGCGCGTGCGTGGCGCAGGCGTACACCGCCGTCACGCCGCGCTTGACGAGCGCCTGCGCGCCGACCGTGAGGGTGCCGGCGGTGTCCACGATGTCGTCCACGATGATCGCCGTCTTGCGGTGCACTTTGCCGATCACGTGCACGACCTCTTTCACCTGGTTCGGCCGGTCGCGGCGCTTGTCGATGATGGCGATCGGCGCGCCGAGCTGCTTGGCGAACTCCCGCGCCCGCGGCACTCCCCCCACATCCGGGGAGACGATGACGATGTTGTCCAGTCCCTTGCGCGCCATATAGTCGCCCAAGATCATGCGGGACGGCAGATGATCCAGCGGAATATCGAAAAATCCCCAGATCTGGCCGGCATGCAGATCCATCGTGAGGATGCGGTGACAGCCCGCGGCGGTGAGCAGGTTGGCCACCAGCTTCGCGGAGATCGGTTCCCGTGGTCGCATCTTTCGATCCTGGCGCGCGTACCCGAAGTAGGGAATGACGGCCGTGATCCGGTCGGCGGACGCCCGGCGCAACGCGTCGGTCATCACCAGCAGCTCCATCAGGTTCTCGTTCACCGGCGGGCTGGTCGGCTGGATCACGAAGACATCCTCGCCCCGGACACTCTCTTCGATGCGCACCCCGATCTCGCCATCAGCGAATCGGAAGATGCTCATCTCCGACACCGGCACGTCGAGCCCGGCGGCGATCTCCTGCGCCAAGGCCGGGTTGCCCTGGCCGCCGAACAGCTTCAGGCGTGGCCCCTGGGAGGGATCACGCGGGACCGCTCGCTGCGTCTCGACCAACGGTGTCCGCTGCATGGACGACACGGTCTTAACGCCGGCGCTCTGCTGTGACATATCGGATCACCCGGGCCGGCACGCCCACGGCCACCCCGCCTGGAGGGACGTCCTTGTTGACGACCGATCCTGCACCGGTCACGGCTCCCTTGCCGATGCGAATCGGCGCGATGAGCATGGTGTCGCTGCCGATGAAGGCCTCATCCTCGATGTCCGTGTGATGCTTGCGGGTCCCGTCGTAGTTGCAGGTGACCGTGCCGGCGCCGATGTTGACGCGGGCACCGACGGTGACATCGCCGAGATAGCTCATGTGGTGGACCTTGGTGTGGTCGCCGACCTCGGCATTCTTCAGTTCGGCGAAGTTCCCGATCTCGACGAAACGGCCTACGCGCGTCCCCGGGCGCAGGCGGCTGTAGGGCCCCACCGTCGACCCTTCGCCGACCGCCCCCCGCTCCACTGACGAGGCCACGATCGTGACGCCGTCGCCCACCGTGGCGTCGACCAGCCGGGCCTGCGGCCCGATGGTGCAGCGTGCCCCCACCGCGGTGGCCCCCTCCAGGTACGACTGCGGGTGGATGACCGTGTCCGGTCCCACCTGCACACCCGCATGCACGTAGGTCGTCACGGGGTCGATGATCGTGACGCCGCCCTCCATGAGGCGATCGAGCAGGCGCCGTCGCATTAGCGACTCTGCCGCGGCCAGCTCCTGCCGCGAGTTGACGCCGACCGTCTCCTCCGCGCTCGCCACCAGCGCCGATACCTGCTGCTCCCGTCCAAGCAGCCAGCCGATCGTATCCGTGAGGTAGTACTCCCCCTGGGCGTTGCCGGGCGTGAGCGCGCGCAATGCCTCACGCAGGGCCTGCTGGCGAAACATGTACGTCCCGGCGTTGATCTCCATGACCTGGCGTTCTTCGCTCGAGCAATCCGCCTCTTCCACAATCTTCCGCACGCGGCCGTCGCCGTCCCTGATCACCCGGCCGTACCCGCTGGGATCCGGCACCCGCGCGCTCAGCAGCGTGGCGGCCGATCCACTCGTGCGGTGCAGGGCCGTCAGCGCGTGGATGGTCTCGGCGGTCAAGAGCGGCGTATCGCCGTACAGCACCAACACTGGATTCCCGTCGTCGGGCAGGTGCGGGAGGGCCATCAAGACGGCGTGACCGGTGCCCCGCGGCTCCGCCTGTTCGACGTATCGCGCCTGGGCGCCGACGGCCTCGCGGACGCGGTCGGCGCCATGTCCGACGACCACAATGGAAGAGGAGATACCGGCGTGATGGAGCGCGTCAAGGACGTAGAAGATGAGGGGCTGACCGCACACGGGGTGCAGAACTTTGGGAAGGTCGGAGCGCATCCGCTTCCCCTTCCCCGCCGCCAGCACCACGGCGTGCACTTGTTCCATTCACCCCTCCAGAGGTGCTCCTATCCGATATTCCGTAGCAGCAAAAACGACTCCTGCCCTACGATTCCTGACCGATTCGCCGGAGTGAGATCTCCTCACGAGCGAGTCCGCCGAGAGGCGGACGAGTCGAGTGGCTGCGGGGCCAGGACTCGAACCTGGAGTTTCCCGGTCCAAAGCCGGGCGTCATTCCCTTAGACCACCCCGCAGTGTTCAGCAATAGCTTTAATCCAGCCTTCGATGCGACGACTGAGAGCCGTGCTCTTCCGGACAGTTATCCTGACGGTACCACAGTAGGTCCTACCTACATTGTATCTCTTGGGCTTGGCATTATGCTTTTTGAAATACGTTCGGAGGCGGCTCTCGGGGATGTGTAAATGCCGCATCCAATGCATCCGGGCTGACTCTACATCGGCATTCTCATGAATGTAGATATCAAATAGGATATCCGATTCATCGACGTTACAGTACCTGCGCAGCCAGCATCGGACTAGATCAATTGCTAAGGGATCTGTGTTGGTGAACTGAAATCGCGCATGCGATCTCCACGGTTTCGTCTTCGCTCCTTCGGCCCAATAGAGGGTCGTTCCGACCGCCCACATTACATCGCTCGCTTGGATCAGCCCCTGCGCCTCCTGAATTGCGGAATTGTGAATAGCTGCGACACGTGCCAGACACTCGATGTGACGTTTTTGGCTCCCGCGATGCGCCGCGGCCAGCCTGCGCTCCGTCAGGCGCTGACGCTGAGCTTTCGCCAGCCCAACTTGCCGCAGCCAGAGCGACAACGTTGACTTGGCCACCGGAACCTGCGCGCGGATCTCCCGGTATGAAAGACCGTGTCGTCTCAGCTCAATCGCACGTTCTCGCTCAACTGGCTTGGCCATTATGGAAGGTTCCATCAACGCATCGCAGGGCTGCTTCGTCTGCGTCGCTGATTGGTCACTGGAGCAGCGGTGACGCGTGCCGCTTTCTGCCGTCTGGCCGGCACGAAGTCGATCAACGACCCACCGCACTCCAAGTGGTGTGGGCAACTCCAGAGGCCATCGACCCAGACCGCGTCGCCCAACTTGAAAACACTCTCGCAGTGGATGCACTCGACTGACGATTCAAGGTTGGCGAAAAATGGCTCGGCGAAAATATCTTTCGGTAGGTGATCGCATCCGGGCGGTCGGCCGTCTCGTAGACGATGCATGTGACTTGTCCTCACCTGAAGAGGGCTGGGTTACCCGTTTGAAACAACCTGCGTAGGTGCAGTATCGCGGAAATCACGACTGCTGTCAGCAAAGAAGGGCCAACAGGAGAACCTGGACCTGTAGGAGGAGTCTATGCGAGCGTGAAGGGTCCCACGCTGACAATGGTAAGCTACCGCCCCTTAGAGCATCGCAATCACATCGATCTCAATGAGCCCGTCTCGTGGCAACTTGGCTACCTGCACCGTGGTGCGGGCCGGAGGGAGTTCGCGAAAGTAGCTCCCGTACTCCTCGTTCATCGGGCCAAAATCGTTCATGTCCTTGAGAAAGACGCCGCAGCGCACGACCTTGTCCAGCGAAGACCCCGCCGCTTTGAGCACGACCTTGATGTTGTCCAGCACCCGGCGGGTTTGGGTCTTGATGTCCTGCCCGACCATCTGCCCCGTACGCGGATCCAGGGCGAGCTGACCGGACAGGAAGACAAATCCGTTGGCCTTGACCGCCTGCGAGTACGGGCCAATCGCCGCAGGGGCCTCGTCCGATTTGATGATCTCCCGAGCCACAGGTCTCCCTCCCGACGCGACGCCGGTGTCGCCGGCGTCCGTATGAGATAGTTCCCGGACTTCGGCACATCGGCGGGAATCCTGCGCTGCATCACGGGAGCGCCGGCCCGCGCGTCTCCACGTTTGCGCTCATCAGGGGCGCCAGATGATGGCTCACTTCCCCTTCCAAGGAGGTCAGCCTGTGCAAGTCTGCGTCGCCGATGAACCCGGCCCGGCGTGCAAAGTGCATGCAGTATTCTAGCTCGGCCAGCGCGAGCGACACCGCGAGCAGCGTCCGGCGGGCCTGCCACCGCGCGGACCGCTGTGAGGCCGCAATGCCGGCCGCCACGCTGATGGCCGCGGCGCGCATGCGTTGCGCCAGGCCAGGGTCGGCCTGCATGAACTTCCAGGTCAGCCGGTAGACCATCTGGGCCAGGTCATCCGCCCGCTGCCAGACGGGCAGATCGCGATGGGACGGAGCGGCGACCGACACCACGTGACCTCCCAATGCGGACTCTTGCGCCAGCCCAGTATCGTGCCCAGGGGCACGCTCGTCTGCCCCCGGGCGCCAGCCGGCGTACGGCGGGGTACCACTGGATGCCTTGGGCCGGTGAGAGGAGCTAGTGCCGTACCAACTTGATAGTCAGTCCCGGCTTCTGAGCGGTTCGAAGGTTACTAAGAAAGGCACATGTGGCAATCAAGTTGGTACGGCACTAGGCGGACGCGGCGGCAGGCGGGATCCGGGCCTGGATGGCGCGGACGGCTCGGGCTTGCTCATCCGCGTGGTAGGAGGATCGCACCAGCGGACCGGACTCCACATACTTGAACCCCATCTCCAGGCCGATCCGCTTCACCTCCGCGAACTCCTGGGGGGTGTAGTAGCGGTCGATGGGATGATAGTCGGGACCGGGACGCAGATACTGGCCGACGGTCAAGACATCGCAGTCCACCGCGCGCAGGTCGGCCATGGTGTCCAGCAGTTCGCTCCACGTCTCACCCATGCCCGCAATGATGCCGCTCTTGGTGAAGGAGGTATACCCCCACTCCTTCGCCCGCCGCAGCAGATTCAGCGACCGCTCGTAGCTGCCGCCGTGACGGACGACCGTGAACACGCGGGGCACACTCTCGATGTTATGCCCGAGGATCTCCGGAGCAGCGTCCAGCACCGTCTGCAACGCAGCGGCATCTCCCTTGAAATCTGGAATGAGCACCTCCACCGTGCACTCCGGCAGGTACTGGTGAATCTTCGTGATGATGGCGGCAAAGATCCCGGCGCCGCCGTCGGCGAGGTCGTCGCGGTTCACCGACGTGATCACCGCGTGACGGAGTCCCATGGCCTGCACCGCGCGCGCCACCCGTTCCGGTTCCGCCAGGTCGAGTTCCGTCGGCAGCCCGTGCGCAATCGCACAGTACGCGCAGTGGCGCGTGCACAGATTCCCCAAGGCCAGGAAGGTGGCCGTGCGCCGGCCCCAGCACTCCCCCAGATTCGGGCAGCGCGCTTCCTCACACACGGTGTGCAGACCCTGTGTGCGCATGATCTGCACGAGGTCGGCGTAGTTAGGTCCGGCCGGCAACTTCGCTTTCAGCCACTCCGGCCGCTTTAGAGGTTGCTCATTCAATCCCATGGATCACGAAGACCTCACTGCTCTTTAGTGTTTGTCCGCGTTCCCGCGTTCCCGGTATTCAGAAGTCATTCGGCGCTGCGTCTCCGCCTGGAGCGCTCTCCAGCTTCTGCCTGATGTGGGTCAGAAACCGGTCCGCCACGGCACCATCGAAGATGCGATGGTCGAACGACAGACCTAGGTGCATGATCTCGCGGAGGACGATGGCGTCGTCGCGCGCCACCGGCCGTTTCACGATCGCGTCGGTCACCAGCATCGCCGCCTGGCCCGGCACGATGATCGGCATCGACCAGATCGAGCCGAACACGCCGGGGTTGGTGATGGTAAACGTCCCCCCTTGCACCTCGTCGAGCGTCAGAGTCCCCTCGCGGGCCCTGCGCCCGAGTGCTTCAAGCTCCCTGGCGATCTCGACCAGCGGCTTCCGGTCCGCCTGTTTGATGACGGCCACGATGAGCCCATCATCTAAGGCGATGCCGATGCCGGTATTGACAGCCTGGCGCATGATGATTCCATCCTCGCTCCAGCTGGAGTTGACCAGCGGGAACGCCCGCAGCGCCTCGACAGCGGCCCGGACGAAGAAGGCCGTGTAGGTAATGTTCACGCCCTCCCGGCCGCGCCATTCCTCCTTGTGCGCGTCGCGCCACCGCACCAGAGCCGTCATGTCGACCTCGATGACGCCGTACGCGTGGGGGATCTCTCGCTTGGACTGCGCCATGCGCTGGGCAATCGAACGGCGCAGGGGCGTCAACTTGACCAGCTGGTCACCAGGATGGAGCCCTGGAGGTGCTGGGGTGGCCCGGGGCGCGGCTACGGCCGGGGCGCCCGGTCCTGTCGCATGCCGGGTCTCCACATACTTGAGGACGTCCTCTTTTGTCACCCGGCCGCCAGCGCCGCTGCCCGGGAGCCGCGCCACTTCCTCCAGCGGCAGGCCATGCTCGTCGGCGAGCTTCCGTACGACTGGCGAGAGCCGCAGCCGCTCCCCCTCCGGGGATCGCGACCGGTCCTGTGGGATATCAACGCCGGTCCCGGTGGACGGCATGCCTGCCGCGGGCCGCTCCGCCGCCATCTCCGGCGTTTCCATCACCGCAATGGGTGTGCCTACCGGCACCGTCTGGCCCTCGGGAATCAGGATCGCGCTGAGCACGCCGCCGTACGGGGCGGGCATCTCCACGTTGACCTTGTCTGTGATGATCTCGACGAGCGGCTCGAATCGCTCGATGCGATCCCCAGGATGCTTGAGCCACTTCCCGATCGTGCCCTCGTATGTACTTTCACCCAATTGTGGAAGTGTCACGTCGACGGGCATCGAGCCTCCCCGAATCTTCCCAGTCTCCTCAGTCGTCCCAGTCTTCCCAGTCTACTGACGCTGCGGATCACACCGGCAGTGGACTGGGGAGACCGGGTAGACAGGGACGACTGGGTAGACTTCTTAGTACGCTGCCAATTTGCGTATGGCCGTGGCAATCTTGTCCTTGGTGATGGAGAACCATTCCTCGAGTGGCTTGGCGAACGGGATGCCGGGGACATCGGGTCCGGCCAACCGCGTCACCGGCGCATCCAGATCGAAGAATGCCGCCTCCGCGATGCGCGCGGCGATCTCGGCGCCGTAGCCCAGGAACAGGTTATCCTCATATACAATCAACGCGCGGTTGGTCTTCGCCACCGAGGTGAGGATCGTATCCGTGTCCAGCGGGGCCAGGGTCCGGACGTCTGTGACCTCGACGTCGATCCCTTCAGCGGCCACGCTTTCGGCCGCTGCCAGCGATTCGTTCAACATCCAGCCGTAGGCGAACAGCGAGAGATCCCTGCCCTGCCGGCGCACCACCGCCGGGCCAATCGGCACCGTATAGTCGCCGTCCGGAACCTCGCCGCGCACGATCCGATACATCCGCTTGTGCTCCAGAAACATCACGGGGTCGGGATCCCGGATGGCGGCCTTCAGCATGCCCTTGGCATCGTACGGGGTGGAGGGGGCCACGACCTTCAGGCCTGGGACGTGGGCATAAAAGGCCTCGATCGACTGCGAGTGGTACAGGGCGGTGCCGTGCGATCCGCCGTAGGGGGCGCGGAACACCACCGGACAACCGTAGAGGCCGTTGGACCGGTATCGCATCCGTGCCGCCTCGCTGACAATCTGGTTGAAGGCCGGGTGGATGAAGTCGGCAAACTGAAACTCGGCGATCGGCAGCAAACCATTGGCAGCCATGCCAATGGCCACACCGGCGATCGACGACTCCGCCAGGGGAGTGTCGATGACCCGATCCTCCCCAAACTTCTCGACCAGCCCCATCGTCGCCCCGAAGACGCCGCCCTTGCGGCCGACGTCTTCACCCAGGACGAGCACACGCGCATCGCGCGCCATCTCCTCGTGGTGGGCCTGGTTGATCGCGTCGATGTACCGGATCTCCGCCATGGGGCGCCTACTCCCCCTCGTAGAACACGTGCCGCGTCGCGGTATCCGGCTGCGGCAGCGGGGCGCGGTCGGCTTCATCGGTGGACAGGTCGATCTCACGCCGGACGCGGTCGGTCATGTCCTGCAGCGTCCCCTGCGTGAGCAAACCCACGCGCTCCAGGTAGGCCCGAAACGTCAAGAGGGGATCGCGTTTCCGGACCTGTTCCAACTCCTCTCGAGAGCGATACCGCTCCTGCTGATCATCGCTGCTGTGCGATCCCAGGCGTGGGACGGCGAATTCGATCAACGTGGGCCCTTCGCCGCGCTTGGCCCGATCGTACGCCTCCCTGGTGACGCGGAAGCACTCCAAGACGTCGCTTCCATCCGCGGTCACGCCTGGCATGCCGTACCCGGCGGCCCGCACGGCCACGCTGCTCACCGCCATCTGCTTGCGCAGGGGCACCGAGATCGCCAGCTCATTGTTCTCGACAATCAGGAGGACAGGACACTTGTGAATGGCGGCAAAGTTTAGGGCTTCATGCCAGTCCCCCTGGCTGGTGCCGCCTTCGCCGATGCTGACCATGGTGACCTCGCCGGTCCGGCGGAGCCTACTCGCGTAGGCGATTCCGACCGCATGCGGGTACTGTGTCCCGACGGGGCTGCTCGTCGACAGGATCTTGAATCGCGGGTGGCCGTAATGCCCCGGCATCTGCCGGCCGCCGCTGCTGGGATCGGTGGCGCGGGCAAACAATCCCAACAGCATGTCGGTCGCCGTCATGCCCTTAACCAGACAGGCGGCCACCGAGCGGTAGTAGGGAACAAACCAGTCCAGTTTCTTGTCCATCGGCCACATCGCCGCGACCTGGCAGCCTTCATGGCCCGCCCCGGAGATCACGAACATCGCTTTGCCCGCCCGCTGCAAGACCCACATCCGCTCGTCCAGCGCGCGGGCCAGGGCGACATAGTAGTACATCTCCAGGACGTCCTGATCGGACAATCCCAGGACCCGGTGCCGGGCTTGGACCGTTTTGGCCTCAGCGCTCACCCGCCGCCCCCTCCCCCTACCCGTCACATGTGAATGACTCGCCCCATCGCGTCGAGCGCCGCTTCCTTCAGCGCTTCAGACAGCGTAGGATGCGAGTGGACCGCCATACCGAGTTCGGCCACCGTCGCTTCCAGGTATTTGGCCGCCACACCTTCGGCCAGCAACTCGGTCACCCCCGGCCCGATCATGTGAATGCCCAGGAGCTCGCCGATCTTGGCGTCGGTCACGACCTTGACCAGTCCCTCGCGGGACCCCTCGATGGTCGCCTTGCTGTTCGCCTGGAAACTGAACCGCCCTACCTTCACGTCACGCCCGCGCTCTTTGGCCTGCCGCTCGCTCAGCCCGACCGTGGCCACCTGCGGAATGCAGAACGTGGGCCGCGGGACCGTATCGTAGTTGGGCGTATGCGTGCGCTGGCCGGCGATCGTCTCCACCGCAGCGATCGCCTCGTCGCTGGCGACATGGGCGAGCCGGAAGGGCGCCTGTCCGGTCAGGACGTCGCCGATGGCATAAATGTTCGCGGCCGTCGTGCGGAACTGTCCGTCCACCTTCACGGCACCCTTCTCGAGCGAGACACCTGCCTCGGCCACCGCCAGTCCATCGGTCACCGGCGCGCGTCCCACCGCGACCAGCAGGTACTCTGCCTCCAGGGCGGAAAGCTGGTCTCCCCGTCCCACTGTAATTTTGACCCGGTTGCTGGCCACCTCCGCCGACTTGGCCGTGGCCTGGGTGAGCACTTTGATCCCCCGCCGTGAGAATCCCCGCTCCAGCGCCTGCCCGATCTCCTCGTCTTCCAGCGGCACCAACGTTGGCAGCAGCTCAATCACCGTGACCTCGCTGCCGAAGGCGCGAAACAGGCTGGCAAACTCCACGCCCACCGGGCCGGCCCCGAGAATGGCGATCGACCGCGGCACCGCCTCCAAATTGAGGGCGTCGGTGCTGTCAATGATACGGGTGTGATCGAAGGCGATGCCGGGGACTGTGCGGGGCGCCGAGCCGGTGGCCACAAGGAGGTGCTTGCCGGTCAGTTCGGTCTCCGACCCGTCGGCCAGCGCGGCGCCGATCTTCGTGGTGCTGAGAAAACGTCCTTCGCCGATGAAGACATCGATTTTATTCTTGCGCATCAGCGACTGGACGCCCTTGTGCAGTTGATCGACGACGCGGGCCTTGCGGCGCTGCACCGCGAGCAGATCGACGGCCACGCTGTCCACGGACAGGCCCAGTTCCCGGGGATCTTTGAGGTGTTCGAGCAGTTCGGCGGTGTGCAGCATGGCCTTGGTGGGAATGCAGCCGATGTGCAGGCAGGTCCCGCCGACCTTTTCCCGCTCCACCAGCGCCACTCTGAGCCCGAGCTGTGCGGCGCGGATGGCACCCACATACCCGCCGGGACCACCGCCGATGACGATGAGATCGTACGGATCAGGCATCGCCAACAGGTCCTCCGTGCCTAGTGAATCAGGCGCCCGGGCATCGTGCTCAGCGGCTTCCGCCCGGCAAACCCCTCCTGCACCCCATGCCAGTAGTGGACGGCATCTTCCCCCAGGCGCCAGCACAGATAGAACTCTGTGCCGCCGGCCTGTGCCGGGAAGTCGATCAGCCCCGTCTGCGGATCACGGACGACGCAACCGATCTCCTGCAGACGCCCCAGCAGCTCTGTAATCTCCCGCGCCTGCGTGTCGAGCCCTTGCTGGCGCGTGGCGATCTCGTCGAGCACACGATCCCCGGCGTCCAGGCGCTGCCAGAGAATGTCCAGGCGCTCTTTCAACGACATGGCAGAGGCGTGCAGGTCTTTGAGGCGGGCCAGCAACGGCGCTGCCTGTTCAAGCGTCCGATTGGCCTCGTCGAGGGAAAAATGGCGAAAGGGCCGCATCGGCACCGGGTCCCGTTCCCACTATAGGGTCCGACGCCGGAGGCGTCAAGCAAACCTTCCCCGCTCCATCGAGAACAGTGCGCGGTTACTTCGTGACGCGAATGCGGACCGCGTGGTACCCCGACGCGCCATCCGGCAGCGTCGGAACCTCCCGGGCCGTCTGCACGACACCGAGGCCATCCTTCGCGCGAACTTTCAGGGTGTACTCGCCTGGTGCCGTCGGCGTCCACAGCGCCGCCCACAGCACCCAGGTGAATGGCCCCAGCGGCGGCTTGACCTCCGCCACTACCCACGTCGCCCCGCCGTCGGAGCTGTATTCGACAGCCTTGATCCCGCGGTCACCGCCGTAGGCGACACCGCCCAGCCCGATGTCCCCGACGGCTGCGGAGCGTGGCGCCGTGATGAACTCGGACATCGTCTTCGCGACGGCTTCCTCGCTCCACCCGGACGCCTCCCAATATCCGCGGAAGTCGTAGTTCACGACCTCAATCTTGGTGATCCACTTGGGATTTTTCATCCCGAACAATCCCGGGACCAGCAGGCGGACCGGGAAGCCGTGCTTGGCCGGCAATGGCTCGCCGTTCATCTCATAGACCAGGAGCGTGCTGGGATGCATCGCATCGGTGAGCGGGATCGACTCCGAGTAGCCGTCGGCGCAGCGGAACGCCACCTTCACCGCCGTGGCGGCCGGGCCTCCGGCGCGCATGAGGACGTCGCGCAACGGCACGCCCTTCCACTTCGCGTTGCTGATCAGATCCCCGCCCACCTCATTGCTGATACACTCCAGCGTCTGCAGCTGCTCGACCGCCGGCATCGCCCGCAGTTCACCAAGGCTGAGCCGGACAGGCGCGCCGACCAGGCCGCCGATGTCCAGCGCCCATCGGGCGACCTCCACCACGGGATCAAATCCTGGCGGGTTCTTGCTGACGACATAGAACTGCTCATTGACCGTGATCTCCGGGGGAAGCCCGCGGACGCGGGCGAACGCACTCTGCACCGCCGCGGTGGCACGGTGCACTGCCGTTAGCACCCACTGGGCCGCGGAGATGCCGGCAGCTGACGCGATTAGAATCGTCACCGTTCGGGAGAGGACCTCGCGACGGGTCACACCTCCAGAGGCCGGCGTGCCGGTCGCGGTCCGGCGTGATTGCATCACGATCAGCGCGGTGTAGACCACCGCAAACAAGACGCCGTAGGCGGCCAGAGCCAGCGGCACCGTGGAGCCGCTGCTGGCCCGGCCCTCCGCGGCCAGCCGCTCCGCCAGATAGCGGGATGCGGGACCAAACGCCAGCGCGGTCAGGAGGCCGGTGACGACGACCCAGGAGGCCACCAGCAGCCGCCCCGGCCGCCGTCCAATCCACCGCGCCAGCAGCGCGCCAATCAGGCCCAGCAGCACGACCAGCGCTGCCAGCATGCCCCAAAACGCCGCCGGTTTGGCAGCGAACTTGAGGCGTACGATTAAGAAGGAAAACACCTGCAGCGGGATGAGCCGCATCTGCCGTTCCCACAATGCCAGGGCGACCGCGGGGACGTGCCCCGTAAACCAGCCGAAGTACATGGCGATGACCACCAGGAGTCCTGCGGCCAGACCGGCCCAAAACCCTACCCGCGTGACAGATGTCATCATGGCAATCAGACTCCCCGATTACGCCCGCGTGTATACTCGAACGCGGTGCAGACCAGAGGCGCCGTCCGGCAGCGTCGGCGCTTCATCCGCTGTCTGCCACTGTCCGGTGCCGTCCGCAGCCCTGACCCGGAGCAGATACGACCCGGGCCCAGGCGGTGTCCAGTCCATCGCCCACAGCACCCAGGTGTCGGGCCCGGGCACGGACTTGATCGCGGCCGGTAGCCAGCTGCGGCCGTCATCGATGGAACATTCGACCGCGCGAATTCCACGATTGCCGGCGTAGGCCACACCACCCAGCTGCGCCGGCCGGCCGGCGGGCAGGGTGGCTCCAGAGTTCGGCGTGGTGAATTTGGACATCGTCTTCACCACAGCCTCCTGGCTCCAGCCCCGCTGCTCCCAGTAGCCCAGGAAGTGGTCGGCCGGCTCGATGCGCGTGATCCACTTGGGATTCTTCATGCCATACAACCCGCCGACCAGCAGCCGAGCAGGAAACCCATGCTTGGATGGCAGCCGCTCTCCGTTCATCTCATACGCCAGCAGCGTGTCCGGGTGCAGGGCATCGCTCATGGGGATCGCCGTCGTGTACCCGTCCGCGCACCGGAACGCCACCTTCCTCACGGTGGTGTCCGCCCCAGCCATCTCCAGAATCATGCGCAGGGGCACCCCGCGCCACTTCGCATTGCTGATGAGATTCCCACCCACTTCGTTGCTGATGCACTCCAGGGTGTGGGACCGCTCCATCGACGGCAGCGCGAGGAGCTCGCGATAACTGAGTCGCAGAGGCTGGGTGCGGCCGGCGACCTCCAGCCGCCAGAGCGACGCGTCCAGATCCGGATCGAACCCCGGCGGGTTCTTGCTGACGATGTAGAACTCGCCGGTGGGGGTGACCTCCGCCGGCAGCCCGCGCACCTCCACGCCCTGGGCCGCAGCGAGATTCTGCCGCGTGCCGCGCACCCACTGGGCCAGTGCCGGGCCCGCGAGAGCACCTGCGGCGAGCACCGCGGACCGCCTCAGGAGTTCGCGCCGGGTGAGCTCGGGTCCGTGGTGCCGCGGGCGGCTTGACACCCCTGCGCTACTCCCAGGGAGAGGAGTAGCGTTCCTCCTTCCACGGATCGGCGTGATTGTGGTAGCCGTTCCGTTCCCAGAAGCCGCGGCGATCTTTTGGCAGCAGCTCCACGCCGCGCACCCACTTGGCGCTCTTCCAGAAGTACAGCCGCGGCACCACCAGCCGCAGCGGCCAGCCGTGCTCGGGAGTCAGGTCCTGCCCGTCGGCCCGGGACGCGAAGAGGGCGTCATCGGCCAGCAAGTATTCCAGCGGGAGATTCGCTTCATAGCCCTGCTCGGCGTGGACCATCACAAACTTCGCGTCCGGCTTGGGCTTCGCCAGCGCCAGCACCGCCTTGACCGGCACGCCCTCAAAGGTGACGCCTAGTTTGCTCCACGCGGTCACGCAGTGGATGTCGCAGCGCAGCGTGGTTTTCGGCAGGGCGGCAAACTCCGCGTGGGTCAGGCGCACCGGCTGCTCCACCAGCCCCCAGACCTTGAAGTCCCACTGTGCCGCGTCGAAGCGCGGGATGCTGCCCGCATGCAGCACCGGCCACTTCTCAGTCAGATACTGCCCGGGGGGCAATCGGTCTTTCACATCCTGGCGCGCGATGCGTTCCTTCATGGACCCCTCCCGTGGCTCTGATCATACGGTACGAGGGTTGTGTAAAAGTCCGGTAAACCAGCGACCGGGAAGCCAACGAATGGAAGCGGGGCTAGGATCGTTCTCCCAGCCCGAGGCCTTCGGCGTCCTTCTGTCGCTCCCTGGCCACCTCGACCAGCCAGGGTGGGTCCTGGTAAACGTAGTCTTTGCGGAGGGGATGCCCGACCCAGTCGTCGGTCATCATGATGCGGCGCAGATTGGGGTGCCCGTCGAAGATGATCCCCAGCAGATCGTAGGCCTCGCGCTCGTGCCAGTTGGCGCCGTCCCACACCCCTGTGACCGAGGGCACGTGCGGATCGTCACGCGGGATGCGCACCTTCAGCGCCAGTTCCTGCCGCGTCTGGTGCGCGTAGAGATGGTAGAGTACCTCCAGCTCGTGGCGCTCCGGCCAGTCGATGGCACTGACGAAGGAGAGGTATGTCAGCCCGAACTCAGGATCTCGCGCGAGCGTCGTGCACACCGGCAGCAGCGTGTCCCGCGGCACATAGACGCCCGGAGTCAGGTACTGTGGCGGCACCTCATGGGCCGGCCGCCGTGCCGCCGGTGCAGGCTGCGCACCCGGTTCCGGGCCCCGGGCGGTGGGCTCCGGCGGTTCTGCCTGCGGGCGGGGGAACAGCTCGACGTCGGGAAAGCGGGCCTTTAGTTTCTCGGCAAGCTCCCAGGTCATCGACTTCTCCCTTTCACCACGCCGGTGGCGATGGGCTCCTTGGGCGCGGCGCGGTGGAGGTCGTCCAGATCATAGAGAAGGTTGGCCCGGTTGTAGGTGCTGGCTTCGTAGTGGGGCACAAAGACGATGGCCTCGGTGGGACAGACCTCCACGCACAGCCCGCAATAGCAGCACTTGTCCATCTCGATATCGAAGCGCGTCAGCAGCCGGTCCTTGGCTTTGCCGGTGGCCTCGATGTGGATGCAGCGGTCGGGGCAGACCCGCTCGCATTGGAAGCAGATGATGCACTTGTCGTTGTCGGTCTCGGGGTCGATGGGCAGCGCCAGCAGACCGTGCCAGCGCGGGGACACGTTCACCTTCTGCAGCGGGTAGGACACCGTCACCTTGGGTTCAAACATCGTGCGCAGCGTGGACCGCAGGCCGACCACCAGGCCGACGATCCCGGCGATGACGCGGGCCACCCAGAATCGGTGACCGCTGGATTGGGGCATCGTCGGGGTGCTCATCGGTCGACGTCGGACAGCACAATGTCGATGCTGCCCAGGATGGCGATCACATCGGCGACCTTCCAGCCGCGCATCATCTCGGTCAGGGCGTACAGGTTGCTGAATGCCGGCGCCCGGATCTTGACCCGGTACGGTCTGTCGGCGCCGTCGCTGATCAGGAAGATCCCCAGGTCGCCGCGGGGCGACTCCGTGCGCGCGTAGACCTCGCCCTTCGGCAGCCGCACGGTGACGGCCACCTTCGAGCGGATCTCTCCCCCCGGCAGGCCCTCCAGGCACTGCCGGATGATCCGCACGCTCTGGCGCATCTCTTCCAGCCGCACCAGGTAGCGCGCGAAGCAGTCGCCCTCGGTGCGCACCGGGACCTCGAACTCGACCCGCTCGTAGATTTCGTAGGGGTGGGCCTTGCGGACATCATAGGCGACGCCGGATGCCCGGGCCACGGGGCCGGACGCGCCCAGGGCGATCGCCGTATCCCGCGGCAGCACCCCCACGCCCTGGGTGCGGGCCAGGAAGATGGGGTTGCCTGTCAGCAGTTCGTCATATTCCGGCAGCCGGTCCAGGAAGTAGTCGCAGAACTCCGCGCACCGGTCGGTCCATCCCTCCGGGAGGTCATCGAACACACCGCCGAGGCGGAAGTACACGTGGTGCAACCGGCCGCCGGTCGCCGACTCAAACAGATCCATGATGCGCTCGCGTTCGCGCATCGCCCACAGGAATGCGGTGAACGCGCCGAGATCGATGCCGAAGGTCCCCAGCCAGATCAGGTGGCTGCTGATCCGTTGCAGCTCCAGCATGATGGTGCGGATGTACCGGGCGCGCTCAGGCACCTCGATCTTGCCCAGCCGCTCGCAGGCCAGCACCCAGACTTCCTCGTTGGCCATCGCCGAGAGGTAGTCCATGCCGCGGTCGACCAAGGCGATGTTTTGCAGGTAGGTGCGGTTCTCCATCATCTTCTCGACGGAGGAGTGCAGATACCCGATATCGGGCTGCACGTCTACGATGTTTTCCCCGTCGAGGGTGACCACCATGCGCAGCACCCCGTGCGTGCTGGGGTGCTGAGGTCCCATGTTCAGCATGAGTTCTTCGGTGTGGAGGGCCATCGGGGCTAGGTCGGCGTCGCGGCCGCCGCGGCGGCGGCTCTGGCGACGCGCCGGCGGAGGAACGGTTCTTTCTTGATCTTGTCCTGCAGTTTGAGGAAGCCCTCGATCAGCGCCTCGGGCCGCGGCGGACAGCCCGGGACGTAGACGTCGACGGGAATGACCTGGTCGATGCCCTTGAGGATCGAGTAGTTGTCGTAGTAGAACGGGCCCCCACACGTCGCGCACGACCCCATGGAAATCACGTACTTGGGCTCGGGCATCTGCTCCCACAGGCGGCGCACAATCGGCGCGATCTTGATCGTCGCCCGTCCGGCCACGATGATGCAGTCGGCCTGCCGCGGGGTGGCCCGGGGGATGATGCCCATGCGGTCCATGTCGAAGCGGGTGGCGAAGGCCTGCATCATCTCGATGGCGCAGCAGGCGAGCCCGAAGGTGAGCGGCCACACCGAGGACGCCCGCCCCCAGTTCAAGACGTCCTCCACCTTGGTGAGGATCACGCCCCCGCCGGGCAGCGCGTCAATGACTTCCAGCGCCTTGTCCAGCGGCAGAACCTGGCTGCGGGGGACGGACTGGGGATCTGTGGGCACGCCTCACACCTCCTTGCACATCGCCGGCTCGACTGTTGCTACGGCGCGGCGCTGGGAATGTCCTCCCCGATGCCCGCGCCGTGCGCGTGTGCTCTCACTTTGATGATACGGGTAGAGAAAATCTACGTCAAACCGCAAACCTCCTGCCGGGATTGTCGCCGGCGTCATTCCGTTAGTTGACACTTTCGTAAGTCTGTGCTTAAATAATCGCCATGGAGCACGCTGTGAAGGCGATCGCCGAGCCGCGCCGGCGCGAGATTCTGCGCCTGATCTGGAGCCGGGAGCTGCCGGCGGGACACATCGCCTCGCACTTTGCCGTGACGCGTCCCGCGATTTCGCAGCACCTGCGAGTCCTCAAGGAGGCGGGGCTGGTGAGCGAGCGCCGGGATGGCACGCGGCGTCTCTATCGCGCCAGGCCAGAGACCGTCGCGGAAGTGCGGCGGTTTCTGGAGGCGTTCTGGGATGAGAGTCTCGTCCGGCTGAAACACGCAGCGGAAGCTGAAGAGCACCGGAAGCGACATCACCGCCGCGCGAGACGGCGCGATGCCCCGTAAGGAGGGATTCGCAGATGACGGTCGAGGAACGCAGTGCCATCCGGCGTGAAGTCCGTGTGGCGGCCAAACCGGAAACCATCTTCGCCCTGCTGACCGACCCGGCGAAGTACATTCGCTGGAAGGGGAAGGTGGCGGAGCTGGACGCGCGCCCCGGTGGAGTCTACCGGGTCCAATTCAACAGCCGCGATATCGCGCGAGGAAGCTATGTGGAGGTGATCCCCTATCGCCGCGTGGTATTTACGTGGGGCTGGGAGGGCGGAAAGGAGGGCAGCAGCCCGGTGCCTCCAGGTTCGAGCACCGTGGAGATCACTCTCACACCCGACGGGGATGGGACGATCGTAGGGCTCGTGCACCGCGACCTTCCCGAAGAAGAGCGCGACAAACACGCCCAGGGCTGGGAGCTCTATCTCAACCGGCTGGCCATCGTGGCCAGCGGCCGAGACCCCGGCCCTGACCCCAACGCCCAACCGCGCAAGATGTGATCCACCCCTGCCGTAGGCGGGGAATCGAGCACTCAGGGAGGGAATCGAGATGGGCAAGCCTGTCGTGCACTGGGAAGTGACCGGCAAGAACAGCAAGCGCCTGCAGAAGTTCTACGCCGATCTCTTCGATTGGAAGGTCGATGCGAACAATCCCATGGAATACGGAATGGTCGACACCGGCGGGAAGGGCATCAACGGTGGCATTGCCGCCGCGCAGGAAGGTCCCGGCGGAGTGACCTTCTATGTGGAAGTTGAGAACCTGGAAGAGTACCTGCGGTCGGCGGAACGGCTGGGAGGCAAAACGGTGATGCCTGCGAGCGAAGTCCCCGGGGGGCCGACGCTGGCATTCTTGGCTGATCCCGAGGGCAACCGGATCGGCCTGATCAAGGCAGGGACGATGGGAAGGGCAAGATAAGGGCGCCTTTAGTGTCTGCCCGCACCCGTGGGGCTGGGCGCGCCGACTAACTCGCGAACCGCGTGTGCGATGTGTCTCGCGCTGATGCCGGCCGCGTCGAGCAGCTCCTCCGGCGTGCCAGAACCCGGCATCGCTTTTACGCCGAGAAGGCGCACCTGCGGCACCGGCTCGCCCGTGGCCAGCGCGGCCAAGACGGCTTCGCCCAGTCCGCCTTCCGGCCAGTGGTCCTCGACGGTCACGATTCGCCCGGTCTCGCCTGCGGCCTGCCGCAGCGTCGCGGCGTCGATGGGCTTGATGGAGTAGGCATCGATGACGCGCGCGGCGATTCCCTCGCCAGCCAGCTGCTGCTGTGCCCGCAGCGCTTCGTGGAGCGTAATGCCGGCAGCCACAATCGTGGCCGCGTCGCGCTCCGACCGCCGCAGCACCACGCTGCCGCCGATGGGAAATCGCTGTTCCGGGGCGTAGAGCACCGGCGTCTTCTCGCGCGTGGTCCGCAGGAAGACGACGCCGGGCCGGTCCGCCATCTGCACGACCAGCTGCGTGGTCTGATTAGCGTCGCACGGGTATAGGACCGTGCTCCCGCCTACGGCCCGCATCATGGCGATGTCTTCCAGCCCCATCTGCGAGGGACCGTCCCAGCCGATGGAGACGCCGGCATGCGAGCCGACCAGTTTGATATTCGCCCGCGACACCGCCGCCATGCGGATAAAGTCGACCGCCCTGGTCAGGAAGGCAGCAAAGGTGGAGGCAAACGGGGTGTACCCCCGCACCTGCAGGCCGACCGCAGAGGCGATCATCTGTTGCTCGGCGATGTACATCTCAAAGTAGCGGCCGGGGTAGGCGCGGGCGAAGTCCTCGGCGTACGTGGAGTTGCTTACCTCGCCGTCGAGGGCCACCACATCCGGACGGGCGCCCAGCGCCCGGAGCGCATCACCGTACGCGCGGCGGGTGGCGACGCTGTCGCCCTCTTTGTACACAGGGAGCTGCAGGGGTGGGGCCGCAGGCCCCTGGACTCCATTCGGGGCAGGCGGCGCCGGCTCCGGCGGACGTACGCGGACCGTCACACGCCGCTCGCCACCGAGCTCCGCGATTGCTTGGACCGCCTGTTCCCGCAAGAGGGCTTTGCCGTGCCAGCCGTCTTTGTTCTCCACCAGGCTGACCCCCTTCCCCTTGATGGTCCGGGCGACAATCATCGTTGGGATCTCAGACGGCCCTTCCGCCTGCGCGTAGGCCCGATCAATCTCGTCCAGGTTGTGGCCATCAATCTCCAGAGTCCGCCACCCGAAGGCCTGCGCCTGTTGTGCGTAGGCGCGGGTATTCCACCCCAGCATCGTCTCGCCCCGCTGGCCCAGGCGGTTCACATCCAGGATACAGATCAGGTTGCCAAGTTTGTAATGCGCGGCGTGCTGGACCGCCTCCCACACGGATCCTTCGGCCATCTCGCTGTCGCCCGAGAGCACCCAGACGTGATACGGGAGCTTGTCCAGATATTTGCCAGCGAGGGCGATGCCCACGCCGACGGCCAGCCCCTGCCCCAACGATCCCGTGGCCACCTCGACCCACGGCAGGACCGGCGTGGGATGGCCTTCGAGGCGGCTGCCGAATTTGCGCAGGGTCAGCAGCTCTGCATCGGTGATCGCCCCGGCGGCTTTGAACAGCGCATACAGCAGGGGCGACGCGTGCCCTTTCGAGAACACCAGGTGATCGTTGCCGGGACGCTTCGGATTCGCGAAGTCGTAGCGCAGGTGATCGGCCAGCAGCACCGCCATCAGGTCGGCGGCGGACATCGACGAGGTGGGATGGCCTGACCCCGCCTCCGTGGTCGCGCGGATGCTGTCCACGCGCAACTGCGCTGCGAGTTCCCGCCAGAGCTGCTGCCGTGCCATGACGTCGCTACTCAACTTCACTGGTCGCTGTGGACTCGACCTTGCCGCGGGCGCCTTCAAACTCTTCCGCCCCCTGATCCAGCGCCACCCAGGCCAGCGTGGCGCACTTGATGCGCACCGGGAATTTGCGCACGCCCTGCAGGGCCATCAGGTCGCCCAGCTCCTCTTCCGGCACGTCTTCCCCGTGCATCATCGCCTTGAACCGTCCCACCAGGGCCCGCGCCTGGGGGAGCGTCTTACCCTTGATCTGCTCGGTCATCATCGAGGCCGATGCCTGGCTGATGGAGCAGCCCCGTCCCACGAAGCGCACGTCCGAGATCAAACCCGCGGCAAGCTTCACGTAGATGGAGAGCTCGTCCCCGCACAACGGGTTGGCACCGTCCACCTTGATGTCGGCGCCGTCGAGGGAGCCCTTGTTCCGCGGATGGGTGTAATGGTCGAGGATCACTTCACGATACAGATCATCAAGTGCCATGTGTCTCCCCAGTCTTCACAGTCTTCCCAGTCTTCTCAGTCTACCCCGCCATTCGCGGCTCGTCAAAACGCACCGAGGGGTCGACTGTGCAGACTGGGTAGACCGGGAAGACTGGGTAGACTTATCGTTGCGCGGGCGCCGGCCGGGGCGAGAACAGCTTCCGCACCACGTGAAGCCCACGCACCAGGGCATCGATATCACTCTCAGTATTGTACAGGTACATGCTGGCCCGCGTCGTGGCCGCCACGCCCAGCCGGCGATGCAGGGGCTGCGTGCAGTGATGTCCTGCCCGCACGGCAATGCCCTCCTGATCCAGGACTTGCGCCACGTCATGCGGGTGCACGCCCTCCAGCGTGAACGCCACCACCCCGCCGCGGTCTTCCACGTCTCGCGGACCAAACACCGTCAGTCCCGGCACATCGCCGAGCGCGTGCAGCGCGTAGGCGGTGAGCCGCTTCTCGTGCTCGCGGATGGCCCCCATCCCGATGCCCTGCAGGTAATCCGCGGCCTCACCCCAGACGATGCAATCCCCAATGTTGGGAGTCCCGGCCTCAAACTTGTGGGGCGGCTCCTTGTAGGTGGAGGTCTCCAGCTGCACCAGCATGATCATTTCGCCACCGCCATGAAACGGCGGCATCGCATCCAGGATCTCGTAGCGGGCCCAGATGGCACCGGCCCCCGTCGGCCCGCACATCTTGTGACCGGAAAAGGCAAAGAAGTCGGCGCCCAGGTCGGCCACGTTCACCGGCATGTGGGGCGCACTCTGCGCGCCGTCCACGAGCACTTTCGCCCCGGCGGCATGCGCCCGCGCCGCGATCTCTTTGACCGGATTGATGGTCCCCAGCACGTTGGACTGGTGCGCGAGGGCGACCAGTTTCGTGCGGGGCGAGAGCAGGCGTTCGTACACGTCCAGCTGCAGCTGCCCCTGGCCGTCAAACGGGATGAACCTCAGCTTCGCCCCCTTCTCCGCGGCCAGGAGCTGCCAGGGCACGAGGTTGCTGTGGTGCTCCATCTCGGTGAGGATGATCTCGTCGCCGGACCGGATGGTGGCGCGGCCCCAGGCGTAGGCCACCAGGTTGATGGCCTCGGTCGTGCTCCGGGTGAACACCAGCTCCTCGGGCCGCCGGGCGCCGATGAACGCGGCGAGCGTGGCGCGGGACTCCTCGTACCGCCGCGTCGCCTCCTCGGCCATCTCGTAGATCCCGCGGTGCACGTTGGCGTTGTACGTGGTGTAGTAGCGGACCAGGGCGTCAATGACCCGTCGGGGTTTCTGCGAGGTCGCGGCGCTGTCGAGGTACACCAGCCGCTTGCCGTGCACCGTCCGGCTCAAAATGGGAAAGTCATCCCGTACAGATTCCGGTACCATGTGCGATTCTCCTTAGCTCCCTAGGGCGGGACTGGGGACTAGGGACTAGTCACGACGATCGGATTCATGCTTTTAGCCCCAATCCCCAGTCCCTAGTCCCGCTGTTAAAGTTTGTGCGGCATACCCCGCCCGCGCTGCGGTACCGGGAGCAAGAGCACCTGCCCGTCCTCCACTTTGACCTGGTAGGTGGACACCGGGACCACCGCGGGCAACGACAGCACCCGGCCCGTGGGAAGGTGAAAGCGGGACCCGTGCTTCGGACACGCCACGATCTCTCCATAGACCGCCCCCGCCGCGAGCGACGCCTCCTCATGGGTGCAGGTGTCGTCGATCGCGTAGAAGGTCCCGTTCACGTTGAACAGTGCGACCTGCTGCCCGTCCACCGTGACAGCTTTCCCCGTCCCCGCCGGCACCTCGTCGACGGAGGCGACCCTCACAAATACTGCGGTCACGGTCATGCCACCATCTTCTGCTCGATCTCACGCTGCAGGCGGGACCGGAGATGCTCCAGCGGGACGCGGTCCAGCAGCTCCGCAAAGAACCCTTCCACAACCATCTGCATCGCCTGCTCCCGGGTCAGCCCGCGGCTCATCAAGTAGAACAGGTGCTCCTCGTTGAGGCGGCTGGTCGCCGATCCATGCGTGCAGCGCAGGTCATTGGCCATGATCTCCAGATTGGGAATGGAGTCGGCCTTGGCCCCCTCCGAGAGGATCAGGTTGCGGTTGGCCTGGAAGGCGTTGGTCTTCTGCGCCCCGTAGTGCACCCGGATGAGTCCGGAGAAGATGCTGCGGGCGCGATCCTTCACCGCATTCTTGTAGAGCAGATCGGACAGCGTATGCATGGCCCGGTGCTCCTGCACGGTGTGCAGGTCGAAATGCTGCCGGTCATCGCCGAAGACGAGACCCAACATCTCCGACGTGGCCCCCGATCCGTCCAGCACGGACTCGACGTTGGTCTTCACCACCCGGCCCCCCAGCCCCACCAGCAGACTGCGCAGGGTGGTGTCGCGGGCCAGGATAGAGCGGATGATCCCCACCTCGACCACGTTGCGTCCCCACTCCTGCAGCGTCACCAGCCTGACCTGCGCGCCGTCCGCGAGCATCACCTCCGCAACCGAGTCGGAGAATACCGGCAACTCCCCCGGGGGAGAGACCGCGGCGGTGATCAGGGTGGCCGTGCTGCCCCGGCCGGCAATGACCAAGGTGTGCGGGAAGATGTCGAGACCGTCGGCATCGATCCAGGTGAGCGAGACCAGCGGGCGCGTCACCTCGACACCCTCGGGGATGTACAGGACCGCCCCGCCGGTCCACAGCGCGGCGTGCAGCGCGCGGAACTTCGTTTCCTCCGGTTTCACGCAGGCCGTCATGAAGTGCTGTCGCAGCAGGTCGGGATGCTCTCGCAGCGCGGTGTGCAGGTCGGTGAACACGATCCCACGGCGGGCCAGATCGCCGTCGAGGGACGCGCGCACGGTGAGGGAGTTGCGCTGCACGAGGAGCCCGGCCGGAGCCTCCCAGGCCGCAGCAGCGCGCTGCAGGTCGGCGGGCAACGCCCCGCCTGACGCCTCGCCACCCGGCCGTGCGCCTTCCAGGCGGAACACGCCGGGATCGGTGCGCCGCCATTCCTCGTCGGATGCCGCCGGCCACGGCAGCCGCTCGAACGCCTCCCACGCCGCCAGCCGGAATGCGCGCATCCAGGCTGGTTCGGCGTGCCGCGCCGACAGGGCCAGCACCGCGTCGCGCGTCAACTCGCCGGCCCGAGCCATCTGTCCGATCTGTTCAGACATGCGCCTCACCAAAAACGTTGAAGGTTGAAGGTTGGAGCCTCACCCTTCAACCTCCACCAGTCACCGCCAACGCCCGGCGTCGTTCGCTTATCCGACGGAGCCTTCCATCTCCAGCGCGATCAGCCGGTTCAGCTCCACCGCATATTCCAGCGGCAATTCCTTCACGATCGGCTCGACGAACCCGCGCACAATCATATTCATCGCCTCGTCACCCTTGATGCCGCGGCTCATCAGGTAGAAGAGCTGTTCGTCGGACACCTTGGACACCGTGGCCTCGTGGGTGATCGAGACGTCTTGCTCGTCGATCTCCATGGTCGGGTACGTGTCGCTGCGGCTGCGATCATCGAGGATCAGCGCGTCGCAGCGCACCGCCGACTTGCTGCCCTTCGCGCCGGGATAGATCTTGACCAGCCCGCGGTAGCCGGCGCGCCCGCCATCCTTGGCGATCGATTTGCTCACCACCACCGACTGCGTGTGCGGGGCGGCATGGATCACCTTGCCGCCGGGATCCTGGTGCTGGCCCCGTCCGGCGAACGCCACCGACAGGATCTCGGCCTTGGCCCCGGGCTCCACCATGAACACGCTGGGGTACTTCATGGTGAGCTTGGAGCCCAGATTGCCGTCGACCCACTCCATAGTGGCGTCGCGATAGGCCACGGCGCGCTTGGTGACCAGGTTGTAGGTGTTGGTCGACCAGTTCTGAATCGTGGTGTAGCGGCAGCGCGCGCCTTCCTTCACGATAATCTCCACCACGGCGCTGTGCAGGGAGTCGGTGGTGTAGATCGGCGCGGTGCAGCCCTCCACGTAGTGTACGTACGAGCCAGGCTCGCAGATGATCAGCGTGCGCTCGAACTGCCCCATGTTCTGGGCGTTGATGCGGAAGTAGGCCTGCAGCGGGATGTCCACGTGCACGCCTTCCGGCACATAGACAAACGAGCCGCCCGACCACACGGCCGAGTTCAAGGATGCCAGCTTGTTGTCTTCCGGTGGAACCACCGTGCCGAAGTACTCGCGGACGATGTCGGGGTGCTCCCGCAGCGCCGAGTCCGTGTCGAGGAAGATCACCCCGAGTTTCTCCCACTCCTCCTTCAGGTTGTGATAGACAGACTCACTCTCGTACTGCGCTCCCGCCCCGGCCAGGAACTTCCGCTCCGCCTCCGGGATCCCCAGTTTTTCAAAGGTGTTCTTGATATTCTCGGGTACCTCGTCCCAGCTCCGTTGCTTCTTCTCCGTGGGCTTGAGGTAATAGTAGATGTCGTTGAAATCGATCTGGGCCAGGTTGGCGCCCCAGGTCGGCAGAGGCCGCTGCTGGAAGTGCTCGAGCGAATGCAGGCGGTACGCCCGCATCCACTCCGGCTCATCCTTCATGGAGGAGATCATCTCCACGATCTCGCGGTCCAGTCCCTTGCGGGACTTGTAGACATACTTCTCGGGGTCGTGGAAACCCCACTTGTACTTGTCAGGATCAATGCCCAGCTGATTTGTTACGGCCATCGACCGACCTCCACGTCTTGTTGCGTCGTATTGCGTCTTGTTGCGTCTTAGTGGGCGACCCAGAACACTTTGCCGGCGCGGCGCACGGCACCCTCCGCCTGCACCTCTGCCGCGATCACCTCAAACTGCGCCTTGATGCCCTCGTACCCGCTCTGCTCAAGTTCCTCCGCCAGGTCCGGGCCGCCTGAGACCACGAACCGTCCGTCAAACATCACGTGGACATACGATGGCTTGATGAAGTGCAGGATGCGCGAGTAGTGCGTGATCAGCAGGATGCCGAGGTTGCCCTTCGCCTGCGCCAGCATACGGTTGACGCCGTCGGCGACGACTTTCACCGAGTCGATGTCCAGCCCCGAATCGGTCTCATCCATGATCGCGATTTCCGGCTCCAGCATCGCCATCTGCAGGATCTCGAGGCGCTTCTTCTCACCGCCGGAGAAGCCTTCGTTCACGTACCGGGAGACGATCGCCGGCTCAATCCGCAGCTCGTCCAGCTTCTGCTTCAAGAGCTTCTGGAACTCGCCGACTGGCATCAGTTCTTTGTCGAACCCGCGGCGCGCCGACACGGCCGTGCGCAGGAAGCTGCTCATGGTCACCCCGGGGATGCTGACCGGATACTGAAAGGCGATAAACAGTCCCCGCCTGGCGCGCTCGTCGGGCGACATGGCCAGGAGGTCCTGACCCTTGTAGAGGACTTCCCCCTTCACCACCTGATAGAAGGGATTGCCCATCAGGACGTTGGCCAGGGTGGATTTGCCGGACCCGTTCGGGCCCATCAACGCGTGCACTTCCCCCTTGTTGAGGGTGAGGTTGGCCCCCTTCAGGATGACCTTCTCCTCAACCTGCACTGTCAGGTCCCGGATCTCCAAATCAGCCATGCATGCTCACGCCGGCCTCAGCATTCAGAGCGATAATTCTCGACTAAATTAGTCAAGAACTGCTCCAGGTTCATTGTGGCACGGCACCCCGGGAGTGTCAAGGAACGGCGGGAATCGGCGCAAACGCGGCGCGAGCCGCGTTGTTCACCAGGCTCGTCACTTCAGCGCCGTCGAGGGAAAACGCCGTGGCCACGGCGTGGAGCTCGCGTGAGAGATCCGTGTGCAGGAGCAGCGGGTCGTCGCTATTCACCGTCACCGGAACGCCCGCATCCAGCAGGCGTCGCAACGGAAGGGCTTCTATGGACGGGCACAACCCGAGATGCAGGTTGCTGGTGGGACACAGTTCCAGGGTGACGGCGCGGTCCCGGAGCCGGGTGAGCAATTCCGGATCCTCCACGGCGCGGATGCCGTGGCCGATGCGCCGGGCACCCAGGTGCGCCACCGCGGTCCAGACGCCGGCCGGACCGGCGAACTCGCCGGCGTGTATCGTGATTCCGAGCCCCGCATCGCGGGCCAGGCCGAGCGGCCGGGCAAAGAGCGCGGGCGGGTAGTTCTGTTCGTCGCCCGCCAGGTCCACGCCCACCACGCCGCCGCCGCGGCCGGCGATCGCCTCGCGGACGCGCTGCTCGGCTTCCTCCGGGCCCCGCTCCCGGACGATCGTCATAATGAACCCGCAGTGCACCCCCAGACGCGCCTCGGCCTGGGCCCGGGCATGCGCCATGGCGTCAAGCATGCGAGGGGCACCCAGCAGGGCAAAGCCGCGGCGACCGCCCACCCGCACCTCAACGTAGCGGATGTGCTGCCGCTGCGCTTCCTCTAAGAGTTCATAGGTGATCTGCTCGATGTTCTCGGACGTGTACCACTCGTCCGCAATGCTCCCCGCCCGGCTGAGATACCGGAGGCGGCGGAGGCGGTCGTACCCCGTGAATCGTGCCGGGTCCGCGATGTGGGATGGCGGCGAGAGCGCTGGCCAGCCAGGTGGATGGCGCGCAGGATCACTCGCCCCCCGCCGGCGTTCGGCCAGCCGGCGCAGGCGGAGAGAGGTTTCCAGATGCAGATGGAGTTCAACTTTGGGAAGTTCGCGGATGAACTGCAGTGACGCCACCGGCATCATGCACACTCAACGGGTTCAAGGCGATTATATCGCGACGCGACAGGCGTCGGGGTCATCTTGGTGGAATCTCGATCCGTGTGATAATATTAGTGCGTTTTGCGCTGCCCGAACACCTGCGCGATGACGCGGACGAGTGCCGTTCCAACTTGATAGCCATGGTATAGGTGGGTGAGTCACATGTGGCCAATCAAGTTGGAACGGCACGAGTAAAGTGGCCTGCGTGATGGGTAGGTGGTGCAGTACGTGGACACGCGATCCGTGAAAACGGCCTCTCCGCGCGACCTCAGCCGTGATGAGCTCGCCGCTTCCCTGGAATGGTACGGGAAGATGGTACTGGCCCGCCGCTTTGAAGATGAAGCCGAGCGCGAGTTTCGCCGCGGCAAGATCGGGGGGTATCTGCACGTCTACAGCGGCCAGGAGGCGGTGGCCGCCGGCTTCCTGAGCGCGATCCGGCCTGATGACATCTTCTTTACTGCCTATCGGGATCATGCGCATGCCATCTTCCGCGGTGCCGCCCCCGGCGCGGTGATGGCGGAGTTGTTCGGCAAGGCGACCGGTCTGGCCAAGGGGAAAGGCGGCTCCATGCATTTGTTCGACGTGGCCCACGGGTTCTACGGCGGCTACGGCATCGTCGGGGGTCACATCCCGCTGGCCACGGGGGCGGCCTATGCCCTGCGCTACCAGAAGACGGAGCGCATCTGCCTGTGTTTCCTCGGCGACGGGGCGATGAACAGCGGCTCGTTCCATGAACCGGCCAATTTGGCCGGGCTATGGGGAAAGCAGGGCCTGTGCCCGATTGTGTACATCGTCGAGAACAACCAGTATGCGATGGGTACGCCCGTGGAGCGCTCGTCCGCGGTCACGAACCTCGCCGGCCGGTTCTCGACGTACGCGATCGACAACGAACGCGCCGATGGCATGGACTTCATCGAGGTCCGCCGGCTGGCCGAGCGTGTGGTGCGCCGGGTCCGCGAGACCGGCGGGTCCTACGCGGTCGAGTTGCTGACCTATCGCTTTGCCGGCCACGGCGCGGCCGATCTCTTCCAGCCCTACCGCACGAAGGAGGAGATCGCGCAGGCCAGGTCGCGTGACCCGATTACGATCCTGGAGGACCGGCTGCGCGCGGCCGGCGCGCTGACTGACGAGCAGGTGAAGCGCGTCCATGCCGATGCCGAGCGCGCCGTGACCGAAGCGGTACGATTCGCGGAGGAGAGCCCGCCCCCGGCGCCAGAGGAACTCTACAAAGACGTCTATGGCGCGCGGGATGAAGACGAAAAGACGGGAACGCGGGATCGCGGGAACACGGGAACGCGATGACAACGCTTGCTGGCTCATGCCGACGTCGCGTTCCCCCGTTCCCGCGTTCCCCCGTTCCCGGTAGTTGGATGCTCCCATGGCCGAGCTAACTTACCGGGATGCACTCCGGTCTGCCCTGATCGAGGAGATGGATCATGACCGCCGCGTGGTCCTCATCGGGGAGGACATCGGCGTGTACCAGGGCACGTTCCGGGTGACCGCCGATCTGCTAAAGCGGTATGGGCCGGGGCGCGTGATCGATACCCCGATCTCCGAACTGGGCTTCGTGGGAGCGGCCATCGGGATGGCCATGCTGGGGTTGCGGCCGGTGGTGGAAGTCATGACCTGGAACTTCTCCCTGCTGGCGATGGACCAGATTGTCAACAACGCCGCCAAGCTGCGCTACTTCTCCGGTGGACAGGTGAATGTTCCCATGGTCATCCGCGGCCCGAACGGGGCCGGGGTACAGTTGTCCGCGCAGCATTCCCAGAGCCTGGAGGCCACCTACGCGCACTTCCCCGGTTTGTATGTGGTCGCGCCCGCGACGCCGGCGGAGGCCAAGGGGCTGCTGCGCACGGCGATCCGCAGCGACGATCCCGTCATCTTCCTGGAAAACGCCGCGCTATACGGCATGAAGGGTGAGGTACCCGACTCGGACTTCGCCCTGCCCTTTGGGAAGGCCGCGGTGGCGCGGAGCGGCCGAGACGTCACCGTCGTCGCCTACAGCCGGATGGTGTTTGCGGCCCTGACGGCGGCGGAACAGCTCGCCGCAGAGGGTATCGAGGCCGAGGTCATCAACCTGCGGTGCCTGCGGCCGCTCGACGCGGCGACCATCGTGGAGTCGGTCTCGCGCACGCATCGGGCAGTGGTGGTCCAGGAGCAATGGAAGCCATTCGGAGCCGCTGCCGAAATTGCGATGCGTATCTATGAAGACGCATTCGATCAACTGGACGCGCCGGTCGAGCGCGTCACCGGGGCCGACGTCCCTATGCCCTACGCCCGCACGCTCGAAGTGCGGGCGGTGCCGCACGAGGCGGACATTGTCGCGGCCGTGAAGAAGACGCTGGGA
>Ga0209689_1000106_pt1 | contig 45653 bp, 38 predicted proteins | sample GraSoiAngelo_149_FD_187119 | JGI IMG/M metagenome (GOLD analysis project Ga0209689, IMG submission 187119) | Grasslands soil microbial communities from the Angelo Coastal Reserve, California, USA - 14_1009_09_30cm (SPAdes) (version 2) | ecosystem: Environmental > Terrestrial > Soil > Grasslands ... | reverse complement strand
AGCTGGCACGCGTGCTGCCTGTACCATCGCATCTCCCATGAGCGCTCAGGCCACTGCTGTCGGGCAGCCATCGACTTCCGCGAAGAAGACGCGGAAGCGGATCCTCACGGGCGATCGCCCGACCGGAAAGCTCCACGTCGGGAACTACGTCGGCACGCTCGCGAACCGCGTGAAGCTGCAGGACTCCTACGACACGTTCCTGCTCGTCGCCGACCACCACATGCTCACGACGCGTCTCGATCGCCTGAGCGAGATCGAGCAGAACATCCGGGACGACGTAATCGACAACCTCGCGGTCGGCGTCGATCCGGAGAAGGTCAACTACTTCCTGCAATCTCTCGTGCCGCAGATCCCGGAGCTGCATCTTCTGTTCTCGATGCTCATCTCGGTCCCCCGGGTCCAGCGCATCCCAACGCTGAAGGATCAGCTGCGCGATCACGGCCTCGCGCAGCCCACCTACGGCCTTCTCGGATACCCGGTGCTGCAGGCGGCCGACATCCTCATCGTGAAGGGTGATCTCGTCCCCGTGGGGCGCGATCAGGAATCGCACGTCGAGCTCACGCGCGAGATCGCGCGTCGCTTCAACGAGCTGTTCGCGCCGATCTTCCCGGTACCCGAATCGTTGATCCCCGAGATGGGTCTCCTTCCGGGCACCGATGGCCGGGACAAGATGGGGAAGAGCCTGGACAACGCGATCTTCCTCGCGGACGACCCGAAGACCGTCGAGCGCAAGGTCATGCGCATGTACACCGATCCCAATCGCGTCCGCGCCGACACCCCTGGCCGAGTCGAGGGGAACCCGGTGTTCGTCTACCACGACACCTTCAATCCGGACAAGGCGCAGGTCGACGAACTGAAGACCCGCTACCGCGCGGGGCAGGTCGCCGACGTCGAGGTGAAGCGCCTCCTGCTCTCGGCACTCGAGCGATTCCTCGCGCCGATCCGCGAGCGACGCGCCGAGCTCGAGGCCAAGCCTCGCCTCGTCGACGAGATCCTCGCCGCGGGCAGCGAGCGCGCGCGGCGCGAAGCGGCGGCGACGCTCCACGAGGTGCGCCAGGCCATGCGACTCGACTACTTCGGGCGCTAGGCCCGGCGGTGCCGCGGCTCTACGTGCTCGTGCTCTCCGGCGGGGCCGGGACGCGCCTCTGGCCGCTCTCGCGGCGCGATCGGCCGAAGCAGTTCCTCCAGCTTCTGGGCGAGCGAAGCCTGCTGCAGGACACGGTCGACCGCGTCTCGGAGTTCGTTCCGCGGGAACGGATCTTCGTCGTCGCGCCGCCCGAGCACCGCGCGCTCATTCACGAGCAGCTGCCCGAACTTCCGTCGGACCACCTCGTCGTCGAGCCGTATCCGCGGGGGAATGCGGCGGCGGTCGGGCTCGCGATGGCGGCTCTCGCGGCCTTCGACCCCGACGCCGTCGTCGCCGTTCTTCCGTCGGACCACGTTGTCGGCGATCGCGCCCAGTTCCGCAAGGTCCTTATCGCAGCGACCGCCGCGGCTGAACGCGGCCATCTTGTGACCTTGGGAATCACGCCAGAACGGCCTGACACCGGCTTTGGCTACATCGAGGCCGCCGACAAGCTCGACATCGAGGCTCCTGTCGAAGTGCGCGCGGTCAAACGGTTCGTCGAGAAGCCCAAGCGCGAGGCTGCCGAGCGGATGGTCGCCGCGGGCGGGCATTACTGGAACGCCGGGATGTTCGTCTGGCGGGTCGAGGAGATCCTCCGCGCCTACGAGAAGCACCTCCCGAAGACGGCCGCGGCCATTGCCGCGCTGCGCGATGCCATCGGCACGCCGCGCTACGAGTCCGTGCTCGCTGAGGTCTGGGAGGAGACCGACCGCACCACGCTGGACTACGGGATCGCCGAGAAGGCCGACAACGTCGCGGTGGTGCCCGCGGACATCGGGTGGCAGGACGTCGGCTCGTGGGCCCGCCTCGCCGAGATCGTCTCCAAGGCGGATAACTGGGCCTCTGGGGACCTGGTCGCCGAAGACTCCCACAGCAACTACGTCTGGGCTCCCCAGAAGACCGTTGCGCTGATAGGCGTCGAAGGGCTTGTCATTGTCGACACCCCGGACGCCCTCCTGATCACCACCAAAGAGGGCTCCGAAGATGTGAAAACAATCGTCGACCGCCTGAAAAGGGACGACCGGGAGGACTTGCTCTAGCCCGAACGCCCGCTGGCACCGCCGAGGGCCGCCGCGCGGTCGCTACGCGCCTGGGGGCCCCTGCCCCCAGGGAGCCGGCCGAGGCGTCCGAGGCCGGGAGGACCCCGGCGCGAAGAGAGGGTTTCGGCGGTGGCAGCGGGCTGGGACGAGCGCCCGTATTCCCTAACGTTTTGGCCCTATTCAGGCGGTTGGCGACGCCTGTCTGTCTGTCGGCAGGTGGACGCCGACGTTAGAGTGGTGTGGGGAGGGCGCCCATGGGGTGCCCTCTTTTTGTGAAGTGAAAGGTACGAAGTGGCGGTAACGGCAAAGAACTTGGTCGTGGTGGAGAGCCCGACCAAGGCGCGAACTCTAGAACGGATGCTCGGTCCCGACTACAAAGTCGAGGCTTCCTTCGGCCATATCCGGGATCTCCCGAAGTCGAAGATGGGCGTCAACCTCAAGACCTTCGTCCCGGAGTACATCGTCCCGGACGATTCGGAGAAACACGCCCGGACGCTCCGCCGCGAGGCGAAGGCCGCTGAGCACGTCTGGCTGGCGACCGACCTCGACCGCGAAGGCGAGGCCATCGCGTGGCATCTCGCCGACATCATCAAAGTCCCCAAGTCCAAGCTCCGCCGGGTCACCTTCCACGAGATCACCCCCGCCGCCATCGACGAAGCCTTCAAGCATCCGCGGGAGATTGACCAGGACCTCGTGAACGCCCAGCAGGCGCGACGGGTCGTCGACCGCCTGGTCGGCTACACGATGTCGCCGCTTCTCTGGAAGAAGATCCGGTACGGCCTCTCAGCGGGCCGCGTCCAATCGGTCGCGCTCCGGCTCGTCGTCGACCGCGAGCGCGAGATCCAAGCGTTCAAGCCACAGGAGTACTGGACTCTCGAGGCCGCGCTCGCGAACCACGCAGGCGAAACGTTCAGTGCCGAGGTCATCCAGCAAAAGGGCCACAAGCTCGAGATCCATGACGGCGAGGCTGCCGATAAGCATCGCGCGGCACTCGCCGAGGCGAGCTACGCGGTCAAGAGCGTCGAGAAGCGTGAGAGCGGCCGCAACGCGGCTCCGCCGTTCACGACCTCGACCATCCAGCAGGAGGCATCGCGCAAGCTCGGATATTCCGTGAAGCGGACGATGGTCCTCGCGCAACAGCTCTATGAAGGCATCGCCGTCGGCGACGGCGCACCGGTCGGTCTCATCACCTATATGCGTACCGACTCGCTTCACGTGGCCGAGAGCGCGCTCCACCAGGCGCGTGAGGTCATCACGAAGGAATTCGGGACCCCGTACGCGCTCGAGAAGCCGCGTCATTACAAGACGCGCTCGAAGGGCGCGCAGGAAGCACATGAGGCGATCCGCCCGACGGATCTCTCGCGCACGCCGGACCGCATGAAGCGGTACCTCAAACCGGACCAGCTCAAGCTCTACACGCTCATCTGGCAGCGCACGATCGCCTCGCAGATGGCGGCCGCGCGCTTTGAGAACACGCGCCTCGACATCGAGGCCGGCCAGTACCTGCTCCGCGCGAACGGCCGTCGCGTCCTCTTCGATGGGTTCCTCCGGGCGTACTTCGAGTCGAGCGACGAGCCTGAGAAGGAGATCGCGCCGCTGCCCGAGGTCCAGCCCGGCGAGGCGCTGAAGCTGCTCGGACTCGACGCATCGCAGCACTTTACGCAGCCGCCTCCGCGCTTCACCGAAGCGTCGCTCGTCAAGACGCTCGAGGAGTTCGGGATCGGCCGACCGTCGACGTACGCGCCGACGATCTCGACGCTCGTCGATCGAAAGTACGTCCGCAAGGACGGCAGGGCTTTGTTCCCCGAGGACGTCGGCTTCGTCGTGACCGACTTCCTGCACGAGCACTTCCCCGAGATCGTCGACACCGGCTTCACCGTGCGCATGGAGGAGGATCTCGACCGGATCGCCGCGGGCGAGGTCGAGTGGGTCCCCGTCGTGCGCGACTTCTTCGAGCCGTTCAGCAAGCTCGTCGAAGAGAAGACGAAGAGCGTGAAGAAGTCGGACGTCACCGAGGAGGCGACCGACCGCATCTGCCCGAAGTGCGGCCGTCCAGTCGTGATCAAGCTCGGTCGGTACGGGCGCTTCTACTCGTGCACCGGATTCAAGAAGGGCAAGAAGGGCGAGCCGCTCCCTGAGGGTGCCTGCGACTACTCCGAGCCGCTCGAAGGGCAGAAGGAGCCGCAGCTGGAGATCCTCGAAGGCGAGATCTGCCCCGAGTGCGGCAAGCCGCTCGCACGGCGCCGCGGCCGGTTCGGGCCGTTCGTCGGCTGCACCGGCTACCCGGACTGCAAGTACATCAAGAAGACCCAGCAGAAGACCGGCGTCGTGTGCCCCGAATGTGGCAAAGGCGAGCTCGTCCGGCGCCGCGGAAGGGGTCGTTCGATGTTCTATGGATGCGAGCGCTACCCGGAGTGCACGTTCACGGCACGCGAGCTCCCGGTGGCCGACGCGACCCCAGGTAAAGACGCCGCATAGGCTTTGCCCTTAATGAGGGCGCGGCCGGCGACAGCGGACGAGACGCGCGAGTGGGACCGCCTCATGCGTGAGACGGCGCGCCCGCACCTTCTTCAATCCACCGGGTGGGCTGAGGTGAAGTCGGCGACCGGCTGGCGTGCGGAGCGCTTCGTCTTCGAGGACGGAGCCGCTCGCGTCGGCTGCGTTCAGGTCCTCCGCAAGCGTCTCGTCGGCGGACTCGATATGGCTTACGCGCCGCGCGGTCCGCTCGTCGAGGACGAGCGGCTCCCCGGAGCGATCGTCGCACTTCGCAAAGCGATTGGCCGGGGCATGACCGTGAGTCTGCTCTGCGATCCCGAAGCCGCCGAGAGCGACATCCTCGCGAAAGCGCTCGAAGCCGAGGGCATCCGCCGATCACCGGTGTACGTGCAGCCGCGTCGGACGCTGCTCATGGATCTCACGCAGGATGCAGAGACCATGCTCGCCGCGATGCGCAAGAAGACGCGGCAGTACATCCACAAAGCCGAACGCGACGGCGTCGTGACCGAGAAGACCACGGACCTCGCGAGGTTTCACCGCGTGTTGCGCACCGTCGCCGAGCGCGATCAATTCGGGATCCACGACCTCGGGTACTTCGCGTCGCTCGTCGAGGCGTTCGGGGATGCCCTGCACCTCCGCATGGCACGGGTGGAGGGTGAGGACGTGGGCGCGCTGCTCGTCATCCGCTTCGGCGATCGCGCGTGGGAGCTCTTCGGCGGATGGAGCGGCGCGCACAGCGAGAAGCGGCCCTTCTATCTGCTCAAGTGGCACTCGCTGATGCAGATGAAAGAGCTCGGCGTTCGCCGCTACGACATGTGGGGTCTGGCCGAGGGCGACGAGCTTTCCGGCGTGGAGAACTTCAAGCTCGGCTTCGGTGGCGAGGTAACGCCATGGATCGGCGCGCTCGAGACGCCGGTCACGGCGTTCCTGTTCCCGCTCTGGAGGTTTGGCGCGCGGCGGCGGCTCGCGGCAGCGAGCGCGTGAGCGAGGCAGGCGCAGAGGCCCCACCGGGCTGGGACGATGCGGCGGTCCGTTCACCGGGCGGCCATGTCCTGCAGTCCGCCGCCTGGGCGAAGATTCGTCAGGCCCAAGGTTGGGAGGTTGAGTTCTGTCAGCTCGGTTCCCCGCTGCCGGTAGCCCTAATTCTTTGGCGTCCATTGCTTACGCGCCGTCGGTTTGGCTATGTCCCGCGCGGTCCGATCATCGGCGATGACGCGCAAGTTCTCGGCGCGCTTGAAAGGATCGCCGCGTTGGCGCGCGAGCGGCGTGCTGTATTCGTCAAGGTGGACTTTGAGCTGGACCCGGACGTCGCGGAGCGACCTTTGCACCGCGCCGGATTCCGCCGCGCTGAAGACATTCAGCCGGTGCTCGCCACACTGGAACTCAACCTGGAACCGGACGAGGATGCCCTCTTCGCGGGTCTAGAGAAGGACACCCGCTGGAGCGTGCGGCAGGCGGAGAAGAGAGGTGTCAGTGTTCGAGAGGCAAGTGGGGAGGATGACCTTCGTGCCTTCTATGCCCTCTATGCCGAGACGGGTCGGCGAGCTCGGTTCATTACCCGGCCTTGGGATTACTACCGACGTATGTGGGGCGCGGTAATCGCGGCTGGCCACGCGCGTATTCGCCTCGCGGAGCGAGACGGCCAACCTGTGGCGGGTGCGCTCACCTGGCGATGTGGCGAGCGTGAGGTCTACCAGACCGCTGCGACGAATGATGCCGGCCGCTCCGCCTATTCGGCCTACGCGCTCCTCTGGCGGTGCATCATCGAAGCACGCAAAGGGGGCGCACGCCGATTTGATTTCGGCGGCATACCCGTGGACGTCAGCCGAAAGGACGACCCGATGTACGGTCCGTACCAATTCAAGAAAGGGTTCGGCGGTGTGCCCCGGCGGTTTGTCGGTGCATACGACGCCGTCTCCCATGAGGGCCTATACAAGATTTACTCCCGGCTCGGGCCGCAATACCAATCCGCGTTGCGACTCTTAGACCGCCTCCGCCGATGAAGCTCGGCGCCCTTCTGGAAGCGACGAAGATCGCCGTCCCCGACGGCGCGGCGGCCGTCGACGTGCGGCAGATCGCCTACGACTCGCGCAAGACCAAAGAGGCCGCGCTCTTCGTCGCGATCCCGGGCTTTCATCGCGATGGACACGTCTTCGCGGAGGAGGCCGTCGCGCGCGGCGCCGTTGCCGTTGTGGCGGAACATGCGATCGACGTCCGCGTCCCGGTCGCGATCGTCCCGGACGCGCGAGCCGCGCTCGCCGACATTGCGGCCGAGTTCTTCGACCACCCGACCCGCAAGCTCAAGCTCGCGGCCGTCACCGGCACCGACGGCAAGACCACGACCGTTCATCTGGTCTCCGACGTTCTCGAGGCGTCGGGCGCCAAGACGGGATTCGCGACGACGGTGGACTTCAAGGTCGCGGATCACGAGTGGAAGAACGACACCCGTCAGAGCACGCAGGAAGCGGTCGAGGTGCAGGAGTTCTTCGCCGAGCTTCTCGTCGCGGGCGGGACCTGGGGCGTGCTCGAGGCGACCAGCCACGCACTGGCGCTGCGGAAGCTGCGCGGCACTGAGGTCGACGTCGCGGTCTTCACCAATCTCACGCCGGAGCATCTCGACTTCCACGGCACTCTTCAGAAGTACCTCGAGGCCAAGGGCGAGCTCTTCGCGATCCTCAACAGCTCCACCGACAAAGGCGTACCCAAGACCGCCGTCCTGAACGGTGACGACAGCCACTGGCGCTATCTCGCAGACCGCGCCGAGGGCGTCAAGGTCCTTACCTACGGGGTCGAGGCGCTCTGCGACGTGCAGGGCGCGATCCTCTCGTCCGACGCCTCGGGCTCGCGCATCAAGATCACGGCGTCCGGGCAATCGGTCGAGCTGGCCCTTCCGCTCGTAGGACGGTTCAATGTCCATAACGCGCTGGCCGCGGCCGCGGCCGGTCTCGCGGCGGGCGCGACGTTGCAGCACGCGCGCGAGGCACTCTCCCGGGCGCGCGCGGTACGCGGGCGCATGGAGCGTGTCGAAAGCGGGCAGCCCTTCAGCGTGATCGTCGACTACGCACATACGCCGGAGTCGCTCGACAAGGTCCTCAGCCTCCTCCGCCCACTCACGAAGGGAAAGCTCATCGTGGTCTTCGGTAGTGCCGGCGAGCGCGACCGCGCGAAGCGGCCCGCGCTCGCGGAGGTGGCCGCGAAGCACGCGGACTTCTTCGTGATCACGCAGGAGGACCCGCGCCTCGAGGAGCCGGCGAAGATCCTCGAGGAGATCGAGAGGGGCGCGATCGGCGCGGGCAAGCGCAAAGGCACCGACTACGCCGTCATCGACGATCGCCGCGAGGCGGTCAGCGAGGCCATCCGCCGAGCCGCGCCCGAGGACACCGTGGTCCTCGCCGGCAAGGGTCACGAGGAGTCGATCATCGTCGGAGAGGAGAAGCGGCCGTACGACGAAGCCAGCGCCGCGCGCGAGGCGCTCAAGGTGCTCGGGTTCGGGACGTGACGAAGCTGCCCCGCCGGTCAGGCGCCGCAACTGCGGCGCAGACGCGCGCGTACGCGATGCGCGCCGATATCCTCGCGCCCCAGCTCCGCACGGAGATCGCCACGGTGCCGGCGACGCCGCACGGGCGGCCGGCGCTCGTCGTCGTCATGGGTCTTCCCGGCGTGGGGAAGTCGCACTGCGCGCGGCTCCTCTGCGCCCGGCTCGGCGCTGCGCACGTGGCAAGCGACGAGGTCCGCAGCCGCCTCTTCATCGCGGCGTCCTACGCTGACGAGGAGAACCGCGCGGTCTTCGCCGCGGTGACCGCGCTCGTCGATGGCCTGCTCGGCGAGGGCCATCGCGTCGTCGTGGATGCCACGAATCTCGTGGCGCGAAACCGCGCCGGCACGATCGGCGTCGCGCGCCGCCGGGGAATCCCGGTGACGTATGTGCGCGTCACGTCATCAGACGAGGACGCTCGCGCGCGCCTCCTGTCCCGGCGGGCCGGTCGCGCGGACGGGGACCACTCCGAGGCGGACGAGCCCATCTATGAGCGCATGCGCAGGCAACCGTTCGAACCACCAGCTGAGGGATTCCTTGAGCTCACAAACGGAGCCGACCTGGCGGGCGAGATCGATCGGATCGTCGCCGCGGTCGAGCGGGCCTCGTAATGGGGCGATCGCGCGAGCTCGTCTTCGCTGGGATCGCGGCCGTGCTCGTCGTCCTGTATCTCGGCATCGGTATACGGGTCGGTCCGGCGTTCTTCCCGCCATCGAGCCCCACGCCGACACCGACGAAGCCGGTCACGCTCGTCACTCTGCCGCCCGGGGCGGACGCGAGCGTGAGCGGCACGATCGCGTTCGCTCTCCGCGGTGACGTCTATGTGCTGTCGGGCAAGGGTTACGCGCCCCTCACGTCCGACGGCCGCTCCCACGAACCGGGCATCACGAGCGACGGCCGCACGGTGTTCTTCGCCCGGGTCGAGGAGATCGATGGCAAGCGGATGGTCGATGGACAGGTCGTCCCCGCCCATCTGCGCTTCTCGAACGTTGTGTCGGCGAGCGCGAGTGGCGGCACACAGACCGTGCTCATCGACGGCCTCGTCAAGGCCGACAGCGGTTTTCACCTCGTGACCTGGTTCGACAGCCCGGCGGTCTCGCCGGACGGAAAGCGGATCGCGGTCGTCGCCGATGACGGCCAGGGCTACTCGGACCTGGTCCTCTACGACGCGCAGACCGGAAAGCAGCCACTTCCTCTTTCGAAGGGGTCGAACCTGGCCGACCCGTCGTGGTCGCCCGACGGAAAGACGATCGCCGTCACCTCATACACGCTCGGGACGCCGCGACTTCTGCTCGTGCCCGTCGATGGCCGCGCATCCGTTCCGCTCACGACCCCGGACGGCGAGCCGTACCGCGCCTCGTATTCGCCCGACGGTTCGTGGCTCGTGTACACGCTTCGCCACGAGGGAAAGAACGACCTGCACGCGATCCAGATGAGCGGAATCCATAAGGATGTGGAGCTGACCAGTGACGGCAAATCGTGGAACGGAGTCTTCTCGCCGGACGGAAAGCAGATGGCATTCCTCCGAGAGAAGGACGGGGTCATCGATCTTTACTCGATGGACCTCGGCGAAGCGTTGACCGGGGGATTCGCGAAGAACGCCGTGAAGCTGACGCGCGGGGAGGGGATCGACGGCGCGAGCCGGCCGGCCTGGGGCGCCTGACATATTTAGCGCGTAGGCGTCGGCTGCGCATCCAGTTTGGTCTGTAACTGCGACAGGTCCTTCACGCGCGTACTCCAGCGCGCGATGAGAGCGTCGAAGGTGCTCTGGCTGGACGCGCTGGTCAGATTGGAAAACAGCATCGCTATGTCCACCGCCTCGCGGTAGTTGCGTACGAGCCCGTCGCGGTACCACGCGTACTCGGCCGGCGCGCTCGAAGCCGCGAGCACGTCGGCGGCTTTGCCGTAGGACGAAGCGACCTGGCGCATGTCCGCGGAGTCTTGGGCGCTCCAGCCATCTCGGTTCATGACGTCGCGAAAGAGCCTGGCGCCCTGAATCTGGAAATCCCCAGCAGTGGTCAGCGCGCTATCGAACTCGTTCGCCTGCGTCACGGCCGTGACTTCGTTCGTCACGACCCACCCGCCGGCGAATATGCCCGCGCCCACGATCGCTACGAGCATCACCGCCTGGCCCATCTTCCGATGCTCCGCCGGCGCCTTCAGGTATGCGCCGACGCCGCGGACGAGCCGAATGAGCCCATAGATCACGGCGCCCCATGCGATCACGTACCTGCTGGGTAGGAGCGCGTAGCTCCCGAAGGTCACGATGCACCCGACGAGAAACGCGAGCGCGCCGTTCCGCGCGTCGCGGAACGCGGCATTGGCCGCGACCGCCGGATCGGGGGGCGTGGCGGTCGCCACGTCGAGGGTCGGAAGCGTCCCGCCGGCGCCCACGGCGGGCGCATCTGGCAACGACGCGAGGAAAGGCTCGCCCGCGCCCTTCAGCCACACGTGCGTATCGGTGATCTGAGTTGCGCGCACCAGGCGCGTCCCGACCGCCGCGTAGAGCAGGCCGATGACGCCCCCGATGAGGCCTGCCGTCGCGAGGAGCGGAAGGACGACGTCCGTCGCTTGCACCTGCGTGAAAACGAAGATCGAGGCGCCGAGGACCGCGAGAGAGACGAGCGCGATATTGATCGCCCGCGAGCGGCGGTGGCGCTCGCACAGTCCGACCTCGACTTTCGCCTGTTTCGCGAAGGCATAGGCGATCGCGCCGACCATCATCTCGGTGCCGAGCGGAACGTGGGTCAGCTTCACGGTTCGCCGGTAGCCGTCCGCTGGCTCATTGCATTTGAAGCAGCGATCGGGCAGGACGGCGTTGCGGTCCATCGCGACACGCTTGCCGTCGCGCCAATAGCCGGTGAACTGGCTCGCAAACACGCGGCGATCCTATGAGTGGCGTCGGCCGAACCCGTATCAGGCGCGTGCGAACCGCTAGAGCAGCCTCCGACGTATCTGTGCCGAGGCAAAGTCCATCGCGGCCACCGTTATCACGATCATGAAGATGATCAGACCCGCTTTGTTGTACTGGAACAGGTTGATCGTCTGGAAGAGGTACTGGCCGATACCACCGCCACCGACGAACCCGAGCACCGGCGCGAGCCGAACGTTTGCGTCGAGTCGATAGATCGAGAACGAGATGAATGGATTCACGATCTGGGGCAGCACCGCGGCCCAGACCACCTGGAAACGCGTGGCACCGGTCGCGGTGATTGCTTCCGGCGGACCCGGATCGATTCCCTCGATCGCTTCGGAGTAGAGCTTTCCCAGGACCCCGATGTTGTGGAAAGCGAGGCCGAAGACGCCGGCCGCGCTCCCGAGACCGAAGATGACTGAAAAGATGATCACCACGATGAGCACGTCGATCGAACGCATCACCGTGAAAAGCACCCGGGCCACTCCGTAGATCGCCGACGCGACTGGGTTCCCCGTCATGATGTTGCGTGCGCCGAGGAACGCGAGCGGAAGCGCGAACACGATCGAGATGGCGGTCGCGACGACCCCGAGAAAGATCGTGACGATCATGAGGCCACCCGCGGTGTCCCAGAAAGTCTCGAATTCGTTTTGTGGCGTGAGGATCGAGAGATCCCACTGGAGAAGGCTGATGATCCTTGTGCCCGCGTACTGCGGGTTCGCACGGGAAAGGTCGATGTCCAGCAGGCGGACGCCGACGTACAGGACGGCGAGCGTCACTCCGATCGCTGACCAGCGCCGCCAGTCGGTCAGCGGCGTCCGCCGCAGCTCCGGCGGCACAGGAAGACCGCGCGCGACGAAGTACTCGGCCACTAGCTGAGGTTCAACTAGCGGTCGGCGCCCGGTCCGAGGCGCTCGACAACGGCCGCGTCCGTCGCCGCGTCCGAAAGCGCACGCGGATCCAGGAGCTTCCGAGCCTCGTCCGCCCGTTGCTCCTCCGCGGTGCGGGCCACGCCGATCTCCACCTCGACGGCGTCCTCTCCGTAGATCTCTTTGAAGCGGCGCTCGTCGATCTCCGCCGGCTTGCCATCGAAAGCGACGCGCCCGGCCTTCAACGCGATCACGCGCGTCCCGTAGCGGCGAGCGAGCGAGAGAAAGTGGAGCGAGCAAATGACGGTGATCCCGTCGGTCTTGTTTATCTCTTCGAGATAGCGGAGGACCGAATGGCTCGTGGCCGGGTCGAGGCTGGCCACCGGCTCGTCGGCAAGCATGAGCTGGGGCTGCTGCATCAGCGCCCGGGCGATGCCGACTCGCTGCTGCTGCCCTCCGGAGAGCGCGTCGGCGCGGACATACGCCTTTTCGAGAATGCTCACACGCTCCAGGTTCTCGAAGGCAAGCGCCACATCTTCGCGCGACGGGCGCGATGCGATCGTCCGCCAGGGCGATCGATATCCGAGGCGGCCGGCGAGGACATTCGCGAACACCGACGAGCGCTTCACGAGGTTGAACTGCTGGAAGATCATTCCGATCCGCCTGCGGATGCGCCGCAGATGGAGGCCCCTCGCGTGCGTCACGTCATTGCCCTCGAAGATCACCTGTCCGCTCGTCGGCTCCACGAGCCGGTTGATGCAGCGGAGCAACGTCGACTTTCCCGACCCTGAGAGACCGATAAGCACCACGAACTCGCCGCGGCGGATGTCGAGAGAAATGCCGTCGAGCGCCCGCGTGTCTCGCGAATAGATTTTTACAAGGTCACGGATCTCAAGGAGCGCCGGCACGCGCTCAGGATAGAGACAAGAAGACCGCCGGCCGTCCGGCGGTCTTCTCGAGAATTCGCCGTCCGGAACTGTTTAGGGCGACTTGCTTGGCGACGGCGCGACGGTCGCCGGGGGTCGAGGCGTCTTCGCAGCCTCCCCGGCCACGTCGATCCCCGCGAGCTTCGCGGCCTCACGCACCGGGTCGAAGAAATTCGCCTGGACCTCCTGCATTCCGTCCCACCCGAAGAGGTCTTTGTAGTTCTTCTTGCCGTCGTCGGTCGATCCGTAGTCGAGGAGCGCCTTCTTGATCTGCCCCGCAATGTCTGTCGGCACGTCTTTCCGGATCGCGATCCCGTCGTTCGGGATCGGACCCGCCTTGTCGATCACCTCGGTGACATCAAGGATGTCGGAGGGCATGCCCGCCGCGAGCTCCTTGGTCTGAAGATCCTTCACGCGTGCATCGATGAACATGGAACCGCCGTCGACCTGCCGGTTGTAGACAGCAAGCGCGGCCTGCGGGTGACCGCCAATGAACGTGATGTTGTTCGCGCCGCCGAAGAAGGTCTTTGGGTCCTGACCTGTCTTCTGCTTGATCAGAAGCGACGGGAAAAGATAGCCCGAGGCTGAGATCGTGTCGGTGAAAGCAAACCTCTTCCCCTTGAGGTCGGCAAGCGTCTTGATCCCGCTGTCCTTACGCACGAGGATCTGCGATTCGTACGTCGTGGTGAGCTTGCCTTCCGCATTTTTACGCAGCGCCGCAGCTATAGGTGTTACGCAACCTTTGTCGAGCGCGAGCGTCATCTGCAACGGAGCGATGAAGGCAACGTCCACCTGGCCGGCGCAGATGGCGTCGATCTGCGCGGCGTAGCTTGTCGGCACGGAGACCTTCCAAGTGAGGCCTGTCGATTTTCCGAGTGCCGCCGCGATTACGTTCCCTGTCGCGGTAAGCCGTTGCACCTCGGCCGATGGAGTGATCGCGAGCTGGATCGGACGTTCCGCCGAACCGAGCTTTGGCCCGGCTGCGGTCGGCGATGTCCCGCCTGTCCCGGCGCCGCCGCACGCGGCGATCGCCAGTCCCGCGGCCAATGCCCACCCCAGCGGGCCGCGCAAAGTGCTGACCATGAATCCCCTCCCTGCTTGTGAGCGCGTCCCTATCATATGCGGCTGAGTTGACCTTTCTCGCAAAGCTCAGTGCGGCGCAACGCGCGCACGACAGCATCCTCTGTGTTGGCCTCGATCCCGAACCCGCCTCGATCCCGGAGTCGCTCGGCCGTGGACCGCAAGCGGCCGTGCGGTTTCTTCGGCGCATCGTCCGCGCGACGTCCCCGCACGTATGTGCGTATAAGCCCAACCTCGCGTTCTACGAGCGGTACGGGAGTGCGGCGATGGACGTCCTCGCGCTCACGTTGCAGGCGATCCCGGCCGACATTCCGGTGATCCTCGATGCGAAGCGAGGCGACGTCCCGAACACATCGGCCGCGTACGCCGACGCGCTCTTCGATTCGTTCCGCGCCGACGCGGCGACGGTTGCTCCGTACGTCGGACTCGACTCGATCGAGCCGTTCACGCGAGAGGGCCGGTATGCCCTCGTGCTGGCACGAACGAGCAACCCCGGTGCAGGCGACTTCCAGGACCTCGAGGTCGCAGGGCGTCCGCTCTACGAGCGCGTCGTCGAGCGCTGCGTCGAGCGCTTTGCGGCGGACCACTGCGGGTTCGTCGTCGGCGCGACCTATCCCGACGAGGCGCGACGCCTTCGCGCCCTCGCGCCCGACCGGCTGTTCCTCATGCCCGGGATCGGATCGCAGGGCGGAGAGATCGGTCTCGCGCTCCGCGCCGGGCTCGATGCCAACGGCGGCGGCGTGCTGCCTTCGGCGTCGCGGTCGGTGCTTTATGCGAGCCGAGGCGACGATTTCGAGAAGGCGGCGGGCCAAGCCGCACGGACGTTGCGCGACGCGGCGAACGCGGCGCGCGCGGCCGCGACGGCGGGTGGCCGCTGATGTTCGGCGTCGGACCGGAGGAGCTCGTCCTCATCCTGATCATCGCGCTCATCGTCCTCGGCCCCGAGCGCATGCCCAAAGTCGCACGCGACATCGGCCGCGTGGTCGGCGATCTCCGGCGGACGTCCGATCAGCTCCGCGAGGAGTTCCTGAACGCCGACAAGCTGCTAGACAAGGCCGCGGATGCCGCGGCCCCAGCCGCGCCCGTACCGTCGATCCCTGCGACCCTCCCAATGAACGGGACCGCACCCCCGATCGAGGGCGAAACGCCGTTCGATCGCGAGATGCGCGAGGCACGCGATCGCTTGAAGGCCCAGCGCGACGCGTGATTACGCTCTAAACTTTTCTTGTGAACCGCGCCTTCCCCTGGCTCGTCTTCGTTGTCTTTGTGCTGTCGGTGTTCCTCGACATCCCGAAGCACCAGTTCTCGTTCCCGTTTCCTCCGAGCTGCCCCGGCATCTGCCTGAACCTGGGCCCGATCCAGGTCAACCAGGAGATCAAGACCCACCTCGGGCTTGACCTCCAAGGCGGGACGCAGCTTCTGCTCCAGATGAACACCGGCGAGATCCCGGCAGGGCAGAGCGTCGCCGACTACAACGACCGCGCGCGACGCGTCATCGACCGTCGCATCAACGGCCTCGGCGTCTCGGAGCCGGTGATCCAGGCGGTCGGCGAGGACAAGATCCTCCTCCAGCTGCCCGGCATCGATGACCTTCAGAAGGCGAACGACCTCGCCACGCAGCAGGCGAAGCTCGAGATAAAGATCCCCGACACCGCGAACCCCGGGCAGTTCAAGTCGCTCACGCCGCCACTCACTGGCGAGCATCTGAATCCGACGTATGTCGCTTTCGACAGCAGCAACCAGCCGGTCGTGCACTTTGAGTTCACCGGGGATGATGCCAATCGTTGGCAGCAGCTTTCGAAGGACTTCCTGAACCAGCCCGTCCAGATCACGCTCGACGGCAAGCAGATCTCGGCGCCGGTGATCCAGAACGTGTTCACCTCCGGATCCGGGCAGATCTCCGGTAACTTCACCGTCGCCACGGCGAAGGATCTGTCGAGCCTCATCAACTCCGGTGCGCTGCCCGTTTCGCTCACCGTGATCCAGTCGTCGCGTGTTGAGCCGACGCTCGGCCGCCAGTCGGTCGATCGCAGCCTCATCGCGGGCGCGATGGGCCTCCTTCTTGTCGCGTTCTTCATGATCGCGTACTACCGCGTGCCGGGAGTCCTCGCGGTGATGGCGCTCGTCTTCTACACGACGCTGACGTACGCGATCTTCCGACTGATCCCCGTGACGCTCACGCTCGCCGGCATCGCCGGATTCATTTTGTCGATCGGTATGGCGGTCGACGCGAACGTGCTTACCTTCGAGCGTCTCAAGGAAGAGCTGCGCTCGGGCAAGTCGCTCCGCGTCGCCGTCGAGGAAGGCCGCAAGCGCGCGTTCCCGTCGATCTTCTACTCGAACCTGGCCACGGTGCTCACCGCCGCGATCCTCTTCGAGTTCGGCACGGGCACGGTGAAGGGCTTCGCGCTCACGCTGGGGATCGGTGTTGCGGTCAGCTTCTTCACCGCCGTCGTGGTAACGCAGATGCTGCTGCACGGGGCGATTGAGTTTTCCTCGCTGCGGCGGCGCTGGCTCTACGGGGTCGAGGAGCGCGCCGTGGAAACGCCCGAGCGCCACGCGCCACGCCCGGCGCCGGCGGTCTAGCTCCGGAGTAGCTCGACCTCGAGCAGTCTCCCGATGGGGGAGCGGGCACAGAGCACCGTAAGCGTTACCGATTGCAACTCGGACGACCTTCTCCGTCTTCCCGGACATCCTTCTTTGGATGCGACCACGGCCGATCGTCGTGTGGGTCTTGCTGGCGGGGGGTGCCGTGTCATGCGTGACGCCAACAGCGTTGCCTGACAACAGCACGACCGAGTCGACCCCGACCCAGGCTCCGAGGTCGCCGCCCGTGAAGCCCGCGACCAGCCAGACGCCGACAGTTGTCAAGTGGGCGGTTGATGCTCTTTCTGGATCTGCAGAGCCGTTCGCGTTCGAGCTTTTCTATGACGGGCCCGCAACTGCCCTTCGCATCATTGGACCGGACGGCGGTCTCGTCGTCAGCGTTCCTACCGCGGCACCTGCAGCCTTGGGCCAGGACACGTGTCTGGACCGCGTCCGGGCAAGTGGGCTGCACAACGCCGCGTGGATCGCCATCGAATCCGCGCTCGAGCGCAGTTTCGAGGACAAAGCATCGTCGTACCTGGTCATAGCCGGCCTCGCCAACGGCGATACCATCGCCCTCTCGCTCCAAGACAGCGGCTGTCGCAACGGCGTTACCGCACTCGCGAAGCAGGCGTCCCTTGCTTCGCCGACGCTAATTCCTTTCCCAACATCCGTTCGGATCGGCCCGACCGGAACGAATGCGCTCTGGGCGCTCGTGGCCGAGACGCATCTCTTTCGCTCCCTCGATCGAGGCGACACGTGGGCGGAGCGACCCCTTCCCGCGCGGCCGCTCGTAAGTCCCGAAATCACGTTCATCGATGACCACGAGGGCTGGCTGGATTTGGTCGGCCCGGCAGGCACTCAATGCACCTTTCAGGGCGTCCTCCTGTTTCATACGGTCGACGCTGGGGCCGCATGGGAACAGATCACGCCAAGCGGTCTCGACGCTCAATGCAAAGGCGGCCTCACGTTCGTCGACCGAGCCCGCGGCTACGTTTCGGGGCACGATCCAAACCACGCACCCGTGATCTACCGGACCGACGACGGTGGCAGAAGTTGGCTGGCATCGCGTCCGCTTCCCGATCCTCCGGGGTTTACGACGAGAGGTGCCGGGGTCACGCTCGGTGTGGGAGCGGTCCGCGACTTTGGCCCAACGCTTCTCGTCGAGGCGTTTGGACAGATCGGCGAGTTCGTACACGGCTATGTGTTCCGCTCAACAGATGGCGGAACGTCATGGCGTTTTGTGAGCGAGATCCCCAGAGAAGGCGCCTTCAGCTTTGTGACTGCTTCGCGGTGGCTTCAGATCGCGTTGCAGGATCGTTCCCAGGAGACGACGGATGCTGGAGCGGCCTGGCATCCGTTCGCCTCCGATTACTCCCAGGCAGCGGGCGTCGCGCCACTAGTGTTGTTCGCGAACGCAACCGTGGGATACGCGACCGTCCGGGGATCTACTCAACGGACTCTTGATGGCGGTGCGCATTGGACCGGTATCGGAACTCTCGCGCGATGAGTCGCGCGGTCGCCCTGACCCTCGTTCTATTGGGTGTGGCTGGGTTCGGTTCTCAGATGGGTGAGCCGCCTTCGTCGGCTTCGACGATTGTCTCCATTCCAGCGTCCGTCGGGTACGTGCCGGCCGTTCAGAATCGCGCTTGCAACTCGGTGGCGGTCGACCTGCCGTCGAGGATTCCGCAATTCCCGGGCTCAACGTTTTTCCGATTGTGGGAATGCCACCGACTCGTTGTCGGGAGGCTCTCGATAACACTGGTGGACGGTCGTCCAGTGCGCCCAGGCACACCGCGTGCTGGGTGGCGATCGCTCGGATGAGGACTCGGGTCGGCGGCGTGTTGGCGAGCGTCGCGCTCGTGGTGTGCGCCCTGACCCTCGGCGTTCCCGTGCGCGCGAGCCAACAATCGCTCACCGCTGCGCCGTGCACATCGAGCGTCGGTCCCGGCATTCCTCCACCCGCGAGCGTTCCCTCGGGGACCCCGGGCTTCCACGCCGCCTGGTACGGACAGAGCGGATACATGACGCTCTGTCCGGGCGATACCTCGACCGCTACCGTCGCCATGTACAACTCCGGATCGCGAGGATGGGTGAGCGGCGTGCCGGGCCAGGTCGCCTACCTCGGCACGTGGAACCCGAGCCCGGGTCAGGACCAGCCGAGCGTCTTCGGCGGTGATGGCACGGGCTCGCCGAACACGGGCTGGCCGCGCTACAACCGAGTGGCGGTGCAGCCTGCCGCTTATGTGGGGCCGAACCAGATCGCCTGGTTCCAGTTCGCGGTGCGCGCGCCGACGACACCGGGCACATATCGCTTCTACATCCGCCCACTGATCGAGGGCGCGCAGTGGATGGAGGACTACGGGATCTTCTGGCAGATCACCGTGCCGGACACGATCCCGCCCTCGATCTCGCGTGCCATAACCGTGAGCGCGTCATCCGTGCTGGTGAGCTTCAGCGAAGCCATGAAGTGTTCGACGGACGGGTCGACCGCGAGCATCGCAACCGGCACGAACTACGCGATCGCAACGTCCCCCGCGAGCGCGGTTGCCGAAACGATCACCGCCACGCCAAATCCCTCGTGCACGCAGGCATCCCTCGCGCTGAGCAATCCGCTGACCGTTGGTGCTCAGTACATGGTCACCGCGAGCAACGTGCAGGACGCGGCGAACAACACCATCAGCGCATCGGGCCAGTCGGCGACGTTCGCCGTCGTCGTTGGCGAGATCTACGGCCTCATCACCCGGCGCGTGCCAGACCTCATCGTCCGCTCAGAGAACGACCCGCGGAGTCTGGGCACCGTACCGACCTTCGTCCTCGACTCCGAACACCGGCGGATCGCATTCTGGACGACCGTTGGCAGCGTCTCAGAGCTCCACGTGCGTGACGTGCTCGGCGGCAACGACCGGGTTGTCGGGCGGCTGCCGGAAGGGCTTCTAACGGGCGGGATCATGTGGGCGAGCGACGACGGCGGCTTCGTCGTCACCGCGAGCGCCCAAAGTGAGACGGCGGGACCGATGTCCGTTCTGTTTACGATCGACCTCGCCACCGGCGTTTTCCGCGAGCGCTACCGGAGACCTCTGAACGGACCGGTGCTGATTCCGCTCGGCTGGCAACGCTCCAGCGACCTCGCTGCCGCGTTCGAGACAGGGCCTGGTGGCTACAACTTCGGCTACACAGTGGTGCGCGGAAGCGCCGCCGCCCAGCGCTACGACACGCCCTTCGAGATCACCGGGATGGAGATGTCCCCGGATGGGAGCCACGTCCTCGGCACCTGGATCTTCGAGGATGCCGTGAAGGTCTGGCCGACGGACGACTTCGACTCGAAGACGACCCTCGCGTCTCCTCCGAACAAGATCGCGACGGCGCACTGGTGGCCACGCTCGTCCGAGATCGTTTACATGATCGGCGCGGTGAACGGGCAGTTCCACAACAAACGCGTCGAGCGCTGGGATCCCGCGACGGGGCGCCGCACGGTCCTGTTCGCGGTGGCGGACGGCGGGTCGCTCGGCGGCCAGCTCACGCGGCCGGACGGCACGGGGGTGATCGTTCCGCGGTCGGGCGTCACGGATACGTGGGAGCTGCACGAGCTCGCCACTGGGACGGTCACGATCATCGAGCCCGCGAGCGAAGGCTTCCTCGCCACCGTGACGCTTCGCTAGTCCAAAACCGGCTGGGCCACTCCCCTTCGAAAGATTGGTTAGGCTTTTCCCAAATGCTCTTTCACTTCGTCGAACGCAAATGGTGGTACTTCCTCTTCTCGGCGCTGCTGATCGTGCCGGGTGTGTTCTTCCTCGCGATCGGCGGCCTGCGGCCCGGCATCGAGTTCAAGGGCGGCACGCTCCTCGAGATCTCTTTCGCCACGCGACCTGAGGACACGGCGGTGCAGTCATTCTTCAGCGCGCACGGCCATGCCGAGGCGACAGTGCAAGGTGTGGCGGGTGGCGGGGTCGAGGTCCGTACGACGGAGATGCTCCCGTCGGAGCTCACGACGACTGAGCAGGACCTGAAGACGACTTTCGGCCCCGATACGAAAATTACGAACTCGTCGGTCGTGAGCCCGTCGTTCTCGGTCGAGCTGATCCAGAACGCGATCAAGTCGATCGCTCTGGCGAGCCTCCTCATCGTGCTGCTCATCGCGTGGGCTTTCCGGAATTTCGGGTGGGCCGCGTTCCGCTACGGCATCGCGGCCATCGTCGCCCTTCTCCATGACGCGGCGGTCGTGCTCGGCATCTTCGCGATCCTCGGCTTCTTCCTCAAGGTCGAGGTCGACAGCCTCTTCGTGACCGCGGTACTCACGATCATCGGCTTCTCGGTCCACGACACGATCGTGGTCTTCGACCGCATCCGCGAGAACCTCCGTTTGAATCCAGGCGAGGCGCTCAACCCGGTGATCAATTACTCGATCATGCAGACGCTCGCGCGATCCGTGATCACCTCGTTGACCGTCGTGTTCACGCTGCTCGCGCTCTTCCTCTTCGGCGGGTTCTCGGTCCGCAACTTCGCGCTGGCGCTCCTCATCGGCATCATCTCCGGGACCTACTCGTCGATCTTCAACGCGAGCCAGATCATCTCGCTCTGGCAGGAGATCGAAGACCGCGTCCGCCACCGCCGCCTCGCGGCCGCGACCTAGGTAGAGTCGCCGCGAATGCGGCGACGGCTCGCGCTCGCCCTCTTGGTCGTCGCGATCGCGATCCTCTGGCGTCCCCTCATTCGGCCAGTCGGATCGGGCGCGATCCTCGTCGCCGACATCTACTCGAGCGCGCTCTGGGATCGGAACGTCGCCGCGTACGTGACGCCGCTCCCGCAGGTGACCGGAACGCGGGAATCATTCGGGGGCATCGAGATGCGGGTGACGTGGTGGCGGCCGGGCTGGGGCGACCGTCATCCGGCTTTGATGATGGTGAACGGGGCCACGGCGCTCGGGAACGACGATCCCGAGACCATGCGGCTCGCCGAAGCGCTCGCGCGGGCGGGGTACCTCGTGATGCTGCCCGAGTTCCCGTTCATCCAGGAAGGCAATCTCGAACCCCGTGCGCCCGCGATCATTGACGCGGCCTTCGCGAGATTGCAGGCCGTGCCGGATGCGCGCGAGATGCCGGTCGGTGCGTTTGGATTCTCGGTAGGCGGGGGGATGCTGCTTGCCGCGGCAGGCCAGGACGAGGGGCTCAGACGAGCTGCGTACGTCGGCGCGCTCGGGGCGTACTACGACATCGACACGTACCTCGCGAGCGTGGTCACGAGGACGCAGCTCGTAGACGGCCTGCCGGCGCTGTGGGATCCGGACGAGGTGGTACGCCTTCGGTTGCCGCTCGCCGCTGCGGCCGTGGTCACCGATCCGCACGACCGTACGCTCCTGGAGGAAGAGCTCCGGGCTCACGATGGGCGAACCGAAAGCGATCCGCCGGTCCAGATCGGTACCGAAGCGGGATCTCTCTGGCGCGCGCTCGGGGCTGACGACTACGACGTGGCGCTCGCTCGTCTTCGTGGGCTGCCGCCGGCGATGAGGAAGGTATTCGATGACCTTTCGCCTCGCTCGAGCTGGGCCGACATTCGCGCACCGGTGTTCTGGCTGCATGACGTCGGCGATCGCTTCGAGCCGGTGAGCGAAGCCGAGACCGCGGCCGCGACCCCGCATGACGGACCGACACACTTCCAACGGACGGCGCTTCTCTCGCACGCCGCGGCCCTGGGCGCGGGCGCGAAGGAAAAGGGTCTCGACTTCTGGGCGACCGAACTGAGCGGGCTCTTAGTCTTCGCAGCGGGAGCGCTCGGAGCCGGCGGATGAGGCCAAAAGTGCGCTTACCGCGCGCGTAGACTCTCAATGGTGGGGCTCAGACGGCTGATCGCAGGGTCAGCGGGAACGTTGCTGGTCGGCATGTTCGCCGGCTTCGTCCTCGCCTCCGCCGTCGGCGTCTTCATCCAGGACAGCGGCCTCTTCGGAGCAAGCGGCGAATCGCCCATCGCGCGGGCATACATGCTCGGGCTTCTCCAGCGCGACCCCAATTCGATCGTCGGCATTCGCCCGAATCAAAGCATCGCGCAGCGCGCCGCGGAGCTCCAGGGCGCGGACACCAGCCGGACGACAGCGTCGATCCAACCGCTCTCGCTGACCTACATCGGCGGCGCGGGCGTCGGCAGCTACTCGGTGCACATCTACGCCGTCGGTCTCCGCACCGCACAGGGCGTCGACCAGTTCTTCCCGCTCGCGCTCACGGTCTCGGGTGGCAAGGTCGTTCGCAGTGAATGAAGCGCGGGCGATGGCGACGCTTGCGCTCTTCGCCGTCGGGATCCTCGGGGGCGTGGTCGTGCATGCGGTCCTCGACAGGGGGCCCGCCGAGAATCCCTACCCGGCCCTTCCGAAGGTTGACGAGCCGCGCGCCGCGCACGACGTCGTCGCGGCGGTCGGCTCCGACGACGCGCAGGCGCTCTCGCGGATGTTGGACTCGACGATGCTCACCGATCTCGATACCGCCCTTCAGCCCATCGTCGACGTGCGCACCACGAAGTTCGTCGGGGCCGTCGAGAGCGAGGGTCGGCTCCTTTCCGCGTACGTCGTGACCGGCAAGACCACGGAAGGGATTGATTTCGTCGTGGGATTCGTACTACGAGTGTCGAATGATCAGGTGGTAGGTGTGAATTGACCGCTCGAGGAATTCTGACGACGACTGCGTTCGTGCTCGAGCACAACAAACGGCGCCTGCTGATCCTTCTGGGGATCGCCGCGCTGGTCCTCTTCTTCTACGGCATCCGCAGCGTGTTCGAAGGTCTCGCGGCGCTCGTCGGCCAGATGCCCGGGCTCCTCATCACGCTGGTCTTCTATGCGTTCGCGTTCATCGCTCAGTTCGGTGCGCTGATGTGGTTCCTCTCGCGTCCGCGCACCTACACCGTGACTCCGGATGACCCGCAGATCGGCCTAAGCTTCAACGACTACCGCGGCCAACCTGATCTCGTCGATCACGCCAAGACGCTCGTCCGGATCCTTGGCGGAGTAGAGCGATTCAAGCAGGCAGGCGGGGAGATGCCAAAAGGCATGCTTCTCTCCGGTCAGCCCGGAACGGGAAAGACGTTCCTCGCGGGCGTGATCGCGGCTGAAGCTCGCCTACCCTTTATTTACATCGACGCATCCAGCCTGCGCAGCATGTGGATGGGTGTCGATGCACTCGTCATCATTTCGCTCTTCCGGAAGGCGCGCGGTCTCGCCCGCAAATTCGCCAAGGCGGGCACGCCCGGGTGCTGCATCCTTTTCATGGACGAGATCGATTCAATCGGAATGTCTCGAGGCGGCGTGCAGGGTGGACAGCAACAGGGCGGCATGGGGCCGATGGGAATGTTCGGGGGCATGGGCATGAGTCTCAACACCCTCCTGAACCAGATGGACTCGCTGAATGCGCACGTCGAGGACCGCTTCAAGGTGCGGATGGCGCGCTGGCTCGGCCTCGTCCGAGGTCCGGTTCCGCCGAAGCCCCTCGTCTTCGTAATCGGCGCGACCAACCGACCCGACACGCTCGACATCGCGCTGACCCGTCCCGGGCGTCTCGACCGTTCGCTGATCGTCTACCCGCCGGACGGCGAGGGACGGAAGGACATCCTCCAGCACTACCTCGCTCAGAAGGCGCACGACGAAACGACGGACGTCGACATGATGGCCCAGGACTCGATCGGATGGACCCCGATCCACATCAAGACGATCATCAACGAGGCGCTGATCGTGGCGCATGAGGACGGACGCGACAAGTTGAGTTACAAGGACTGGCTCTCTGCCGCGGATATGCGCTTCATCGGTCTGAAGCAGCCCATTCACAAGATGAGCGCGGAAGACAAACGCGCGGTCGCATACCACGAGGCCGGTCACGCGGTGGCGAACTACTACCTACGCCCTGAGGACCGCATGAAGAAGGCTTCGATCATCCGGCGCGGGGAAACGCTTGGCGTGGTGTCGAGCTCGGAACGTGAGGAACGGCATCAGGTCCATGCGCGCCAATACGAGACAGACATCATGGTGTCGCTCGGGTCGCGCGCGGTGGAAGAACTCATCCTGGGTACAAAGCTCCAGGGGGCGAGCTCGGATCTACAGCAGGCGACGAGGGCGGCTCTAACGTACGTGGCAAGGCTCGGCATGGGCTCGACCCTCATGGTCGCACCGGCGAACGCGGTGGGGGGTTACCCCGAGACCGTGCTCATCATGGTCGACAACATGCTCCAGCAGCTTTTCGAGGAGACGAAACGGCTGATGAAAGAGAAGGAGTACGCGGTCCATGCGGTCGCGGGCGCTCTCATGCAGCGCGAGGAGCTGATCGGAGCGGAGCTCGACGAGATCTTCAAATACGCTGAGGAGGCCAACCCTGAGAAGGCCTCGCCGTTCGTCCGCAAGCCACTCGTGCTTCCGACAATCGAGCAGCTCATGAAGAACGGGGCCAACGGCCACGCCCCCGGCATGACTATCCCGCTCGTCTCAGCGGAGCCTGGCGTTCCCGGACAACCGCCAGGGCCCGGTCCGTTGCCGCCGATACCTGTGCCCCCGCACCCGGAGACGTTGACCTAGGGCCAGGCCTGCGCGAGCTGCGCGAGGGTGACGAAGCGGACCGGGCCTTTGTCCTGGTCGTAGCGAAGGGGCGTGAGCGCCTCGAAGAGCGCGGTGATGGCGGCGCGCTCGGTCGCGTCGATCGTTCCGGGGTGACTCACGATCGTGATCGCGCGGCGCGTGGTCGCGATCTCGCCCGTCGGCGCGAGGTATGAGAGATCCGCGCGGATGATCGGCTGAATCGTCCGCACGTCGAACGCGTAGGTGTTCCCGCCGATCGTCGGGGCCTCGAGGAGCCGGAGGTCGCCGGACTTGTTCGCGTCGGTCGCTGACGGCCGGTACGGCTGCGCGTCCGCGGCGAGCGTCCAGGGGTAGGGGAGCCGGCCGAACACGCCCGCCGGGACGGCGCTCGCGTCCGCGACGAACCCGAGCGCCGCAAGCGTCCGGAGCGTCGCGTCGTTCGCGAACTGGCCTCCGGCGCGGAACGTCGTCGGTCGCGCCAGACCACGTTCGGCCATGAGCCGCAGCGAATACTCAAGGAGCGCGCGCTGGTCCGCCTCGGGATAGGCTGTGATCGGAACGTCGTACCCGTCGCTGCGGCCGGCCCAGTTCGGTGCGGTCCGCGGCACGAGCCCCGCTGCGCGCACGAAATCGGTCCACATGTGCACGTGCAGCGAAAGTTCGTCGCCGTTCGCCACCCGCGCTTTCGTCCAAGAGAGCATCGCGTCGGCACGGGCCGCTGAGACCTGCGTGGTCGTCCACACCCGCGGGTTCCACATGATCGTCATCGGGATCTCCTGCTCGTCCGCGATCGCGGCGGTGTTCGCGAGCGCTTGGTCGCTGGATGCATCGCCCTCGAAGTCGAGGGTCCACACGACGTACTCGGGCTCGCTGATCACGATCTCCTTCGTCGCGACGACGGTCTCGCCGCTCGCGAGCCGCTCGACCACCTCGATCGCGTAGCCACCTGGCGCGATCCCATGCAGATCGAGCGTGGTGCCCCAGAGGTTGCCGTTGCCGGAAGGAGCGAGTGGGCTCTCGACACCGGTCTGACGGATGCGCACGCTCGGCGCGGCCGCAGCCGGGTCGGAATCGAACGTCAGGCGCATCGTTGCCGCGGACGGCGCACGTGGGTCGGGAACGAGGTACCAGCGCCGCATGGTCGGGTCGATCACTACCCCGATAGCGCTTGCCGGTCGCGAAGCTGCAGCGGTCGCGGTCGGCGCGGGCGCGGTCGGCGTCGGATTGGTCGCGGCAGGCGTGCACGAGGCCACGGCGAGCGCGATGGTGAACACCCGTGCGAGATACTTGAAGGGCAAATGGCCCTCGCGGCGCAGCGGCGTTGGATCATGCCCAAAAAGGCCGGGGATGTACCGGATGGTATGCCCGCGCTTGTAGCGCAGGTGCTCGCCTGCCGGGGCCTAGCCGTGGGCGAGATGGCGGCCTTCCTGGCGGCGCGACCGACCGAAGAGGGCCCGCCGATGCTCGATCTGGATCGCGCGGTCGAGCGGCTCCGTCGTGCGCTCGCGGCTCGCGAGCGCATCGTCGTCTACGGGGACTACGACGTCGACGGGATCGCGGGATCAGCCATCCTCGTGCGCGCCTTCCGGCAGCTTGGCTTCGTCGTCGGTGCGTACATCCCTAATCGCTATGAAGAGGGCTACGGACTCAATGCCACCGCGCTGCGCCAGCTCGCGGCGGACGGTGCGAAGGTCATCGTGAGCGTCGACTGCGGCATCACCGCGGTGAAGGAGGCCGCGCTCGCGCGCGAGCTCGGCGTTGATCTCATCGTGACCGACCACCACCACCCGCCGGCCGTGCTTCCGGACGCGTACGCGCTCGTCAATCCGCGCCGCCCCGGGGACCCGTCGATCGACAAGGAGCTTGCGGGTGCCGGTGTTGCGCTGGTGCTCGCGAAGCGCCTGCTAGGAGATCTCGCGTACAGCCTGCGCCAGGACGAGCTCGTGCAGCTCTGCGCACTCGCAACGGTCGCCGATGTCGTGCCGCTTCGCGGGGGGAACCGCGTGCTCACGCGGCTCGGGCTGGAAGCGCTGAACCGCGCGCCAATTCTCGGCGTGCGGGCCCTCGTCGAACGAGCCGGTTTGAAGCTCGGGCATGTCGGGGCGGGTGAGATCGGGTTCGTACTCGGTCCGCGCCTCAACGCCGCCGGCCGGATCGACGATGCCGAAGACGCGCTGCGGCTCCTCCTCACCGAGGACGCCGAGGAGGCGACGAAGCTCGCCGAGAGCCTCGAGCTGCGGAACAGCGAACGGCAGGAGCTCACGCGGCAGGTGGTCGCCGGCGCGCGCGAGCGCGCGCAGGAGCGTCCCGACGCGTGGATCACGATCGTCGCGGACGCCGAGTGGCCCGCCGGCATCGTCGGGCTAGGCGCGTCACGTCTGGTCGAGGATTACGGACGGCCCGCGATCGTCATCGCGATCGACGGAAACGAGGGCAAGGGCTCGTGCCGCTCGATCGTCGGCGTCCATATCGCCGAGGCGCTCGACGACTGCGACGACATCCTGGTTAAGCACGGCGGCCATGCGATGGCCGCGGGATTTTCCGTCTCGGTCGACCGCATCCCCGATCTCATCGAGCGACTGGACGCAGTGGTGCGCGAGCGCCTCCGCGGCGAGCGACCGGTGCCGACGATCCGCGTCGATGCGGAGATCGCTCCGGAGATCCTGACGAGCAAGCTCGCGCTCGAGCTCGCGACACTCGAGCCGTGCGGCGCCGGGAATCCGAGGCCATATCTCCTCATTCGCGACGTGCGGGTGTACGACATCCGCCAGGTCGGAGCCGACGCCGACCATCTGCGCTGCAAAGTCACCGTCGGCCGGTTCACCTTCGACGCGATGGCCTTCCGGCGCGGGGATCACGCCGAAGGGATGACCGAAGCGGGCCGCGTCGATGCCGTCGTGAGCATCGGGACGGGCCTGCGCGGATTCGTCGAGCTCGAGCTGCGTGATTTCGGACCCGTGGGAACGGCAGCCGAGATGGAGCGTCTCGCCGGCGGCGGCGCGCCGGTGCTGGTCGGATAATGGCAGAGCGCGCTTCGGCGATCACGTCGCGGATCGTCAGCATCACCGACCGGCTGCGCCCGCAGCGCCACGGCAACGTCGACGCCGACACCCTCGCGAAGGAAATACTCCGCCACTACCCCGAGGGCGACGCGGAGCTCGTCCGCCGCGCGTACGGATACGCGGCCGAGGCCCACGAAGGCCAGAAGCGCGTGTCCGGCGAGCCGTACATCACGCACCCGGCCGCGGTCGCGATGCTCGTCGCGGAGCTCGGCATGGATCCGGCGACGGTCGCGGCGGCGCTCCTGCATGACGTGCCCGAGGACACCGCGAAGACCGTCGAGGACGTGCGGCGCGAGTTCGGCGAGGAGATCGGCCGTCTCGTCGACGGCGTCACGAAGCTGTCGCGCCTTTCCGGCCAATCGCGCGACGAGCATCAGGCCGAGAACATCCGAAAGATGCTCCTTGCGATGGCCGACGATCTGCGCGTCGTGATCATCAAGCTCTGCGACCGCCTCCACAACATGCGAACGCTCGCGCCGCTCCCACCGGAAAAGCAGAAACGGATCGCGAGACAGACCATGGACATCTACGCGCCGCTGGCGCACCGCCTCGGGATCTGGCAGATCAAATGGGAGCTCGAGGATCTCGCGTTCAAGTACCTCGAGCCCGATCACTACAAAGAGGTCGCCGAGCAGCTCGCGGCGCGCCGGCAGGTCCGCGAGCGCTACATCAACGAGACGATGAAGACGCTCCGCGACGAGCTCGAGAAGGCCGGCGTCCGCGCGGACCTCTCCGGCCGCGCGAAGCACCTCTGGTCCATCGCACAGAAGATGCGCCGGAAGGGCGTGGGCTTCGAGGAGGTCTACGACGTCCTCGCGATCCGCGTCATCGTCGACGACGTCCCATCCTGCTACGCGGCACTCGGCGTGGTGCACACGCTCTGGCCGCCGATCCCGGGGCAGTTCGACGACTACATCGCGGTGCCCAAGGCGAACATGTACCAGTCGCTGCATACGGCGGTCATCGGGACTGGCGGCCAGCCGGTCGAGATCCAGGTGCGCACGAGAGACATGCACGACCTCGCGGAGTACGGCATCGCGGCGCACTGGCGCTACAAGGAAGGCGGCAAGGGCGACCGCGACTACGAGTCCAAGCTCGCGTGGGTCCGTCAGCTCCTCGAATGGCAGCACGACGTGGCTGACGCGCAAGAGTTCGTCGAGTCGCTCAAGGTCGACGTTTTCCAGGACCAAGTTTTCGTGTTCACGCCGAAGGGCGAGGTCAAGGGGCTCCCCGCCGGTTCGACGCCGATCGACTTCGCGTACCGGATCCACACCGACGTCGGGCACCGCACGATCGGCGCGAAGGTGAACGGCCGCATCGTGCCGCTCGACCACCGGCTCGCGTCCGGCGACATCGTCGAGATCGTCACGAGCAAAGCCGCGCGCGGACCGTCCCGCGACTGGCTCGGTATGGTCCGGACCCCGGGCGCGCGCGAGAAGATCCGCGCCTGGTTCAAGCGCGCGCAGCGGGACGAGAACATCACGCACGGGAAGGAGCTCCTCGATAAAGAGCTCCGGCGCATCTCGCAGCGCGAGCTCGGTGATATTTCGGATGAGGACCTCCGCCGCGTCACCGAAACGCTGAACCTGCACGACGTCGACACGCTCTTCGCCTCGCTCGGGTACGGAGCGCTGACCGCGGCGCAGGTGGTCACGCGCCTCGGCATCACCGACGACACGCAGCTCGCGATCCCCGAGGTCGCGCCGCCGATGCCACCGGACACCTCGCGCGGCGGCGTGAACGTGAAGGGCGTCGGCGATCTTCTGATCCGCTTCGGCGTGTGCTGCAATCCCGTGCCCGGTGACAAGATCGTCGGCTACATCACCCGCGGCCGCGGCGTGACCGTGCATCGCGCCGATTGCTCCAATGTGAAGGGCACTGCCGACAAGGAACGCTTCGTCGATGTCGAGTGGGAGCGCTCAACGACGCGCACGTATCCCGTCGCGATCCGCATCGAGGGGTGGGACCGCGACGGCTTTCTCCGCGACGTTGCGGCCGTGATCAGCGAGAACCAGGTCCAGCTGCTCGCGTTATCGGCACAGGCGAATCCCGATAAGACCGCGACCGTGAACGCGACGCTGCAGGTGACAAGCGTCGAGCAGCTCTCGCGCGTTCTCGCGAAGCTCGAAGGAGTGCGCGACGTCTTCAGCGTCCATCGCGACGGCCGCTAGGCGGTAGTGCGCCGGGCGGTCTCCCTCGTCGCGATCGCCGCGCTCGCGATCGCCGGCGCGCTTGCCCTCGTCTCCGCCGGCTTCGTCACGATCCATCTGCTCGATCCGCGGTATCCGAGCGACGCGCGCATTTCGAGCTGGGTCTACGAGGGCCTCGGCTGGGTTGAGGCCGCGGTCCTCTTCGGACTCGCCGCCATACGGGTGCGAACGCGGCCCGCGGACGCGTGGATCGCCTCCAGCCTGGGTGCGATCGTGATCGCGATCACGTCGATCAACGCGAACCAGGTCCCGGACGGCGTCCGCGTCGCGGTCGCCATCGCTGGCGCTCTCGCCCCGTGGCCCGCGATCGCCTACCCGCCCTCGCTCGCGAGGAGCGCCTTCGTCGCTGCGAACCTCGCGTTCATCGCGATCGCACCGCTGGTCGCGGCGGCGATCGAATTGCCGTTCTGGCTTCGCACGTTCCAGCCCATTGACCCGCTCCGGCTTCCGGAGTGGCTCGCAAATCGGCCGCTCGAGTGGCCGTGGCTGCTGGTCGTCGCGCCCGTCGCTTTCGGCGCGTTCCAGCCGCCACAGGAGTGCTGCACAGCCGCACCGCTCTACACCCCGCTTTTGATCGTCGTGCCGGCGGCGATCATCGGCATGGTGATCAGCGTCCGTCGCGACGGCCGTTAGGCCGCATCGGTATCCGCTTCGCGCGCGATTCAGCTAGCGCTTTGCGCCGACAGGCTCCTCAGCACGTTCCGGCGTCGGCACGAAGCCCAGCTGCTGGAGCATGCCGAGCTGGTCCTGGACGGACCAGTGCTCGACCACCTTTCCATTGGCCAATCGGGAGATGTGAATCGCCTCCCACCTGGCGCGCTTGCCGCTCGCTGGCATCCCGGCGAAATCGCCCTTCATCGTGCCCGTGGCGCTGATGTGCTGGACAACGAGGTCGCCTTCGGCGATCTGACGCTCAATGTTGACCTTGAAGTCGGGGAAGGCGCTTCGCAGGGCTTTTACCAGGGCTTTCACCCCTTCCCTTCCAGAGGGCACGCCGGGCGGGAGCTGGGAATGGTCGACGAAGTCCGCCGAGATCACTTGATCGATCACTTCGACGCGCCCTTGGTTGAATGCCTCCAGCGCGATGCGCGCGTCAATAGCCTTGTTCTGCTCGGACATCTTGTTTCCTCCCCTTAGTCCGCTCGCGAGCGAGTACTTACTTAGCGCTTCGTGCCAACGGGCTCCTCGGCGGCTTCAGGCGCGACGCCAAGCTGGCGCAGGACCGTCGCAACGTCGTAGTAGCGGCGTTCCTCCACGATCTCGCCGCGTTCGTTGAGCCGACCAAACACGCCGCCCTTCAGGTCAACGCGCTTGTTTGTGGGAGGGAGATCCTCTCCCCTGGGTGTCTCGAGGGGCCCAGTGTGCGTCCCGATGAATCGGACCTCATCCGCGCCATTCCGATCATCCTTCTCGATGGTGCTGACGATCTCGAAGCGTATGTCGGGAAATCCTCTGAGGAACGTGGCAGCGTCCTTGCGGATGGCAGCGCGACCACGTAGCGGCTCCGGATACATCGGGTCGTATGCGACGGCGTCCTCGGCGTAGAGCTTCGCGTAGGCGTCGAGATCGTGCTTGTTGAAAGTCTCGGCTGCCTTTTTCGAGATGTCCTCGTACTTGCCCATGTCGTACGCCTCCCCTGGGTGCTTCCCGCGCGTAACCCTACGCGCGCCCCAAGCGCACACACAGCCATCGCCCCGACCGTACACTCGAATTACTTGACTTCCCCCACGATCACCACGACCGAGACCGCATGGAAGCGTCGCTATCGCGCTGCGCGGACGAGCTTTCCGACCTGGGCGCGGGAAAACCCCGACAACCTGCTCTATCTATCGAATGCCAGCGGGCGCTTCGAGGTTTACGCCTGGAGCCGGCTCATCGGAACGCATCGACAGGTCACCGATCGCCCCGAGGGGACCGGCTACCGTGTCGCGAGCCGTCTCGATCTTTTAGGCCAGAACATCTGGTGGTTCGACGACGCAAAAGGGAACGAGCTCGGGCGCTACGTCCGCGAGCCGTTCGGCGGCGGGGAACGCGTGACCATGGCCCCGGAGCTCGAGCCTGCCTACAGCGCCGGTCTCGCGCTCGGGAGTGGCTTCGGAGTCCTCGGCCGGTCGACGGGTGACGAGGGAACGACGATCTACTTCGTGCGCGATGGCGAAGCCCCGCGGCGCCTGTACCAGCACCGGCAGAGCGCTTACGTGGTCGATCTCTCGCGTGATCAGACGCTCGTCGCGATCACGCACTCGGAGCACGGCGACAGCCGTAATCCCGCGATCCGCGTCCTCGACATGGACGGCCGCGCCATCGCCGAGCTCTGGGACGGGCCAGGATTAGGCCTGGAGCCAGTCGCGTGGTCGCTTGTCGCAGGCGATCAGCGGCTTCTCGCGCTCCACGACCGCCGCGGCCGGAGCCAGCCGCTCATCCTCAATGCGACCTCGCCGGCGGTCGACGATATCGAGCTCGACCTGCCGGGCGAGACGTTCGCCGACTGGTATCCGGATGGAGAGGCGCTCCTCATCGGACACGAATACCGCGGCCGGACCGAGCTCTATCGCTACGACCTCGGGACACGAGCTCTCGAGCGGCTTCCCGCGGAGCCCGGCACGATCGTCGCCGCGCGCGTGCACCCCGATGGCGATGTCTGGTACCAGCTGACCAGCGCGCGCACACCGGCCGCGACGCATGCCCTCAGTGGCGGGATCGTTCTGCGGCCGCCGGGCGAGCCCGCGCCCGCCGGCGTCGCCTTCCGCGATCTCGACGTCGACGGCGTGCACGTCTTTATCGCGGAACCGGCCGGCCAAGCTCCGCATCCCACGATCTTCATCGTCCATGGCGGGCCGACGGCACACGACCAGGATGCCTTCTATCCGGGAGTGCAGGCGTGGGTCGATCACGGCTTCGCGGTCGTCCTCGTGAACTACCGTGGGTCCACCGGTTACGGAAAAGAGTGGCGCGACGCGAACGTCGGGCGCGTGGGGCTGACGGAGCTCGAGGACATCGCGAAGGTGCATGACCGCGTGATCGCCGACGGCGTCGCCGATCCGAAGCGGATCATCCTCTCCGGCGGGTCGTGGGGCGGGTATCTCACGCTGATGGGTCTGGGCACGCAACCGGAGCGGTGGTCGCTGGGCATCCCGATCGTGCCGGTGGGTGAGTACCTCGCGGCCTACGAGGACGAGATGGAGCCTCTCAAGAAATACGACGATGCGCTCTTCGGTGGCTCGCCCGCCGAGGTTCCCGAAAAATACCGGGAAAGCAATCCGATCACCTACGTCGAACACATTCGCGTGCCGATGCTCCTGATCGTCGGTCAGAACGACCCGCGGTGTCCGTCGCGCAGCGTCGACATCTATCGCGAGCGCCTTCTCGAGCTCGGGAAGAAGTTCGAAGAGTATCGCTACGACGCGGGTCATGGCTCGCTCGTCGTCGACGAGCAGATCAGGCAGGTCGAGATGCAGATCGCCTTCGCCGCGCGAAACCTCGGGACGCAAGAACCGATCGACTGAGCAAAATCGAGCCAGTTTGCAACGAGAACCTAGACGTGCCAAGCGAGGGGACCTAGCCTCGCGCGCGTGATCCGCCTGCGCGGATGGCTACGCCGTGGGCTAAGTCTCGCCCTTCTCGTCGCGCTTTATTTCATCGCCGGGAGACTCGGTCTCTTGCTGGCGTTCGTAAACGCCAGCGCCACTGCGGTTTGGCCACCCACCGGCCTGGCCATCGCCGCCCTTCTCCTATTTGGAACGACGTTGTGGCCAGGAATTCTCCTCGGTGCCTTCGCGGTAAATCTCACCACTTCCGGCGACGTGCTTTCTTCGGTCGGAATTGCGGTCGGCAACACGTTGGAGGCGGTCGTCGCGACGTATCTCATCCGACGCTGGGCCAGCGGCCGCGCTGTGTTCGACCGGCCTCAAGATGTTCTGCGTTTCGCGCTGTTCGCCGCGGCGCTGGCGCCGACGGTCAGCGCCACGGTGGGGGTCGCGAGTCTGGAGCTCACGGGACTCGCGGGCTGGTCCGACGTCGGTCCCATCTGGTTAACGTGGTGGCTGGGCGACGCCGCGGGTGCCTTGCTGGTCGCACCGGCCGTCGTGCTCTGGGCCACGAACCGCTTCGTGTTTGCGCCCGAGCGGCTCGCCGAAGCCGCGGTCCTCGCAATCGCGGCCCTCACGACCGGCGTCGTGATATTTGGAGGCGTCGGGCCACTCTCGGTTTACCGCGTTCCGGTCGCGTTCTTGACGTTTCCGGTGCTCGTCTGGGCCGCGTTCCGATTTGGACCCCGGGCAGCGGCGACGGTCATGCTGGCGCTGAGCGGCATCGCGATTTGGGGAACCCTCAATGGGTTCGGGCCCTATGCGCTCGGGTCCCCTAATGAATCGCTGCTCTTGCTGCAAGCATTCATGGCCGTCGCCGCGGTGACCTCGCTCGTCCTCGGCGCAGCGGTCCTAGATCGAACGCGGACCGAGAAACGACTGCTGGCCGTCGAGCAGCATTCGCGCCTCGCCGCCGAGGAAGGGGAACGACTTCGCGAAGAGTTTCTGTCGGTGGCGACGCACGAGCTTCGGACCCCGGTCGCGGCGGTATCCGGCTACGCCCAGCTTGCGCAGCGGGCTCTCGCCGCCAATCGGAGCGATCGGCTGGGAGACGCCGTCGATTCGATCGTCCGCCAGTCCCGTCGACTGGCGGCGCTCATCACCCAGCTGCTCGACGCTTCGTACGTTCAGCGCGGGCAGTTCGAGATCGAGCCACGCCCGACCGACATTTCGGCCGTCGCGGGGTGGGCCCTTGAGGCTGCTCGGCTGGCGGACGATGGGCGACATCAGTGGGATCTGCGGATAGAACCCGGAATGAGCGCGCATGTCGATCCGATGCGTTGGGAACAGCTTCTCATGAATCTTCTCGACAATGCGATGAAGTACAGCCCTGAGAGGCGGACCATAGCGGTGTCCCTCGAGCGCCTTCCTACCGGTCCGTTCTCGCTCCGAGTCGCCGATCAGGGAATCGGCATCGGCCCGGACCGCATCGGACACGTCTTCGATCGCTTCTATCGCGCGCACGATCATCAGCGGCTCAGCGGCCTCGGCCTCGGCCTCTACATCGCACGCGAGATCGCCGAGCGCCACGGTGGCGGGATTCAAGTCTCTTCGGTGGTGGGCGAGGGGACCGAGTTCGCCGTGACCCTTCCGGCGACGCCCCCGGTGAGCATGGAGCCGCCGGGGCACGCGGATGACCCCGACTGGACCCGCGGCTCGCGGACCCGGGGCCGGGTGCTCGTGATCGACGATGAACCCGACGTCCGCATGCTCGTGGAGACGGTCCTTCGGGACGCCGGACAGATCGCGATGAGTGCGGAGAACGGGGAAGAGGCGCTGGCCCTCGTCACACGCGAGCCACCCGACCTCATTCTGCTCGACAAGCTCATGCCGGTGATGGATGGGACCGCATTTGCCAAGGCGTACCGCGCGGCGGTCGCGCACCCTGCGCCGATTGTCGCCTTTTGTGCCTCGCGTGATGCGGAGGCATGGGCGAGCGCGATCGGCGCCGTCGCGTATGTCGGTAAGCCCTTTGACATCACGGAACTCGACCGAACGGTGCGGAGGCAGCTAAGCGCCGTGCCACGCTGACCCGCGAACCGTTCCGTTGCGAATGACACATTGCATCGCTCCTAACGAATTTCCCCGTCGGTGATGTTGTTCAATACGCAGACCCCATTGACAGGAGAACGACCCGATGACGCAGGCCGTTTCTAGCGCCGCACCCGTTTCGGTCGACCCGCGCACGAGGACCCAGATCGTGGTCGCCGTGCTTCTTGGTTTGTTCCTGGCGGCCCTCGACCAGACCGTCGTCGGGACCGCCCTACCGCGGATCGTCACCGACCTTCGTGGCAACGACATCTATACCTGGGCATTCACTTCGTATCTGCTGACTGCCACGATCAGCGGGCCGATCTACGGGAAGCTCTCGGACCTCTTCGGCCGGCGTCCCATCCTCCTTTTCGCCGTGTCGGTATTCCTCATCGGATCGCTGCTCTCCGGTCTCTCGCAGGAGATGTGGCAGTTCGTTGCCTTCCGCGCGGTCCAGGGCCTCGGCGCGGGAGCGCTCTTCCCGGTCGCTCTCGCGGTCATCGGTGACATGTTCGATGCCAGCGAGCGCGGCAAGTACCAGGGCCTCGTCGGCGCGATCTTTGGACTCAGCTCCGTCATCGGTCCCGCGATCGGTGGCGTCATCACCGACACTGTCGGCTGGCACTGGGTGTTCTTCGTCAACCTCCCGCTCGGCGCGGTCGTGTTCACGGTCGTTTGGCGCGTGATGCCGTCGTTCCGGCCGGCAGGCGCCAGGCCGCGGATCGACTACCTCGGTGCGTCCGTGCTCGCAGGTGCCCTCGTGCCGATCCTCGTCGGCCTGACCAACAAGCAGACCGGCAATTGGGGCGATCCGGCGGTGGGCGGCCTCATCGTCCTTGGGCTCGCGGTTGCAGCGATCTTCGTCTGGGTCGAGTCGCGTGCATCGGAGCCGATCGTCCCGCTCGGTCTCTTCCGGACCCGGTCCTTCACGATCTCCGTGATCGCGATGTTCTTCGCCTCGATGGCGTTCTTCGCCCCGGTCGTGTTCCTTCCGCGCTGGTTCCAGGTCGTTGGCGGGGCGAGCGCAACGCAGTCTGGTTACCAGATCCTGGCGCTGCTCGGCGGACTCATCATCAGCGCGATGGCGTCCGGCCAGATCGTCGCGCGCACCGGCCGGTACAAGCTGCTCGCGCTCAGCGCTGCCGTCACGCTCGCGATCGGTTTGTTCCTTCTTTCGAACCTTCGAGCGGACACCCCGCTCCCTGTTCTCTGGGCATGGATGTTCATCACCGGTCTCGGGGTCGGGCCGATGTTCTCTATCTTCACGCTCGTCGTGCAGGGCGCGGTCGCCCCGCGGCAGATCGGCACGGCCACGAGCAGCCTCACCCTGTTCCAGCAGCTTGGTGGCAGCGTTGGCCTGGCGATCGCCGGCACGCTCTTCAGCTCGCGTCTGGTAGAGGAGCTGCCGCGTGAGCTGTCCTCAGCTGTGCCGCCGCAGGTGGCAGCCGGCTTCGGCGGTTCGGCGACGGGTGCGATCGGTCAGCTCACGGGCGTTGGTGATCTCGGTCAGAAGATCCTGGCTGCGGCGCCGGCCGGCGCGCGCGATCAGCTCGCGCCATTCATCCCCGACATCGTCGCCGCCATCCACCGCGCGTTCTCGATCGCGACGGCGAGCACGTTCACGTTCGGCATCGTGGCGGCCGCGGTCGTGCTTGTCGTCGTATCGCTCCTGAGGGAGTCGGCGGCGCAGGCGGCAGTGGTGGACGAGACCCTAGCGGCCTAACTTCGTCGCCTCGCCCGGGGCGAGGACACGCACCTCTGTGGTCGGCGCGATGCGCGCGGCTTCCCGGGCGAAGTCGTGTGGCGGGTCGCCGAGCGGATGCGGCCAGAACCGCGCGAACGCGAACGGGTAGAACGTGCCCCAATGGATGGGGATCGCGACGCGCGGCTTGATCCGAAGCAGCGCTTCGGCCGCGCGCCGCGGATCGAGGTGGCCGCTCCCCAGGCGCGGTCCCCATCCCCACACCGGCAGAAGTGCGACGTCGATGGTGCCGGCGAGCTCGGCCATCTCCGCGAAGAGGTCGGTGTCACCCGCAAAGTAGAGCCGCGAGCTGCCGGCGATCCGGTAGCCGAGTGCCTCCGCGGCCGGGCCGAACGGGCGTCGCCCGCCGTCGTGCTCCGCGTGCAGCGCCTCCAGCTCGACGCCGCCGACGTTGAATCGTTCCCCGGCTGCGACCTCCATGACGTCGTGGCCAGTGCGGCGGCACATCGCGCCGAGACCTCGCGGCACGATGATCCGCGGCCGACCGCCGAGGCGGCGAAGGGACGGCATGTGGAGATGATCGTGGTGCGCGTGGGAGATGAGGACCGCGTCGATCTCGATGTCCTCGACGAGATGGGCGACTGCCTCGGCGTGGCGATGAAGAAGGCCCAGGCGATGCGTGAGCAGCGGGTCGGTGAGAATGCGCACGCCATCCATCTCGACCAGGACGGTCGAGTGCCCGAGGTACCGAAGATGCCCACTCACCGGCCGAGCGTAATGCGCGCATGATCGGCTTCTACGCGACCCAGCTCCATCTCCTTGCGAGATGGACTGGTGGACCGTGGGGCGTCGTGCGTCGTGGCATCGCCACGCTCGTCATCAGCATGCTCGCGCTCGTTGTCACGGCGTGGCTCCTGCCCAGCGTCGGCCTTCGCGACGTCCCCTCCGCCGTCGCCGCGGCGCTCGTTCTCGCCGCCATGCGCACGTTCCTGCGTCCCGTGCTCATCGCCTACGTTTCGCAGATCTCGGTCGCCGTCGCGACGATCGCGACGGTCCTCGTGCAGGCCCTCGCGTTCTGGCTCATCGCGGGCGCGGGGTGGATGGTGCTCGACCGGCCGGTCGATGCGGTCGTCGGCTCGGTGCTCTTTTCGATCGGGAACGCGCTCCTGACGGCCGTGCTCTCGACCGGTGATGACCATTCATTCTTCGGCACGCTCGTCCGCCAGCTCGCGGCACGGCACCGGAAGGACGACGTGACCAAAGAGCCGGGCGTGGTGCTCATCCAGATCGACGGGCTCGCTCACTCGATCCTCGAGAAGGAGCTCAACGCCGGACGCGTGCCGAACCTCGCCCGATGGCTGCGCTCGGGCGGCATGACGCTCGATCGCTGGGCGCCGCTCCTCCCGACCCAGACCTCGGCGAGCCAGGCCGGTGTGTTGCACGGGAACAACGACGGCATACCGGGCTTTCGCTGGTGGGACAAGAAGACGCAGCGCCTCATGGTGTCGAACCACCCCAAAGACGCTCGCGAGATCGAGCGGCGGGTCTCGAACGGACATGGCCTGCTCGCGAAGAGCGGCGCCTCGATCGGCAATCTCCTCTCGGGCGATGCACCGCGAAGCTTCCTCACGGCGGCGACCCTCGACGATCCCGCGAAGGAGATCCGCCGCAGCCACGTGCTGGACTGGTTCTTCATCAGCCCCTACAGCTACGTGCGTTGGACGCTGCTGTCGATCGGCGAGGTGATCAAAGAGCTCGTTCAGGCTCGTGCCGCGACCGGGAGCGAGCCAGGTGGCCCGCGCGACTTCCCATATCCGCTCGCGCGCGCGGCGACGAACGTGCTGCTCCGCCATCTCAGCACCGCGCTCGTGATCGAGGAGATGTGGCGACGCACCTCCCCGATCTACGTCGACTTCGTCGACTACGACGAGATCGCGCACCACGCCGGTCCCGAGAGCGTCGAGGCGCGCGACGCGATAGGTGGAATCGACAAGATCATCGGGATCATCGAGATGGCCGCCGTGGACGCGCCGCGACCCTACCGTTTCGTCGTGCTCTCCGACCATGGGCAGAGTCCCGGCGCGATGTTCGCGCAGCGCTATCGCAAGCCGCTCGAAGCGCTCATCCAGGACCTCGCCGGCGAGGACGCCAAGGTGCAGGGCGCGACCGCCCACATCGAGCATTGGGGCAGGCTCAGTCCGCTTCTGTCAGAAGCGTCAGGTATTAACGGCATGACCCGAGCGATGACGAGCGCCTCATTCCGGCGCCGTGCCGGCGCCGTGGACGATGCCGAGAAGCCGGCGGACATCGTCGTCGCCGCGTCGGGGAACCTCGCGCAGGTCGCTTTCCCGGCCATGCCGGGCCGAGCCGCGAAGGAGACGATCGACGCGGCGTACCCAGGTCTTGTCGATGGGCTGGTCCGGCATCCGGGCATCGGACTCGTCATGGTGCGGCCTATCGGGCGCGGCCCCGTTGTCCTCGGTGCCGGCGGCAGCGCCGACCTGACGGACGGACGGGTCGACGGAATCGATCCGCTGGCGTCGTTCGGGTCGACCGCAGCCCACGGGCTCAGGCGCGTCGATGCCATGGCCGAGTGCGGGGATCTGGTGATCGTGAGCATGTTCGATCCGGATGCGGGCGAGGTGGCTCCGTTCGAGGAGCAGATCGGCTCGCACGGCGGGCTCGGTGGCCGGCAGAGCGACGCCTTCATCCTTCACCCGGCGGAGTGGGTGATCGGTGCGCCGCCGGTCGGTGCGGTTGCGCTCCACGAGCAGATCCGGCGGTGGCTTCGGGCGTAACCTTCCGTCTCGTGCCAGGACTGAGTGCTCGCGATCGCGCCGCAACGCTCGCCGTCCTCGAGAACGCGCAGTGGATCTACGCGCTCGGGCGATATCCGAAGAAGCAGGTCCTCGACGACGAGATCGACGTCAGGATGCTCCGCGACCGGATCGGTGCGATGCGGAAGGCGGCGCAGGAGCTCAGCCCGGCACAGCGGAAGAAGATCGACGTCCCCTGGGCGCGGCTCGAAGACGATCCCGACGAAACCCCCGACATGCTGTGGACGGTCGCAAAGAAGGTGACGCCAAAAGTATTGGCCGAGATGCGGCCGCTGGTGAGCGATACACCCGAGGCAGCGTTCTTGATCACGCCGGAGCCGAAGAAGACGGCGGCGAAGAAAACGCCAAAGCGTACCGGGCCGACGAAAGCAAGGACGCGTGGAAAGATTGGTGGCAAGAATCCTCGTCATCGACGATGACCGGATGATGCGTGAGCTGTACCAGGAGATCCTCACGCGTCGTGGCCATGCGGTGATCCTTGCCGAGAACGGGACCGAGGGCCTGGCCAAGGTCGAGGAGAACCCCGATCTCATCATCGTCGATCTGACCATGGCGGACGGCGATGGCTACGAATTCCTCAAGCGTCTGCGGGCCGTACCGGGCCACGCCACGACGCCCGTCATTGTTTCATCGGGCCAACTGGCCGGTGACGTCGCGATTGCCGGCGCCGACCGGTTCCTCGCTAAGCCCTTTCGCGCCAATGAATTGAACGCGCTCGTCGACGAACTGCTGTCGTCTTCGCGCGGAACGGCTTCCTAGGGAATGGAGTGCCCGAGGAGCGGCCGATGACGGCCGCTCCTCGTCTGCCTACCTAGTCGTTCTCGCCCTGGTCGTTGTTGTCGCCGTCGTCGCCCTTGTCTTTGTTCTTGCCCTTGTTGTTCTCGGTGTTTTCGCCGCGTCCGACGAGCGTGGCGTTGACATCGATGTTATCGAGGACCGCGAGCCCAAAGAAGTCCGGACCGGTGTCCTGACCCTCGTCGAACACGATCGAGATTCTCTTCACGTCACCGGTCACGGCCTCGAGCGCGCCGCTTGCCGCGTTGAAGCCGAGTAGCGGCGTACTGCCGCCCCAACGAAGCCGGATCCAGCCGAGGCCCGCCTGCGTCTGGACCGCAGGCGGCGAGTTGCAGCCGATGAAGTAGAAGGCGTGCGTCGTCTCGACGTTGAAGCGAGGCGCGCCCGCTCCGCAGTGCGAGCCGTTCGCCGCGACTGCGTTGACCGGCTTGCGAAGGTCGTAGCCGAGCTCGGTGATCGGCCCGGTGACGCCGCGGATGTCCGCGAAGGCCGATGCGTTCGTCGTCGTCGGCCCCGTCTTCGCGAGCAGGAGGCCCTGGTTGCGATTGTCGCTCGAGTCATTGTTCGGGTTGCAAGCCGGGTCCTTGTAGGCGGAGAGGCTCGGGCAGCCGATCCCATCGAGCCATTGCGCCTGAACAAGGAACGTGTTGCCCGGGTCGAATTCACCCGCCCGCACCGAGAAACGTTCCGCCGCGTAGACGATGCCGGCAGTGAAGACGACGATCGCGAGCGATGCGACGAGCGTGCGAAGCTTCATGCGCTACTCCTTTCACGCGCGATCTTCCGATCCGTCGGGTGCTCTCGCGTACCACCTCCCTTGCAGACGGGGATGACCGGGTTCGTACTTCCCGGTTGGGGGCGATTAGATCAAATAGGCCTCACCCATGACTTGCTCGGCTCTTGTGACACTTGCCGGACGACCGACGGCTAACTCCGCGTCGACGACCAGAGGGACGGTCAGCAGATCGGACTCGCGTTCTCCACTAACTTTTCTCGCGGGTGAGCACGCCATTTGATCGAGGCAACACGCTGCTTGTTGAGGCGCCCACCGGTATCGGGCCGGGGCACTGGGCAGGCGCGTCAGGTGGCTTCGCGATGGACGAGCTCATACACCTTGTGTACCGGCTGCGCTGGCCCCGGCCGCGACGCGGAGGCGAGCTCCGAATTGCGCGCGGGGACGGCGAACGGTTCGAAACGGTCTGGCGCGCAAGCCGCGAAGATTTCAGCAGTCCGTCGATCGAGCGGTGCGCGATCCTCCGGGACGGCCGGACATGGCGCCTCTACATAAGTTATGTCGACGGCGTCGACGGGCGATGGCGCATCGACGTCATCGAAGCGGGTAGCCCCGACTCGTTCGACCCGGCGGCACGGCGGCTCGCACTCGACGCGGACATGGCAAATGCAGTCGCAGTCAAAGATCCATGGGTCCGGCGAGTCGGCGACCGCTGGTGGATGTTTGTCTCGTATGGCGAGCGCCCGCCAGGCGACGAGCGAAAGCTGCATGGCAGCGGCGACGCGCTGTCGACCGGCGCGGTGAAATCTGAAACCGGCCTCGCGACGAGCGCGGACGGCCTGCGGTGGAAGTGGGAAGGAAAAGTATTCGCAGCTGCCGCGAAGGGCTGGGACAAAGCCACCGCCCGTCTTACGACAGCATTTCGATCGGGCGACGAGTGGATCGGGCTCTACGACGGAGCCTCGGACATCAGCGACAACTACGAGGAGCGCTGCGGCTTGGCACGAAGCAAGGATCTGCGGGCGTGGGAGCGGATCGGATCAGGGCCGGCGATTGGTGCGGCGGGCGGACCGGGAACGGTCCGCTACGTGGAGAGCGTCGTTGTGGGCGACTCAGTTCGCTTCTTCTTCGAGCGCACCCGCGCGGATGGCTCGCACGAGCTCTGCACGAGCTCGACCCCGCTCAGCGAATGGGACCGCGACAGTCCTGGTTGATGCAGAAGAGCTGACCGAGAAGGAGAAGCGTCCCCACGAAGACCGCATATATGAACCAGATGGCGCCGACCCCGATCGTCACCCATACGAGCCAGTGCGAGGCGCGTCTCGCGTGTGAGTCTTCGCGGAACTGCAGGTAAGCAATCACGAGAGCGACTACGTCGATGATCGTCACGATGACCGCGAGCGGCGCGTTCGTGATGATCTGCCCGTAGCCACCAACGACCAGACCCGCCACATGGGGGACGAGGCTGAAGACGAACGCGATCCAGAGCTCGAATACGGGCATACGCGCGACGACCGCCGCGCCGGGCGCGGGCAAGTCGGGCTTCAGAGCGGGACGTTCCACGGCTCGAAATGTAGCTAGCGAGGCGGCGCGGGGCGGGTCGGCCAGGTAGCAGAGTCGCTACGCGACTAGCGCATCGCCTCGAGGAGCGGAGTTACGTCGCGATGGAAAACGTCCTGGTCGACGAGCGGCTTCTCGGCTAGGGCCGGGATGCGCTGACTGACGGCGTCTTCATACGTCGGGAGCTCGATCTGGTAGTAGATGCCGATCGGGATGGGGTCCGTCTCGTAGCTCCGCGCGACGGCCGCCGCCTTCTTGGCGACGATCTCCTGCGCGTCGGTCGGGTCCTGCACCTTTCCGTCGTAGCTCTTGTCCTCGAGCTTGTAGAGGCGCGAGCGCTTCTCGGGAAGATCCGCGCCCTCGTACCACTCCTTCGTGTAGAGGTCGTTGTACGTGGGGCACGTCTGCAGGACATCGACGAGCGCCGACCCCTTGTGCTGAATCGCCTTCACGATGATCGACGCGAGGTACTTGGGCTCGAGCGCGTAGCCGCGCGCGATGAACGTGTAGCCCGAAGCGACCGCCATGGCGACGGGGTTGATGCCGTCCTGAATCGCCTGCTCGGGCATCGACTTGGTCTTCTTGCCTTTCGACAGGGTGGGCGAGGCCTGACCCTTCGTGAGTCCGTACACGTTGTTGTTGTGGACGATGTAGGCGAAGTCGGCGTTGCGCCGGCCCGCACCGACGAAGTAGCCCGCGCCGATCCCGTACCCGTCGCCGTCGCCGCCGAGCGCGAGCACAGTGAGGTCAGTGTTCACGAGCCGCCCGCCCGTCGCGACGGTGAGCACGCGGCCGTGCAGCGTGTGGAACCCGTACCCGTTGATGTAATGGGGCGTCTTCCCGCTGCAACCGATGCCGCTGTACACCGCGAGCTTGTCGGGCTCGATCTGCAGCTGCTGCAGTGCCATCTGGATACCGGTGAGGATGCCAAAATCTCCGCAGCCAGGACACCAGTCGTTGTGCAGATCGCTCTTGTAATCCTTGATCGCGAGCGGCTTTGCGGGCGCGTTAATGGACATGGGTCACCACCGGTTCGGCCTTCGCGCCCTCGTAGACCTTCGCGAGCGCGTTCACGACCTCGTCCTCGCTGAACGGGCGGCCGTCAAATTTGTTGATGCGCTCGCCGATCATCACGCCGGTCTGCTCCTGGACGACCTGCGCGAGCTGGCCTGAGTAGTTCTCCTCCATCGAGACGATCCGCTTCGCGCCGCGGAGGATGTCGCCGACCGCCTTCGCCGGGAACGGCCGCATGAGGCGGCACTGCAGAAAGTTGACCTTCTTGCCCTGCGCCTCGAGCAGCTTGAGCGCGTCAAGGATCGTGCCTTTCGTTGAACCCCAACCGACCACGGTGAGCTCAGCGTCCTTCGGCCCATGGAGGAAGAACTGCTGCTCCTCGGGGATCGCGTTCTGGGCGAGCTTGAGCTTCCCCATGCGCTTTTCCATCATCGCGACGCGCATTTCGACGCCCTCGGTGATGTGTCCGTCCGGGTCGTGCTCGTCGCTCGTGATCCAGTGGCGGCCACCCTTGATGCCCGGACGAGAGCGCGGTGAGATGCCGTCCTTCGCGAAGGCGTAGCGCAGGTACTCCTTGACGTTCGCGAGGTCCATCTTCCCGTGGCCGTTCCCGTTGTGACCGGCCTGCGTGCCGGCGTCGTTCGCGCCCTTCGCGTCGACCGCGGTCCACTCGCTGCCGGTGAAGCGCTCGCCGCGATCGATCTGGTCCCACTTCAGCTCGAGCTTGTCGATGGTCGTGTAGACCGACGCGAGCTTCTTGTCGCTGAGCACGATGATCGGCATCTGGTAGCGCTCGGCCCAGTTGAAGGCGGAGAACGTGTCCTGGTAAGCCTCGCGGAGGTCGCCCGGCGCGATGACGATGTGCGGGAAGTCACCCTGCGCCGGGTGCAGCGAGAACTGCAGGTCGCCCTGCTCTTGCCGTGTCGGCATGCCCGTCGAGGGACCGCCGCGCTGGTACATGACGAGGACTGGGCCGGGGCACTCGGTGATCGACGCGAAGCCGAT
>Ga0209689_1000104_pt1 | contig 46157 bp, 44 predicted proteins | sample GraSoiAngelo_149_FD_187119 | JGI IMG/M metagenome (GOLD analysis project Ga0209689, IMG submission 187119) | Grasslands soil microbial communities from the Angelo Coastal Reserve, California, USA - 14_1009_09_30cm (SPAdes) (version 2) | ecosystem: Environmental > Terrestrial > Soil > Grasslands ... | reverse complement strand
TCGAAACGCAAACCGCCTATTCGATATTTATTCAGCCAAAAGAGGGCGTTATCCCGGAGGTACTGGCGTACCTCTGGCCGCCCGTAGTCCGGACGAGTGTCGCCCCAGGGCGTGTGCGAACGATCGTTGTCATAGAAATAGATACCCCCGTTGTGATTCCAGTCGCTCCAGCCGTCGAAGCGCCAGAGATCGAGATCGCCAGGGCCGAAGTGATTGTAAACCACGTCCATGATCACCGCGATGCCCTGTGCATGCGCAGCTTTCACGAACCGGTGGAGACCCTGCGGTCCGCCCAACGCAGATTCCACTGCGAAGGGGTTCGAAGGATTGTAACCCCACGAGAAGCTCATCGGAAACTCCAGCACCGGCATGATCTCGATCGCATTGATGCCGAGATCACGCAGGTAACCTAGCTTGGGCACAACTTCGTCGAACGTGCCAGGGCCACCACCAGGCGAATCGTTAAAGCTGCCGACGTGCATCTCGTAAATCACCAATTCATTGCGCGGCGGCATCACAAAATCCTCACCCGTCCAGTCGAACTCGGGATCGTGGATGATGGCGTTGCCGGACGAGTTCACCACCTCGCTGGCATAGGGATTCTTGTGCCATAGCACCTGATCGCCATTGCGGATAACAAACTGATATTCATCACCAATCTTCGCCCCCGGCACATCCACGGACCAATAGCCGTTGCCTTCGCTGGCAAACGGATTGGCTGTGTCGCTCCACTCGTTAAAAGTTCCGGCAGCAAACACACTTGAGGCAAAGGGCGCCCATACTCGAAATGTCACGCCACCGTGATAAAGACTCGTCCCCATGCCGGGCCTCACAGACGGCTTCACCGGTATTGGGACAACCGGATTGTTTGCTGTCACGAGAAGTAATCGACTCAAATAGTTTCCTCTTTGCTTACGCGACCCCGGGGGCACCCTGAGTGCGAAATTATTCCGCAACTCCAGATTTTACTCCACCAGTCCGGTGCATTTCGCACGAAGTGCCTTTGAGTGCGATGCGTCCTCGCATCGCTTTCTTGCTGGCGCGATTCAAAGTTAACGCAATCACTGCGCAGCGGACTTGAGCCATTCGCTCCAAAGCTGCGGCCGGCCATTCGGATTAGCGCGAGCATAGTCGTAAAATGCGCGGACAAATGCAGCCCGGTCTGCGGCATAAGGCGCCTTCCAGTTTCCGGGTTCATCCGGTTGAAGCACGTCATAGCCATGACTCAGAATCTTTTGACGGCGGACAATGTCCTCCAGCGACACACGATTCGCATTTCGGAGCATGTCATAAAGCACCATAAACGTGGTGGTGCGTCCCAGACCCGCTTCACAGTGGAAATGCGCCCATGCATCCTCCGGAAGCGCGCGGACAGCGAGAACAAAGCGGTCCACCTCGTCATCGGGCGGACGCGCGTGGTCGGTGGCCGTAATGCGCACATAATGCGCGCCGGCGCCTTCGACGATATTCTGTTCGGTGCTTGCCCGTTCGACAGTGACCTGTTCTGGCGTGACAGAATTGGCGCTGCCGTGTTTGACGGGATGGCCGGGTCGAACGTCGATTTCGCTCCCCGGCTTAAGCGATTGCACTCGAGAAGCCTCTCCCTCTTCAATTGCGCTGTGACTGCGACCGACGTTCACCCAATCGTGTGTAGCATACCAGCTGACAGGGAGTTCGTTCACAAATATGTGCGTTTCTTGTCGCAAATCGAAGACGGTGACGGGACCGCGAGTGCGCGCCAGCACAAGCTTTAGACCCTCAGGAGTAAACTCGCCGCTGCCCGAGGCGCGCAGATCGCTCAACCCAGTCGTGGCAAGCGTTTCACCTTTGCTTTCGTTAAGCGGATCGTTTGTCGTGCGGAAGTTTCGTGGCAAAGTGTTCGCCAGCTTTAGGTCAATGTCCCAGATTGCCACTGCCGAATCGGCGTCCGCAGGGCGAACAGGCGGATGTTTTTCGACCAAGGTTATCGCCAGGAGCGCTGCAGGAAAAACGAGAAAGCCCAATACGAAGAGCCGACTGCTGAAGAAATTGATCATGAAATGCATGAAAGTCGCGGTGGATTGGAGGTCAATATTCTCCAACAGACAAGGAATTTTTGCTAGTGCGCCATTCCACACTCGCAATTCGCGTGGGCTGATTTAATTCTGAAATAATGCGCGACGCGCTCACTCCAATGATGCAGCAATACCGACGGCTACGGGCCAGCATTCCGGCTGATACGCTTCTGCTCTTTCGCCTCGGGGATTTTTATGAGCTGTTTTTTGAAGACGCGAAAGAAGCGTCCGGACTGCTGAATGTCGCGCTGACCAAGCGCAACGGCGTGCCCATGTGTGGCGTGCCGTACCACGCGGCGCAAAATTACATGGCAAAGCTCATCAAAGCAGGGCGCCGCGTGGCCATCTGCGACCAAACCAGCGAGCCGCAACCGGGAAAAATTGTTTCACGCGACATCACTCAGATTGTCAGCGCCGGCACGGTAAGCGATCTCGACTTGCTCGAATCCAAGCGCGCAAATTATCTCGGCGCGATCTATGCCGATGCCGATAGCTTCGGTTTTGCGTATGCCGATCTCAGCACAGGCGAGTTCCGGATCATTCAATTGCAAGACCGGCAATCACTGCTCGACGAAATAGCGCGCGTTTCCCCTTCGGAACTTCTCATTAGCGATGAACAGCAGCAGCAGCAGTTTAAAGAAATCCCGAACGCGCTTGGTTACGACAGCTACGCGTTTCTGCCAGAACAAGCAGTCTTCACGTTGTGCGAACATTTCAAAGTCAAATCGCTGGACGGATTTGGCTGCGCGCAGATGCCGCAGGCAGTAGCGGCTGCAGGCGCAATCGTTCATTACCTGAAACATCAGCTTCGGCGCAAGATCGATCACCTCACCTCACTTCGCAGCGATGCGCCTGCGCATTACGTCCTGCTCGACGCTGCCACGCAGACGAATCTCGAGCTTGTGGAATCCCGTAGTCTGCGTGACACGACTCTGCTCGCAGTACTTGATCGCACGGCTACACCGATGGGCGGACGCAAACTGCGCGCCTGGATTTTGCAACCGCTGCGCAATCTGGACGAGCTGCAACGTCGCCACCAGATGATCGCCGATTTATTGCAGGAGCCGGATCTGCTCGCAGCTATTCGCGGCCAGTTGAAGTCAATTCGCGACATCGAACGCGCCACCGGACGGTTGAGCCAGGCTTCGGGCAACGCCCGCGATCTCGTCGCGCTGAAGACTTCGCTTCAACAAATCCCGAAGTTGAAAGTCGAACTACAAAAGCTGATTGAGCGTCTTGCGTTTGGCGCGGGTCCTGTAGAGGCAGCCGTGTCGGCTGCAAACGATTCGACAGAGCCGCCGACGCGCCTGCCGCTACAGCTGCAAAACAACATCCACGAAATGCCGGACCTGGCGGAGAAGCTGGAGAAGGCGCTCATCGACGATCCGCCGCTTTCCCTGAAAGACGGCGGAATTTTCCGCGACAGGTACGATAGCGATCTGGACCAGCTGCGGCGAGCATCGCGCGACGGGAAAAATTGGATTAGCCAATTGCAGGAGCACGAGATTGCAGCCACCGGAATCAAGTCGCTCAAAGTGCGTTACAACTCCGTGTTCGGCTACTTCATCGAGGTGACAAAATCGAACCTCGCGAATGTGCCCGCGCATTACGCGCGCAAACAAACGACCGTTGGCGGCGAACGCTTCGTTACTCCTGAGCTCAAGGAAATGGAGGCGAAAATCCTCGGCGCAGACGAGCGCGCTCGGCAGCTCGAATACCAGCTCTTTCAAAAGCTGCGCGACGACACTCTGCGTGAGCTTGGGCCAATCCAGCAAACTGCGGAAGCAATCGCGGTTCTTGACGTTATCTGTGCGCTCGCCGAAACCGCGCGTCTCTTCCGGTATTGCCGGCCGACGCTGAACGAAACGCTGCGGCTAGTGATCAAGGATGGCCGGCACCCCGTCCTGGATCAAACTCTGGTAGAAGAGAAGTTCGTGCCGAATGACACGACGCTCGACGGCGAAAATCTGCGGCTCGCTATTATCACGGGGCCGAACATGGCCGGGAAATCAACTTACATCCGCCAAGTTGCCCTGATTGTGTTGATGGCGCAGATCGGCAGTTTCGTGCCGGCAGAGAGCGCAGAGATTGGTCTGGTTGATCGCATCTTCACCCGCGTTGGCGCAAACGACGATCTCGCGCGCGGCCAATCAACGTTCATGGTGGAGATGAACGAGACCTCAAACATCGTGAATAACGCCACCGAACGGAGCCTGGTGATCCTCGATGAGATCGGCCGCGGCACGTCCACCTTTGACGGGCTCTCCATTGCCTGGAGTGTGGCCGAGTTTCTGCACGATAAAATCAAAGCGCGGACGTTGTTCGCGACGCACTACCACGAGCTGACCAAACTCGCCGAGGACCGTAGCGGCGTCTGCAATTTCAATGTCGCGGTGCGCGAATGGAACGAGCAAATCATTTTCCTGCGCAAAATCATCCCCGGCGGCGCGGACAAAAGCTACGGAATCCACGTCGCGCGTCTGGCCGGTTTGCCAAGGGAAATTCTCGACCGCGCAAAGGAAATCCTTGCGCGTTTGGAGAAGCCAGATGGCGCTATCGAAACGATCGCCGCCAGCGAACCGCGGCGCAGGAAAAAATCTGCGAAAAGCTCTGATAAACCGCAATTGGATCTTCTTTAGTCAGCATTCGCTAGCCTTGCAATCGTGGCAGCCAAACCGGAGCGCCGTGCGGAATCACGTGACGCCAGCGGGTGTCAAAGCGCCAGAGGCCGGTGGCGCGGGCTAGTTCGAGGGCATTGCAGAATTCGTCGTTGGAAATGCCGCGGTTGATTTCGGCGAAGCGCGGTTCGGTTTCGGCTTTGTGGGCTGGATAATATTGGTCCATCACGTTGACGTAAGTATCGCGCGACAAGTTGTCAGCGATCCATTGCATAATTTCGCGTGTATCGTCGAGAAGGCCGGGCATGACGAGATGGCGCACGAGGACCCCGCGCAATGCCAGACCGTTGTCGTCCACTTTTAATTCGCCGACTTGTGCATGCATCGCGGCGATCACGGCGCGCGCGGCGTCGGCGTAATCGCTGGCGACAAGATATTTTCGGCAATGTTCGGCGTCCCAGAGTTTGAAATCGGGCATATAGATGTCGACTAAGCCATCCATCCATTCGATGCTTTCGAGGCTGTCGTATGCGGATGTGTTATAAACGAGCGGCAGACGCAAGCCGCGCTCGACGGCAATCACGAGCGCTTCGAGAATCTGCGGCACGACGTGCTCCGGCGTGACGAAATTGACGTTGTGGCAGCCGCTCTCTTGCACATCAAGCATGATACCCGCGAGTTCCGAGGCCGTGACTTCTGCGCCCTCGCCGAACTGGCTGGTCTCGAAATTCTGGCAGAACACGCAGCGCAGATTGCACCAGCCGAAAAAGATCGTGCCCGACCCGTTCCACCCGCGCAGACAATCTTCTTCGCCGAAATGCGGAAACGCGCTGGCCACGCGCGCAAGGCGACCGCTTTTGCACACGCCGATCTTGTTATTAAACCGGTCAATCTCGCAGTCACGCGGGCAGACGCGGCATGAGCGCAGCGAATCTACGGCTTCCGTGGCACGTTGCTGAAGAACGCCTTTTTCGAACGTCCGCAGGTAAGCCGGTACGAAATCCTTGCGCGGCACTACAAACCGCCCGCCGCCACTCAATTCGACCGGAGCGCGGTCAGAGAAATTGAAGCCACGTTTCATTCCGAGTTTCGAGGGCTAACCTAAGACTAGTCGCTCAACGCCTGACGCTCAACCCGCCTTCGCCTTGGCACGGCTCGGCAACCGCTCAACGCTGAACTCCCGGCGTGCCACCATTTGCGGTGACGGCATGTGGAAATGAAACTATAGTCAGCGGCACGAGTATGCCTGCTAAAACAGAAAAGGAACTGACCGAAGCACAGCGCAATCTTTGGCTCAAGGCAGTGACCGCCATCGAGTTGCGCAACCTCGGTTACGCAATTTCACTCTTACAGGAAATTCTCAAGCAGGAGCCACAGTTTCTTACGGGCCGTCAATTATTGCGGCGTACCGAGGTAACAAGAAGCAAATCGGCAAAGAAAAGTTTTTTTTACATCTCAACTGCGTCGATCACGGTGATGAAAGCGCAGCGACAAATTAAAAACGACCCGAAACACGCGGTTGAAATGCTGGAAAAGGCTCTGGAAAAGGAGCCTTACAATCGGCAGGCAAATCTGGTTTTGAAAGAAGCCGCGCTAGCCGCGGGCTGGCCGGAGATCGGCGTGTTTGCGCTGCGGACGCTGCTGGAAGAAAATCCTCGCGACGTCAAGGTGCTGTACGAACTCGGGCGCTTGTATCGCCAGCTTGGCGACCACGACCAGGAGGTAGAAATCTATAATCAAATCACGGCGATAAATCCGCTCGATGCTCAAGCGCTCCGTCTGGGCAAAGACGCTTCGGCCCATGGATCCATGAAGCGGGGTGGATGGACGCAGGCTGAAAGTTACCGGGACCTGATCAAGGACAAAGAGATAGCGATTTCGTTAGAACAACAGAGCCGGATGCGATTGACCGGGGAATCGCTCGACCGACAGATTGCCGAAACGTACGCGCTGCACCAAGCGGAACCCGCAAACATCGATCTCGCGCGGCGCCTGGGTGCATTGAACGAGCAAAAGGAAGATTTCGAGGCAGCAATTGGCTGGTATGAGTATGCTGCCAATCTGACCAAAGGCGCGGACGCCGGATTAGTTCGAAAGGCTTCGGATTTGAAGATCAAAAGCCTCGAACGGGAGATTGCTGCGCACGAGGAGTTTCTTTCCTCGCACGATCCAGCAAATGAATTGTATGGCAAAAGATCTGAGCAACTGAAGACCGCCAAATCCAAGCGCGCAGAAATCGTCATCGCCGACGCGCTCGAACGTGTTGCACGGAATCCCACCGATCTTCAGCTCCGGTTTGAATTGGGTGAAAACCTCTTCAATGCCGGGCGTTTTCGCGAGGCCTTGCCGGAATTGCAGCGCGCACGGCAAAATCCACATGCGCGTCCGAAAGCGATGAATCTGCTCGGTTGCTGCTACAACGAACTTGAGATGCTTGATCTTGCAGTCAAACAACTCGAGGACGTCTCGAAGGAAATTTTATCAATGGACGCGACGAAGAAAGAGATCGTGTACAATCTCGGTCTCGTTTACGAGCGGATGGGCGAACAGGAAAAATCACTCGCCTGTATGAAGCAGATTTACGAGGTGGATTACGGCTACAAGGACGTGGCGAGACGCGTGGAGAGCTCGTACGCGAGGAACATCTCCGGAGTCTGACCGCTCTTCGCATCTCTCCTCGGCCTGGCAGTCGCGGCACGTACGGCGGCACGAATTGGTTAGGGAAATCGCAATTCGTCCGCGTCCAAGCAGGCACCCCTTTGCGATTTCTTAATTGCCGGGGTGTCCCGGCATATTTCAACCGTACAAAAAACCATGAAAACCAAAATCAAAGTTATTTCGCAGTTTTGTATTCTTTCTCTGGCGATTGTGGCGCTCAGCCTGGCTGGAGTGGCCGCAGCACAAGACACTCCAGCCGGCAAAAACTCCTCGCTGACCGCCAAGGACAAGACTTTCATGAAGAAGGCCGCCAAGGGCGGAATGATGGAAGTCGCGATGGGAAAATTAGCTGAACAGAAGGGGCAAAACGACGACGTTAAATCATTCGGCAAACGAATGGTCGCCGATCATGGCAAGGCCAACGACGAACTAAAAAAGATCGCGGCGGAAAAGAACGTAAAATTGCCGGCGAAAGAGCCAACCGTAAGCTGGAGCTCGGACAAAGCTTACATGGACATGATGGTCAAGGATCACGGAAAGGACCTGGCTGAATTCAAGGAGGAAGCAAACGGTGGGAGTGATCCCGACGTGAAAAAGTTTGCGGAGGACACAGCAAAAGTGGTCCAAGAGCATCTTGACCTTGCCAAGGAAACCCAGAGCAAGCTGAAATAAATAAAACGCTTGTTGCGCGACGCGGCACGCTTTGCAAGGCGTGCCGCATTTTGTGTACAATGCGACCGGCGGAACGCATTCGCTCGATCTGGCAGCAATTTACTAAACGTCAAAAGCGACTTGGCTTTCGCTGCCACAAACTTAATTCTTTCAAGCAATGCGGAAGACCAAAATCATTTGCACGCTCGGCCCGGCAACAGAAAAGACACAGGCCCTGCGACAGTTAATCCAGAAAGGCACGGATGTTTTCCGGCTGAACATGAGTCACGCTACTCATGAATGGGTCCGCGAGATTGTGCCGCGCATCCGCAGGCTGGCGCAGGCAGCGGGCCGCCCGATCGCAATTCTGCTCGACACGCAAGGCCCAGCCATTCGCACCGGCGAAGTGAAAACCGATCTGCACCTAACGCCGGGCGACATCCTGGAGTTCACTGTGCGCGGCGCAAAAAGCAAAGAGCAATATTCCGTGAACGTAAATTACCCTGGATTCGTGAAGGACTTGGGGGTCGACGACAAGGTTTTGGTCGATAACGGCTTGATCAAATTGGTCGTGCTGGAAAAAGGAAGAGACCGGGTGCGCACCAGAGTCCTGACTCCTGCCGTGCTCGGCTCGCGGCGTCACATTAATCTGCCCCGTGTTCACGTGAATCTGCCGCCGCTTACGAAAAAGGACATTGCCGATGTTGCGCTCGGCGCGCAGCTAGGCGTCGATTTTGTGGCGCTAAGCTTTGTGCGGGAGAAAAGCGACATCGAACAGCTGCGCCAACTCCTGTCCAGGAAAAAGAGCAACGCGCAGATCGTCGCAAAGATTGAGGACCAATTGGCAGTGCGATCAATCGATAAGATGATCGAAAGTACTGACGTGATCATGGTCGCTCGCGGCGATTTGGGAATCGAATGTCCAATGGAGGAACTGCCAATTATTCAACGCCGAATCGTGAAGAAATGCATTCGCCAGGGCAAACCGGTGGTAATCGCAACGCAGCTGCTGGAATCAATGATCACAAATCGACTTCCCACTCGCGCAGAGGTGACCGACGTGGCAAACGCGGTTTTCGAACAAGCCGACGCTCTCATGCTCAGCGCTGAAACGACGCTCGGCCGCTATCCAGTAGAATGCGTTGAGGTCCTGAACCGCGTGGCCATGCGCATCGAGCGCAGCGGAGGCGCAGGTTATGCGAAAGATGCGCTGCTGGAAAACATTCGACAAAAGACCGTTGCTTCAGCCGTCGCGCTGGCGAACTCGCTGGAAGATTCGAAACTGATCGTCTTTACCGTGCATGGGAGGATGGCGCGTTATGCGTCGAATTTGCGTCCGCAGCGCGCGCCGATCTTTGCCTTCACCCCAAGCGAACAAGTATATCGGCAGCTGGCGCTTTATTGGGGAACATTTCCCGTTCGCATCGATTTTACCGGAGACCCAGACGAGACCATTGCGTCAGCGGAGAAATTCTTGCGCGCGAAAAAACTTGCTGCGCCCGGAAATCGCATGGTGATCATCAGCGACGTGCGCATGGGGCGGGCGCTGATCGATTCCATTCAGCTGCGCGTGGTAAAATAATTGTAGCCGCCGGGCTGTGAGCGGCGCACCGCGTGCGTGTTTAGTAGATCAGTGTCGCGCTTTCCACAAGGAAGCGCCTACAGTCTCCTACGCTTCGACCGGCAACTCGACATCCACCGGGCGCTCTTTCTTGCTGAGCGCACGGCGAAGTTTCGAGAGGGCGATATTCTGCAACTGCCGAATCCGTTCTCGTGTAACACCGAATTTCTTGCCGACTTCTTCGAGCGTCTTGGGCTTGCCGCCGTCCAGGCCAAATCGCTGGAAAATGATCTTCTTCTCGCGATCATCCAACACATCGAGCAAACCGCCGACTTCATTGCGGAGATTTTTATCACGCAATAATTCGAAGGGCGTTTGAGCTTCCTCGTCGCCGACAATTTCACCGAACTCCGTGGAGTCATCGTCGCTGATCGGTGCATCGAGTGAAGCCGGACGGATTGACACGGTCTTGAGTTGCGAAACTTTTCCGCTCGCAATGCCGATTTCGTCACCGAGTTCCTCGTCCGTCGGTTCACGGCCCAGCTCCTCACTCATTTGCAGCGAAACCCGGCGCATCTTGGAGATCTTGTCCACCAGATGCACGGGCAGACGGATCGTCTTGCTCTGGTTCGCCAGCGCGCGCTTGATGGACTGCTTGATCCACCACGCGGCGTACGTGCTGAGCTTTCCGCCTTTAGCAGGATCAAAACGTTCCACCGCTTTCATCAGGCCGATGTTACCTTCGGAAATCAGGTCGAGGAGCGGGAGCCCTAGATTCGCGTAATCATGCGCGATTTTTACCACCAAGCGCAGATTAGATCGGATCATCAGGGCTCGCGCTTCGCGATCGCCCTTTTTGATTTTCGCGGCCAGCTCGATCTCCTGGTCCGGAGTCAACAGTGGGATTTGCCCAATCTCGCGCAGGTAAATCTTAATTCCGGTATCGCTATCTTCAGCAGCCATGTAACTCTTTTTCATCAAATTCTTGGGGGGTTCGGATCGACAACGTCCCGTAAATTGTATTCGTTGATGCTTTGTCGGTCACGCGTTGTAGCATCCGGGGAAGTATTTAACAAGGTTAAATATTCGAATCTGTGACAACCCCCGGACGTATGGTGTTCAATCTTTTTTGCACCCCTTCAGGCGGCCCCCCTAGCAGTGTCGGGAAACACGACGACAACAAGACAACTGGACTATAAGCCCCCAGTCCCGTAGTCGTGTAGTCCGTGGTCAGTGGTCTTTGACATGCTGAACGTTGAACAAAATCGCCGCGCCCGGAAATACTCTTCAGGTGAGCTCACGCGCCGCGTGTTGTGGACCTTCGCGCAGCCGCTTTTTCGGCTCAGCCCCAGGCCGTGTTTCGGCTGGAGGCGATTTCTGCTTCGCTGTTTTGGAGCAAAGGTCGGTCACAGCGTTCATGTGTATCCCACGACGACGATTTATTTCCCATGGAATCTAGAGGCGGGAGATGAGAGCGCGATTGGAGAGTATGCGTTTATTTACAACCTCGGTCGCGTGACGCTGGGGGCTCGCGTAACAATCTCCCACGGCGCTCATGTTTGCGCAGGAACACACAATCACACTAAACCGGATTTTCCGCTGCTGCGTCCGCCGATCATCATTGGCCCCGAGGCGTGGATTTGTGCGGATGCATTCGTGGGACCGGGCGTGACGATCGGCGAAGGGGCAATCGTTGGTGCAAGAGCGGTAGCGATGAAAGACGTGAGGCCCTGGAGCATCGTTATTGGAAACCCAGCGCGCGAAACAAAACGGCGCGAGATCACTCAATGAGCGAGCAATCCGGCGCGCGGGTGCCGCTGTCGGTGCTTGTTCCAGTTAAGAATGAAGCCGCGAATCTGCGTGACTGTCTCGCGAGCGTTGCCTTCGCGCAGGAAATCGTGGTAGTCGATTCGGCGAGCACGGATGATACGCAAGCGGCTGCCGAGGCAGCTGGCGCTCGAATCGTGCAGTTCGTGTGGAACGGGAAATTCCCGCGGAAAAAGAACTGGGCTCTGGAAAGTATTCGCTGGCAACATGAATGGGTGCTGATCGTGGATGCTGACGAACGCGTCACGCCCGAACTGGAACGCGAAATCAGCCAAGCGATACGCCGCACTGACGTCGATGGATTTTATCTGAACCGCCGGTTCTGGTTTCTGGGCGGCTGGATAAATCATTGCGGTTATTTTCCGAGTTGGAACTTGCGCCTGTTCCGCCATCGGCTGGGTCGATATGAACGGATCGAAATCGACGACAACATCGCGTCCGGCGACAATGAGGTCCATGAGCACGTATTACTCAAGGGCCGGGCCGAATATCTACCGGCTCCAATGGAGCATTACGCTTTTCCAAATATTGCGACCTTCGTCGAGAAGCACAATCGCTATTCTACTTGGGAAGCGGCGGCGTCTGCAAAGGTGCATCAGCGAACAGGTGGAAAGACATTGCGAGCCACGCCACTTGGAACACCGGTAGAACGCAAGCGCTGGCTAAAGAAACTCGCGATTAGGGTGCCATGTCGTCCGAGCCTGCGATTCCTTTATCATTACGTCTGGAAGCAAGGTTTTCGTGACGGCTACCGTGGCTGGGTGCTCTGCCGGCTGCTAGCTTGGTACGAGCGCACGATCGTACTGAAGGAGCGCGAAATGAAAAACCGGTCTTGTAACTCCAACGCTGTCCCCTGCTGAGACCTGCCGGGACAATTACATCCCCTCGACGAGGATCATGTTTGTCCTCGCTGTGCGGTGCCGCATTTTGCGCGGTTCGCGATATTCTTCGCAATTCAGCCAGGCTTTGGCACGCTCGGCTGATTCGAATTGAAGCACAACGATGCGCTTCGGTTTCCAATTGCCTTCGAGTACCTCCGTTTGGCCGCCACGAACGATGTATTTCCCGCCGTATTTTTCCACCGTCGTGCTGGCGAGCTTCTTGTATTCTTCGTAGCCGACCGGATCGATCACATCGATTTCAACGATGACGTAAGCGGGCATTTGCAGAAATTGCGGAGTGCGGATCTCTAAAGCGAGAATCAGCCGCCGTTGTGGCTGCGGTCTTTTGCGGCGAGCTCTGGGATTTTCTTTCGGCGACGCAGTCGCAACCAGTTGTTCCAGGTTTTGCGAAGGCTGTCGCGAGGGGTCTGGTATTTCTGATTCAGCTCATTGCTCTTTACAATCTGCGCCAGAATTCCTTTAACCGAAAAATCATCGGTATTGACGATTGTGTAAGCCGTTCCAACGGCGGCGGCATGATGCGCGTCGCTAGCCGCAGTCATGGGCAAACCGCGAATCTGCGCGTACTTGAAAGCGTAACGGTTGTAGCGGCGAAGCGTGGTCGCGGCGTTGAAAACCTCGATCGCATCCACGGGCAGCGTTTCTAGAGTGGAAAAACGGATTCCGGCGCGGAACAAATCGTATGGGTGTGGAGGAATGGCGAGACCGCCGCGTTCATGAATGATGTCACAGACTTCGCGTGCCGGTTTTCCTTTCAGGTAGGGCAACTCCGCTCCGATACAGAGAAGATGACCATCGGCGGTCGTCACCTCGACTCCCGGCAAAACGAGGAAATCGTTGACCGGCAAGCCATCCAGTCGCATCAAGCCGTTCTGGAGTAGGTAATTCACAGCGTCGCATGTGTTGTGATCGGTGATAGCGATGCCGTTCAAACCTTTAGCGCGCGCGGCCGCTATCAGGTCTTCCGGACTGGAAATACCGTCTGCGGAAAAAAAAGAATGCGTGTGCAGGTCGATATTAAGCGGCATGGCGAGATGCTATGGCCATTGCTTTCCGAGTCGCTACACGAGCTCTTCAACAAGAATGCCTGCTTCGGCTTCCTTCTGAATGCGATTGAATTGGTGATCGTATAAGCGGCGATAGTAGCCGGATTTTTCGAGCAGCTCCGCGTGCGTGCCGATCTCCTTTATTCGGCCACAATCCATCACAATGATTTGATCGGCAGATAAAACAGTGGAGAGACGGTGGGCGATGGCGATTACCGTGCGTCCAGCAGCCAGCTTGGCGAGAGCCTTTTGAATTTGTTGTTCCGATTCCGAATCGAGCGATGACGTGGCTTCGTCGAGTAACAAAATTGGCGCGTTTTTAAGAATAGCGCGTGCAATGGCGAGGCGTTGCTGCTGGCCACCGGAGAGCAGGCATCCTTTATCGCCAATGACCGTTTGATACCCATTTGGCTGCGCCGTGATGAAATCGTGTGCATAAGCGGCTTTCGCGGCCTCGTAAATTTCTTCCGGTGCAGCGCCCAGCCGGCCGAATTGGATGTTGTTGAATATGGTATCGTGAAACAGAAACGTCTCTTGGGTGACGAGCCCCATCTGTTCTCGCAATGATTTTTGCGTGACCGAGCGCAGATCCCGGCCATCGATCTTCACAGCGCCGGAGCTCGGGTCGTACAAGCGCAGGATCAGCGAGAGAATCGTGCTTTTGCCCGCACCACTCGCGCCGACCAGCGCGTGAGTTTTCCCCGGTTCGATATGTAGGCTTAGATTGCTGATCGCTTCAGTAGCCCTGTTTGCATAACGGAAGGTTACATTTTCAAAGTCAATACGCCCTTCCGACGAACTCAGCACAACGGCGTTCGGCGCGTCCTCCACCGTGGGCTTCGAATCCAGAATCGAGAAAATAGCAGTTGTAGCGGCAATGGATCGCTGCATCACGATGTGGATCCTGCTAAGCGTCTTGATCGGGTCGTAGAGAATGAAAATCCCTGAGATTAGTCCAAAGAAGCGGCCGACGCTCAGGTTCGCAGCGTAAACGTAAAGCAACGCCATTCCCACACCGATCGCAGCGATGATCTCGACCAGCGGGCCAACTGCTTCCATCGACCGAATCATCCGCATCATCTGCGAAAACTGCAGTTGATTGCTGCGTTTGAACTCCTTTTCCTGGTATGCTTCGCGCGCGAACGATTTGATTACCCGAATGCCGGCGAATGTCTCCTGCATAGTCACCACCATTTCGGCCATGCCTATCTGTTCGTCTTGCACTGCTTTCTTGGCGCGACGGCCGTAAATGCGGAGCGGCAGCAAACACAATGGAAAGAGGATCAGCGTGACGACAGTGAATTTCCAATCCATCAGAAGGAGCACAGTGATTGCACCAATGATGGTGATCGGTTGTTTAAAAACGTCGCTGCTGACGCTTGTCAAAGCCATCTGCATCACGCGGGTATCATTGGTGATCCGCGACATCAAAAATCCCGACCGCATTTTGTTAAAGAAATCCATGGAATGGCGCACCATCTTACTGAAAAGCTGGACGCGAATGTCGGAGACCACCCTGTTGCTCACCCACTGCATACAGTAGGTGCTTCCGTAGGAACAGAGGCTGCGCACGGCCATGATGGCCGGGATGGCCAGACAAATGAGAACAATCGAATTGATCTTTGGGCCAGTATCCAGAACTCCCAGGTTGGAGCGCAAAGCCATCGGATTGGGAGCGGCGCCGTGGAAAATTGTGCTGGTGACGCGGGCAATCGCCAGCGGAAAAAGAGAATTGACTCCGCCATAAGCAAGGCCCAACGCCAGCCCTAGGATGAAACGCGTCTTATAAGGCTTGAGGTAACCATAGAGCCGCCGGTACGAACCGGAAGCTGTGCGTAACGTTTGCCAGACGGACTGCCTTTTCCTAGCCGGTTTTGGGCCGCTCATGAAATTTGCGCCGCCGCACGAAGCAACAGCAGCGAATCCATAGCACCAATGACCGCCTCCGTCGAGATTTGACTCATCGCAAGGCGGGGCCGCACCGGCGAAAACTCGGTGACTGGCGCGGCTGATTTGCCGTGTAAAACGACGGCTGGGCTTTCCCTGGGGCGCCAATGAAATGGGTTGGTCGGCCCGAACAGAATCACCTGCGGCGTACGCGTCGCGGCGGCCAGATGCACCGGAGCGGAATCGACCGTCACAAGAAGCCGTGCCTGGTCGATCAACGCGGCCAGGGTGAGCAAATCTGTTTTTCCTGAGAGATCGACGATTTGGTGCTGCATCTTGCTTTTGATTGCCGCGACATGCGCTTGTTCGGCCCGGGATGGTCCACTGCTTAGCACAAGATCGATACCGTCGTTTCGCGCAAAGCAGTCAATTACCTCTGCCCATCGCGCGGGATCCCAAAGTTTCTCTTCGCGGGCAGAGCCGGGATGCAAGATCACGTAAGGCTTGGTGACCTTCCAATCGCGCTGAAGCGCGTCGGCTTTTTCGTAGGCAATCTGTGGCAGATCCAGATGCGGGGCGATCGAAGCATTGCGGGCGCCGAGCGGTTTAAGTAACGCCAGATTATAGTCGATCGTGTGCATGTCCCGCATACGAACGCCAACAAAATCCGTATAAGCGCGGGCGCGTGTCTTCGACTGTTCACGGACGCGGTAGGACACCACACGTTTCCGCGCGCCGGATAAAAGCGCCACAGAGGCCGAGCGATCGTTCCGTGTAAAATCGACGCAGTAGTCGAATCTCCTGGCTGCGATGGAAAAAAACAGACTGAGGTCGTGCAGATTGCGCCGCGCGATCAAAATGCGATCGACATTTGAGATCGCTGGCAGCAGGTCGGCACATTCCTTGGAGACGACAAGCGTGAGTTGTGCTTCGGAGAAGCTTTCACGCAAAGCTGCGAGTGCAGGCGTCGTCAAAATCAGGTCGCCGATCCTCTTGAGTTGCAGGAGAAGAATTTTCACAGGGTTCTAACTGTAGCGGCGCTCTATGAGCGCCGACACAAACACTCGGCGGTCACAGACAGATGCTACACAACCATCATCGCATTCGCATCGCGGTTTCGTATGCGTCCAGTAATCGTCCTCGAAAATGGTCCCAGGTGAAATTCTCAACTACGCGACGTCTTGCCGCGGTGCCCATTTGTTCAACGATTTCAGGATGTCCATACAAATGCTCAAGCGCCGCTGCGATCGCGTTCACATCTCCCGGCTTCACAATGATTCCTTCGATGCCATTGCGCACCACATCGCCTGCCTCGCGCGTGGTGATTTGAGGCAACGCGCACGCGGCCGCTTCATATGTGACCTTGGCGCTCCCCTCCCATTGCGACGGAAAAACATGAACCGTGCCCTGGCTGAGATAATTCTCCGGGTCACGGACAAATCCGATGACGCGAATGTTATCGCGCCAGAATTCCTTCAGATAAGGCTTCGCCTCTTCGTGCACGAAACCAACCAACCACAGCTCGGCATCAGACAGTCTGAGGCGGTGCCATGCCTCCAGCACATGTTGAATGCCCTTGCGCTTAATCAATGCACCGGCAAAAACAGCACGAAATTTTTGTGGCCGTTTTCCTGGCCTGAAGCGCTCGACATCCACGCCTCGAGGCAAATAAAAGAGCTTTTCCTCCGGGAATCCCCGTACGCGAAACGTGTTGGCCGCCTTCTGTGATAAAACGAGCAAAAGGTCAGCAAGTTTGTACTCTTCAATGAAACGCTTCCGCTGGAGCAACAGTCTATTTTTCCACCTCTGAAAGCTCGAGATATTCTCTGTCGGTGCGGCAATTTTCGGCCGCCGAACTTTCTCTTTGCCGCCGTCGCGATGCCAGGTAGGGATCTCAACAACCGAAGGGATCCCGTGTCGCTTTGCTACTTTCAACGAGCGCAAACAGTCACCCGACCAACTATGGAACAGATCATAGCGCCCGGTCGTCAGATGCCGGGACGCAATCCAGTCAAGATATTTTTTTTTCGCGCCGTAGTAATACGGGCGATCGAGAAATGAGATAAGGCGCACCGGATGCCAGCGTAGAGAACGGATCAGTGAAGCGGGAATTTCCTTCTGCCGGTTATCGTAAGCGATTGCTTTGCCGAGGAATCCCCCGCGATACGACGCACGCAAGGTTTCAAATGCGTCCGTATCAAGGCCGGAACCTCCGATGCGGGCGAAAATCGAATAGAGCAGGCACCTTGGTAGCGTGCGCGCCACGGAGGGCACAGAACGCGACATTGCGGGAGCGTTTAAGGTTTCACCCGGCATCGGGTTAGAAGTATTCTGGCGAACGTGCAGCAAGTAAAGTGTCCTTCTGTGGGCGGAACACAACGGGGCTCTCCCGTCCGCTGAACATGAAAGAAAGACTCAGGATCGCTTTTGTGCGGCGCGGCTATTCTCCGACCGGCGGTGCCGAAACGTACCTAAAACGACTCGCTCATGGCGTGATAGAAGCCGGACACGACAGCCAACTTATCGCCACGAATAAATGGCCAGACGATCAATGGCCGTTTGGATCGGTCACGCGCCTGCGCGCAGAATCAGTCATTGGATTTGCCGATGAGTTGGAACAAATCCGGCCGCAGCTCGACTGCGATACTTTGTTCAGCCTTGAGCGGGTCTGGACCTGCGACATTTATCGCGCCGGCGACGGCGTCCACCGCGCATGGCTGGCGCGCAGAAGAAAATTCGAGCTTCCTCTGAAGCAATTTGTTCGTGTTCTTAACCGCAAGCATCGCGATCTGTTGCAGCTGGAGGAATCGCTTTTTGCCAATCGCAAGGCCGCACGCGTGATTGTGGCTTCACAAATGGTCAAGAACGAGATCATCGATCTATACGGCTATCCCGCAGACAAGATCGACATCGTTCGCAACGGTGTTCCCCTCGATAAGTTCCGGCTCGATCTCGACCTTCGCGAAAAATCGCGCGAGGATTTGAAGTTGAAGCCGGATCACATTGCGCTGCTGTTTGCAGGCTCTGGGTGGCAACGCAAAGGATTACTCTTTGCGATCCAAGCCATGGCGCTCTGCAAGAACAGAAAAATGCGTCTGCTCGTTGCCGGCCGCGGAAATGAAAAGCTCTACAAAACGACACGCCTGCGCTTTTGGCGGGAGGAGCTGGTGCAGTTTCTCGGCGAAGTTGCAGACGTTATGCGTCTTTACGCGGCTGCGGACATCTTCATTTTGCCTACGATTTACGATCCATTTTCTAATGCCTGTTTGGAAGCGCTCGCCTGCGGATTGCCGGTAATTACAACGCGCGCCAACGGCTTTTGCGAAATCATTGAAGACAGCGTCCACGGCTCAATTGTCGCTCGCGCAGGCAATCTGGTTGGTTTGCGCGACGCACTGCGGTTCTGGTCCGATCCATCGCGTCGCGCAGCCGCGCGCTCGGCAAACATCGAGCGCGCGTCGCAGTTCGACATTTCAAGGAACGTCCAGCAAACCCTCGAGATTTTGATGTGCGTTGCACTGTAGCGTCCGATTCGTCCGCCGGAACCTTGGCGGGAGGAGGATGTCCTCAGCGGACTTGCACGGTCAGATCAGTTCCTGAGCGCAGCATCCGCGTCTGGGAAAATTTGAAATACCTGATCGAGCCGTGAGATTTCGAAAATCGAGCGCACGGTTTCCTGTAATCCAGCCAGCAGGAATTTGCCGCCGTAGGCTTCCACCTTTTGCATCGCCTCGATCAACGCTGCCAAACCGGCGCTGTCGATGTAAGTCACGCCCGAGAGATCGACCACCAAACGTTCTGGTTTTTTCTCGATCATTCCATTGAGTGACGCCGTGACAGAAGGCGAGACGTGCAGATCGATTTCGCCTTTAAGCGGCAACACGTTGGAACGGTCTCGTCGCGGCGTCGGTGCAGATGGGGAAACGTTCTTCTTCATTTTAACTCTGCAATCGTCAATGGATTACCATCCGAGCGTATCGATGATGGCTTCCGCATCTGAAAGATCATCAATCAGGACATCCGGCTGATATTTTGCAAGTTCAGTATGGCTCCATCTGCCCGTCGCCACTGCTACGGTGCGCGCGCCAAGCGCCTTGCCGCACGCAATGTCGCGCGGCGTATCGCCAATGACGTCGATCTCGGATGCGGCGAACTCGCGGCCATGCTTCTCTTTTGCGCGGGCGCGCGCGAATCGCCCGAGCTGATTGCGGTCCCGATGATCGTCGGCAAAAGCGCCAAATTCAAAAAAGTGCCAGACGCCATAGTGCTCAAGTTTTAATCGCGCTCCGCGGGATACATTTCCAGTAAGAAGCGCCAGCACCAAATGCGGCCGTGACTTGAGCTTTTGGAGCAACTTGAGAACGCCGGGGAGCAGCTTGCCTTTCCGGCGTGGCAATTCCAGCGAGAGAAAATGCACGTAGCTGTCGAGAAAGGCGCTTACGTTTTCGTTCGTCGCGGCAATTTTGTGCTTCTTCAAGATGCTGACCACGATGCCCGAATCGGTCATACCGGCGATTTCGATGTCGTGCAGATCATCAGTGATACCGAAGCGCTCTTTGAAGGCGGATTTGAGTGCTTGAACACCTGCACCTCCCGAATGGATCAACGTGCCGTCGATATCGAAAAGAAGCAGGCGCCTCGCTATTGCGGACTGCGGATGGCGGATTGCGGACTGCATTTCTCTGGAAGCGCTCTGCGAGCGCCGTCCTAAAGTGGTACAACTTTCCACATTGCGCATTTCAAAACCGAAGATTCGACCTCGGCAAGATACCGGTAGTCAGAGACCGCCGCTACAGCTTACAAAGCCGGCTCGTGCATCATCAGCACCGCGATCATGCTCCCGAGAAACACGAGCAGCACAATTGCCACGCCAATAAATATTCCATTGCGAACCGGGTCATCCTGCTGCGTTTGGCGCCGGAACGGCGACGCATTAGCAAAATCGGCGCGTGCTGCACTTGGTTCGGCCGACCGGTCCCTGGTGAAGATACGCTTTAGCATCCTAGCCCAAATCTAGCCGGAAATTTAGCATTCGCTTGAGCGATTTGGATCCACCCTTGAAGCAGCGATTAGAAATTCGGCGACTTCGCTCGGAATGACAAGAGCGGAGCCAATTGACCCGATAGCGGCGCACTCGCATAGTGGCGCTCTCATGGCGATTGAGTTCACGCGTAACTTCTGCATCATCGCGCACATCGATCACGGCAAAACGACGTTGTCGGATCGGTTGCTTGAGCGCACGGGCACGATCCAGGAGCGGGAAAAGCAGGATCAGCTTCTTGATTCCATGGACTTGGAACGGGAGCGGGGAATCACAATCAAGGCGCATCCCGTGGCGATGCGTTACACGAGCAAATCCGGCCAAAGCTATCGACTGAACCTGCTCGACACTCCGGGCCATGTCGATTTTAGCTACGAGGTTTCACGCAGCCTTGCTGCATGCGAAGGCGCCCTGTTGGTTGTTGATGCGGCGCAGGGAGTAGAAGCGCAAACTGTAGCGAACGTTCATCTCGCTCACAAACAAGGGCTCACCATTGTTCCGATCATCAACAAGATCGATCTGCCGAATGCCGATGTGTCCTCGGTGAAGCGCCAATTGGAAGAAATCCTTGCCATCCCGGCGGAGGAAGCGATCGAGGCGAGCGCGAAAATGGGAATTGGTATCGACGAAACCCTCGAGGCGATCGTAACGCGCATTCCTCCACCGCAACCGCCGGCAGACGAAACGTTGCGCGCGCTGATTTTCGATTCTGTGTTTGACGTTTATCGCGGCGTAGTTGGCTATGTGCGCGTCGTTTCGGGAACGATGGAAGCAAATCACGCGATCATGTTGATGAGCAACAACGCCCGCTATGAGATCAAGGAGGTCGGCGTGTTTACGCCGAAAATGCGTGTGCAGGAAAAGTTAAGCCCCGGCGACGTCGGTTATTTCATCGCAAACATCAAATCAACTGCGGATATGAAGATCGGCGACACCATCACCGACCAGCGGCATCCCGCGCGCGCGCCGCTTGTCGGGTTTCAGGAAATTCATCCGATGGTCTTCAGCGGGATCTATCCGATTAACACCGGCGATTTCGAGCATTTGAAAACAGCAATCGGGAAGCTGCGCCTGAATGACGCCGCGTTTGTCTATCAAGCGGAAAGCTCCGTCGCACTCGGCTTCGGTTTTCGTTGTGGATTTCTCGGGCTACTTCACATGGAGATCATCCAGGAACGGCTCCGGCGCGAGTACAACATGGACATCATCGCGACCAGTCCAAGCGTGGTCTATGAGGTGCCGACCACGCGGGGAGAAAAACTGTTGATTGATAACCCCGCTCACCTGCCCAGCCCGAGTATGATCCGGGAGATTCGCGAGCCGATCGTTAAGGCATATGTGCTTTGTCCGAATGAAAACATTGGTGACATCCTGCAATTGATTCTGGAGAAACGCGGCCAGATGGAACGCACGGAATCGCTCGATACGCGCCGGGTGATGTTGCATTGCGAATTGCCACTCAACGAAATTCTCGTCGATTTCAACGACAAGATTAAGAGCATCACACGCGGCTACGGTTCAATGGATTACGAGCACGCCGGCTACCGAGCGGCGAAATTGGTAAAACTGGATCTGCTCGTGAATGGCGAACCGGTCGATGCGTTTTCGACAATCGTGCACAAAGATCGCGCAGAGGCGCGCGGTCGCCAGCTGGCGGCCAAGCTGAAAGAAGTCATCCCGCGGCAGCTTTATCAGGTTGCCATTCAGGCAGCTATTGGCGGGAAAATTATTGCACGCGAGAGTGTTTCGGCGTTACGGAAAAACGTGACCGCGAAATGCTACGGCGGCGATATCACTCGCAAACGGAAATTACTGGAGAAACAAAAGGAAGGAAAAAAACGGATGAAAAGCATCGGGAAAATCAACATTCCTCAGGAGGCGTTTATCGAGGTGCTCAAAGCGCAGTGAGGCCTTTTTGTCATGTCGAGCGAGGTCGAGACATCGCTGGATATTCCGCTCTGGAAATAACTAGAGATTCCTCGACTTCGCTCAACATGACAGAGGGATAATCGATTTAAATCATGTTCACATCGCGTCACATTAAACACAGCAGATTGCTCCTGCGGCATGCCCGGAAGTACGTGCGCTACAAGGATGACCGGCTCAGCGCGTCGGACCGGGAACAGATCGTCGCCGGAATGAAGAGTCTCCGCGAAGCGTTACATGATAAAGACCGCGAGAGAATTCACAGCGCGGCCGATACGCTTGATAAGACGCTGCACAGATTGACGCCTGTGACCTGGGAATCGCATTGGCGAGAGAATTGCGAGATCATTTTGGTGGCGATCGTTGTGGCAGTAGGCATTCGCTCCTATTTCCTGCAGCCGTTTAAAATTCCCACCGGCTCGATGCAACCGACGTTAGACGGGATTATCGGTCATCCCAGCACCGATCCGGCGCCAAATATTCTGCGACAGATCGGTGATTTCATTGTGCTGGGTCGCAATTACATCAACGTGGTCTCACGTGAGGATGATCAGGTTTTTGAAATTTTGCCAAAAAAAATCCTCTTCTTTTTTACCTTTTCGCGACTGATCTGCCAGCGGCAAAACTTTCTTGTGTATGCGGCGCCTGACACTCTAGGTCATGACTTCAACGTTTTCCCGGGTCGCATTTACCACCGTGGTGAAATCATTGCTAGAGGCACAATCGACACAGGCGACCAGGTGTTTGTTGACAAATTTACCTACAACTTTGTTAAGCCGCACCGCGGCGATGTTTTTGTCTTTAGGACGAATCATATTCCAGGAATTCGGGAAGATCCGGAGGCAGGCGCGCCGTTTTACATTAAACGTCTAGCTGGATTGCCGGGCGATACTCTGCGGATCGACCCGCCATTTCTCTATGTGAATGGCAAGAAAGCGGAAGGCTACGGATTTGAGCGGGTAATGTCAGCAAAACCTCCATACCGCGGTTATGCCTTGGGTCATGAATATCTGTCGAAGCCTGATCAATCTTATACGGTGCCGCGGAACGGCTATTTTGCCTTGGGCGATAACAGTTACAACAGCTACGACAGCCGTTACTGGGGGCCGGTGCCGGACGTAAATGTCGTCGGGCGCGGTTTGTTTGTTTACTGGCCGTTCTATCCGCACTGGGGACTAATTCGCTAGGCAAATTTCTGCCGCATGTTGTCCAGTCTCGCGCGTGCCTATCCTGTGCTGGGACTCTGCGGTGGCTACGCTCTAGTGATGTTTTTCAATCCAGTGCGGCGTGCACTGGCCGATGGTTTTCGCTGTGTCGGGCGCTACAAGCGCATCTGGATCACTTTTGCCCTGCTCGGGTTTGGCTATTTCGTTTTTCAGTTCGTCACTTTCACGCCAATTCGAAACTGGTCTGATCTCGATCTGAACCAGATCGCCTCGTTACCTCATTGGTACTGGCCGCGATTTGCGGAGATTTGGAGGGAAACGCCCTTGCCTGCGTTGGAAGGAGTGGCAGGAATTTTCGATAACGCCACCACCACCTACCCGCTGTCGGTTGTGGCCGCCGTGTTCATGCTGATCAACTGGCGCGGCCTGCATAGTGCGTTAATCCGTGCATTGCGGAAACGGTACGGTTTCTGGGGTTATCTCGTTTATTTGATTCTGTTGCTGAGCGCGCTGGCGTCGCTCTTGAAGCCGATTGTATTCTGGCGATTACCGGAGTGGAGTGGTTTGGTGCCGGCTGCCGACCTCCTGCGAATCTCGGCCACTGTGGATGCGACGGCATTCATTTTCGAATACCTGCTGGGAGTTTATTTCCAAGTCTATCTGATTACCGTGTGTCTGGCTTGGATAAAAGGCGTTAGCTTTGAAGAGGGAGAACTATTCCGCTTCGCCATGCGGCGCTTTACTTATGTGTTGGAATGGGCCGGCATTGTCGTTGCAGTCAGCACGTTGATTGTCCGATTACCGCTCGTGCTTGCCTACTTCACCAACATCCCTGGCGTCCTTGATTACCTCCCGATTGCGCGGGTGCTGATGAGCGGTTTGATCATTGCGTTTTGTTCGGTCCAAATCTCCCTGGCACTCCATAATGAAACATTGATCGAAGCGATGCGCGCCCACGGCCAGTTCGTCCGCCAAAATGCAGGCCGGCTCGCGTGGTTTTTGATCATTTGCGGACTACATTTTTTTGCGATCATGATCTGCGACGCCGTCATGCGCAGCGCAATTGCCGACCGACTGGGCGCACTCTTTCTGTGGAAATTCAGTTTTGCTTTTCTACGCGGGATGGTTACCGGATGGCTTCTGGCTTCGTGGGTCTGTCTATTTCGCCAATGCGAAAACCGCCGCATTAACCAGGAGAAATGGATCCAGTACTAAGAAGCGGGCCTGCGAGAGGGCGGATGTGAATGCCGCGACCATTACGCGCCAGAGCAAATCGAATTTGGCACTGGCATTCATTTCTTTAGGCCGCGAGCGCAAACGCGACATCATTGTTTTCTACGCGTTCTGCCGAGTGATCGATGATATTGCCGATTCCGCGGAGTTGACGCTGGCAGAGAAGCAACTGCGCTTGGCGAAATGGCGCCACATGCTTCAGGCCGTCGCTCCGGACGAGCCGCCCCTTGCCCGAGACGTAAGACGTTTGATTGAGAAATATTCACTGCCGGTTTGCATGTTCGAGGAAATTATTGCCGGAGTAGAAATGGACTTGAGCATCCGGCGCTATGCCACTTTTGAAGAGCTCAGGGTCTATTGCTATCGAGTCGCCAGTGCGGTTGGACTGGTAAGCATTGAGATCTTTGGGTATCGCAATTCAGGCTGCAAACAGTATGCGATCGAGTTGGGGTTGGCTTTACAAATGACGAACATTATCCGCGATGTGGGGAAGGATTTGCAGGATGGTCGCATTTATCTCCCGCAGGAAGACCTGGCGCGGTTCGGTTACTCCGAAACAGAGCTGCAAAACCGGCAATATAACGAATGCTTTCTCAGCCTGATGGAATTCGAAACGTCGCGTGCCCGGGAGTTTTTCTCCCGCGCCGCAGCCGCATTGCCTTCTGAAGACCGCAGAGCGATGGCGCCCGCCGAAATTATGGCCTCGATTTACCGTGGTCTGCTCCGTCAAATGGAGCTGGACAAATTTCGCATTTTCGAAAAAGAATATCAGCTAAGCAAGCTGGAGAAAGCAGCCCGGATCGCCACGCAACTCCTCAAATCTTTTTTGAATTTGCCGCCGCAAACATCCGTCTGAGTCGCTGGCTGCGAAATCTTACGAAGGACAAACCTATGAAAACGAAATCTCTGAAAATCATCTCGGCAATCACGATTGCCTTTTTTGTGTTCGGCACAACTCTGTACGCGCAAGGCGTCGACTCGCGCATAGGTCAAGGCCATGCCGTGATCGAAGCAACGGCGATCACGAAAGCAGACGCTGAAAAAAAATATCCGCCGCCGAGCGGCGGGTACCCGGCCGCCCAGCGAGATCCTCACGAGAAGTCGGGAGTTGTTGTCAGCCCGTATCCGCCGCATCAACAGTACGACTGCTCGAAAGTCGCACACGGCGGACTGGTCGTTGATGTCAAAGTTAACAAAGTTTTTGTAAGGCCGTAAGTCGCTGGAAATCCAGACTGGGTAACAGGTGGCGAGGGCGGACTGTGCAGATTTGCTTCGCAACAACTCTGCACGCGGACGGTTAATTAGTTCATTGGGCAAAACTAATTTTATCAAGACGAGCACTCTCATAATTGTTTCAGGCATTTCGCTGACTTGTCTTTTTCTAACTTCCTGTGACACCCCAGTCGGCCAGGGCGCAGCATGGGGCGCTGCCACCGGCGCAATCATCGGCGGCGCGGCGACTGGTCGCGTTCGCGGGGCCTCAATTGGCGCGGCCGCAGGCGCTGCGGCCGGCGCGCTAACCGGCGCAGCCATTCAGGAGAACCAAGCTGCAGGTTATGGTCCGCCGCCGCCGGGTGGATTTCCTTACGCGCGATGGGCCGGAACGCCTGGCTTCTATTATAGCCCTTATACTGGACGGGTTTACGATCTGCGTGGGGTACCGCCCGGTGGCCTTACTCGGGATGCTGATACCGGACGGCTTTTCCGCAAACCGTAACTGACTGCCAGCGTCAGATCAGCGCCGCCTGCGCTTGAAGCGCATCGACAAGCGCTCGTGCCTCGTCTGTCATTTTCAGCAACTCCGGCCACGGACGGTGGTAGTTTTCGCCCGGCAACTTTCGGGTTGCGTCAAATCCCATGTGGGAACCGATGTTCTGTTCGCTCGGCGCGTGGTCCAGCGAGTCGCTTGGATTTTTGATGATGGTTGTGTCGCGCGCTGGATCTGTGTTCGCGCACAAGCGAAAGAGCACTTCGCTGGTATTGTGCACATCGCAATCTTCATCCACGACCACAATGTATTTGCTGAACATCATTTGCCCCATGCCCCATAGACCGTGCATGACCTTGAAAGCCTGATAAGGATACTGCTTCCGAATGCTGACAAAGACCAGATTGTGAAAAACGCCTTGCGGCGGCAGGGTCATGTCCACGATTTCCGGAAAATTCATCTTGAACACCGGAAGAAAAATACGCACACAAGCGTCGCCGATGTAGTAATCCTCCATTGGCGGAATGCCCACAATAGTCGTCGGGTAAACCGCGTCACGCCTGTGCGTGATCGCCGTTAAATGAAACACGGGATAGTCTTCAATCGCGGTGTAAAAGCCGGTGTGATCGCCAAAGGGTCCTTCCGGGCGCATTTCGCCCGGCTGCACATAACCCTCCAAAACAAAGTCCACGTCGGCGGGCACATCGAGGTCGATGGTTTTGCAGCGAACAAGCTCGATTGATTTTTTTCGCAGGAACCCGGCAAAAAACAGTTCATCCAAACCGTCCGGCAACGGCGCAGTCGCCGCGAATGTGTAAACGGGGTCGCCGCCGAGCGTAACTGCCACCGGCATGCGTTCACCGCGCTCGTAGTAGCGCTTTCCGTGGCGCGCGCCGACCTTGTGAAGTTGCCAGTGCATTCCGGCCGTGTGCTCGGCATAGACTTGCATCCGGTAAATGCCGACGTTCCGCGTGCCTGTTTCTGGGTCGCGTGTGTGCACATTTGCCAGAGTGATGAAACGGCCGCCATCTTTTGGCCAACATTTGAGGATCGGAAGATCATGTAACGAAAAAGTGTCCTCATTGCCGATCTTGTGCACGATTTCCTGGCATGGCGCTTCCCGCACCGATTTTGGGCGCGCATGCAGGAGGTGAATTCCTTGTTTGAGCAAGGTCCAACCTTCACGCAGGTCGGTTGGCGGTTTTGCTTTCAGAATAAGTTGAATCTCCTGTGCGATGTCTGCGACGTCCGCCACCTGCAGCGCAAGCGCCATGCGCCGGCGCGATCCCATCGTGTTGATTGCAACCGGAAATTCTGATCGTTTTCCATCGACAATCGGTTGCTCGAACAAAAGAGCTTTTCCGCCGCGGGGCGATTTCATCTCGCGGTCTGCCCATTCGGCGATGAGCAGATCTGTATCGACAGGGATTGCGACGCGTTTCAGCTCGCCCTCTTTTTCAAGCGCGTTGAGGAATTCCCGAAATGAGCGGTAAGCCATTGGTCAGGCGTGCCGCTATTCTGATTCATCCGCGCGCAGAACGCGACAGAATTTTTACCCTGCTCTAATTCGGTGCCAGGTACTGAAACGACACAACCCTGCCATTGGAGAAAGTGACCACCTTGCCGGGATAAGGAATGCTTGGTGGGATGGACGAGTCATAGAACGGATCGTAGAAGGGATCGCCGAAGTAAGCACAGGGGCTCCACGGCCCGTATGGCGGATAGTACGGGTAGGTCGCGTAATAAATGTAAAGCCAAGTTTCTGTCGGACCGCCGCCCATGTTGCCCACAACTTTTCGATCGGACGAACCCCACGCCAGCCACACGGCCGTTCGTGACATGCCAATACGAATTTGGCCCTGGCCAACCAGCGCTTGGTCTCTGTGCGACAGACTCTGGTAAAGGTCTGGATGCTCAGAAATTCGCGCTTGCGGGGTTGAACAACTGGTGAGAATGAGCACGCCCGTCACGAGAGCGAGCGTCGATGCCTCAACGAAAAATCGACGCTTCATGCCGTGAGGAAATCATACCTGCCACCAAGTTGGCAAGCCAAACTCGGCGTTACGGCGGCGTCAGGTATCGGAAGAAGACAACTCTGCCGTTGGAGAAAGTGACCCCTTTGGAGGGGTAGACAAACTTTGGCGGGATGTATGACCAATCGAATGGGCCGTAATAGTAGGGTCCGCCGTAGCTAGGAGGAGTTTCGTAACGCAAATAGACCCAAGTTTCGGTGGGACGAACACGCATCTTGTCCGGAATCCTTTGATCGGGTGTGCCCCAGGCCAGCCATACGGCATCCATCGTCATACCTGGGCGAATCTGTCCTTGACTGACCAATGCCTGGTCGCTCGGCGAGAGACGCTGATACATTTCGGGATGTTGCGAAATGCGCGCTTCTGTCGTTGAACAACTAGTCAAAGTCATGATCCCGACTGCTATCCCGAATGTCAGCGCGACGGACAAAACTCGACGCTGCATAGCGTGACGATCATACGTCTCCGCTACATTCAGTCAATTGATGCGCCTAGTTGATTCACGACGGCGTTCTCCGTAACGTGTCGGAGGATGCAAGACCGTTACGGCCATCGGATTTCTTATCTGCGCGTGTCGATCACCGACCGTTGCAATGAGCGTTGCACTTATTGCATGCCGCAGGAATTGCAGGAGTGGTTGCCGCGCGAGGGAATTTTGACTTTCGAGGAAACGCTGCGGCTCATTCGCATCGCGGCGGACCTTGGCGTTTCGAAAGTGCGAATCACCGGCGGCGAACCATTGACGCGTCGTGACGTGATCAATTTCATCGGGCGAATCCCCGAAATTTCTGGCATCAAGAGCATTGGTCTCTCCACAAACGGGACACTGCTTGCACGCGAAATCACGCCAGGCGAGACAATGGCAGCAGCGTTGCGCGACGCCGGTGTGAATTCGGTCAACATTTCTCTCGATACACTGGACCGAGAGACCTACTCACAAATCACCGGCCGGGATTTTCATGAACAAGTTCTTAGTGGAATCGACGTGGCCATCGCCGCGGGCTTCGGTCAAATCAAACTGAATACAGTCCTGATGCGGGGCCGCAACGAAGACCAATTGATACCGCTGATAGAATTCGCCGGAGCGCGCGATCTGATTTTGCGTTTCATCGAGATGATGCCGGTGAGCACGACCGACGTTCTCGACGAAGACAATTTCATGTCGATCCTTGAGGCGAAACGGACAATCGAATCGTTTTACGGGAGTTTGATGCCGGAGACGGGATTCCGGACGAACGGTCCGGCCACATATTACCAACTTCCCGGCCGCAAACAGCGCATTGGGTTTATCGGGGCGATGACCAATCTGCATTTCTGCGAAAGCTGCAACAAGCTCCGTCTCACGTGCGACGGGAAGTTGCGTCCGTGTCTCGGAAGCTATCTGGAGTTCGACATCATGAGACCACTTCGAGCGGGCGCAAGTGATGCGGAGCTTAGGCAATTCTTTCTCGATGTGGTCGATCGAAAACCCCGGGAGCACGATTTCCGAAACAGTTACCAACCAAACCGCAAGATGATCGCGATTGGCGGCTGACCTGTTCATGTCATGTCGAGCGAAGTCGAGACATCTCTTGAAACTGAAATTAGAGATTCCTCGGCTTCGCTCGGAATGACAGTTGGAACACGAAAGACGAAACGACTTACCCACATCAGTTCCGATGGTCGCGCGCAGATGGTTGACGTCTCAGCCAAGGTAATGAGTGAGCGTAAAGCTGTTGCCACCGGCAAGATTCGACTCGAACGCCAGACGCTCGATCTGATTTCAAAAAATCAAATCGCCAAGGGGAATGTCTTCGCAACTGCGCGGATTGCCGGTATCCAAGCTGCGAAGCAAACGGCGCAGCTAATTCCGCTTTGTCACACTCTGCCGCTGGGTGTAGTTAAGGTCGACATTGCCACTTCCAACGAGGGCGCAGAGGTGAAGTGCACCGCGCAGACAGTTGCGCAGACCGGAGTCGAAATGGAAGCGCTCGTTGGCGCAACCGTCGCGTTGCTCACGATTTATGACATGTGCAAAGCAGTAGATAAAGAGATGCAGATTTACGATGTGCGTTTGGTGAGCAAAACCAAGCATCATGTCTAAGCGCGACCCTTTTTCATTGTCATCCCGAGCCGGGAAGAGGGCGAGGGACCACGCCTTTTCAGTTTGCAGCACACAAGCTAAGCAGCGTCCGGCTTGTGCGAGGTCCTTCGCTTGCGCTCAGGATGACAGCGCTTTTACGAGCGCCGATCGTTAAGCATGCAAATTACCGTTGGCATCATCACCATCTCGGATCGCGCCAGCGCGGGTGATTACAAAGATCTCGGCGGACCCGCGTTGAAAGACGCGGCGCAAAAAGCGGGCTGGCAGGTTCTCGCGGACGCGATTGTGCCGGATGACGCAACCCGGATTCAGGAAGCGATCCGTTCGTTTTCCAAACAAGGCTGCGGTTTGATCCTGACGACTGGCGGCACGGGAATTGCGTCGCGCGATGTTACCCCGGAAGCAATCCGCGGGATCATGCGCGTCGAGCTGCCGGGGTTCGGAGAAATGATGCGCGGCGAATCGATGAAGATCACGCCAAACGCAATTTTGTCGCGTAGTTTGGCCGCGATTGTCGATCATGCTTTGGTGATTGCGCTTCCTGGGAAGCCGAGTGGCGCTGTGGAATGTCTCGGCTTTGTGCAAGGCGCAATCCCGCATGGGGTCGAGCTTGCGCAAGGCACGCCGACATCGTGCTGATGAAACGACGCAAATGTCAGTCGGGATAAATCAGAAGCCGCATCAGCTGCCTGCCATAGTTCGTGAGGTCCGCGCTTCCTTCGCGGCCAGAGACTACGTCGCGGGTCAAATAGGAATAATCGATCGAGCTTTTCTTAACATAGCTTAGCTCGAGCTGCATCACGTGCCTGTCGCTGGGTTCAATTTTCAGAGGTACGCCGGAACCCGCGAAAGAAACTTCCCATGAAGATTTCTCGTTTCGTTTCCCTGCCGCGAGCATCCAGGGATAGAGCCTTGGCAAGTCGAGGTGCCGCGATTTAGGCAAGGTCACCTTATAGAACGTCTCTTCATCATGAAGAAATTCGGGAACCCTGAGTGACGGATTTTTGCGGAGCGCAAGGTAGAGGCGCGCGACATCGAGCCCGGCGAGATTCAAGCCGTTGTAAATGCCGTTGTGATTGGGATCGTTCCTGAAGAATGCGTTATGCCACGCTTCGAACTGATGGCTGAACATCAGATCCAACTCCAAATGGAGATGCGCGCGCTCCCGGTTTATTCCGACTCCGGTATAACCCATCGTGGCGATGGGCTGGCCGCGTTTGACCATATCGCCGGGGTGCACGGCGATGGAACTCAGATGCCCGTACAGACTGTAGTAGCTCGAGCCGTCCCAGCGGTGTTCGATTACGATGTATTTCCCATAATTGGAGTAACCGGGCACAAGATTGGCGTGCACGACCTTCCCATCGGCAATGGCGCGCACTTGATCGAGCGGGTCGCCGTTTGCATCGCGGTGTAAGGGACGAATATCAATTCCTTCGTGGAAGCGAGTGTAAACCACGCCACCTGCTGTGTCGGTGGGATCGCGGACAAAGCCGTATTGGCCGCCCTCCCATGGCTTCGATTTCACGCCCTTGTAATCGCGCTCGACGTACTGGTAAAACGCGGCGCCGTCACCCGAGAACAGAGCGTCATTGTCCGTCGGCAGAACCAGATCGAGGGCTTGGTTCTGGGCGGCCTGAGACGGCGTCGAAATTGACCAGAAAACAGCGATAACGATTGGGGCAGCGAATAATCGCATGGTCGATTAACGCGATTGACGTTTTGGTTGACCGATTAAGCGCCAGTCCTTTTTCATTAAGTCAATGTCCGCTGCGGTCAATCCCGAAGGGATATAAATCTTTCCGTCTGAGACGCGCCTGTCGACCTCAAGTTCTGTGATCAGCCGTCCATTAATGAACACAAAAAGGAAACTGCCTCGGCGCTCAACGCTCAACGTGTCGAGCACCACGCGTCCGTGCTCGTCGAGTTGAATCAGCGCGCCATAAGTTCCGTTCTGGGCTTGATAAGAAGAAAACGCCAGGACATCTTGCTCCGAAATCCACGGCATCTTCTCGATGGCCACATCTTTTCCAGAGATCTGGGCGCGAACTGATGTTGCGAATACTTCAGTGTCCCGAGGGTTCGCTTGTGCGTGCACCCGGAACGTGCAATGTCGTTGTTTCGCGACGCCCTCGGCCAGCGCGAAAACCAGGCAAAACGCGAATACACAGAGAGTTTTCATGCCGATTGATAAAGGGTTTGACACGAATTTTGCAACCCCGAAAACTTTCGAGCTGTTTAGCCTGCTCATGAAGCGCCACATCATTTTCCTTCTTTTGATGCTTTTTATGGCCGAAGGCATCTTTGGCCAGGATACCGCGCCGACGTCCACTCCGGCGCGGAGACGCGGTTGGTTAAGCCGGATTCTTCATCCATTTTCGCCCGAGGTAGTCCCGCATTACAAAGACCCAAGGCTGCGTGGGCTCGCTCTCGATCTCCAAATCACGCCGCAGACGGTAAAGCTCTCTGAGGTGCGTCAGCTTGGAGTGAAAGTGACGCTGGCAAATTTGTCCAAGCGTCCCGTCGCGCTCGACTTTCCGACGAACCAGCGGATCGAAATTTATCTGATGGATTCCGCGGGAGACATGCTGGCAAAGTGGTCCGACAATCACGCTATCACCGAAAAACCCGCCACGATTTTAGTCAATCCTCAAGAGCGGGTCGAGTACAACGAAACAATCGCGACGCGCGAGCTTACACCAAACAAGGTCTTTATCGCCGAAGTTTTCTTTCCTCAATACCCGGAGTTGCGGATCAGGCAAAAATTCCTCGCTGTGCCTTGAGATAGTTGATAGTCAATAGCTGAGAGTTGATAGATCGAATCGTGCCGATCACTCAACTCTCAACTACAAACCGTCAGCTCTTTTCCGACTACCACACGCATCCGCAGGGACATCGGGTGCAACGGTACACTCAGACATTACTCCAGCCCTGGGTGAATTCAGCGCGCAGATTAGGGTTAACCGACATCGCTTTTACTGATCACGATCGTTATCATGCCGGAATCGACTTCGATGAAATCGATCATTTACGGGAAAGAAATCCCGATTTGCGAATCCGCGCCGGCATCGAGCTCGATAACGATCCCATTCACTCGGCAGCCGGCCGAAACTGGATTGAGAAGCATTGGGACAGGCTCGATTTTGTCTTGGGGTCGATTCATTTCCTCGATCAGGCCGATCAGATGTTCGACAGCGTGCCGGACGGCGCCTCGCAATTCGAAGGCCGCAATATCGACGTGATTTACGCTGATTACTTTCGCCGTGTCCGCGAAATAGCAACAACGGGGCTGATCGATTGCCTTGCCCACCTCGATCTCATCAAAATCCATGGTCATCGGCCTAGTGCAGAGATCGGCTGTTTGGTCAACGAAACACTTGATTTTATTCGCGCGCAGAACCTCGCGATTGAGCTTTCCACCGCCGGACTGCGCAAGCCGGTGAACGAAGGTTACCCAGGGGATCCGATCATTGTCCTGGCAATGAAGAAGGGGATCCCTTTCACCACTGCCTCCGACGCGCACTCACACGTGCAACTTGGCGACAATTTTCCGTGTCTCGCGCACAGGATGGCGAGTTTTGGAATTCGCAAGGTCTGCATTTTCGAAAAACACAAACGTGCCCTGCATGCATGGTAGGGACGCTGCGGCTGACCAAATGTCTTTCAGGGACAGCTCAGCGCGCTGTCAAACGCAGCTGCTATTACCTCTATAGCTGAAGATCTAGTTGTGATCGTCTCTCTGTCGAAAACGCCTGTTCTGTTTCCGAAGGCAGGGGTAATATGAAGCCCAGACGTTGGGCGAGACGTTGGCAGGTTTCAGGTGCGAATCCTTCGAAGTGGTTGCTGGCAAATGCCCAGACATTACGCACGTCTGGAAAATGCCGCTCGATCTTAAGGGACCAGCTCTCCAAGGAGGCTTCACGTTTCCAGAGCAACTTTTTGTAACGATGGACGTGCCCACCATCAACGTCGTATTTCGTTGCGTAGTCGCCGAGCAAACGTAAATACAGGAAATCGGTAGTGCACGGCAGAAATTCAAACGGGGCAAGATTTCGTTCGTTGAGCGGAGTGGTATCGGCCCACACCCAGCAAATGCGATACTTTTCCAATAGCCGAATAAACTGTGGCCGATGCCAGCCGGCATGACGAAATTCAATCGCAAAACGGAAATCTCGCGGCAGTTGTGCGAGAAATTTTCGCAGCGCCGGTTTGCCGTCCCTTGGCGCTAAGGAAGGTGGGAGTTGGATGAGGATAACGTGAAGCTTTGGTCCGAGTGGCTCGATGGCGCGAAGAAACGAGCTTAATTCCGCTTCACAGTTACGCAGCCGGCAGGCGTGGGTGATCTGGCGAGGAAGCTTGCAGGTGAACCGAAAAGCAGCGGGAGTCATTTCGACCCAACGATGGACGTTATCTTCCGCCGGAGTAGCATGAAACGTAGAGTCCACTTCAATTGCTGGGAAATAGTTGGCGTAAAATTCCAGCCAGCGCGACTCCGGTAGATCCGGCGGATAAAAAACACCACGCCAGTCTTGGAAGCTCCATGCGCACGAGCCGATGCGAATTTTTTGCTGATCAGCCAGATTCAAAGGAAGTCAGAAAATTAGTCAGTTTTGTCCGCTAGGAAAAGTTTTCACGCTAGAATCTGTGATGATTACGCGGGTACGCCAGCTGCGTGGTGGCGGCTGCTGAAACTTGACTGGCCAGATAACTTAACTACGCTGCCCCACCCGAATGCAATTCGTTATTCGCGCCTTTTTGGTTGTCGCCGTTGTAGTATTCTTTTTGCCCGAACCGGGCAAGGCCTCTGTAATCTTCAAACCGGGTGAAAAACCGCGGTACGTAGCGCCCGGCGAAGAAGAAATAAGTGGGAACGCTGCGGAGCTGTTTCAGATCGGACAGACTGCCGAAAAAGAAGGCAACATCAAACGCGCGATCGGAGCATACAAAAGTCTCGTTAGACGCCATCCCAAAGATAAGCTGGCGCCCAGTGCGCTTTATCGCAGCGCTCAATTGCAGGAACAGCTCCACCTCTACACACCGGCATCCAATTCATTTCTCCAGTTGGTGGAAAGATATCCCAGCAGTCCGCATTTCGACGAATCGATCGAGGGGCAGTTTCGCGTCGGCGAAATTTATCTTAACGGGAAAAAACTGAGGGTTCTCGGCATTCCACTTGCATCGGCATTAGATCGCGCGGTGACTATTTTCGCCAACGTTGTTCGCACCGCGCCGTATGGAAGATACACAGCCCGGGCGCAGTTCGATATTGGTCTTGCGCGTGAGAAACAGGGCGCGAACGATGCGGCCCTGCAGGCGTACCAGGCGGTGGTGGACAAGTTCCCCAATGAACCGCTGGCAGTGGATGCGCAATATCAAATCGGTTACATCTGGTTCACCGCGGCCCAAACCGGGACAAAGGACGCCGCTGCCGCAGCCAACGCCAAAACTGCGTTCCAGGATTTCCTCTTCCACTATCCGAAGAGCGAGAAAGCAGCGCAGGCGCGTGCTAACCTCGACATTCTCGAGCACAAGCAAACGGCCAACTCGTACAAAGTCGCGAAATTTTACGATAAACAAAAATATTATCGCGCTGCCGTCATCTACTACAACGAGGTCATTCGTCAGCAACCAGGATCAGAGGAAAGCAATGAGGCCAAGAAACGGATTGATCAGTTACGCGCAAAGTTCGGGGATGCTGCGCTTCAGCCGGCTTTGCCCGTCGCACAAACTGGCAAGAAAAAGGGCGAAGCGCATGGAGCACGGACTGCCGGAACCGGGTCCGCAAAGCCAGGTGCGGCAAATAACGAAGCGCCATTACCTGCACCGGAGACTGATTCTTCGCTTCCACCGCCGGCTTCGCTTGCGCCCGATACTACCACTGCGCCTGAACCGCTGCTGCCTCTGCCGGGCACGAGTACAAGTTCGGATACGTCTCCCGCTGCCGGCGCCTCGGCCTCTCCCGAAGCGCCCGCCTCTCCGGCGCCTTGAAAGCCTCACTCGCGACAGTATTCTGCCTCGTCTTGAGTGGTTGCCTTGGCTATCACATCGGGCCGGTAAAGCCATATTATCTGCGTGACGTTCACACCATCTCAGTCCCGACTTTTAAAAATCGTACTCTCGTCCCACGCATCGAAGTTTTGATCACCGATACTGTAATCAAGCAGTTGCAACAGGATGGAACGTTTCAGATTGCCGGCGGGGACAATGCGGACGCTACTTTGAATGGTGAGGTATCTCGGATCGTCCGCCTGCCTGCTCGATCGGTGCGTGGCAACGTGTTGGCCACAACCGAATTTGCTCTGACACTAGGCGTAAGGTACTCGCTAACCGGAAAAAATGGCGAACAGCTGGCGCCACCGAGTGAAGCGGTCGGAACGACGAGCTTCTTCGTGAGTAGCGACGTAACCACTGATGAACGGCAAGCCTTGCCGCTGGCTACTGAGGATCTCGCTACCCGATTAGTTAGCCAAATAAGCGAGGGCTGGTGATGAGTGATGAAGGGGGAAGAAAGGCTTTGGACCATCCTCAACGACAAACTTGACACTCTGCGTGCCACAAATCGTTTGCCTGAGGCGATTCGCGTTGCCGAAACTGCCCTTGAAATCGCCAAACGCGCTTTCAAGGGGAACGAGACTCCACTTGCCACCAGCTTCGAGAAGCTAGGCCAGCTACTCGAACAAAAGGGAGATTACACCGCGGCCGAGGCAAACCTAGTGAAGGCGCATGCAATCCTCGAAAAAGGAAAACCACCCGACCACCGTGCCATCTATCGCTCGGCACGGCGGCTGGCATCCTTGTGCGATAGCCTCGGCCAATCTGAGGAGGCGATCAATTTTTATCAGAAGGCAATAGCCGCCGGTACCCAAATCGACGACGTTCCTTATTCCGATATCGGAACGATGTTAAATAACATTGCGCTGATTCTGCGCAAATCGGGCCGGCAAAAGGCGGCGGAGCCGTGCTATGTGCGTGCATTGGAGATTTATGAGAAACAACTTGGGCCTGATCACCCCGATGTGGCGTCAGTGCTAAACAACCTGGCGGTTTTCTATACGAATGAACGCCGTTACACTGAAGCCGAGAAGACACATCTTCGCGCGCTGGCTATCCGCCAAAAATTGAATCCACCTCCGCTCGCCGACATTGCGCAATCAAAATGCAACCTGGCGGTAGTGTATCATTCGCGCGGCGATTACGCGAAAGCAGCAGAACTTTATCAATCTTCGCTAAAAACCTGGGAGGAGGTGCAGGAAAAGCCCTCCAAAGATTACGAGATCGTTGTTTCGAATTATGCCGACCTTCTGCGTTCCATTGGCCAGGTGCGCAAAGCTCATCAATTGGAGGTTCGCGCACGCAAGAAGCGTTCCGGCTGATTTAGCCAGATGTAGCTCGCTTCGGTGCTGTTGTAAGACGCTCGATTTAGCCTTGCAGGCCGTCGGGTGTACGCGAATTATAGGCTGTTGTCTTCGCTCGCGTGGCGGAATCGGCAGACGCGTACGGCTCAGGACCGTATGGGGAAACCCGTGGAGGTTCGAGTCCTCTCGCGAGCAGTAAGCCCTTCCTGCCTTCAGCCAGAGGGCAAATACAACCCTACAATGCCAGCTTGGAAGGCTGGTTACTTCGACGCAGCTCTCCTTCTGGCTGCCCAACGCGCTTTCATTAGCTCGGACAGCCTTCTTCGCCCGGCAGGAGTGAGTGCGCCTTTTTTCTTGGCAGGAGTTCCCTTCTTGCCCGACGCTTTCCTCCTTGCCGCCCAGCGAGCCTTCATTAACAGAGAGAGCTTTCTTCGTCCGGCAGCGGTGAGCTGACCTTTTTTCCTGGCAGGAGTCGCTGTAGTCGCGCCTCCCCTTAGTTTTGCCCAACGCGCTCTGGCGGCAGCCGCAAGCTTCGCTCGAGTCGCGGGCGAAAAGTAACGGGCGCCCGCAGGGCGTGGGCGTGTTGTCGTCGTCGCAGGTGCACCTCCTCGCAGAATTAAGGAAAGGCGTTTTTCCAGATTATCAATTTGTCGGCGAATTGAAATCGCTTCTTCTAGAGCTTTAGCAGATGTATCCATATGTTGTTAGATAGCTGGAGTTGGCCCGACTGGCAAATCCCAATTTTATAATAACTTAGTGGTGTTCCTCGGCTGGACTTGCTTACTAGTTATACCTACGTAATAACGAGTAAAATCAACTGTGATAAAATTGCCAGCCGGTGTTCTATCAAATCCTGAAGTGACTACGCAAGCTGCACGGGTTCGAGAAATGTTCGGGTCCATTGCTGGACGTTACGATACCGCAAATCACTTGCTCAGCTGCGGGATGGATTTCTATTGGCGACGACGCGCGGCTGAAATGGTTTCCGATTGGCGTCCACACTGCATTGCAGATCTTGCGACTGGCACCGGAGATCTGGCGCTGGCACTGCAGAAGAAATTGCCGGAGGCAGAAATCAGGGGCGTCGATTTCCTGCCGGAAATGCTGGAACTTGCGCAGCGGAAAGGTGTGCGGCAAATCGTACTTGCCGATGCCATGAACCTGCCGTTTGGCGATGCTTCATTTGACTGTGTCACGATCGCATTTGGGTTGCGCAATCTAGAAAACTGGGGAGCCGGCCTTGCCGAGATGTCGCGCGTGCTTAAGAGCAACGGGCACTTGCTCGTACTTGAGTTCTCACTGCCCACAATACCATTCTTGCGCTCGGTCTATCGCTTCTATTTACATCAGTGCTTGCCGTTACTTGGTTCTTTTCTAACGGGCAAGAGAAACGCTTACAATTACCTTGGTGATTCGATCGAGGAATTTCCAAACGGTAGTGCGATGTGTCAGTTGATGGCTGGGAACGGTTTCACGTGCCCGACGTTCGAACCACTGACTGGTGGAATCGTCACGATCTACACAGCTGCGAAGCGGTAACTGCAAAAACGAGACGGGCAATTCTAGTGTTCCCAGTGATTGCGAAACCATTCAACGTTGGTACGCATTTTCGACCCTTTATTATTTGTGAATAGGAGATGTAGTTCCGCTTGGTGACGGACTCGGCGTTGCAGTAGCTTGAGCAGCCAGCGGCAATTTTAAGATGTTCAAGTCCGGATTGCTGATTTCGAAGGCGCCTTCGCGCCCATCCACACGCGCGCACCATGTGCCGTCATTATTTTGAGCACCGATGGTCAGCTTATGCGATACCTTGTTATCGGGTGAAGTTGTAAAGGCGAGAACAAGCTTCGGTTTTTCGAAGCCGTGTTGCTGCGTCGTTGCCCCGAGCCAGCGCACTGCACGCAAATTCGACAACGTGTTGAGCAGCGATTGCAGATTGGCTTGGTTGATCTGGTCGCTCCCTTTTAGCCAATGCCACTGGTTCGTCTGGTCGCGCTCAAGTGACAGCTCCTTCTCAGTCGTGACGCTTAAGCGATGAATTTGATCAGGTTTAAACTTGAAGATCGACAACTCCTGCCATTGCAGCGGATCGGGTGAAATCTGATCCACCAAACCGCGACGCACTGCCACGACGAATGGCTCATCGGTCAGCCGCGCGTAAACGTTATCACCCTCTTCTTTTCCAAAGGCGATTGCCGCAAACGGCTGCTCACCCGCTTTGCTTTCAGCGGTGTTTTCCGAAGCAAATGAACTGAACGTCAATTGAATCTGCGGCTTATCGAGACCGTATTTCGGCAGACTGGAAGCGACGTCTTCCACGAATTTTGTTACCCGCTCATTTTGCAGCGTGTCGATCAAGCGCCGAACCGCAGCTGAATCCGCCGGCGCATTGTTTCGTGTGGCGACTATCCAATTTCCATCCTTGCGGGCGAGAACGGTTTTGCCTTTGCCTGGAGCGTCGATCGTGATCCGATCGAGAATGTTTGTATCGATCCGAACCAAATGATAGTCGCGCAAATCGGCGGGCTTCGTGTTAAGTATTTCTTCGATCTTTTTCGGCAGGGTGTAAACGGATCCGCGAGGAGCGAACCGTACATAAATCTGGTCTTTTTCTTTCTCGGGCACGCTGCCGATCTGCAGCGTCTGACCCTTGTCCTCACGCCCGAAGACCTTGATCGAATCACCTAGCTCAACTTTCTGATCTTTTTTTTGCTCCTGATCATATAACGTGATCGATCCGCGCGGCTCGGCCAATCCATAAGGACGCAGGTCACCACGATCATCGGCCACGAATTGTTGAATGCGCGCCGCCGTAATTTGTGAAATCAAGTCGCCTACTTTCCCGTGATCGGCCCGGGCACGTAGCGGTTTGAGGATGTCCCAGTGCTCGCCTTTCTTTTCCAGCTCCATCTCACCGGCAGGCGTCTTCAATGCGATGCGGCGCACCTGCGCAGTCGTCAGATCGGTTAATTTTCTGTCGCGAAATTCCTCCGGTTTTTTGTCGATATCTTTCTTGACCGACTGCGTGGCGAGAAACGTTTCCTTTGAATTCTGGAAACGCACATACATTCTGCCTTCCATCGCGGCGTCTTTGCCGAACAAAATTTCCGGCGGTCTATCCCGGCCGAGCAGCTTGAGCTTTAGCTTGGGATTGTTCAGACCATACTCGGTCAGTTTGCTCTTATCGGTCTCAATATCTTTGGCTGGGATGGTCCCCTCCTTCTGCCATGTCTCCAAATCCGATAACAAATTCTCGACCAGAGCGCCATCTGCCTGGTCTTTGATCGGCGTTTCAAGTCGCCACTTGTTTTCACGACGCCGTATTTCGATTTTTTGATCGCCATTTTGAATGACGATGCCGTCGATTTTGTTTCGGTCGAAATTGACTACGTTCTGAGCCTGCCGCTTTGCCTCCTCCGTGCTCGGCCGTTTCATTTCAAAGAACCTGAAGTAAGCGACACCAGCGAGCACAATGACTCCCAGGATGAGGGTATTCCGCCAGTTCATACTAAACGCGCCGTTGCCACCACACCATGGTTCCGATCACGGCGGGAACCAGCGGTATGAACACCAAAATAATCCAGCGCAGCCGGCGCAATGCCTCTTCGTTGAGACTGAAGGTGAGCGGCTTCGAGACCTTTGGCGCGATACCGATAAGCTGTTCGCGACTAAGCAGCCAGTTCACGCTGCCAGAGATGAAATCGAGCCCCTGCTGATCTTGCGTGATCGCATTGTCCTGAACGAAGCTTGCGTTGCTAACTACTATCAGACGCGCCGAATTCACCTGGACCCGCTGATCTGCACTGCCCCCTTTTCCTACTGCTGCGGCGATTGTCAGCGGCACATTACTTTGCTTCGCGTCAGCCTGTAGTTTTACCTGGTCGTCGGTGTTGTAATCTTTTTCGGCAAAATAACCTTTTTCTGCCTGGATCAGCGGTTCGACTCGGATGTTGGCAGCGCGGACGCGGTCCGGCTCAAGAGTAAGTGAAGATGTGCCGCCCAAGAACAGCGTCCGCACGTCGGCTAACCGTTTTGTGATTGGACTGTCGCCCATGAAACGCGCTTGCACATCTCGCGTCAGTGCCAGCTCCTGGATACCAGTGCGCAGGAACACCATCAGTCTGTCGTCATTCATTTTGACGCCCAGTTCATTGACAAAGCCGCGGAGCTTCGGCGTTTTCGCCGCTGGATCCAGGAGAAGCAGAATCCGGCCCTGTTTATCCCAGAAATCGCGCAACAGTTTCATTTCGCGATCGGAAAAATCATATTGCGGCCCGATAATCATTACCGCTTTCACTTCGGCCGGAATCGCATCCAGGTCGAGAAGGTTCAGCTCCTGAAACTTGATGTTTTCGTTTTCGATAAACGTTTTCAGCACCGAGACCGGGCTAGTGCCTTCTGAAAGCGGCGCTTCCTTGTGGCCGGTGACGTAACCAAGCGTCTTCTTTTTGCCTTCCACAAGGTCGATCATAGCGCTGGTGATGGCTTGCTCGCCTTTGAATGCAGTGACGCGTGGGCCTTCGCCGAAGGCCATTCCGCTCTGGTCAACATCGGCCATCTCCGATGCCTTAACCGTTTTGTTGCGACCGTCATAATCGAGCACCAAAAGGCTCTCGTCCGTGACAACTTTGTATTTGTCGAACAGCTCTTTGGCGCGGGAAAGATTCCGCTCGGGATCGATGTGCTCGACATCAATTTTTCCCTTACCGGCGTATTGATATTCAGTCAGCAAATTCTGAACGTCGGCAGTAATCGGCGTATTGGGCGAAAAGAAAACCGTGATACGCATCTTGTTCTTCAGGGTGTCGAGGAAACGCTTCGTTTTGTCCGAGAGCGCATATTTTTGGTCGCGGGAAAAGTCCCAGCGCGCGTAGTGCTTGAAGGCGAAGGAATTCACCATCGCCATGAGAAACAAGATCAGCACGACCTGGACGAGGACATTGAAACCGATCCGGACCCGGCCAATCTTCATTCTCCCCCGCGTCCGCGGCTGCTTGGTAGTTTTGTCAGCCATCTGTCACAGCCTCCATTTACGGGATTGGAATGCCTGATAGGTGAGCGTCAGCATTACAATCGTCATGCTCACATAGAGAACGATCGGCCGCGTATCGATTACGCCACGGGAGAATGTGCCCATGTGTTCGATCGCAGAGAAATAGCCAAGCAAATCGCGCGTTGTAGAAGTAACGTCCAGAAGAATGAACTGAACCAGGCCGAGAAAAAACAGCAGGGTAATTGCGCAGAAAGAAATAACCGCTGCGATGATTTGGTTCCTGGTCAGAACAGATGTGAGACAACCAATCGAGAGATAAAACATTCCAAGCAACAAAAGCATCAGATAGGATCCCCAGTATGCTCCGGCAGAATGCGCGGCCGGCTGGCTCGTTAGTCTCAGAAAAATCCAGAAGTAAAGCAGTGTCGGGACCCAGAGGATCAGGTAAAAGACCAGCGCACCAAAGAACTTTGAGAGCACCACCTGCCAGTCGCGCACAGGGACGGTAGTTAGCGGCTCAATCGTGCCGAGCTTAAATTCTTCGGCAAACAGGCGCATCGTGATCAGGGGAAAGATCAGAACGAATGCGAACCAGAAGAAGACCGAATTGAAGAATGCTTCCTGTACCGTGTATTGCACCTGGCGCTGGTTCATGAAGGAGACCTGGAAGTAAAAATCGATCCCGCTCACGATGAGGAAAAAGATGAGCACGATGTACGCGATCGGGGAATGGAAATAGCCGCGCACCTCGCGCGAGAGCAGGGTGTAAAACTTACGCATGGATCGATTTGCCTTTTACCATGATCTCAAACCAGGTCGGGATGCGTGAGCTCAACGAATACATCCTCGAGCGTCGCTCGACGCTGAGTTAACTCGCGCACCGCCCATTGGCGATCGGCGGCCAACCGAAAGACCTCTTCGCGGACGTCGATGCCCGATTCAACCCGCAGGGAAAATCTCTTCCAGTCATCCTCTCCGTCAGTAACCACATCTCGCACACCTGAAATCTTCATCAGTTCCTCTGCGCCGTTATCCTTGCCGACTTTTGCTTCAAGCACTACGCCGCCAGCTTGCCTGATTTTGGCGAGCAAATTATCCGGCGTATCACACGCCTCGATTCGACCCTTGTGAATTATGATCACCCGGCTGCACGTCATCTCCACCTCCGGTAAAATGTGCGTCGAAAGCAGAATTGTGTGGTGGCCGCCAAGGTTCTTGATTAGCTCGCGCACCTGCCGGATTTGGTTTGGATCGAGACCGATCGTCGGCTCATCGAGAATGAGTAGGTCAGGCTCCGCCAACAGCGCATCCGCCAGACCGACGCGTTGTCGATAGCCTTTGGAGAGAGTGCCGATCAGCTTCTTTTTCACGTCCTTGAGACCGCAGAGTTCCTCTACATCACCGACACGCTCCGCTACGCGACGATGCTGCACTCCCTTCAACGCCGCGCGATAGTTGAGATACTCCGTAACGCGCATGTCGCTGTAGAGCGGCACATTTTCCGCCATGTAACCGAGGTGCGCCCGTGCCTGAAGCGATTGTTCAAAAACGTCGAATCCCGCGACCGTAGCCCGGCCTGAAGTAGGCGGCATAAAACCAGCCAAAATGCGCATTGTCGTGGTTTTACCGGCCCCATTTGGCCCGAGAAAGCCCATGATTTCGCCTTGGTTAACTTCGAAATTCAAATCCTGGATCGCGGTCTGGCCAGCGTACCGTTTTGTCAGATTTTCGACCTTAATCATTGTGCGATATTTCGATGAGACAACTGAGGCGCGATTGCGTTGCCAATTTTTTTAGCGCGCCTTTAGACTCACGTTCGCAAGCTGTCGGTTTTGTCCATCGGCGCCCATTACGCCGACTGTAAATTCCACGTCCGCGCCGCTGTCTACGGATCGAAATAGCTCCTCGACCTGTTTAACAGAGCTAATCTCAAACTTGCCTATACGGTAAATCACCAGACCACGCTCAACACCCGCTTCATCTGCCGGGCTGCCTGGTTCGACCGCAGCCACTAAAACGCCCCGCCCTCGCGCATAGCCGAGCGCATCACTTAATTCCTGGCTTAAGTTTTGTAGCTGCAGCCCAAATAAGTTCTCTGCTCTCGAAATCGATGTTTCGCTCGTAGCGGCCGAGCTTTTTGTCGTGGGCTGTTTCTGCGCCATTTTTTTGAATCGATTGACACTATCACGCACGACCTCCGCCGGAATGGCGAAACCAAGTCCCTGCGTGGGCACCCCTTGTGGGGTGAACGCCATCTTTGCGGAAGCGATGCCGACCAGCCGGCCGGAGAGATCGATCACCGGCCCACCGCTGTTACCCGGATTGATTGCCGCGTCGGTCTGCACGAGGTCTTTATATTCGACGTCATCCACTGTGATATTGCGCTTCGCCGCGCTAAGGACGCCCCGGCTGATGGAGCTGCCGTAGCCGACAGCGTTGCCTACTACGATCACTGTCTGGCCAAGCAAGTTCGGAGAAATGTTCTCGAGGTTGATAAAGGGAAATGCGGTTTGTGCGTCGATTTTAATGAATGCCAGATCGGTCTTGTCATCGCCGGCGATATAGTGAGCGTTGTAGGTTTTGCCGTCGTTTGTCGTCACGTGAATTTTCAGGTCCGCGGCGCGTTCGACCACGTGCTTATTGGTCACGATGTAACCGGCCGGATCGATAATGAAACCGGAGCCGAGACTTTGCAGCGTCTGGCGAATCTGGCGCGGCTGGACGCGGTTGTAACCGAAGAATTGCGCGTAAAAATCCTCAAACGGATCGCGCACCGTGCGCCGAACCACGCGCTCGGTATTAATGTTCACCACTGCCGGCAACACCTTGGCTACAGCCAAAACGGCCGGTTCCGAAGCCGGATCCGCTTGTGCAAAACAAGACGCCGATCCCGCGAGGATCAACAGACTCGCAATGAATAAACTCAGCGCGCAATCCGCGCTCTGCGCGCGTACGAGAGCAAACACTTTCCTGACATTCATTGCGCAGCCAAGTAACGAAGCCATCTTCGCACTGTCAACCGCTGCGGGCACTGTAGCGGCGGCCTTGTGCACCGCCTCGCGGAGGCTGTCATTCTTATTTTGACGGCCGCAGCTCGGTGGCTACAGACTTGCCGCGCCGCGCAATCGTCGGAGATTAAGTTTGCTATGCGTACTTCAATTGACGCTCGCGCAAATATCGACCTGATCGAGGATAATTACCGGCGCTGGCAGCAAAATCCTGAGTCAGTCGATTCGGGATGGTCGGCCTTTTTCGAAGGCTTCGAGCTCGGGAATCTGCCGCAGCGTGACGGGGCTGCGGTGGCGGACGCGGAGGCTCGCGAGGCAGCGTTGCAAACACGTGTCGATAGTCTCGTTTACGCGTATTGCTCGCTGGGGCATACCATTGCACGCGTCGATCCGCTGGCAGAGGCGCG